>Ga0302291_10000481_pt1 | contig 11729 bp, 8 predicted proteins | sample III_Fen_N1_4_FD_194548 | JGI IMG/M metagenome (GOLD analysis project Ga0302291, IMG submission 194548) | Peat permafrost microbial communities from Stordalen Mire near Abisko, Sweden - III_Fen_N1_4 | ecosystem: Environmental > Terrestrial > Soil > Wetlands > Permafrost | place: Sweden: Abisko... | reverse complement strand
TGCACGCGAATACGCCCGCCGCTCGGCCCGTGAAGAAGGCATTCTGGTCGGCATCTCGTCGGGAGCCACGCTCGCTGCCATTGCACAAAAGCTGCCTGATCTCACCAAGGGCGCCACGGTGCTCGGGTTCAACTACGACACCGGCGAGCGTTACCTGTCGATCGAAGGCTTCTTGCCCGCGGAATGACGCCCCCTCGTTCGCTGAATACAGCAAACGATCCCCCGAGGGGATCGCCGCCCGGCTTGGGGCGGCCCGGCGCTCGGTCGGCGCCCTCTTCGTTCGCCGTCTTGAGATGAAACCACGCGTCCTGATCGTCGAAGACGAGCCCGGCATCGCCGACACGCTGCAGTACGCGCTGCGCACTGAAGGCTTCGACCCGGCCTGGGTGGCCACCGGCGAAGAGGCGCTCGCGCAGGTGAAGGCGCAGCTCCCGGCGCTGGTGATCCTCGATGTCGGCCTGCCCGACACCAGCGGCTTCGAGGTGTTCAAGCGCCTGCGTGAGTTCACCGACCTGCCGGTCGTGTTCCTCACCGCGCGCAGCGACGAGATCGACCGCGTGGTCGGCCTCGAGCTGGGTGCCGACGACTACGTGGCCAAGCCCTTCTCGCCGCGCGAGCTGGTGGCGCGGGTGCGCTCCATCCTGCGGCGCAGCGCGAAGCCGCCGGCCCCGGCGCTCGCGGCACCGGCGTTGCCGTTGGCCGTCGACGAAGGCAAGCGCCAGATCCGCTTCTACGGCACGCTGCTGGAGTTGTCGCGCTACGAGTTCGGCCTGCTGCAGACGCTGGCCTCGCGGCCTGGCCACGTGTTCTCGCGCGACAGCTTGCTCGAGCGCGTGTGGGACGACGCCACCGAGAGCCTCGACCGCACGGTCGATGCCCACGTGAAGACGCTGCGCGCCAAGATGAAATCCGTGGCGCCGACGTTGGAGCCGATCCGCACGCACCGCGGCACGGGCTACGCGTTGGCCGAAGACTTGCCGGTAACCCCTCCGGCCTGACACCCGGCCGGCCACGCCGGCGGCGCTTGGGCACCTTGCGTCTGCTGCAAGGCCACACGGCCCTCTTGCCGCGCCCGGTCGAAGTCGGCCTCCACGGCTCGCAGGGCCTGCGCGGTCGATGCGTTGCTGCCGCGGATGCCGATCGCGCGGTGCCGGCCTTCGCCCTTGGCGGTGTACAGCGCCATGTCGATCAGGTTGACGGCCTGTTCCCAGCTCAGCGGCACGTTGTGCGGCGGCAGCGGGAAGCGCGCGTAGCCGATCGACGCCGTCACCTGCAGCCGCGCGTCGCCGGCCTCGATCGGCGTGCCGGCCACGAGCTCGAGCACGCGGGCCGCGAGTTGTTCCACCTGTTCGGCCGAGGCCTTGGGCGCGAGGATCAGAAACTCTTCGCCGCCCCAGCGGGCCACCAGGTCGTCACGCCGCGTGGCCTCGGTCAGGCGGCGCGCCACCTCCACCAGCACCTGGTCGCCGGCCGCGTGCCCCACGCGGTCGTTCACCTGCTTGAAGTGGTCGACGTCGACCAGCAGCAGCGCGCCCTCGAAACCAGGCCCGCCGCTGCGCTGCGCGTTCATGGCCTGCAAGGTGGCATTCACGTGGCGGCGGTTCGCCAGCCCTGTCAAGGGGTCGCGCTCGCTTTGCACGCGCAGTTGCGCATGGCTGGCGTTCAGGCGGCGGTTGACCTCGCGCACGCGGTGGTACAGCACGGCCACCAGCCCGATCGACAAGGCCATCACCATCGCCAGCAACCAGCCGATGCGCTGCCGCAGGTCGCTGTTGGCGAGCTCTTCGGTCTTCAACGCGTTGTCGCGCGCGACCAGTTCGATGCTGCGCTGCTTGGCCTCGGCGTCGTTGTGCAACCGCATTTCCTTCAAGGCCGCTTCGCCGTTGGCCTTCATCAGGCTGGCGCTGATCTCGCGCTCCTGGTGGTACAGCACCAGCGCGGCCTTCGCGTCACCGGCGGCAGCCAGCGCCTCGCCATACTCGCGCAGGGTCTCGGCCTGCCGGCCCAGGTCGCCGCGGTGCTTCCACAGCGCGAGCACGCGCGCCAGGTCCTGCTTACCGTCATCGATGCGACCGAGGCCGATCTTGGCCTGGCCGGCGTTGTTGATCAGCACCGAATCCCGCGTGCTGTCGCCCAGGCCGCGCATGATCGCCAGCGCACCTTCGGCGGCTTGCAATGCCTCGGCGGGGCGCTTGAGCCGCAGGTAGGCGTCGCTCAGGTTGGTCAGCATCTGTGCCTCCAGCCGCGGTGCGCCGGCGCGGCGGGCAAAGGCCAGGGCTTCTTCGCGGTAGCGCAGCATGGCGGCGGGGTCTGCGCCGATTTCGGACGCGGTGGCCGCGTCATTGCGCACACGGGCCTGCAGCCCGGCGTCGTTGGCCGCATCGGCCAGGCGAAACGCCTGTTGCAGCAAGGGCAGCGCAGCCGCCGGCTCTGCACTGCGTTGCGCGAGGATCGCCAACGTGGTGAGGCCCATGGCCCGCCGGTACGAGTCACCGGCCGCGGTAGCCAGTGCCAGCGCAGCCTGCTCGTGGGCACGAGCCAGCGATTGCGCGCCCAGCGCGGCCGAGCGCCGCTGCAGCAGCCGCAGCGTGCGCCAGGCCACACGGTAGTCGCAGTCGCCGCGTGCATCCGGGGTGGCCGCACTGCAAGCTTGTTGCAAAGGCCCGAGGGCCGATTGCGCGAGCGTCGCGGCCTCGTCCTGCTGCCCGGCGGCATCGGCGGCCAGCGCACGGACCAGCACCGCCACCGCGCCGCCGACCGGGTCGTGCGCATCGCCCGCACGCGCTGCGATCTGCTCGGCCAGTGCGCGCGCCTCGGCCACCCGGCCGGCCTGGATGTCGGTTGTCGCGAGCCCGTACAGCACCACGACGCTCTCCCGCAACGACGCGGCATGCTTCGCCCGCAGGCGATCGAGTTCGGCTCTCGACGAGCCGGGCCGATCGAAATCGTCGCGCACCAGCCGGTCCACGCGGTCGTCGAGCGAGCCGGCGACCCAGCTCGCGGCCGGGGATGCAGCCGTCTGCGCTGCGGCACCGAACGACAGGGCGAACGACATGGCGAACGCCAGCAAGGCCATCATCACCCTCTGGGGATGAACCCCTCTCGCGTTCACCGGGCTGCCCTTCGCGCTCACGCCGTCACCCTCTCGGCGGCGGGTTGTGGCTGCGCCGGCTTTCCCTGCAACAGTGTCAGCGCGACCTCGCCATCGCGCCAGGCCGCCTCGAGCGCGTTGGCCACCGCGTCGATGCCGGCTTCGTCGCGCGCGTGCAGCAGCGTCACGCCGTAGGCGCGGTTGCGGCCGTGGGCCTTGGCCAGGTACATCGCGGTGTCGACCAGGCGGATCGCGCGATCCCATGCGACCGCGACCTGCGTCGGTGCGATCGGGAAGCTGGCAAAACCGATCGACGCGCTGACCACGATGTGGCGGCCATCGTGTTGGACCGGCTCGCCGCTGATCGCGTCGAGCATGCGTTGCGCGAGCGCATCCACCATGTCGGGTGCGATGGCCTGCATCACCACCAGGAACTCTTCGCCGCCCCAGCGCACGATCATGTCGTCGTCGCGCAGCGCCGCGCGCAGCCGGCGCGCCACTTCTTCCAGCACCGCATCGCCGGCGGCGTGGCCGTGGCTGTCGTTGACGCGCTTGAAATGGTCGACGTCGATCAGGCACAGCGTGCCGACGATCTGCCCGCCCGGGGCCAGCGTTTCCATCGCCGTCTGGAAGTAGCGGCGGTTGGCCAGGCCGGTCAGCGGGTCGCGCTCGCTCTGCACCTTGAGCATCTGGTTGCTCGCGACCAGGGCCTGGTTGGTCTTGCGCACACGCCGGTACAGCAGCGTCACGGCCGTGGCCGACAGCGCCAGCAACGCGGCCAGCAGCAGCCCGAGCCGCTGCACCAGCGCGTTGTGCTGCAGTTGCTCGGCCTTCAGGCGGTTCTCGCGGTTCAGCAGCTCGAGCCGGGTCGTGCGCTGGTCGGCATCGAACTGCTCCTGCACGGCCAGCACCGCCTTCTGCGTGCCGCTGCGCAGGATGGCATCCGCGTCGTGGCGGTAGGCGTGCAGGGCCGCGATCGCGCCGGCCGCATCGCCGGCGTGTTCAAGCGCCGCGCCGAGCTCGCGGTTGATGTCGGCCACGCTGGCGAGCATGCCGCGCCCCCGCTCGATCGCGAGCGCCTCGTCGACCCACCGCTTGCCGGTGTCGATCTGGTGCACCGCGATGTAGCCCAGGCCCATGTTCCCGAGCGCGACGACCTCGCCTTCCGTGTTGCCGACCTCGCGCGCCAGCGGCAGCGCGCGCTCGGCATAGGCGATGGCGGTCCTCGGGTCGTTGGTCATCAGGAAGAAGTTCGACATGTTGGCGCTGAACAGCGATTCTTCGGCCTTGGCCCCGGCGCGGCGGGCGCCTTCGATCGCGCTCTGCAGCGCATGGCGCTCACCCGCGATGTCGCCCGCGCCGTCGAGCAGGATTGCGCGCGTGTTGTTGGCCAACGCGAGCGACATCCAGTCGTGCGCCTGCTCCGCGATCGCCAGCGACTCGTCGCTGAACAGGCGTGCCCGGTCGGCCTGGCCGACGGTGAAATACGTGTAGGCGAGGTTGGTGCGGGCCTCCGTGCGCCGCGAGGCCCAGCCGCTCGCGTCGGCCAGCTTCAAGGCCTCGTGCCACAGGCGCAGGGCCTCGTCGACGCGGATGGCGTCGTTGCGGATCGATGCGAGCGCGCGCACGTGCCGGTACTTCACCAGCGCTGGCGCGTCAGGCGGCAGCAGCGCGAGCGAGCGGGCGGCCAGCGGCTCGGCCGTCTTCGAATCGCCGCGGCGCAAGGCGATGCGCACGCGCAGCAGCATGGCACTGGCCCGCACGATGGGGTCCGGCCGCTCGCGGTCCCAGGTGTCGAACTCGCCCGCAATCGCCTCGGCACCGGCGAGCTGGCGCGCGGCCACGAGCGCCACGCCGCGCGCCAGCATGGCCTCGCGGCGGCGCACGCTGCCCGGCTCGGCCGCTTGCTGCAGCGCCAGCAGGCCGCGGGCGGCTTCAACGGGGCGCGCACGGCCTGCATCGGCCAGTGCCTCGACCTGCGTGTCGATGGCTTCGGTGGCCGCTGCCCGGGCCGTGAGCGGCTGCATCATCGACACGACCAGGGTGGTCACCAGCCAGGCGGTGCGGGCCCGGCTCGAGGTGGTCGTCATCAGGGGAGCAGGGGGCACAAACAAGGTCATCGAAGGATATCGGCCGGCGGGTTGTGCGTTGGCGTGCGCACAGCTGGGTTTTACCTGCAGAAGGCGCGCTGCGCTGCAGCAAAAAGCCGGGGACGGGTGTTTTGTCACGGTGTGCCGATGTGCGTGGGCGCGCCGCGCCCGAAAGCTGCGCGGCCGGGCCTGCCTGATAAGGTCGCACCATGAGCAAGCGCACGCGCATCTTCATCGGCATCTTGCTGGCCTATGTGGCCGGCGTGGGCCTGTTGATGTACCGCCAGCTCGAGGAGATCGACCCGCGCTACCGTGAGTCGGCCGAAGAATCGCTGGTCGAGACGGCGCAGCTGCTGGCCACGCTGATCGAAGGCGTGTCGCGCGACGGCACGCTGCAGGCCGATGCGCTTGACCCGGTGTTCCAGGCGCTGTACGCGCGCCGCTTCAAGGCCAACATCTACGGCTTCGAGAAGACGCGGGTCGAGATGCGGCTCGCGGTGGTCGACCGCGGCGGGCGCGTGGTGTTCGACTCGACCCACCGCGCGCAAGGCGCCGACTATTCGCAGTGGCGCGACGTGAAGCTCGCGCTGCAGGGCGAGTACGGTGCGCGCACCACGCCCGATGTCGAAGACGACCCGCGCACCTCGGTGATGTACGTGGCCGCACCCATCCGCGTGGCCGACCAGATCATCGGCGCGGTGAGCGTGGGCAAGCCGGTGCAGAGCTTCGGCCAGTTCGTGCAGGCGGCGCGGCGCAAGACGCTGTGGGTCGGCACCATCTCGGTGGTGGCGGTGTTGCTGTTTGTGGTGATCCTGTCGGTGTGGCTGGTGCGGCCCTTTGGCGTGTTCGCCGACTACGTGCGCTACGTGCGTGCGCAGCGCGCGTTCAGCCTGCCGCGCCTGAGCCGCCGCGCGCTGAGCGCCGTGCGCGCGGCCTTCGATGAGATGCGCGATGCGCTGGCCGGCCGCAACTACGTGGCCGACTATGTTCAGACGCTGACGCACGAGGTGAAGAGCCCGTTGTCGGCCATCCGCGGCGCGGCCGAGCTGCTGCAGGAACCGATGCCCGACGCCGACCGCGCGCGCTTCCTGGCCAACATCGCGCGCGAGACGCAGCGCATCCAGGAGCTGGTCGACCGCATGATGGAGCTCACCGCGCTCGAGTCGCGGCGCAGCCTGGACGCGACAGCGCCGGTCGCCATGCGGCCCTTGCTGCACGAACTGGCCGCCAGCGCCCAGCCCGCGGCCGCGGCGCGTGGCCTGAACATCGTGGTGGAAGAGGGCAGCGATGCCACGGTCGAGGCCGATGCCTTCTTGCTGCACCGCGCGCTGTCCAACCTGCTCGACAACGCGCTCGACTTCTCCCCCCCCGGCGGCACCGTGACACTGGGCCTGGCACGGCAGCGCCGCATGGTCGACGTGACCGTGCGCGACCACGGCCCCGGCATTCCCGACTACGCCGAAGACAAGGTGTTCGAGAAGTTCTATTCCCTGGCGCGCCCGCACACGCGCAAGAAGAGCACCGGCCTGGGCCTGCCCTTCGTGAAGGAGATTGCCGAGCTGCACGAGGGCCGTGTCACGCTGACCAACGCACCGGATGGCGGCGCGCTGGCCACCCTGTCGCTGCCCTTGAGCGTCGACACCGTCATTCCCGCGAAGGCGGGAATGCAGGAGGGGACCAAGCATTCTGGATTCCCGCCTTCGCGGGAATGACAGGCTTCTTATTTCGCCGGCTTGACGTAGACGATCTTCTTGGTGCCGCCGTCGCAGCTGCCCACCACCTTGCGGTCACCCACCTGGTCGTTGGCGACGATCTCGAGCGTGTAGCCGGTGACCTGGGACGCGTCGAGCTTGGCGGCGATCTCGCTCTTCAGCTCCTCGCAGGGCTTGGCGGCGAACACGGGGGCGGCGGCAAGCGCCAGGACACAAGACAAGGCAAACACTTTCATCGATGACTCCTGGGTTGAAGAAACCCCGCCAGTATCGCGGCTGCGGGCACTTCATGCAGGCTTCACAAAACACGTTTCAGGCTTCAAACCCGCTTCGCACGAGCGCTCGATCCTTGGCACCCAGGCCCACCGCTTCGGTGGCGCTGCCTTGGAGAAACCGCCATGCCCCGCCCGCTCTACCCGCTGCACCCGCTCACCCGCACCGGCCGCGTGATGTGGTGCATCGCGCTGTCGCTGTTTTCTGCGCTGTTGATGCTGTTCTGGTCGCCGGCCCATGCCGATGACTCGGAGGCGCCGAAGGCCGAGGGCCCGTACTTTGCCGTCAACAGCAGCGACCCGGGCACCGACCGCCTGCCGCTGAAGTCGACCCAGGTCGACGTGCGCATCAGCGGCGTGATCGCCGACGTGACGGTGACGCAGCACTATCGCAACGAAGGCCAGCGCGCGATCGAGGCGCGCTACCTGTTCCCCGGCTCCACGCAGGCGGCGGTGCATGCGATGAGCGTGCGCCTGGGCGACAGGCTGCTCACCGCACGCATCAAGGAAAAGCAGCAGGCGCGCATCGAGTACGAAGCCGCGAAGAAGGAAGGCAAGACCAGCGCCTTGCTGGAGCAGCACCGGCCGAACGTGTTCGAGATGAACGTCGCCAACATCCTGCCGGGCGACGACGTGGCGGTGGAACTGCGCTACACCGAGCTGCTGACACCGCGCGACGCGCAGTACGGCTTCGTGTTCCCGACCGTCGTCGGCCCGCGCTACAACAGCCCGGATCGCGCCGCGGTGAACGGCCCAGCCGTTGGTGGCGCCTACCTGAAGAGCGGCGAGGTGCCGCCGGCGGCGTTCAACATCCGCGTGACGCTCGACACGCCGGTGCCGGTGAAAGAGATTGCATCGCCGTCACACGAGGTGGTGGTCGATGGGGCCGGCACCTGGCATGCCGCGGTGTCGCTCAAACCCACTGAGAAGCCGGCGAACAACCGCGACTTCATCCTCAACTACCGCTTGGCCGGCGACCGCATCGAGTCGGGCCTGATGCTGTTTCGCGGCCCGGACGATGGTGGCGAGAACTTCTTCCTCGCGATGATCGAGCCGCCCAAGGCCATCGCCAGCCGGCAGATCAACCCGCGCGACTACATCTTCGTGGTCGACATCTCGGGCTCGATGCACGGCTACCCGCTCGATACCGCCAAGCTGCTGCTGCGCAACCTGATCGGTGGGCTGCGTGCAAGCGACACCTTCAATGTGCTGTTGTTCTCGGGCAGCAACCGCATGCTCTCGCCGACCTCGGTGCCGGCCACGCGCGCCAACATCGAACAGGCCATCAAAACCATCAACGCGATGGGCGGCAGCGGCAGCACCGAGATCGTGCCGGCGCTGAAGCGCGTGGCCGCGTATCCGAAGGCCGACGACGTGTCGCGCAGCGTGATCTTCGTGACCGACGGCTACGTGAGCGTCGAGGCCGAGGTGTTCCAGCTGATCCGCCAGAACCTGAACCAGAGCAATGTGTTCGCCTTCGGCATCGGCAGCAGCGTCAACCGCCACCTGATCGAAGGCATGGCGCGCGCCGGGCAGGGCGAGGCCTTCATCGTCACCAAACCCGACCAGGCGGCCGAGCAGGCCGAGCGCCTGCGCAAGATCATCGAGTCGCCGGTGCTCACGCAGGTGAAGCTGCGCTTCGAAGGCTTGGATGTGTACGACGTGGAGCCGGCGCAACTGCCCGACGTATTGGGTGGCCGACCAGTGGTGGTGTTCGGCAAGTGGCGTGGCGACGAGGGCGGGCCGGTGAATGGCAAGCTCATCGTCGAAGGTCGCACCGCCGATGGCGCGTACCGCAACGAGCTGGCCACGGCCGGCCGCGAAGACCAGACCTCGGCGGCGCTGCGCCATCTGTGGGCACGCCAGCGCATCGCATCGCTGAGCGACCAGGAGGCGCTCGAAGGCAATGGTGCGCAGAAGGCGGCGATCACCCAGCTGGGCCTGGGCTACAGCCTGCTGACGCAGTACACCAGCTTCATCGCCATCGACCGGCGCGTGCGCAACCCGAACCCGGCGCTGGCGCCGACTGTCGACCAGCCATCGCCGATGCCCGAGGGCGTGAGCAATGCGGCCATCGGCGCCGAGGTGCCGAGCACACCCGAGCCCGGCGCGCTGCTGGCCTTGCTGGTGGTGATCGGCATCGTGGGGGCCACGCTGTGGTCGCGCCGCCGTGATTGAGCGCACCGTGATCGCCACGCATGCCAGCGGGCGCTGGCAAGGCCGCTTCGACGCGATGCCGCCGCTGGCGTGGCTGGCCTTGCACGCGGCCGCGCTGTGGCCGCACTGGCGCTGGGCGGCAGCGCGGCTGATGGACGGGTCAGACGACCCGCTCGGCATCGCCGCACTCGTCGTCTTGCTGTTCGTGGTCGTGAAGCTCGAGCCTCAGCTGCGCGCTGCGCCCAAGCCGGGCTGGCTGCTGCTGTCGCTGGCGGCGACGGGCGGCGCGGCGCTGGCCTTGTTCGGCGCGCCGGCGCTGGTCGGTGCGCTGCTGGCCGCGCTCGCCTTGGCCGCGGGCCTGCGCTCGTTCATGCCGTCGGGCCAGGCTGTGCTGCCGATGGCCGGGCTCGCGGTGCTGTCCTTGCCGGTGGTGTCTTCGCTGCAGTTCTACGCCGGCTTTCCGCTGCGCGTGGTGACGGCCCAGCTCAGCACCTGGCTGCTGCAGGCGATCGGCCTGGCGGCAGAACGCAGCGGCACCGCGATGGTGGTGCAGGGGCGGCTGGTCATCGTCGACGCGCCGTGCTCCGGCGTGCAGATGGTGTGGATGGCGTACTTCTGCGCCTGTGCGGTGGCGGCCTTCAGCGGCCTGCGCGACCGGCAGTTGCTGGCGCGCCTGCCGTGGGTCGGCGTGCTGGTGATGGCAGGCAACGTGCTGCGCAACAGCGTGCTGGTGGCGCTGGAGGCGCAGCAAGAGCAGGTGGCCGAGGCCGTGCACCAGGGCGTCGGCCTGGTCGTGCTGGCGCTGGTGTGCGCGGCCGTGGCGGCCGTCATTCGGGGAGGCCGCGATGCACGCGCTTGAAGGCACCGGCGGCAAGCTGCTGTTCGCGGGGGTGCTGGCGCTGTGCGCGCTCGCGCCATTTGCGCAGCGCTCATCGGCCCGCGAAGACATCGCGGTGCCATCCACCGAGTGGCCGTCGACCTGGGAGGGCCGGCGCTTGCGCCCCCTGGCGCTGAGCCCGGTCGAAATGCGCTTTGCCGCGCAGTTCCCCGGCCGCATTGCACGCCTCACCGATGACGAGCAGGTCATCGTGCTGCGCGAAGTGCGCCAGCCCACGCGCATGCTGCACCCGGCCGCCGACTGCTACCGCGGCCTCGGTTACCGCATCGTGCAGGCACAGCTCGAGCGCGATGCGCAGCAAGGCCTGTGGCGCTGCTTCGTCGCCGAGCGCGACGGCAATCGCCTGCGCGTGTGCGAGCGCATCGTCGATGCGCAAGGCCACACCTACACCGACGCGTCGAGCTGGTTCTGGGCGGCGCAACTGGGCCGCTCGACCGGCCCGTGGCAGGCCATCACCACGGCAAAGCCGTTGTAGACGAACACACGAGGGCGCTGTGAACAAGTGGATCAAGATCTTCCTGGGGCTGTTGCTGGGCCTCCTCGTCAGCCTGACCCTGGCGGTGATGGGTGTCGTGCGCGCGCTCAAGCCTGCGCCCGGCGAGTGGACGCACAGCGTGCAGCTCGGCCCCTGGCAGCGCGACGTGAGCGTGCCAGCCGTGCTGCGCATTGCGAGCCACCCGTTCACCTTGCACCTGCTCGAAGGCCGCACGCTGCAAACCCCGTACGGCGCGGTGCAGTGGCAGGCACTGGCTGCCCCCAACACCTGGCGTGGCGTGTGCGCGCCCTGTACCTTGCAGGTGGGCCCGCTCGGCCGCGAGGCGATGCGCCTGTCGCGCGTCGAGTTCACCGTGGTGCCCGACACCGAGATGAACCTGCAAGGCAGCTTCGCGCTCGGGGACCCACAACGCGCACCGCAGGCGCTGCAAGGCCGCTGGTCTTCGCGCATCGAGCGCGACCAGCTCACGCTGAACTTCAGCATCGCCGACGAGCCGGTGGTGCGCGCCTTCGCACTGTTCCGCAACGACATCCCCGAGCTCGGCCGCGCGCAGATCGACGGCCGCCTGAGCGTGAAGGCGCAGTGGCGGCTGCCTGCGAACGAGTTCAGCCTGAAGCCGCGCGTTGACGGCCTGCGCGTGGCCGGCCTCGGCACCGAGGCCCTGGTGGATGCGCAGCCTGCCTGCGGCGCCGCCACGGACTTCGGGCCCTGGCTGCCGCGCGCCGTCATCGCGGCCGAAGACCAGCGCTTCTATGAGCACCCGGGCTTCGACCTCGGCGAGATCGTCGCGGCGTGGTCCACCCACCAGCGCTCCGGCGACACGCTGCACGGTGCGAGCACCCTGTCGCAGCAGCTCGCCAAGCTCGTCTACACCGGCGACAACCGGCACCCCAGCCGCAAGCTGCGCGAGCTGCTGTATGCGGTGGAGCTCGACCGCACGCTGGGCAAGGCGCGCGTGCTGAACCTCTACCTTGCGATGGCGCCCTGGGGCGACGGCCAGTGCGGTGCGCACG
>Ga0302291_10000479_pt1 | contig 11744 bp, 12 predicted proteins | sample III_Fen_N1_4_FD_194548 | JGI IMG/M metagenome (GOLD analysis project Ga0302291, IMG submission 194548) | Peat permafrost microbial communities from Stordalen Mire near Abisko, Sweden - III_Fen_N1_4 | ecosystem: Environmental > Terrestrial > Soil > Wetlands > Permafrost | place: Sweden: Abisko... | reverse complement strand
CTGAGGGCCGAGCCGGCGGAACCGGTCGACGCCGACGCGTTGCCGGCCCCGCAGCCACCCCGCGACGTGGTACGCCGACCACGTCCCGACCATCCCTGGCGCACCCACCCAGCCCGCGGCCGATGACGGAATCGCTGGCCGCTTGGCGGACAAAGTCGCTGGCGGGCGACACCGTTTCGCGCCCCCGGTGTTCGCGCCCCCGGTGTCGCGCCCCCGGTGTCGCGCCCCCCGGTGTTGCGCGCCCCCGGTGTGAACGCGCCCCCGTGTTGTTGGCCGCGGCCCCCGTTTAGCGCCCCCGTGTCGCGCCCCCGTTTCGCGCCTCGTGCTCGCGCCCCGCAATGGCTGGGAGCCGGACGGGCGGCTACTCGTAGCGGAGCGCGGTGATGGGATCGAGCCGGGCCGCCTGTCGGGCCGGCCAGACGCCGAAGATCACGCCGACGGCGAGCGAGAAACCGACCGCCAGCACGACCGTGGTCGGGCTGATGCTGAGCCCCCAGCCGGCCAGGGTGCCGATCAAGGCGGAGGCGGCGACGCCGAACACGATGCCGAGGATGCCGCCGGCGAGGGACAGCACCAGGGCCTCGACGAGGAACTGGGCCATGATGTCCCGTCCGCGCGCCCCGACAGCCTTCCGGATCCCGATCTCCCGTGTCCGCTCCCGCACCGAGACCAGCATGATGTTCATGATCCCGATGCCGCCGACGAGCAGGCTGATCGACGCGATGCCCGCGAGGAGCAGAGACAGGAGCCCGGTGATCGTGCCGAAAGCGGACAGGAGCTGGGCCTGGTCGATGATCGTGAAATCGGCGGCGTCCCCCTGGGCGATCCCGTGGCGCCTGCGCAGCAGCTCCGTGATCCGGAACTTGGTGAGCGGGATCTGGTCCGCGTGCTCGGTTGACACCGAGAGCGACTGCAGGGAGTGCCCCGCCACGAAATGGTCGCGCATCGCGGGGAGCGGGATGTAGACCTGGTCGTCGAGGATGCCCTTGGGCTGGAGGATGCCGACGACGCGGAACGGGACACCGCCGACGTTGATGTCGGAGCCCACCGCGGACGCGCCGAGGTGGAGATCGTCGGCCGTCGTGGAGCCGAGCACCGCTACCCGCAGCCCGGCCGCGTATTCAGCGGCGGAGATGAACGAGCCGCGCCAGACCTCGTAGGCCCGGACCGGCATGAAGGCGGGGGTGATGCCGGACACAGTGGTGGTCGTGTTCGCGGAGCCGGCGACCACGACCGCCATCGTCGACACCTGCGGGGCGACCTGCGCGACGCCCTCGACCTGGGCGATGGCCTCGGCGTCGTCGGTCGTCAGCGTGTCGGCCGACCCGCCCGCGCCGCGCACGAAGCCGGACGTGTTGGCGCCCGGGCTGATGCTGAGCAGGTTGGTGCCGAGGCCCTCGATGAGGTTGGTGATCCCGGAGGTCGCGCCCTGCGCGACCGAGACCAGCGCGACGATGGACGCGACCCCGATGATCACCCCGAGCATCGTCAGGAGCGCTCGCAGCCGCGCCGCAGCCAGCCGTGAGAAGGCGAGCGGGACGAGCTCTGCCCAGTTCACGCCGCGAGCCTCCCGTCGCGCACCCTGACGCTGCGCTTGGCGGCGACCGCCACGTCGCTGTCGTGGGTGATGAGGATGATCGTGGTGCCGGCGGCGTTCAGCTCGTGGAGCAGCTCGAGCACATCCGCGCCCGACGCGGAGTCGAGGTTCCCGGTTGGCTCGTCCGCCAGGATGATCGCCGGCCGGGTCACGAGCGCCCGCGCGATCGCCACGCGCTGCTGCTGGCCACCGGACAGCTCCGACGGCTCGTGGGTCAGCCGGTCCTCGAGACCGAGCCGCGCCAGCGCGTCCCTGGCTCGCTCCAATCGCTCCGCACGGCCGACGCCCGCGTACAGCAGCGGGACGGCAACGTTCTCGAGCGCCGTCGTCCGGGACAGCAGGTTGAACGACTGGAACACGAACCCGATCGTTCGGTTGCGAACCCGCGCGAGCCCGTCGTCGGAGAGGCCCGACACGTCGGTGCCGGCGAGCCGGTAGGTCCCCGTCGTCGGGCGGTCCAGGCAGCCGAGCAGGTTCATGAGCGTTGACTTCCCGGACCCTGACGGACCGACGATCGCGAGGAAGTCGCCGGTGGCGACGTCGAGCTCCACCTCGCGCAGGGCCTCGACCTCCAGGCGACCCGAGCGGTAGGTCTTGCCGATGCCGCGCATCTCGATGACCGCCGTTCCGGGCGGGGCGTCGGGTGGAGAGTCGGGCAGTGCGTCGGGGACGGTCACGGCTGTGTCCCAGACGGGGTGGCCCCCGCACCGGAACCGCCCGAGCTGCCGCGCCCGGCGCCGGGGCCGGTGGGGAACGTCGTGACGAGGTCCTTGGCGGACGCCGTCCCTGTCACCACCACGGTGCCGTCGGTGATGCCCGACCGGATCTCGGCGAGCGAGGGCGTCAGCAGGCCGACCTTGACCGGCACGGTCCGTACCCGGCCGGGTCCGTCCAGCACCTGCACGGTGTAGGCACCGGGAACGCCACCGAGCGCGGTCACCGGCACGGCAAGCACCGAGGGCGCGCTGGCCGTCGTGATGTCCACGTCCGCCGTCATGGCCGGTGCCACGTGCACGGGGTTGGTATCGAGCGAGATGACGACACCATAGGAGACGACTCCCGACGCGCTCTTCGTGGCGCCGGCCACGTCGACCGAATCCACCTTGCCGTGAACGGATGCGTCGAGGGCGGAGATCGTCACCTCGGCCGGCTGGCCGACCTGCACGGATGGCAGGTCGCTCTCGGTGACCGAGGCAGCCACCTGGACCTCCGGCCCGCGGAGGAGGATGACGTTGCCCGAGGCCGAGTCGCCGGGCTCGATGGTGACCGACGAGACCACGCCGTCGATCGGTGACGCCAGGGTTGCCCGCGCGAGCGTCCGCTCCGCGTCGGTGACGGCGGATTCGGCCTGCGCCACGGCGGCGCGGTCAGCGGCGACGGCCGCGTCCGTGTCGATGTCCGTCGTCCCCTTGTAGGAGAGGCTGGCCGACGTGACCCCGAGCTTGGCGGCCGCGACCTGGTTGGCCGCCTGTGTGTTCGCGGATGCGACCTGCAGCCGCGTGGTCGCGAGCGCCCGCGAGGCCTGCTTGACAGCCGCGTTGTCGGCCGCGATGACGGCGGCCGGCGCCCCGGCCGTGCGGTCGGCCGCAAGTGCGTTCTTCGCGTCGGCGAGCGCCGCCGATGCCTGCGAGATCGCGAGCCGGCCGGATGCCTGGGCCTGCGACTGGGCCTTCCGGGCCTGTGAGAGCTGGCTGTTCGCCTGGGTGATCCCGAGCTTCGCCTTCGCCTTGGTGGTCTTCGAGACCGGCAGCTCGTCGGCCTTCAGCCTCGCCTGGGCCGCCTCGAGGTTGGCGCGGGCCACGTCCAGGGCCAGGCCTGCGTCGTCGGTCTCGGCAGTCGCGAGGACCTCGCCCGCCTTGACGACATCGCCGGCCTTGACGTTGACCGTGGCAACGGTCCATTCCAGTCCCGTGGTCTGGCCGGCGGCGGCCGCTGCCGCCTTCGGCGATCGGACGGGTGCCTTGCCGAACGCGAGACCGTAGGTCTCGACCGGCTGGACGGACCCGCTGATCGACACGGTGTCGCGCACGTCCACGGTGGACGCGGTCGCGGTCAGGTACGTGACCCCGGTGTCCTGGCTGCCCAGCGACCGGCCCACGACGGCCAGGCCGACGAGCGCGACGCCAACGACCAGCACGCCTCCGATGACGACCGCTCGCTTGTTCATGACCGGGAGCTCCTCGATGCCCCGCGGTTCGCCACCAGGGCGGCTAGGGCGGGAGCCGGGATGGGGGACGGTGAGACCGGGACAGGCGCCTGCGGAACCGGGGTGAGCGGGCCGGGGAGCTTGCCGGCGGCCGCCAGCCGGGAGATGCCCCGGTCGAGGACGGCCAGGAAACGGCGGACCTGCTCCAGCTCCGCATCGTCGAGCACGGCGAGCAGGTCGCCCACCTGCCGCGAGTTGAGGTCGCGGAAGCGGTCGAGCAGCTCGACCCCGGCGGGTGTGATGCCCACGAAGACACGGCGGCGGTCCGACGCGTCCGCATGCCGGGCGATCAGCCCACGGTCTGCGAGGCGATCGACCACGCCGCTCACCGTCGGGAGGGTCACGCCCAGGCGGGCGACCAGCTCCGACATGCTGAGGTCGCCGACCGAGAGGAGATACAGCACCTTGGCCTGGGACATCGTGATGTCGACCTCCAGGAACTCGGGCGCGTGGGCATCGGCGAGCCGGGCCAGCCTCGCCTGGAACTCCGCGATCACCGCCTCGATGACCTTGGTGCGCTCCTGCCCGTCGATGACACTCCCCTTTGCGTTGCGTTGACTGTTAGGTCATCCCTAACTATTCGTCCGGCACGATACACCGGGCGCCGGAAACGCGCGCTCACCGGCTCCAAGGTCCCCCGGACGCGCGAGGAGCCCGGCGCGACGCAGGACGTTCGCCGGATGGCGTGAGCATCGGTCCGGGGCTTGAGCTTCGGTCCGGGGCTTGCCGAGGTGGGGCGGGCGGCCGGCCTGCGATGACGCTCCCGGCGACCTCAGACGGCCCGGCGCCGTTGCTCGTGCACGGCGTCGTGGAGCTCGGCCGTGGTCAGTCCGGTCGCGGTGCGGCCCACACGCCGCCTTCGCCCGCCCACGACCTGGACTGAACGGCCGTGTCCGTCACCGTCGACGTGGGCATGGGGTCCGAAGTGGTCGTGGTCGTGCTTCTCGGGCTCCCACGGGACGCCCGTCGGGTACAGGACCGCGAACATCTCCACCAGCTCCGGATCGAACTGGACGCCTGCCTGCCGGCGCAGCTCTGCGATCGCCTCGTCGTGCGTGATGGCGTCACGGTACGGCCGCCCCCCGATCATCGCCTCGTAGGCATCCGCGATGGACACGATGCGGGCGCCGATCGGGATCTCCGTGCCGGCGAGACCGTGGGGGTAGCCGCGACCGTCGTACCACTCATGGTGATGAAGGACGATCGTGGCGGCGTCGCGCAGCGCCCCCGCCTGCTCCAGGACCACCTGGCCGATCTTCGGATGCTCGGTGACGACCCGCCATTCCGACGCGGCGAGGTCCCCGCGCTTGGACAGGATCTCGTCCGGGATCGCGAGCTTGCCCAGGTCGTGCAGGAGGCTGGCCGTCCGGATGCGATCCAGCTCGCCGGCGGGGAGGTCGATCGAGCGGGCGAGCGCCACCGAAGCCTCCGCGATCAGCGTGGAGGGCTTGCCCGCCCACGACGCCCGCTCGGCGAGCGAGAGCAGGAGCGCATCCTGGGCCGCAGCCAGCGCGGCGCGCCCGACGTCGAGCGCCTGAGAGCGTGCCTCGGCACGGATGGGGGACCGGCGGACGGTGTCCTGGTCGTCGGACTCGCGGAACACGAACACCTGGTTGCGCCCGAGGGCCTTGGCGGAATACAGCGCGGCATCCGCGTCGCGGACCAGGGCATCGGACCCCAGGACATCGCCCTGGCCGCCCGCGACACCCGCCGACATCGTGACCGTCACGTGCTCCCCGTCCGGCAGCCGGACGTCGCTGCCGCCGACGATCCGGCGCAGCTTCTCGGCCAGGGACGCGGCTGCATCCGCGTCCGTCTCCGGCAGCACGACGAGGAACTCCTCGCCACCGTACCGGCCGGCGAAATCCACGGCCCGGACGCTTGCGCTCAGGAGCTGGGCCACGTGGCGCAGGATGAGGTCCCCGGCCGCGTGGCCGTGGGTGTCGTTGAGCCGCTTGAATTGGTCGAGGTCTACCAGGATCACGGACAGCGGCCGGTGGTAGCGCGCCGCGCGCAGGATCTCCTCCTCCACGCGGCCGAGCACGGCCTGGCGGTTGGGGATACCGGTGAGCTGGTCCACGGTCGCGAGCCGCCAGGTGTCGGCGACCCTGTCCGCCAGGCCGCGGAAGGCGGCGCGCAGGCGCGGATCGCTGACGTGCTCGGCCTCGAGGGCAACCAGGGCCCCCTCGTCCGCCGCGTCGCGGAGGCGCTCCGCGAGGATCGCGAGTCGCCGGTTCTGGCGACGCACGACGAATGCGGCGAATCCCGCGGATCCTGCGAGCGCGCCGATGAGCGCGATGACGAGAATCAGCGTGAGAACGGCGATCCGGGCATCCAAGGGGGTGGGTACTCGCGTGACAGTCGTACGCGGTGCAGCCAGACCGGCCGCACCCGTACCCAGCAGCCTACGTCGCCACCCGGCGGCGACCATGGGGCGATGGTCCCCCCGTCACCGGATGGAGGCGGGCGTGGTTCGTGGACGCACCGCACGCGTACGCCCCCGGTCATGGCCCAGAGGTACCAGAGGGTCCGGGGTGGTTCCGTGGGGTCTCGGGCGGAGCGCGACTCCGGTGGTCACACGGCCGCGCGCCGGCCTCCCACCCAGACGCCCTCGATCCGCTCGGCGAGGGTGTCGAACGCGTATGGGTCGCCCCCGACGACGACCAGGTCGGCCAGCTTCCCGGGCTCGATCGTCCCGAGATCACCGTCGACGCCCAGCAGCTGGGCGGCGTTCCGCGTCGCCGCCTCGAGGACGCGGCCGGGAGCCATGCCGAGATCGGCCATGAGGACCAGCTCACGGAGGTTCCGGCCGTGGGGCGTGACGCCGGAGTCCGTGCCCATGGCGATCCGGACACCCGCGTGGATGGCCCGCCGCACCGCCGCGCGGTGGACGTCGACGACCGCGCGTGCCTTCTCCAGCACCCCCGGCGAGAACGTCGTGCCCGCCTCGGCGGCGTCGATGACGCCCTGCGGGGCGACCAGGGTGGGCACGAGCCAGGTCCCGTGCTCGAGCATCAGCTCGAGCCCCTCGTCGTCCAGGTAGATACCGTGCTCGATCGACCGGATGCCCGCCCGGACGGCGTTCTTGATGCCATCCGCCGCCTGCGCATGGGCCATCACGTACATCCCGGCCGCGTCGGCCTCCTCGACGAGCGCCGCCAGCTCCGCCGGCCGGAAGTGCGCCTGGGCGGGGTTGTCCCGCGGCGAGAGGACACCGCCGGAGGTCGCGACCTTGATCACGTCGGCGCCCATCCGGTGCAGCTGCCGGACCTTGCGGCGCATCTCGTCGGGGCCGTCCACGATCCCGGACGGGACGCCCGGGTGCTCCACCATGAGCGGCACAGTTGCGCCGGAGACCAGCCAGTCGTCCCCGTGGCCACCGGTCTGGCTCAGCATCGCCAGGCTGATCTGCATCCGCGGCCCGGGGATCAGGCCGTCGGTGACCGCCTGCTTGATGCCGAGGTCCGCCCCGCCGGCGTCGCGGATCGAGGTGATCCCCGTCCGCAACGTGGACCGCAGGTTCCGGGCCGCCTCGTAGAACTGGTACGAGAACGGCGTGTTCGCAACGCGCCACGCGTCCACGTGGCTCAACACGACGTGGACGTGGCAGTCGAACAGGCCGGGGAGCAGCGTGCGACCCGTGATGTCCACCGCCTCGTCCCCGTCGAGGCCCTGGCCGACGTCCACGATGCGCCCGTCCTCGACGGTCACATCGGCGGGCCGCGGGTCTCCGCCCGTGCCGTCGAACACCGAGCCGCCGCGGAACACCGTGCGCGTCATGAAGCCTCCCGTCCGTCCCGGTTCACCTGGCCGCGCGCGAGGTCGCGCCCGTCGTCATCTGTCAGCCGCCACGCCCACCCGTCATCGCCCGCGGCATCGTCCCGCCAGGCGGCGCCAACCAGCGCTGCACCCGGCGCGGCCGCGGCGGCATACTCGAGCCGGACCCGGCGCGGCACCTCCACGAGCATCCGGCGGCCCTGATCACCCGCCGCGTGGAGCGCCTCCTCGAGATAGTCCAGGTAGGCGGCGTTGTTGACGTGGCCCATCGGGTCGAGATCCTGCGGCCGGACGACCGCGCGGACGAAAGTGGCATCCGCGGGCGTCACGGGCAACGGGACGCGGACCGGCTCGAAGGTGCCGGGCGGCACCGCGAACGCCGCAGGGAACTCGGCGGGGATGCGGCCGGGCATGCCCCGGTGGTCGGTCATGACCCAGTCGGTGTATCCCCACATCGCGAGCGCGCCGTCCTCGAGGCGCGCCTCCGTGCGGCGCCGGCCCCACACGCGGCGGAACCCGGTCGGCGCGGTGGAGAACAGGAGCGTGCGACCCAGGGGCACCGGGGCCAGGATCACCATCTCGACGGCGCGCACGACCCACGCAAGGCCCCTCTGCGCATACCAGTCGCGTGTGAACCCCAGCCCCTCGGAGTGGATCCATGCGATGTCCTGGGCGTATCGCAGCATCGCCGAGGTCCGCACGTTCCCGTCCGGCCCGCACTCATCGAAGCGGAGGCGGTAGGGGACGGTGATGCCGTTGGCGGGGAAGTCAGCGCTCATGCCGGCTTCCGGCCGGCCAGCCGGTCCAGTCCCTCGAGGGCGATCAGCCTGACGCTGTCGGCAGCCACGGGGCCGCGCTCGCGGACGAGGCGGACCTCGCTGGAGCGTCGCGCATCGAACACGACCAGCCCCACCAGCAGGCGCAGGCTCTCATCGGCCGCGCCCCGCCGCGCGTCGTCGAGCTGGTGCAGGACGTCCGCCTTGATCCCGCGCGCGCCCCACTTGCAGTCCCACGCCTCCGCGGCATCCTCGCGCTCCACCGTGACATCGTACGGGTGGATCTCGGCGGGACGACCGTCGAACAGGATCCGGCGCTCGCGACGGACGGGCCCGGTCCGGGCGGCGAGCAAGCGCTCGGTGAGGGCCTCCACGATAGCGCCGCGGAACTGGCTGCGCGTCTGGTCGCCGCGATCGGCAACCTGGAGCGACGCCTCGAGCACCGCCTCCGAACGGTCCCGGACCGAGTCCCCGGAGGCTGGTGCGGCCGGGCCGAAGAGGGTCGGGAACATCGCCCGCCAGGTGACCGGATCGAGTGACTCCCCGTTCATCACGGCGCGCGCGAGCAGGCGCTGGGTGGTGGTCGCGTCGGCCAGCAGGCCGGCGCACCGAAGGACGAGCGGATCTGCCTGGATGTGCGCGTAGACGACCGCCCGGCCGTCCGGCCGGGCGTCCATGAAGCGCATCAGGCGGGCTCCCCCAGCGCGGCGAGCGCCACCTGCGGCAGCGTGGACAGCCAGTCGATGGCGCGGTGGGGGTCGGCGATGCGGGCGGCCTCCTCGACGAGGGCCGTGAACGCATCGTCAGTTCCGGGCGGCGCGGGCTCCGAGCCCCGGGAGGTGGCGATCGCGCGCAGGCGGGCGCGCCAGATGGTGCCGAGGTCCGTGACGTACTGGTATTCGTCCTCCACGGGCTCCGCGGTCGCGGTGAGCACGTCGAAGCCGGCGAGGGCGCGATCGATGAGGTCGGCGATGGTGGCGGGCATCGATCGCAGCGTACGACGACGGCGCGGATCGCGGGGCGCCGGGCGAGACCGGCCGGGGGGACGGGCCGGGCCGCCCGCGGGTCAGACGGGCTCGCTGCTCCTGGACAGCGCCCCGAGGGCGGCCGCACGCGGGCTGGCTGCCAGGCGGGCACGGGCGTCGTGCTCGAGCTTGTCCAGGGTCCGCCAGGCGCGCTTGTCCCAGCGCGACGAGTAGGCGCGCTGTGCCTTGCGCCGGATCTCGTACGCGGCCTGGCGCTCACCGATGCGCTCGAGGCGCCCGACACCGTCGAGCACGTCGCGATAGAGCTTCGGCAGGACCTCGGCGGGGTTCTGGTCGTCCATCGGAGACATCGTGCCCGTTCCGGGCTGCCACGGGAATGGGCGGGTCGTCCTGCCGGGGTCTCGCCGGGAGTCCGGGGCCGTTGCCCGAGCGCACCGGCCGACCGCCTGCGGGTCGCGTCCACTGTGGGGTCGACACGTGCCGCCCGCCAGCTCGAGCCGCATGGTGCGGGGACGGTCGGTGCGACGCACGTGCGCGGCCGCACGTCGATCAGTCTCCGCGGTGTGCGCCACTCTCGATACGAAAGCCGCGTCCGATCCCGCGGGCAGGCTCCCAGCGCGTGACGACCCGGTCCACGTACCCCGCCGGCGGGCCGTCCTCCAGCCGTTCCAGCAGCGCCTGCAGGTTCGATCGCAGCCCCTCGGCGACGACCCGGACGCTGCCGTCGGCCTCGTTGGCCACGAACCCGTCGAGGCCGAGCACACCCGCCTCCCGGAGCGCGAAGACGCGGTAGCCGACGCCCTGGACCCGTCCCCGGACGCTCGCGTCGAGGCGGGCGCGGCCGGATCCATCAGCCCCGGGCAGATCCCCGGTCATGCGGCGCGTCGCCGGCGCGGCCAGCGCACCAGGAGGACGTCGAGGACCAGCTCCGGACTGACGTTGCCCGCTATCAGCTCGTCCGCCCGGACGAGCCGGGCGAGGGTCTCGGCCGGAGCACCGGATGGCAGATCACGCGCGGCCGCCTCGATCTCCTCGAGCAGGATCACGTCCCGGATGGAGCCCTGCGCCCCGCACTGCGCGAACGCGAGATCCCGTGCGAGGCTGCGCCACGCGTCGAGCAGCAGCAGGAGGGCGCGCCGGCGGGTCGCGGCCGGGGTCTTCCTCGGGCCGCCGTCGTCGGGCACTTCGTCGGCGTCACCGTCGGTCCCCTCGGCGGCGTCACGCGCCGGGACCGCGACCCCGGCGGCCGCCGTGCCGGGGGGTCCGGACGGGTTGCCGGATGCGGATCGGGCCGCGCCGGCACCCGGGAGCCCCTTGACGCCGCCCCGACGCCCCGGTGCCGCCTCGATCACTGTCACCGGGGACAGGAGCGCGTCCAGCTCCATCGCCCGGGAGAGGAGTGGCTTCGCCGCAGCCAGGCGGCGGGACGGTCCCAGGTCCAGAAGATCCAGCAGGGTCCGCGTGAGCTCGCCCCGGATCGCCTCGGCCCCATCCGCGCTCGCATAGGACACGGCGAGGCCGGCACGACCACCCGTCAGGCGGGCGAGTCGCGCCGCGGTTGGCGCATCCGAGAGGCCCCGCTCCACCAGCAGGCGCTCCACGTCACGGACGCCAACCATGCCGAGGCGGATGCGCGCGCACCGCGACCGGATCGTGGGGAGGAGCACCTCCTCGTCGTCGGCGCAGAGGATGACCGTGGTGTCGCGGAGCGGCTCCTCGAGCGTCTTGAGGAGGGCCGACTGGGCATCCTCGCCGGCCCGATGGACGTCGCGGACGATCGCCACGCGTCCGCCGCCCTCGACGGGCAGGAGCGAGAGCTCGGTGACGAGGTCGCGGACGCCGCGTGCCTTCCCCTGTTCGCCGCCGATCCGGACCTCGTTGCCGGCGCCCTCGGGTCCAAGCCAGTGGAGGTCCGGGTGATTGCCGTGCTCCACCATCCGGCAGGTGCGGCAGGTGCGGCACGGCCGGTCGCCGCCGGACGCACCCGTGCAGAGCAGCCCGGCGGCGAGGTCCAGGGCGAGGGCGACCTTGCCCACGGACCCGGGGCCGCTGATCAGGATCGCGTGCGGGACACGCGATGTCAGCATGGCGTGGACGGCCGCAACCGCGGCCGGGTGGCCGACGGTCAGGAAGCCGTCCACGTCGCTGACGATGGTCCGCCGCGGTCAGCCCTCGGCGGACGCCGCGGGCTTCCGGGTGGTCCGGCGCCTGGGGGCCTCGGCGGGCTCGGGGGCCGTCTCGACGACCGGGGCCTTCGCCTCGGCTGTCGCGGCGGACGCCGCGGACCCTGCGGGCTTCCGGGTGGTCCGGCGCTTGGGGGCCTCGGCGGGCTCGGGGGCCGTCTCGACGACCGGGGCCTTCGCCTCGGCTGTCGCGGCGGACGCCGCGGACCCTGCGGGCTT
>Ga0302291_10000478_pt1 | contig 11749 bp, 10 predicted proteins | sample III_Fen_N1_4_FD_194548 | JGI IMG/M metagenome (GOLD analysis project Ga0302291, IMG submission 194548) | Peat permafrost microbial communities from Stordalen Mire near Abisko, Sweden - III_Fen_N1_4 | ecosystem: Environmental > Terrestrial > Soil > Wetlands > Permafrost | place: Sweden: Abisko... | reverse complement strand
GGCCGTCGATCCGGGAGCGCCGGCACTCGTGGGCTCACGACCCCGAGCACCTTCGTAACGATGTCCGAACGACCGCCTGGGAGCATGCGTCCATGACAGCGATGCCTCGTCCGTTCCGCCGCATCCTCGGCCGCTCAGAGCCCGTGGCGAGCCCAGTGCCCCTGACCGTGACCGCAGCCCCGGCCGAGCTGCCGGGCGTCGCCGTGGACATCCCGGAGACGGACCCGCTGTTCGCGTACCTTCAGGCTGCGCCCGGGCCGGTCGTCCTGTCCCGGCTGGAGCTGGCCTCGCCCGCCCTGGACGAGCTCCGGGAAGCCGGCGTCGCTCTCGTCGTGCCGCTCGTGACCCAGGGTGAGCTCATCGGCACGCTCAACCTCGGGCCGCGGCTCTCGGAGCAGGACTACTCCTCCGATGACCGGCGGCTGCTCGGGACCCTGGCCGCCCAGGCCGCGCCCGCGATCCGCGTCGCGCAGCTGGTGAAGGAGCAGGCCGCGGAGGCCGCGGAGCGCGAGCGGTACGAGCAGGAGCTCAAGGTCGCTCAGCTGATCCAGCAGCAGTTCCTGCCGCACGAGCTGCCGAACCTGCCCGAGTGGCAGATCGCCGCCTACTACGGTCCGGCGCGGGTCGTCGGCGGCGACTTCTACGACTTCATCGACCTGGGCGAGGGCCGCATCGGCGTCGTCGTCGGTGACGTCACCGACAAGGGCGTGCCCGCCGCCCTCGTCATGGCGCGGACGCACTCGATCATGCGCGCGGAGGCGCCGCGGCTCATCGAGCCCGGCCTGGTCCTCGCACGGGCGAACGAGCTCCTGGCGCCGGAGATGCCGCCGCGGATGTTCGTCACATGCCTGTACGGCGTCCTCGAGCCGGCCACGGGCCGCTTCGTGTTCGCCAACGCCGGCCACAACCTGCCGTACGTCCGCACCACGGGTGGCGTGATCGAGCTGCGGGCGACCGGCCTCCCTCTCGGCCTGATGCCCGGCATCGTCTACGAGGAGACCGAGGGGTTCGTGGGGCAGGGCGAGGCGATGCTCCTCTACTCCGACGGCATGGTGGAGCAGCACGGACCCGGCCGCGAGATGTACGGCTTCCCGCGCCTGCGCGAGGCGATGGCCACAGACGATGCCGGCAGCGTGCTGCTGGACCGTCTGCTCGACGAGCTGCATGCGTTCACCGGCCCGGGCGTGGAGCAGGAGGACGACATCACGCTGGTGACGCTGCGGCGGTCAGCCGGCGTGGCCTCCGGCGGCTGGTCCGAAGAGCGTCCCGAGGTTGCGCTGACGCGTGACGAGATCGTCTCCGATGCCGCCGTCGAGCCGCTGGCCGCCTTCACCATCGAGGGCGCCATCGGCAACGAACGCGCCGCGATGCAGCGCGTGGCCGAGGCCGTCGCGCCGCTGGGCCTGGAGCCCGCGCGCCTCGAGCGCCTGAAGACGGCCGTCGCCGAGACCGTGATGAACGCCATCGAATACGGGTCGCAGGGCGACCCCGGGGTCCCCGTCGACGTTCGCGTCGACGCCGACGCGCAGGCCATCCGAGTGCGGGTGACGGATCGCGCGCTGTCCGGCCCGGTGCCGGACGCCGAGATGCCGGACCTCGACGCCAAGCTCGACGGCCGCCAGAAGCCGCGCGGCTGGGGCCTGTTCCTGATCCGCCACATGGTGGACGGCATGGACGTGCACGCCGTGGACGGCCTGCAGACCGTGACGCTCACCCTCGCCCGCGACGGGCGCTGACGCCGAGGAGACCGCCATGAACAAGGAACGACTGACCGTGGAGGTCGTCGCCACGATCCCCGGCGAGGCCCGCCTGGCGATGCGGGGCGACGTGGACATCGCCGCCGACGAGACGCTTGCGGGCGCCTACGTGGCGGCCACCGGGACTGGTGCCACCCGCGTCGTGCTCGACTTCACGCAGGTGGACTACATCAACTCGACCGGCATCGCGCTGATCGTCCGGCTCCTGGCGGAGGCGCGCCGCGACCACCGCGAGGTCATCGCCGAGGGCCTGTCCGACCACTACCGCGAGATCTTCCGCATCACCCGCCTGTCCGACTACCTCACGATCGCCGACCCTTTGCCGGCGACGTCCGTCCCCGAGGAGGCCACCCGATGACCGACACCACCGTGGACGTGGCCCGTGACGGCACCACCGCGATCCTCCGGATCCACGGCGAGATCACGGGCGGCAGCGAGCCTCCGATCATGGCCGCCTACGCGGAGGCCGGGGCAGCGAAGTCGATCGTGCTCGACTTCAGCCACCTCGACTACATGAACAGCGGTGGGATCGGGCTGCTGGTCACGCTGCTCGTGCGCACCCAGCGCGCCGGCCAGAAGCTGCTGGCTGTCGGCCTCACGGAACACTACCGCCAGATCCTGTCGCTCACCCGCCTCGACGAGGCCATCGCCATCTGTGACGACGAGGCGACCGCGCTCGCGGCTGCCGCGGCCGCCTGAGCAGCCTGTCCGCCCGAACCCGCCCGCACCCCAGATCGGAGCGTCTCCCATGACCACGACCAAACCCCGCGCGCCTCGCGACCAGGAGTCGTGGGCGCGGCCCGTGGACCGCCTCACCACCACCGCGAAGACGAGCGGCCAGGACACGGTCACGGGCAAGCGTGTGTCGGGCCCCGTCCAGGGGTTCGGCCAGATGTGGCAGAAGACGTTCACGGTCCGCGTGCCGGCAGACGACCACCGCCCCGAGGACGTGGTCGCCCACTGGAAGGCCGCCTTCCCGACCTTCTGGCCCAAGGGCGCGACCTTCTACGCGCCGCTCGCGGGGATCACCCCGGGCGAGGTCGCGCTCCTGGAGGTCCCGCCGGTGCCCGGATCGCCGGTCAAGATGTCCACCGGCATCCTGGTGATCTACGCTGACCGCGAGTCGTTCACGTTCATGACGCCCGAGGGTCACGCGCTGTCCGCATGGATCACCTTCTCCGCGTACTCCGACCACGACGAGACGGTCGTCCAGGTGCAGGCCCTGGAACGGACGAGCGACCCGTTCATCGAGCTGTCCTACATGTTCGGCGCCAACCGCGCGAACGACCGCTTCTGGGAGCAGACGCTCACGAACCTCGCGCGATCGCTCGGCGTGGCGTCGCCGGTCATCGACTCGCACAAGGTGTGCGTGGACAGGCGGCGGCAGTGGAAGTACGCGGGGAACATGCGGCACAGCGCCGCGGTGCACATGGCCGTCGGGACGGTCACGGCACCCGCCCGATGGGTGCGTCGCCGGCGGACCGCGGGCTGAGCACTTCGGTCCGGCGACGCGAGCCTGGCACCCGCGGCCGCAGCCGGCGCCCGCGATGACGCGCGGGCGCAACGGTGGGGACGGCCTGGACGCGATCGTCGTGGGCGCAGGCCCGAACGGCCTTGCGGCCGCCATCGAGCTGGCCCGGGCCGGGCGCTCGGTCCGGATCTACGAGGCGGCGGACGAGGTCGGTGGCGGCACGCGTTCCGCCGAGCTGACGCTGCCGGGATTCGTCCACGACCCCTGCGCCTCCGTGCATCCGCTGGGGATCGCGTCGCCGTTCCTGCGGTCGATGGACCTGGCGCGGCATGGGCTGGAGTGGGTCCAGCCGGAGGCGCCCGTCGCACACGCGCTGGCGCCGGGGCGGAGCGTGGTCCTGGAGCGGGACCTCGGTTCGGTGGACGAGGCGCTGGGCGCCGACGCGGACGCCTGGCGCCGCCTGTACAGCCCCCTTGTCCGCGAGTGGGAGCGGCTCATGCCGGCGCTCCTCGCACCGATCGTCCGCCCGCCAAGCCACCCGATCCTGATGGCGCGCTTCGGGTTGCCGGCCATGCTCCCCGCCACGGCGCTCTCACGGCTCGCGTTCCGGGAACCGGCGGCCCGGGCGCTGTTCTCGGGAATGGCCGCGCACTCGATGCTCAGGCTCCGGCAGCCGCTGAGCGCCTCGTTCGGGCTCGTCCTGGGGCTGCTCGCCCACGCGGTCGGGTGGCCGCTGGCCTGCGGCGGGAGTGGCGCGATCGCTTCCGCGCTCGAGGCGGAGGCGCGGGGCCTCGGCGTGGAGATCGTGACGTCCCACCGCGTGGACGCGCTGGCGGACCTGCCGCCCGCCCGAGCCGTGGTCCTGGACCTGACGCCGCGCCAGGTGCTGGCGATCGCTGGCGACCGGCTGCCGAGCGGCTACCGCCGCCAGCTGGAGGGATACCGGTACGGTCCCGGCGTGTTCAAGGTCGACTGGGCGCTGGACGGCCCGATCCCGTGGCGCGATCCGCAGACGCTCCGTGCCGGGACGGTCCACCTTGGAGGATCGATGCGCGAGGTCGCGAGCTCCGAGGATGCCGTCGGGCAGGGGCGGATCGCAGAGCGTCCGTTCGTGCTCCTGGTCCAGCCGACGATCGCGGACCCGTCACGCGCCCCCGCGGGCAAGCACGTGGCCTGGGCGTACTGCCACGTGCCGAACGGTTCGACGAGTGACATGACGTCCGCCATCGAGGCCCGGGTGGAGCGGTTCGCGCCGGGGTTCCGGGACCTGGTCCTGGCGCGCGCGACGAAGGACGCGCCGGCGATGGAGGCCTACGACGCGAACTACGTCGGCGGCGACATCAACGGTGGCATCGGCGACTGGCGGCAGCTGCTGTTCCGCCCGGTGGTCCGCTGGAATCCGTACGCGTCACCGGACGGCGGGCTGTTCCTGGGTTCCTCGTCCACGCCACCGGGCGGCGGGGTCCACGGGATGAGCGGGATGTTCGCCGCGCGGGAGGCGGAGCGGGCACTGTGCCGAACCTGACGGGATCGGGGGGTCCGAGGGGCGATCGGCCGCTGGCGCGGTGCATCCGGGTCACCGAATAGGTAGACTTCTACCTTCGTGATGGTAGACTTCTACCCATGAGCCTCAACATCAAGAACGAGCAGACGGTCCGGCTGGTCCGGGAGCTGGCCGACGAGCTGGGCATCTCCCTGACCGCCGCCATCACGGACGCGGTTCGCGCCCGATTGGACCAGGCGCGGGCCGACCGCGTGGAACCCGCGTTCGACGTGGAGGCGGTGCTCGAGATGTGGGGACAGCTCGGGGATCGTATGGGGAAGGACTACCTCAGCCAGAACTTCGATGCGCTCCTGTACGACGAGATGGGCTTGCCGAAGTGATCATCGACACCTCGGTCCTGGTGGCACTCATCCTGCGTGAGCCGGAAGCGGTCCCGTTCGCGATGGCGATGGCCGCAGCGCCGGTGCGACGCCTCTCCGCCGCGAGCCTTGTCGAGTTGGCCGCGGTGATCGACGGCAGACGGGACCCAGTGCTCTCGAATGCCCTGGAGACGTCGATCCGCGCCTCTGACATCGAGGTCATGCCGTTCACCGTCGGTCAGGCGCGGATCGCCAGGGTCGCGTACCAGCAGTTCGGACGCGGTTCCGGGCACCCGGCCCGGCTCAACATGGGCGACTGCTTCGCCTATGCCCTCGCGCGGGACCTCGGGGAGCCGCTCCTGTTCAAGGGCGGCGACTTCGCCCTGACCGACATCGAGCTCGTCATCGAGCCGGTCAAGAGCAGGCGCCTGAGCGAGGTCGTCGCGGCGTACACGGCGACTGCGGGCTGACGCTCGCGTCCGGCGACCGGCCCGCCGAGCGCGACACTCAGGCAAGCCCGAGGAACCGGTCCACCAGGCGGCGCTCCCAGAACGTGTGCACCAGCACGACCCATGCGGCCACCGCGACCGCCACGATCAGCGCCTCCTGGGGGTCCGGCACGACCAGCTGGAAGAACCCACGAGCGGGAGGCACGACCAGCATCACGACGTATGCAACCGCGAGCCCGATCGCCAGGAGCGCCGGCCGCCGGTCGGTGGTGATCGGCTCCGCGACAGCAAACCAGGGAACCGGCGGCTCCACGAACAGGATCAGGAACAGGCCCGCGAACACGAGGAACGACGTCAGCGCGGTCCGTGCGCCCCGGCCTGCGGCGTCGAGGTTCGCCGGATCGGGCGCGGAGAGCGCGAACACGCCGTAGAACACGGCAAGCCCCACCAGGCTGGATACGACCGCCGCCGGCACCACGAACCGGGCGAGAGTCCGGCCGAGGCTGTCGCGCACCTGTCGCCCGGGCTGGGCCCAGACGGCGAGCAGCGCACTCGGGATGCCCACCGTGAACACTGTGAGCGCGGAGGCATTGCGCAGCTCGATCGGGAAGGTGACCACGACCAGGGAGCTCACGATCACCAGCCCGACGGTCGCGATGCGGGTCATGAACAGCTTGAGGATGTCCTGCATCCCGTTGAGGATCCGCTGACCCTCGCCCACGGCCTGGGCGACCGCGCCGAAGGAGTCCCCCATCAGCACGAGGTCGGCCACGCCGCGCGTCGCCTGGCTGCCGCTGCCCATCGCGATGCCCAGGTTCGCCTTCTTGAGCGAGAGGACGTCATTCACGCCGTCGCCGATCATCGCCACGTAGTGGCCGCCGGCCCGCAGCGCGTCCACGAGACGCTCCTTCTGCGCAGGCGTGATCCGTCCGAAGACGACGGCGTCGTCGGCAGCCGTGACGAGGCGCGCGTCGTCCATCGCCTCCAGCTCCGGGCCGGAGTGGAACGGGATGTCCGGTCCCAGACCGGCCTGGCGGGCGAGCGCCACCACGGTCTCGGGGTCGTCACCCGAGATGATCTTCACCGCGACGCCTCTGTCCAGGAACGAGCGCAGCGTGGCGGCCGCATCGTCGCGCAGCTCGTCGACCAGGGCGACGAGGCCCAGGGCGCGCATGCCATGGGGGAGGGTGGCGGCCGCGTCGTCGTCCCCGACGTCGGGGAGCGCGGCGGCGTCCGGGTACGTGGCGACCAGGAGGACGCGGAGGCCGCGGTCGGTCCAGCGGGCGGTCTGCTCCCGGATCTCCTCCCACGATTCCGTCTCGCCGTCCGGGCGCTCGGCCAGGTACGGGCGCAGGAACGTGGCGGCGCCGAACGCCACGATTCCGGGGACGCCGACGCCGGCCGCGGCGGAGCTCACGGGCTCGCCGGCCGGGGCGGAGCTCACGGGCTCGCCGGCCGGGGCGGAGCTCACGGCCTCGCCGGACGCTCCTGCGGCCGCTTCGCCGTCCGCGAACGCGCAGGCGCTCCACTTGCGGGCGGACGAGAATGGAACCTCCGCGGCGAGCGGGAGGGGGGCGACCGGCCAGCGGCCCGCGATGGCCCCGCTCGTCTGGTTGCGGGCCGAGGCGCTGGCGGCCAGCGAGGCGACGGCCGCAATCACCTCGTCCTCGCCCGCCCCGGCGAGACCCGCCACAGCCTCGACCGACAGCTTGTTCGCGGTCAGCGTCCCCGTCTTGTCCAGGCACAGCACGTCCACGTGGCTGAGGCTCTCGATGGCGTTGGACTGCTGGACCAGCGCGCCGAACCGGATGATGCGGATCGCGCCCAGCGCGTAGGCCACCGCGATCGAGACGAACAGGCCATTCGGCACGAGACCGGCGAGCAGGGTCGCGTCCGCCACGACGTCGCCGAGGACGGCCGACTGCACGAGACCCCGGAGGACGAGCAGGACCTCGAGGTAGAGGACCATGCCGAGGACCACGCGGATGACGAGGTTGATCTCGCCCTGGAGCGGCGTGATGACCCGCCGGAACGATCGGGCGCCCGCGGTGATCTGGTTCGCGAAGCTGGCGTCCTGCACCTTCTCCGCCACGTACCGGCCGGACCCGGTCGTCGCGAAGGAGCCGCTGAAGACCTCGTCGCCGGGACGCTTGCGGACGACGTCCGACTCGCCCGTCAGCTGGCTCTCGTCCAGGCCGGCGGCGCCCGTCACCAGGCGCCCGTCGAGGACCACCTGGTCGCCTGCCTCGAGCGCGATGAGGTCGCCGAGCACCAGCTCCTCCGGCGCGATCTGCACCCGCTCGCCGCCGCGGATGACGGCGGCGGTGGGCCTCGTGAGGAGGGCGATCCGGTCCAGGGTCCGCTTGGCCCGGATCTCCTGGACGATGCCCACGAGCACGTTGGTCGAGATGACCGCGAGGGACACCAGCGCGTCCATCGGCCGCCCGACCGCCACCAGCGCGATGCCCAACGCGAACAGGATGTTGTTGACGAACGTGAAGACGTTCTCGCGGATGATCTGCGTGTAGGTCCGGGTGGTCGGCGGGGGGGGCGTGTTGCCGAGGCCCGCGGCACGGCGGCGGGCGACCTCGGCCGCGTCCAGCCCCGTGACGGGGGTCGGCGAGAGGTCCGGGCGGCCGTCGATGGCGGGGTGAGCGATCGCCGGTGACGCGGTGGTCGTCATCGGCGGAGCATACGACGCGACACGCGACATACAGGTCGCGGGTCGCGGGGCCGGACGCCGGGCGGGTTGCCGGCAGGCCGGCCCACGACTCTCCGCGACGATGTCGGTGCGCGTTCTGCGCCACCGATACCGCCTTGGTGCCTCCAAATGCGCAATCCCTGTTGACATCCTGCGCGATATGGGCGCAGGATCCGCGCATGTCGAGCAGCGCACGCCGCGCACGGTTGCTCGTCCGCCTCGATGAGGACGGACGGGCGAGCGTCGCCTCGCTCGCCCGGGACCTCGGCGTGACGCCGTCCACGGTGCGCCGCGATCTCGCGCGGCTCGCGGCGGGCGGCGCCCTCATCCGGACCTACGGGGGCGCGACCGCAGGGACGGCGGCACCGGGACGGGACCCGTTCGACTCCCGGCTCGTCGCGAAGCGGGCGATCGGAGCCACGGCGAGCGCCCTGGTCGAGGATGGCCAGACGATCGCGATCTCGAGCGGCTCGACTGCGCTCGAGCTGGCGCGGCACCTGGTGGACAGGAAGCTGACCGTGATCACCAACTCGCTCGACGTGGTCGGGGTCCTGATCGACCGGCCGGGGATCGAGCTCGTGGTGCTGGGCGGCGTCGTCCGGCATGGCATGCACTCGACGCTCGGACACCTCGCAGAGCTCGTGCTCCACGAGCTGCGGGCCGACACGCTGTTCATGGGCATCGGGGCGCTGAGCGCCGAGCACGGTCTCATGAACGACACCATCCCGGAGATCCTCACCGACCGCGCCCTCCGTCGCGCGGCCCGGGCCTGCGTCGTCCTGGCCGACAGCTCGAAGCTGGGCGCCGTCGCCCCGGCCTTCGTCTTCGGGATCGACCAGGTCGACACCCTCGTCACCGATGCCGACGCCGACGCCGGCGAGATCGCCGCGTTCGAGGCGCGGGGCGTCCGGGTCATCGTCGCCATGTCCACCGAGAGGAGCCTTCCCCCGGCATGAGCAATGACCGCATCCCCGCCGAGATCGCCGATGGCATCGGCAACGCCACCACGGAGGACTGAGATGCCCCGGATCGTCCTGGTCGGCGCCGGCAGCGTCGAGTTCACCCGGAACCTGCTCGGGGACCTCCTCTCGTATCCCGAGCTGCACGACGCGGAGATCGTGCTCCACGACATCGATGCCGACCGCCTGGCGACGGCCCGGCGGATGGCCGAGTGGACCGCCGCAGCGCTGGGGGCGACGCCCGCGATCAGCGGCAGCCTCGACCGGCGCGAGGCGCTCCGGGGCGCCGACTTCGTGATCAACACGGTCCAGGTCGGCGGGGCGCGTGCGACCCAGCTCGACTTCGACATTCCCGGCCGGTACGGGTTGCGCTACACGATCAACGACACCATCAACACCGGGGGCGTGCTCCGGGGCCTCCGGACGATCCCGGTCGTGCTCGGGATCGCGGCGGACATGGTCGAGGTCTGCCCCGACGCACTGTTCCTCAACTACACGAACCCGATGGGCATGCTCGTGCGCGCCGTGGACGAGGTGGTCGGCCTGCCGACCGTCGGGCTGTGCCACTCCGTGTACTGGACCATCCACACGCTCGCCGGCTACGTGGGCGTGCCCTTCGAGGAGGTGGTCGCGGAGTCGGCGGGCGTGAACCACCTCGCCTGGGTCACGCGCCTGGAGCACCGGGGGACGGACCTCTACCCGGCGCTCGCCGCGTTCATCGAGGCGGGTCGCGCGCCCGACGACGACCTGGTCCGCGCGGACCTGTTCCGCCGGTTCGGGCTGTATCCCACGGAGTCGTCCGAGCATCACGCCGAGTACAACCCCTGGTTCATTCCCAAGGGAGACCTCGTCGAGCGCTTCCACGTGCCCATCGGCGAGTACCTCGACCGGGTCGCCCACAACCTCGATGAATATGCCGAGACGAAGCGTCGATTGGACGCGGGCGAGCCGTTCGAGATCGAGCGCAGCGGCGAGTACGCCGCGGTGATCGTCCACTCGATGCTGACCGGCGAACCGGCCCGAATCGTCGCGAACGTGCCCAACGGCGGGGGCCGCCTCATCCCGAACCTCGCCGGCGATGCATGTGTCGAGGTGCCCGCCCTGGTCGACGGCCTCGGCGTGCACCCCGTCGCCGTCGCGCCCCTGCCGCCGCAATGCGCGGCGTACACGCGTCCCGCCGTCGACACGCAGGAGCTCACCGTCCTCGCCGCACTCGACGAGGACCGGGACCTCGTCTACCACGCCGTACTCACGGACCCCCAGGTCCAGGCTCGGCTCACGCTCGACGAAGCCTGGCACATGACCGACGAGCTCATCGCCGCCGAGGCGGAGTGGCTGCCCGAGTGGCTCGGCGGCTCCGCACCGGACTGGATGCCCTGACCCGAGGAGGATCTCGATGCGCACTCTCCGAGCATCTCGCAGCCCTCGTCTCGCGATCGTGGCCGCCGTGGCCGTGCTCGTCGCCGGTTGCGGCAGCACCGCGCCATCGGCGAGCACCGCGCCCGCTCCGTCGGTCGCCGCGCCATCGGTCGCCGCGCCATCGACGGCGCCGGCCTCGAGCGAATCGGCCGCGCCCGGTGCCTCCGCATCGGTGGCCGCCTCCGCCGCCGCGGAGTGCGGAACCTACGCGGGCCCGCCGGCCAAGCTCACCTACGCGATGTGGGGCGACACGACGGAGCTCGCCAACCAGCAGAAGATCGTCGACGCCTTCACGGCGCTGAACCCGAACATCTCGGTGAAGGTCACCGTGGCGGACTGGGATTCCTACTGGGCCAAGCTGCAGACGGACCTCGCCGGCGGCAACGCGCCCGACGTGTTCCTGATGGACGGGCCCCTGTATCCCGACTACCAGACGCGTGACCAGCTGCTCGACCTCAGCCCGCTCATCGCCCGCGACGGCTTCGACACGGGCCAGCTGGTCGATCTCGCGGTCAAGGACTTCACGGCCCCGGATGGTCACCTCTACGGGCTGCCGCGCGACCTGAACACGATCGCCCTGTTCTACAACAAGGCGATGTTCGACGCCGCCGGCCTCTCCTACCCGGACGCGAGCTGGGACTGGGCCAAGCTGGTCGAGGCCGCGACGAAGCTGACCAAGACGTCCGGCGACAAGACGTCGCAGTGGGGCTTCTACACCGAGACGTCCGACATGGAGAACCTCTGGTCGTCGCTCGTGTGGCAGGCCGGCGGCGACATCCTCAGCGCGGACAAGAAGACGGTCGCGATCGACACCGCCGAGGCGGCGGCCGGCATCCAGTTCCTCCAGGACCTCATCTACAAGGACAAGGTCATGGCGCAGCCCGTGGCCGGCGGAACGGGTGACATGTTCGAGAACGGCCAGGCCGCGATGGAGGCCAACGGCTCGTGGCTCGTCCCCACCCACGAGGCAGCGGGCATCAACTTCGGCGTGGCGCCGCTCCCCAAGGGCCCGGCGGGCCAGGCGACATCGGTCAACCCGAGCGGCGTCGTGGCCTACAAGGGGACGAAGTCCCCCGACGCGGCCTGGGAGTTCATCAAGTGCTACACCGGACCGAAGCTGCAGGCGATGG
>Ga0302291_10000477_pt1 | contig 11755 bp, 1 predicted proteins | sample III_Fen_N1_4_FD_194548 | JGI IMG/M metagenome (GOLD analysis project Ga0302291, IMG submission 194548) | Peat permafrost microbial communities from Stordalen Mire near Abisko, Sweden - III_Fen_N1_4 | ecosystem: Environmental > Terrestrial > Soil > Wetlands > Permafrost | place: Sweden: Abisko... | reverse complement strand
GGCCGGCCAGAGCACCGGCCCGACCCCGCAGATCAGTGCCCCCGGCGCTGAGGGTTGCTGGGCGGCGGCAAGCGCAGCGGCAGTGACGCGCGCAGGCAGGCGCTGGCGCGCCAGGCCTGGCCTGCGCGGTGAAAATGAGGCGGCGAAGAGGGGCGATCGAAACGGCATGCCGCCAATCTAGCGAGCAGATATTTCATGACGATGCCAAGCGCAAAAAAGACTGTGGCCATGGGCCGACAGGCTCTGACCACATCAGCGCCCGGTCACGAAACCGCCATCAACACCACCTATTTACACAGCCCTTTGGCCTTGTCCGCATCGCTGCACTTCTTGGCCGGCGGCGGGCACTTGTTGTCGACCTTGTCTTTGTCGGCACAGTCGTCGTCGGCGGCCGGGCCCAGGCCCAGCAGGTCCACGGTGAGCAGCGAGTTGCGCGGTCGCAGCTCGCTGGCGCCACCGTTGCCTGGGTTGTCGGCAGTGCGCGTCTGGTTGGTGCTCGCTGGTGCGGTCACTGCCAGCGCCGGCGCGCTGACCACCGCGGTCGCGCCGCCCACGGTTGGCGCCAGCAGGTTGTCGGCGCCGCGCACTGTCGAGCCGAGCAGGATCACCGGGCCGCGGATGAACGCATCGGTGGCCAGGATCTCGCCCGACGCCGCATACAGGCCGATGGTGCCCGACGCCCGGCCGCTGGCATCGGCCAGGATGCCCAGCCCGCTGCCGGTGGTGGCGGCCGGCGTCTCGAACACCATGCCGTCGACCGTGCGACGCGCGGCCAGTGGCGGAGCGGCCACGGCCGTGTTGGCACCGCGACCCGAGTCGATGTCGCCGTTCGAGGACCAGATCGTCAGATCGCCCTCGCCGACGACAAACACGCGCTGGTTGTTGACCTGGAAGTCGTCCTTGGCCATGCCGAAGACATCGCCGCCGCCGCGCGCGATCACGCCCTTGGGCTGCACGCTTGCGTCGGCGGACGGCTTCAGCCCGACATTGATCGCGCCACCGGCGTTGATCAGGCTGATGTCGCCACCGCGCTCGGTGACCACCGAGCTCTGCGTCATGTCCAGTGAACCGGAAAAGCTCAGCAACGCTGTGCTGCCCGACCAAATCGGTGTCGCCACGAAGCTGCCGGCGCCGGCCAGCTCAGCCGCCTGGAAGCCCTGGTCATAGAGCGCCAGGCGCATCGGCAGGCTCTTCACGCCGAACAACGAAGCGGCAGCCCCGGTGCTGCTGGCCTCGGCCGCCAGCACCTGAGCCCGGTAGACCGTGAACAGCGGGCCGCTGCTGTCCTGCAGCGCGGCCTGGTAGGCCAGCAGTGCCGGCGCTTGCGGGTCCTGCGCCGCCAGCGCGGCAAAACTCGCCACCGTGCCACCCAGCTGCTTGGCCACGCTGTCGCGCCAGCCGCTGTAGACCGCCGCCAGGCTGCTGACGCGCGCGGCCACACTGCTGTCGATGTCCAGGCTGCTGAAAGCCAGCGCGCGGATCTCGGCCAGATAGGCCACCAGCGCCGCGCCCTGCAGCACTTCGCGGCCCGGCAAGGTCAGGCCCTGGTTGGCGGCCAACGCCGCCGCGCCGGCCGCCAGCACCTCGGCCTTGTGCTGCTCGAACGACAAGCGCAGCGTCTCGGTCATCTGTGCCGTCGTGGGTGGTGTGCTCAGCAGATAGACGGCAGCAAACTCTGCCGCCAGCACCTGCTGGCCGAAGGCTGCCTGGGCCGCTGCCGGGAAGGTCTGGAAATAGGCCCAGGCCTGCTCGTAGCTCAGGCCGGGCTGTTTCAGCGCGGTACGCACCAGCGCCAGCAGCAGCGCACGGTAGCTGGCCGAGCGCACGCTGCCGCCGGCGTCGGCCGGTTGCAGGTACTTCGCCTGCAGCGCCGCCAGGTCCAGCGTGCCGGCGGTGGCCGCGCGCAGGCTCAGCGACGCGCCCTGCGCGGCCAACGTGGCATTGCTCTGGTTGCCGGTGGTCGTGACGCCGGCCGAGTTCTCCAGGTCGAGCTGGCGCCCGGCGCTGACGATCAGCGCGCCCGGCCCCGCCAGCGTGATGTTGCCGAAGGCGCCTGCCAGCAGGTTGCGCCCGGCGGTGATGCTGGTGGTGTCGTCCGCGTTCATGTTCTGGCCACTGAGCTGCAGGCCCAGGATGTCCAGGCCGGCGGTGATCTGCGCCGCCTTGGGCAGCACGATGGCGGCGCCTGAGCCGTCTATCGAGCCCTCGGCATGCAGCAGCGCCGGCGTGGCGTCGGCCGCGTGCAGGCTGCTGCCGGCCAGCGTGGCAGCACGGGCATTGGTCAGCAGGCCGTTGGCCAGCTCGGCGTCGCTGCTGGGCTGGGCGAAGTCAGGCCACAGCGCCGGGTCGCTGCCGGCCATCACCAGGCGCGAATTGCTGCCCAGTGTCAGGTCGGCGCCGCTCCACAGGCTGAGCTGGCCGTTGGCCGACGGCGCCAGCAGCGCACCGCCGCGGCCATCGGCAAACAGCGTGATGTCGCTGCTGGCGGCGGTGATGCTCAGCGACGCCGGGATCACCTGGGCAAACTTGTCGGCACTGGCCGAGACGGTAGTCCCAATGCTCAAGCCATAAGCCTGCAGACTGGACGGCAACAGCTCGCTGCTCAGGCTGACGGCGCCGCTGGTGGCGTTCAGGTTGAGGCTGGCGTCGCTGCCCCAGCTGTAGAAATAGCGCGAGAAGTTGGCCCGGCTGTCTGACGACGACACCGGCATCGCGGTCGGGTCGAAGGCCGAGCCTATGGCCACCGCGCCGCGCGCGGCGACGTCCCAGCGGCCGTCCAGCAGCGCCAGCAGCGGGCTGTCGACGCGGACATTGCTGCTCAGCGCACCTATGCTGGCTTCGGCCCGCAATCGGCCGTTGCCCTGACCCAGCAGGTACTGGCCACCCAGCACGCTGCCGCCTGCGCTGACGCTCAGGTCACCGCCGTTGCGCACCTGCAGCGTGGCGTCGGCGATGGTCTGGCTGTCGGCCCAGGCCACGGTGGGCACCATGGCCTGCAGGTTGCTGATGTCGCCGCCGGCATTGACCGTCAGGTTGCCGCCACCGAACGAACCCAGGGTCTGGCGGAAGCTGCTGAACTGCGTCCACCAGGCCAGCTGGCTGCTGGCCGCGTACTGGTCGCCACTGCTGCTGACGATGCCGCTGCGCCACAACCAGTTGTTGACCAGCTGAGTGGCCTCGGCACTGCTGACATTGCGCCGCGCGTTCAGCGTCAGCCGCCCGCCTTGCTCGGTGATGATGGGTTTGGCGCTCTGGCCGGCAAACAGCGTGGCCAGCACGTCGGCCTGTTCGGCCGACTTGCGCCCGGCCACATAGGCCAGGCCTTGCGCGGTGCTGCCGGTGCCGGCGGCAAACACGATGTCGCGGCCCGCGGCCAGCTCGATCGAGCCGGCGCCGGTGCGCAGCATGCGGCCTGCGCCCACGGTCAGATTGCCGGCGGACTCGCTGCCGGCCTGGCTGAAGTCGCGCACCGCCAAGGGGTTGGCAGCGCTCAGATCGGCACCGGCGACCAGCCGGTACGACCACGAACGCGGATTGTCATTGAGCACACCGGCACTGGTGGCGGTGCTGAAACCGTCGCTGATCGAGCCGCTCAGCACGTTGAGGTTGCCCGCTGCTCGCAGCGTCAGAAAGCCGGCGTCGCCGCCGGGGCGCTCGTTGTTCAGCGCCAGGTCGTTGCTGATGGCCAGGTTGCCGCTGGCCAGCACCTCGACACCGGCGCGCAGGTGGACGCGGCCGGCATCGGCCGTGCTGATGCCCAGCGCGCTCAGCATCGTGGCCTGATTGGCCATGAAGTTGTTGCTGTCGGTGCGCAGCGACAGCAGGCCCAGCGTGCCGCTGCGGTTCACACCACTGCCGGTAATGGCGTTGCTGGCCGCGCTGATGGCTGTGATGTCGCGTGTCACGCCGGCCACCGTCACCGTGCTGTAGCTGCGCACGGCCTCGATGTCGACCTCACCGGCCACCAGCTGGCGGCTGTCCAGCGCGTCGATCATCACCGACTTGTTGTCGGCACCGCGCTGGGCACGCAGCACGATGCGGCCATCGGCCGCCTCGTCGCCGCTGGCATCGATCTGCGTCCCGGTGGCCAGGCTGATGCGACCGGCGCTGCTGGCCAGCAGCACGTCACCGCCGTTCGCACCGCCATCCGCACCGGCGCGGGTCGAACGGGCGCTGATGCGGCTGGCATCGCCCAGCCGCAAGTCCTGTCCCGCCGCCAGCTGCACCACGCCGCCGCTGTCGGCATCGGCATTCAGCGTCGCGCTGCCAATGCTCAGCGTGCCGGCATCTGCGGACAGCGTGATCTGGCGCGCGCTGATGTCGCTGTCCAGCGTCAGGTCGCCGCTGCGCACGCGCAGCGACAGTTCGCGGCTGAAGCCACCGGCAGTCGCACGCCGTGCCAGCGTGTCGGCGCTGGCCATGCTGCTGACGTCAACCAGCAGACGGCCGCCGAGGTCATCGCTGCCGCTGCCTGCCAGGCCGCGCAACGTGCCGTTGACCGCGCTGCCGTCGGCCTGCGTCTGTTGCAGCCGCAGCCCGCCACCGCTGCCGGTGGCACTGAGCGTGATGCTGCCGGCGTCGCCCAGGCCCTGCGTGCCGTCGGCACGGCTGGCGGCACTGACATCCAGCGTACCCAGCAGGTCGATGCGGCCTTGCGTCGCGCTGGCGCTCAGGCTGCCGGCGCGGCCATAGGCTTCGAAACCATTGCCGGCGTCCAGCACAAAACCCGCCACCGAGGTGATCGAGCCCGCGCCGAAGCGCAGCGCCGGTGCTGCTTCGCTGTCGAGCGCGCCACTGTTGTCGGCCCCGCTGGCCAGCAGCGTCAGTTTGCCGCCCGGCAGGTTGATCACGCCATCCTGAAGCAGCTGCTTGGCCGACAGCTGCAGGGCCGCGCCCTGGCCCACCCGCTCGCCCAGCGTGCGGCTGTCGCTGGCGCGCGCCAACTGCAGCGTGCCGGCCGCGCTCAGCGCCTGGTTGGCGCCGGTGGTGGCGGTCAAACGCGCAGCGCTCAGCGTCAATGCGTTCTGCGCGCTGGTGCTGCCGCTGCCGTCGAGCACGATGTCGCCGCCGCTGCGCAGCGTGCTGGCCTCGAAACCCAGGGTCACCGCACCGCCGCCCAGCGTCAGGCCGCCGGTGCTGCCGTAGCGCAGCGGTGGCAGCGCCTGCAGCACCAGCTCGCCCTGGCCGCTGCTGTCACTGAGCCCGGCCGCGACGCTGCGGCCGCTGCTGTTGCGCAGCAGCACGCTCTGCGCCGCGATGTCGGTGTGGGCGGCGCTGCCGTCGGCGGCGTTGAGGCCACGGATCAGCGGCGCGTCCAGCACCAGTCGCGTGGCCACCACCTGGGCCGCAGCATCGGCGCTGGCGCGAGCCGACCAGTTCTGCAGGCCGATGAAGTCGATGCTGTCACTGGCGCGCAAGCTCAGTTCAGACGCGGCCTGCACCGTGGCCAACAGCGCGCCGCCGAGCAGCGTGCTGCCAGTGTCGGCCAGCACCTCGGCAGAGGCACCGGCGCCGACCACGATGTGCCTGGCAGCCAGGCTCAGTGCCTGCGCGTTCAGCCTTGTACTGTTGTCCAGCTGCATGGCGCTGCTGGCATCCAGCGCGACCTGTGTGCCGCTGAGCACGCTGTTGGCGCCGACGCTGATGCTGCCGGTGCTGGCGGCCAGGCTGGCGCCGCTGCGTTGCACCTCCAGCGCATTGGCGCTCAGCGCCAGCAGAGCGCCGTCGCCAGTGCTGGTCAGCGTGCGGGCGCCCAGCGTGGTCTGACTGGCGCTCGCGCTGGCATTGATCTGCGTGCCGGCGGCCAGCGTCACGCTGTCCTTGGCGGCCAGCAACAGCTCTTGCACCTGCAACACCTGCTGGCCGATGTCGACCGTCACGCTGGAGGTCGCGCTCTGGTCGATGGCCCAGCTGGCGGCCGCGCTGTCGGCGCTGCCGACAACCAGACTGCGTTGCCCGCCCAGCAATACGCTGCCGGCACCGCTGGCAGCGACCACGCTGGCGTTGACGCCCAGCGCACCCGCCGGGGTCTTGCTCAGGTCGTCGACCAGCGCCAGCTGCGCCGCCGAGATGTCGAGTTGGCCAGCCTGGCCACTGTTGCCGGCCAGGTTCAGGGCCGCCAGCAACGGTGCGGGATGGCTGCCCGTCACCGTCAGCTGCAGCGCGCCGGCGTCGCGCGGCAAGGCCGTTGTGCTGACGCTGCCCAGCGTCGCTGCACGGCTGGCCAGCAGCGTGCTGACGTCGGTCAGCCGGATTTCGCTCTTGGCCAGGTAGGTGGCCGACGGTTCGACCACAAAGCGCTCGCCCGGTGTCCCCACATTGACCGAGCCCGCCTCGGTCATGTAGCCGCTGACCACGGTGCTGCCATCGTCGCGCAACACCGATGTGCTCAGCACCGCCTTGCCTTGATCGGCCGCACGGCTGACCAGGTAGGCGCCCTGCGCCAGCTTGCCGCCGATCAGCGCGTAACGCGCCGGCAGCAGGGTGTAGCGGCCAGGCGCCAGGCCTGAGCCGGCGCTGGTGATCACGATCTCGCGACGCTGTTGCGACGCGGCCAGCAGCCCGCCGGTCAACGCCAGTGCCTGCGTGGCGGCGTGGTCGGGCAGCACCGCATACAGGCCGGCGGTGTCGAAGTAGTCGGTGCTGCCACCGACGCCAGCGAAGAACTCGCTGGCTTGCACCGTGCCGCCGCCGCTGGCGTCGACCTGCGCGCTGGCCGAGGTGATGACGTTGGCGCCGCTCAAAGTGATGCGCTTGTCGCGTGGCAGCGTGCTGCTGACGTCGCCGCCGGGCAAGTTCCAGGCCACCAGGTTGGCGGTCTCGCCATAGGGCACGGTGACGCCCTGACCCGACACCGAGGTGATGCTGCCATCACCCAGCGTCAGCGTGCGCTCGGCGTTCAACACGATCTGGCCGAACGGCTGGCGCAGCACGCCGTTCTGCTCGATCTGGGTGGCGTTGACCACCAGCGCCCCAAAGGCCGACAGCGGCATCGCGGTGGCCGCACCTGAGGCGCCGGTGCGCAGGCTCAGCGTGCTGCCGACATCCGCCGCGGCGCCGGCGGGCAGGCCCGTCAGCGTGTAGAGACCACCGCTGGTGGCATAAACCTGCGCGGCCACCATGTCCAGGCGGCCGGCAAAACCCAGCGTGGCACTGCTGGTGCCGCCGCCCACTGGCGACAGACGGATCTCGCCGTTGGCACTGCCGCCGGCGTCCAGCACCACCTGCGAAAAGCCCTGCAAGCCCCAGCTGCCGACGAGCTCGATGGTCGGTGCGCTGACCCGCAGCGTGCTGCCATGGTCGGCGCTGGCTGCCAGCGCACTGCGGTCGGGCGCATTGCCGACGCGGCCGAAGCTCGCGTCACCCAGTTGGGCGACGGCGCTGCTCAGGCTGAGCTGCACGCCCGGCGCAGCGCTGATGGCTGGCGCGTTGAGCTGCAGGCCCAGCGGCATGGCCAGCGCCAAGCTGCTGTCGAAGCGGATGCTGTCACCCGCGCCCAGCGCCAGACTGGCGAAGCCGGCATCAGCCAGCGTGCTGGTGCGCAGGTAGCCGATGCCGTTGTCCAGCAGCGCCGGCAGGTCCTCGCCCAACGTCGCGCGCTGGCGTGCCAGCAGGCCGTCGTAGTCACCGATGTGCACGCTTCTGGCCTTAGGCGTGGCGCCGCTGCTGGCGTCGTCCAGGTATTTGCGCGCGCCGCTGGTGTCGCTGTCCTGACCGCCCAGCGCCACGCTCAGGCTGAGTTTGCCACCATCGGCCAGCGCGTGGCCGGCGGCGTCCAGCGGTGCCTGGGCCGAGATGCGGCCGTCCAGCACAAAGCCTTCGGGCGTGCTCACGCTCAGGCTGCCGGCGGCTTTGGACACCCGCACCGCGTCGGCCATGCCCGACAGACTGACCATCGCACTGGCGCCGTCGAGCAGCAGGCTCGATCCGGCCTCGGCGATGACATAACCGCGCTTGGCGTTCAGGCTGATGCTGCCGCCGCCCAACACAGCGCCGGCGTTGCGCTCGGCCAACGGCGTGATGTCGCCGGCCAGCGCGGTGGTGCTGGCGACCACGCCAGCGGACGGACGCAGCATCGCCACCCCAGCCACCGACAGCAGCGCGTCGTTGCCCAGCCAGATCGCCTGGTCGCCGAGGAAGCCGGTGAGGTCTTTGCTCGAATCGCTGCCAGCACCGCGGGTGCCGTTGATCGTCAGCGCGAGGCTGCCGCCCGGCGCGGTCAAGGCTGCGGTCTGGCCGGCCTCGCCACCGGACGCACCGACGCTGAGGTTGCGGGTGGCCGACAGGCTCAACGCACCACCGGGCTCCAGCGCGATGCTGGCGCCACGCTCGACCACCAGGTTGCTGCCGCCATAGATGTCCAGCGCCCGAGCTGCGTTGAGCGTCAGGTTCACCGGCTTGCGGTCGACCAGCTGTGCATCCAGCGTCTGCGCCGTGGCCACCGCGGCAGACATCGCGCCACTGGGCGCGCTGCGGAAGCCCGCGGTCAGCTGCCAGTTCAGCAGTTGCGGCGCGAGCTGCGTGCCGGCCAGCACGCTGATGTCGCCGTTGCCCAGCAGCGGGTTGCTGCCGGTGTTGACGGTGATGCTGTCGAAGCCGTGGCTGGAGAAGAACGCCGGTGACAGCGTGAAGCCGCTGCCGGCCGCGCCGGCCCCCAGATCGGCGATGCGCAGTTCGGGCACGCCCAGCGTCAGCTGGCCACCACGCGAAAAACCGTAGGCCGACAGTGCCACACCGTCCAATGAATGCCCGGCGCCAAGATCGGGGTTGATGCGGGCACCCGACAGCTTGACTGCACCTGCGCTGCCCAGCGTCAGCGTGCCAGTATTGGCCAGCCAGGCGCCAGCCGACGCGTCCAGGCTGGCGCCAGCGTCCAGCACCAGCGCGGCCTGGGTCGAGCTCAGGCTGATGCTGCCGGCCTTGATCTGTGGCGACCCGTCGCTGCTGCTGCCGCTGGCCGCTGCCACCACCGCTGCGCCCGCGGTGTCGTTGACCCAGCGGCCGGCGACGTCGAGCTTGCTGGTGGCTGACAAATGCAACTCACCCACGGTCTGCAGCGCAATGCTGCCGCCGGCGGCACTGAAAGCCCCGTTCAGCGCCAGCGTGCTGCCGGCCTGCAGGTCCAGCACACCACCCGAACCTAGGTCCAGCGTGGCGAACTCAGGCTGGCTGATGCTGCCGGCACGCAGCGCCAGTTTGCCGAAGCCTGCGGCCTGCACCATCGACAGCGACAGGCCGGTGATGGTGGGCAGGGTGTCCAGCGCGATGTTCAGCGGCTGATCGAAAAACCCGGTGGCCAGCGCCGGCGGGCTGGCGGCATCGAGCTCGACGGCCGGCATGTATTGCAGCGTACTCTCACCGCGGCCCAGCGTGAAACCGGCCGCGGTTGCGCGCGCGCTCAGGCCGTTGCGCTGGCGTTCACCCTCGACCACCGAGCCTTTGAGCGTGCCCAGCAGCGCCGCCTGGCGCGCCACCACGCTGAGCTGGCCGCCGGCCTGGCCCTCGGTATAGGCCGGCGAGCTGACGCTCTGCGTCAGCGTCAGCAGTTCATCGATGGCAGTGCCCGCGGGCAACGACGCAAAGCCCATCACATGGCCATCGCGCAGCACCAGGCTGCTCTGCAGCACGGTGGCGGAATAGTGGGTCGAGCCACCGGACACGTCGAGCACGCTGTCCTGGCCCAGCACTACAGCGCCCTCGGACTCTATGCGCAGGCTGCCGCCAGCGGTCGCACGTTCGGCTGCGGTGCGGCCGACGGCCGCGGCCGCACCGCTGACATTGGCCGCGCTGATCTTGGTCCCGTCGCGCAGGTCGAAGTAGACCTCGGCGCGGTACAGCGGGCCGCTGCGCTGCACCGGCGCGTCAGCCAGGTCGATGCGGAACAGCCGTTGCACACCCTGGTTGCGCGCGCCGTCCACTTCGACGTCGCTCAAGCCGGCGGCGCTGATGCTGGCGCCGGGCGCGATGATGATGCGGCTGCCGTCGCTGCTGACGCTGGCCAGCGGCAGCGTGCTGTCGAACAGCGGGCTGCTCAGGCTGTTGCTGGCCGCCAGCAGCTCGATCTTGCCGGCCGGTGCGCTGATGCTGGCGCCCGCGCCGACGCTGATCGCGTTGCCCTCGACGCGAATGCGCGAGGCGTTGAAGACCTCGGCGTCCAGCTGGGTCTGCGTGCTGCTGCTGGGCAGCACCGCGGTGTGGCTGCCAGCGCCGATTTCCACCGTGCCCAGCTCGGCACCGACGCGCACGGTCGCACCGCTCTCTATCGTCAGGCCACGCGCGCCGGCGCTGCCGAAGGTGGTGGCGGCGCCGGCCGGCAACGCGGCGGTGCTGGCCATCGCCTGCAGGTAGATGGCACCGTTGGCGCCCTTGACCGCGGTGGTGGCATTGATCTGGCCGTTCTGTCGCACCGTCAGGCCCACCAGGTTGACAGTGCCACTCTCGGCGCGAATCTCGTTGACCCGGTTCACCAGGCCGTCGGTGCTGCCATTGGCGGTGTTCTCCACCGTACCCAGCGTGCTGTCGGCGGCATTGCTGCCGCTCGCCTTCACCGCATCGACGGCGACGATCAGGCCGCGCTGCGCCGGGTCGGCCGAACTCATCAGGTAGACCTTGTCGCCCGCGGCCAGCACCGTCTGGCCGCTGGGCGTGTTGATGCGGCCCTGGTTGAGCACGCGCGGCGCGATCAGCAACACGTCGCCGCCAGCGGCGGTGCGGATCTCAGCACCGGCCTCGACCGAGATCGCGGCCGAGCGCAACTTGTCGCTGTCGACCAGGCTGGTGCTGGCGTAGCCATCGCTGCCGGCACTGCCGAACACCGCGCTGCCGTCGGTGATGTTGCGCAGACCCTTGTCGAACACGCTGTCGGCGATGTTGAGTGCGGTGGCGACGAACTTGCCTGTGTCCACCACCGCGCCGCGTCCGAAGTACACGCCGTTGGCGTTGAGCAGGATGACCTCGCGGTCAGCGGTCAGCGAGCCCAGGATCACCGACGGGTCGGCACTCCAGATGCGGTTGAGTGCCGACACATAACGCGACGGGTCGGTGTTCTGCGCGAAGTGCACCTTGTAACCGGCGCCGATGTTGAAGCTGTCCCAGTTCAACACCACCCGATCGACGTTGCCCTGGTTGAAGGTGGCCGTGTTGCCGCTGGTGGTCCAGCTGACCGCGCCGGTCTTGGCCAGATCGGCCGAGCCGCTGCCCAGCGCCGGGTTGTAGGCGAAGGCGCGTGGCGTCGCGCTGGCGCCGCTGTTGGCACCACCGGCGCTGCCATAGGGCACCGGCAGATTGCTGGCGGGGCTGCCCAGCTTGCTGGCAAACACCACCGCGGGCCGGGTCTGCGCCAGCGCGTGCGGGCTGGCCGCAGCCAGCAGCGCGGCGGCCACCAGCGCGCCAATGGCGCCGGCAGCCGAAGACGCGTTGACGCCGGCACTGCGGCCCTCGCCGCTGGCTGACTTGCCGCAGGCGCGGGCGTTCTCGGCGACGGCCACCAGCATGCCGAAGCGGCGGCTGAAGACCAGGCGGTAGGACTGCTGGTTCATTGCTTGTTAGACCTTGTTTGCACTGTCAGAACGCCTGCTTCAGATTGAAGTCCCAGCGTTGGCTGTGGCTGCGCGTGACACCGGGCGCGGCGTTGCCCGCGCTGCCGCCCAGCAGCAGCCGCGACCAGACCAGCGAGGCCTGCAGGCCGAAGCTGGTTTCGGCGCGCAGCCCCAGGCCGGCGCTGCCCAAGCGGCTGCTGGTCACCTCGCCGGGCAGC
>Ga0302291_10000476_pt1 | contig 11757 bp, 10 predicted proteins | sample III_Fen_N1_4_FD_194548 | JGI IMG/M metagenome (GOLD analysis project Ga0302291, IMG submission 194548) | Peat permafrost microbial communities from Stordalen Mire near Abisko, Sweden - III_Fen_N1_4 | ecosystem: Environmental > Terrestrial > Soil > Wetlands > Permafrost | place: Sweden: Abisko... | reverse complement strand
GAGCTCGTCCGCGCCGGCCATCCCCGCGGCGCCGCCGCGGAACCCCTCGGCGCCCAGGAGGTAGCCCAGCGCCATGCGGTAGGGCTTGCGCACGGCGAGCGCGCCGCCCGGCATCGGCGCCCGCCCGAACCGCCCGAGCCGCCGGTAGCCGCGCAGGTCCGCGAGGAACAGCTCGCCGCCCCAGAACGTGCCGTCGTCGCCCATGCCCAGGCCGTCATACGCGACGCCGAGGAAGCGGCTCGTGATCCCGTGCTCCGCCGCGCACGAGGCGACGTGCGCGTGGTGGTGCTGGACGGCGATCCGCTTCGCGGGCGGGAACTGGGCCAGCGCGTACTTGGTGGAGAGGTACTCCGGGTGCAGGTCGTGGGCCGCCACCTCGGGCTCCAGCGCCAGGAGCCTCGAGAGGTGCGCCAGGCCGTCCGTGAAGGCGCGGTGCGTGGCGAGGTCCTCGAGGTCGCCGTTGTGCGGCGCGACGTGCGCGCGCCCGCCGCGCGCGAGCGTGAACGTGTGCTTGAGCTCCGCGCCCACGGCGAGGAAGGGCACGGGCGTCGCGACCGGCAACGGCAGCGGCCCCGGCGCGTACCCACGAGCCCGGCGGACGACGCTCTCGCGCCGCGCGACCACGCGCGTGACCGAGTCGTCGTAGCGCGCCCGGATCTCGCGGTCGTGCGCGAGGAAGCCGTCCGCCAGGCCGGCCAGCCGCGCCAGGGCGTCGTCGTCGTCGGTCGCGAGCGGCTCGTCCGTGAGGTTGCCAGAGGTGAGGACGAGCGGCCGGCCGACGGCCTCGAGCAGGAGGTGGTGCAGCGGGGTGTAGGGCAGGAATACGCCCAGGCGCCGGTTCCCCGTCGCGACCGAGGGAGCCAGCGCCGGCTCCCCGTCCCGGCGCGCCTCCAGGAGGACGATGGGCCGGGCGGGGGCCTCGATGAGGCCGCGCTCCAGCGCGCCGACGCGGCACAGCGCCCTCGCGGCCCCGATGTCGCGGACCATGATGGCGAACGGCTTGGCCCAGCGCCGCTTCCGGTCCCGCAGCCGGCGGACCGCGTCGTCGTCGGTGGCGTCGCAGGCGAGGTGGTAGCCGCCGAGACCCTTGACTGCCACGACCTGCCCGTCGACCAGCGCCCGGACCGCGGCATCCAGTGCCGCCTCCCCGAGCGCGACCGGGGCGGGGGCGCCGGTCGGGCGCCACGAGAGCCTCGGGCCGCAGGCCGGGCAGGCGACGGGCTCGGCGTGGAAGCGGCGGTTGGCCGGGTCGCGGTACTCGGCATCGCAGGCCGGGCAGAGCGGGAACGGCCGCATCGTCGTCTGCGCGCGGTCGTACGGGAGCTCGGTGATGATCGTCGCGCGTGGCCCGCAGTTGGTGCAGTTGGTGAACGGGTAGCGGAACCGGCGGTCGGCCGGGTCGGACAGCTCGCGCAGGCAGTCGTCGCAGGTCGCGATGTCCGGCGGGAACAGGCGGTCCGAGGAGGCGGCCGAGACGCTCTCGTCGATGGCGAACGGGACCGGCAGGCCCGCGGCGAGCCCCGCGTCCAGCGGCCGGACGGTCACGCGCTCCACGCGGGCGCGCGGGGGAGCGTCGTCCCGGAGGCGACGGGCGAAGGCATCGAGCGCGGCGGCGGGCCCGGCAGCCTCGATCTCGACGCGTCCGGCGGCGTTGCGGACGCGCCCGGCGAGCCCGAGCTCCGTGGCGAGGCGCCACACGAACGGCCGGAAGCCGACGCCCTGGACGACGCCCTCCGCGAGGAGCGCGCGGGCGACGGTCGAGTCGATGGAGGCCGGGACGCGGCCGCCCGGTCGGACGGGTGCAGCCATGCGCTAAGCGTCCACCCGGCGGTCAAGCCCGCTCCCCTGCCGAACGGCCCGCATTCGGCCGCCGGACGTCCGCAGTGCCGGGCCCGGCCGTCGGGGTGCGGCATGCCCCACGGCCCGCCCGGTGCGGCGTGGGCCACCCGGTCCCGCGGCTACACTCATGGGAGCGGCGGCACCGGCCGTCGCGCAGCCGCGGAGGCATCTTGGCCGAAGGGCACGTCATCACCGTCTCGGGGCCCCGGGCCGTCGAGGCGCTGGGGGTCGTGGACGCGCACGACCACCTCCTGCTCGACTCGCCCGGCATGCCGGGACAGGCCTTCACCGACACGCTGAAGGCCGTCGAGGAGGTGCTCGACGCGCGCGCGACCGGCATCGGCACGATCGTCGAGATGACGCCGATCGGCCTCGGGCGGAACCCCGCCGGCCTGCGGGCCGTGGCCGAGGCCACGGGCGTCGCCATCATCGGCGCCACGGGCTACCACCGCGACGCCCACTACCCGGCCGGGCACTGGGTCCACGCGGCGACGGTCGAGACCCTGGCGGACCGGGTGCTCGCCGACCTGCGCACGGGGATGCACCCCGCGGACTGGACCGACCCGGGCCGCCCTCCGGATCGGGCCCGGGCGGGCGCCATCAAGGGCGGCGCCTCGTACCACCGGATCAGCCGCTCCGAGCGGCGCCGCCTCGAGGCCGTCGCCGGCGCCTCGGCCGCGACCGGCGCCGCGGTCCTCGTCCACAGCGAGGTCGGCACGGCCGCGCACGAGATCGTCGACCTGCTCGAGGCCGCGGGCGCGCACCCGTCGCGGATCGCCCTCGCGCACCTGGACCGGAACCCGGACGCGGAGCTCCACGCGGAGGTCGCCGCGCGCGGCGTGACCCTCGAGTACGACACGATCGGGCGGACCAAGTACCACCCGGACTCGACCGTCCTGGACCTGATCGAGGCGGTGGCTGCCGCCGGGCACCTGGATCGCATCGTCCTGGGGCTGGACCTCGGGGCGCGCGAGTATCTCCGTGCGTACGAGGGCGGCCCCGGCCTGCGCTACCTGATGACGGCGTTCGCGCCGCGGCTCCGGCACCGGCTGGGCGCCGACGCCGCCGCCCGGATCCTGGTCGCGAACCCGGCCCGGTTCTACACCATGCCCGGGGCGGGCCCGGCATGAGGGACCGCTACGACGTCCTCGTCGTGGGCGCCGGCTCCGCCGGGAGCGCCGCCGCGATCAGCGCGGCGCGGTTCGGGGCGTCCGTGCTGCTCGTGGACCGGCTCGCGTTCATGGGGGGGACCTCGACGGCCGTCCTCGACACCTTCTACGCGTTCTACACGCCCGGTGAGCGGCCGCTCCGTGTCGTGGGCGGACTGGGCTGGGAGGTCGCGCTGCGGCTGACGCGTGACGGGGTCGCGTTCGAGCGCCCGAACACCTACGGCGCGGGGACGGGGGTCACCTACGACGCCGAGGCGCTCAAGGTCCTCTGGGAGCGCCTCGCGGAGGAGGCCGGCGTCGAGCTGCTGCTCCACACCTGGGCCACCGGCGTCCGCGTCGACGGCGGCCGCGTGACGGCGGTCCGCTTCTGGAACAAGGGGGGCGCGCGGTGGATCGAGGCGTCGGTCGTCGTGGACGCCTCGGGTGACGCGGACGTCTGCGCCATGGCCGGGGTCCCGCACGACGCGCCGGGCGACGGGGGCCCCGTCCAGTCGCTGTCCACCCTGTTCAAGGTCGCGAACGTGGACATCGCCGCGGCATCGGCCGTGCCCAGGGCGGAGCTGTGGCGGCTCATGGGCGAGGCGGCGGCGACCGGAGCCTACCGCCTGCCCCGGGTCGAGGGCTCCTGGCACCGCACCCCGTACGAGGGCGTGGCGCTGATCCACATGACCCGGATCCCCAACGTGGACGCCACGGACCCGGAGCAGCTGACGGCCGCCGAGGTGGAGGGCCGCCGCCAGGTGGCGGAATACCACCGGTTCCTGCGCGACCGCGTGCCGGGCTTCGGGCGTTCCGTGATCGTGGCGACCAGCCCGGCGATCGGCGTGCGCGAGAGCCGGCGCGTCCACGGCGACTACCGGCTCACGCGCGATGACGTCCTCTCCGGCCGGCGGTTCGCGGACGAGATCGCGTTATGCGGCGCGCCGATCGAGGACCACGGGCCGGGCGGCGACACCGCGTGGCGGTACGTCGGCGAGGACGGCACGGGCGGCGCCTCGACGGTCTACGGCATCCCCTACCGGGCGCTGCTGCCGCAGGGGGCCGAGGGGCTCCTCGTGGCCGGACGCTGCTTCTCCGCGACGCACGACGCCCACGCGTCCGCGCGCTCGATGGCGACCTGCATGGCGATGGGCCAGGCCGCGGGCACGGCCGCGGTGTTCGCGGCGGCCGGGGGAACGGTGCCGCGTGCCGTGCCGGCCGGCGCGCTCCGGGAACGCCTCACGCTCGACGGGGCGCTGCTCGACCCGGTCGGGCGGGTCGAGCACGCCGCAGGCGCGGAGGCCGTCCGGTGAGCGCCGCAGACACCCTCCGATGCGGACCCGTCGCGGCCGCCATCCGCCGCCACCGGCTCATCGTCGTGCTCCGGCACGTGGCGCCGCCGGGCGCGCAGCTCGACCTCGCCCTGGCACTGGCCGATGCCGGCGTCCGCGTCTTCCAGGTCACCTTCGACACGCCGGCCGCCGAGACGGACCTCGCTGGGCTCAAGGCCTGCCTCGCAGGGCGGCCTGACGGCCCGTTCCTCGTGGGCGCCGGCGCGATCATGCGGCGCAGCCAGCTGGACTCCGCGCGGCGAGCGGGGGCCGAGTTCGCGGTCTCGCCGCTGCTGGATTCCTCGCTCGTGGACGTGGCCGTGTCCGCACACCTGCCGTTCATCGCGGGGGCGTTCACGCCGGCGGAGGTCCAGGCGGCATGGTCGGCCGGGGCGACCTTCGTGCAGCTGTTCCCCGCCTGGGCCGTGGGCCCGGCCTTCGTGAGCGCGCTGCGGCGCCCGCTCCCGGAGGTGCAGCTGATCCCTGCCGGCAGCGTGGACGCATCGAACGCGCGGCTGTACCTCGACGCGGGGGCGGCGGCCGTGGGCGTCGGGGACGCGCTGGCCCTGGCGGACGCCGCGGGCCGGCGGGCCCTGGTCGAGGCGATCACCGCCGGCGCGACGGACCGCGAGGTCCGGGCGTGAGCGCGGCCGGCGCGGGGCGCTTCGCGGGGCGCTCCGTCCTGGTCACGGGCTCGACGGGGATGGCGGCCTCGGCGGCGAGGGCCATCGCGTCCGAGGGCGGGACGGTCTTCGTGATCTCCCGGACCACGGAGCACCTGGTCGCGCTCGAGGCGGAGATCCGGGCCGCCGGCGGGACGTGCCGCTGGCACGCCGCGGACCTCCGCCGCGAGGACGAGGTCGAGGCGGCGTTCGCTGCCCTCGACGGGCGGGTCGGCCGCCTCGACGGGGTCTACAGCGTGGCCGGGATCTCCGGGCGGCGGTACGGGGACGGGCCGTTGCACGAGGCGACCCTCGAGGGCTGGGAGACGGTGCTGGGCGCCAACGCCACGTCGCAGTTCCTCGTCGCCCGGGCGGCGGTCCGGCGGATGTTGGCCCAGGCGCCCGACGCGGACGGCTCGCGCGGCGCGGTCGTGCTGATGTCGAGCACGCTCGCGGCCCACCCGGCCCCCGCGTTCTTCGCCACCCACGCGTACGCCGCCTCCAAGGGCGCGGTGGAGTCGCTGGCGCGGGCGATGGCGGCCTTCTACGCGCCGCACGGGATCCGGGTCAACGTCGTGGCCCCGTCGCTCATCGACACCCCGATGAGCCGCCGGGCCCAGGAGGACCCCGAGATCCTCGCGTACCTCGCGGGCCGGCAGCCACTGGCCGGCGGCCCGATCGACGCCGATGCGGTCACCGCGACCGCCCTCCACCTGCTGGCGCCGGGATCGGCGATGGTGACCGGACAGGTCGTCGCGGTGGACGGCGGCTGGGGCGTGTCCGAGGGCGGCCGGGGGCGCGCCGCCCGATAGCAGGACCGGCCGGTGTGTGGGCCGCCTCGGGTTGGCGTACCGTTTGGGCGGGAACGTGGCCTCGTGACCGCGGACCCGACCACCATCGCATCGGAGGTCCCAGTGCGCCGCGCCCGCCCCATCGCCCTCGTCGCCATCGTGCTGCTCGCGGCGCTGCTGGCCGCACCCACCGGCGTGCTGGCGGCGGGTCCCGTGACCGTGACCGGGACGGTGGTCCGCGACGGGCTGCCCGTGACCGGCGCGTCCGTCACCGTCTCCGTCGTCGGCGGGGACCTCGTCGCATCGGCGACGACCGACGAGACCGGCGCCTTCACGGCCGACATCGAGGCGCTCGCGGGCGACCAGGTCTCCGTCTCCGCCAAGGGCCAGACGTTCCAGTCCGAGCCGGACGCCAGGGGCTGCGTCCATTTCGAGACGCCGACCGGGAGCCTCGCCGCCACCCTCGACACGCTCCCGCCTGGGCCGCTCGAGGTCACCCTGGATCAGCTCGTGACATCCACGGTCTGCGGCACGACCGCGACCCCGCGGGTCACCCCGCCCGCCACCGACGCGATCGCCGCGCCGCGCCCGGGCTCCGCGTCGCGTGGCGGGCTGCTCCTCGCCCTCGGCGTCCTGGCGCTGGCAGGGACCGCGTCGCTGCTGGTGGCGTCGCGCCGCCGCTGACGGTCACGGCCACTCAGCCCCGGCAAGCAGCGCCTCCACTTCGGGCCGTGACGGCTGGTCCCGGGCGCCGCCCTCGCGGGCCACCTTGAGCGCGCCGACGGCGTTGCCCCAGCGGAGTGCATCGCGGAGCGTGAGTCCCGCGACGCGGGCCGCGATGAACCCGCCGTTGAACGCGTCGCCCGCGCCGACCGGGTTCCGCAGCGTCGTGGTGTAGCCGGGGACCCTCACGACCTCACGGCCTGGCGAGCACGCGAGCGCACCCGCTTGACCCAGCCGCGCCACCACCGTCCGCGCCGTGCCGGCGAGCGCCAGCGCCGCCGCCTCCGGATCGTCCACCGCGGAGCCGCCGGCCCAGGCCAGGGGCACCAGCTCCTCGGCGCCGCTGCCCAGCACGACGTCAGCCAGCGAGACGGCCTCCGAAACCATCGTCAGGACCTCCGGTCGCAGGCCCCAGAGCTCGATCCGCAGGTTCAGGTCCAGGGAGACCGGCACGCCCGCCGCCCGGGCCGCGCGCATCGCCGCCAGGACGGACGAGGCGATCGGCGACTGGCGCAGGCACATGCCCGTCGTGTGCAGCCAGGCGGCGCCGGCGATCAGCCCGGCGATGGGGTCGCCTCCGATGTCCGCCGGGGAGAGGCGGGTCAGCGCCCCGCCGTCCGTCGGCCACACGACCAGGTACCGCTCGCCGTCCGGCTCGACCATCGCGATGACCTGGCACGTGGCCGCGTCGCGCGTCAGCACGAGGCCACGTGTCCCGACGCCGGCCGCCTGGAGCTCGTCCGCCAGCCCCCGCCCGAACCCGTCGTCGCCGATCGATCCCACGAACTCCACGGCAACGCCGAGTCGAGCCAGGGCCGCCGCGGTGTTGGCGGCGGTGCCGCCGCCGGTCAGCCGCGGCTCCCGGACGACGCGTTCGGCCGGCGGAGCGTCGCGGTCCGGCAGCTCGAGGACAAGGTCGGCGTTGAGGTCGCCGACGACCACGACCGCCCGCGCGACTCCTGGCTCCACGGGCCTGGGCGCCACCGCCTCAGGCGCCCCGGGCGGCCGCGATGAATGCCGCGACGCGCCCCATGTCCTTGCGGAACCCGCCACCCCCCAGGGCCTCGTTCGTGTGGGTGAGCGAGTCGACGCCCCACGGCGATACCGCCCGCACCGCCTCGGCCACGTTGTCCGGCGACAGGCCGCCCGCGAGGATGACCGGGATGCGCACGGAGTCCACGATCGCCCGGCTCACGGACCAGTCGTGGGTCCTCCCGCTGGCGCCGATCCCGGGGATGTCCGGCGCCTGCGTGTCCAGGATCAGGAAGTCGGCGACCTCCGCGTAGGCCCGCGCGACGGCGATGCTCTCGGGGCCCGTCACCGACACCGCCTGCATGATCGGGACGCCCGGCAGCCGGGCCCGCAGTGCCGCCACCGTCCTCGGCGAGGCGTGCTCCGCCAGCGGACACAGGTGGAGGATCGCGGGCTCGACCACCTCGACGAGGGTGATGATCTGGGCCGGGTCCAGGTCCACCGTGAGCGCCACACAGCGGGCCCGATCGCCCACCGCCTCCACGATGTCCCGCATCGCCCGCAACGAGGGCAGCTCGCCCGGCAGGCCCTGCGGCGGCGTCAGCCCCACGTGGTCGGCGCCGGCGGCGACGCACGCCAGCGCCTCCTGTACCGACTGCATCGTGTAGAGCTGGATGATCACCGCGCCGGCGTCTCGTGCGCGCCGCCGATCCAGCCGCGGCCGCGGGTGACCCGCTGGACGCGCAGGTCGTCGCCGAGCTCCACGAGGTGGGCGCGGAGCCCGACCTCGATCCGCCCTCGGTCCGTCTCGCGCAGGAGCGCCGCCGGGTTCGCGGAGGCGGCCGCGACGGCGACCGGCAGCGGCAGGCCGGCCTCGACGAGGTTCCGGACCGCCGTGTCGAGCGCGATCACGGACCCGGCCAGGGTCGTCGTCCCGAGGAGCGTGGCCCGCCCGTCACGGACCTCCACGTCCAGCCCTCCGACCCGGCCCATGCCGTCGCCCGTGCCGGCGATCGGGAGGGCGTCCGACACGAGCACGAGGCGGTCCGCCGGCTTGGTGCGGGTGATGATCGGCCACAGGGCGGGGTGCACGTGGTTGCCGTCGGCGATGAGCTCCACGTAGGCGTGGTCGTCATCCAGCGCCGCCACGGCGAGCCCCGGCAGCCGGTGGTCCACGCCGGTCATGGCATTGAACAGGTGGGTGGTGGTCCGCCCGCCGGCCCGGTACCCGGCACGCGCCTCCTCGAGCGTGGCGTTGGAGTGGCCGATCGACGGCGCGATCCCCAAGGCCGCGAGCCGCGCGATCAGCTCCAGCGCGCCGGGAAGCTCGGGGGCGATCGTCATCACGCGCAGGCCATCCAGGCACGCGTCGAGGATGGCGGGGTCCAGCCCGGCGGGCGTCCGCAGCAGCGCCGGGTCGTGCGCCCCCTTGCGCGCCGGGGCAAGGAACGGCCCCTCGAGGTTGAAGCCGAGCGGCTCCGCCCCACCGGTTGGCCCGGTGGCGATCCACGCCCGGACGCGGGCCGCGAACCGCGGCAGCTCCGCCTCGGGGAGCGTGGGCGCCGTGGGCAGGAACGAGGTGACGCCGTGCTTGAACAGGACGTGGGCCATGCCCAGCAGGGCGGCGGCGTCACCGGTCGCGTCGTGACCGCCCCACCCGTGGACGTGGACGTCGATGAACCCGGGGGCGACGAAGGGGCCGGCGATGGCGTCGCGGTTGTCGGGCTCGGGCACGACCTGCGCGATGAACCCGTCCTCGATCACCAGGTGCCCGGGCACCACCGCGCCGGCGAGGACGAGGCGGCCCTCGACCAGCTCAGCCACCGTTGGCCTCGCGGAGCGCGGCCCGCATCGCGAGGATGTTCGCGGCCGGGACGTTGGGCTGGATGTTGTGCACGGCCGCGAAGACGAAGCCGCCGTCGCCGCGCAGGTCGTCCACCCGGTGGAGGACCTCGGCGCGGACGTCGTCCGGCGACCCGGCGCCCAGGACCCGCTGCGTGTCCACGCCCCCGCCCCAGAAGACGAGGTCGCGCCCGAACTCGCGCTTGAGCTCCGCCGTGTCCATCCGAGCCGCCGAGACCTGCACGGGGTTCAGGATATCCACCCCGATCTCGATGAGGTCCGGGACCAGCTCGCGGACCGCGCCGCAGGTGTGGAAGAAGACCCTGGCGTCCGTCCGGGCGTGGAGGTAGTCGAACAGCTCGCGGTGCAGGGGCTTGACCAGCTCGCGGTAGGTCCGCGGCGAGAACAGGGTCCGGTCCTGGCCGCCCAGGTCGTCCGCCTCCACGAGCACGTCCGCGTGCTCACCCACCTCGGGCAGGGCCCGCTCCCAGTACGCGAGCTTGACCTCGAGGACCCGCTCCATGACGCGCCGGGCAAGGGCGGGGTCTCCGGCGAGGTCCATGTACCCCTCCTCGAACCCGCGGAGCTTGAACAGGCCCTCGGTGAGCCCGCCGCAGATGGAGCCCACGCCCACCGCGCGCCCCTCGTCCTCCGCGTATCGTCGAGCCTCCTCGCCCATGCCGGCATACCGGGCGGCGTCGGCGGCGTCCGGCCACGCGTAGGCGTCCACCGCGGCCATGTCGATGTCGCCGTAGAGCGGCGGCGCGTAGGAGTCGTAGTACAGGCCGCCGTCGACCGGCATCCGGCGGCCGACGCCCCACTCGTCCGTGTAGGTGCGGTGGCCGTCCCGCTCGGTGACCTCGCGGCGGTAGCCCGCCGCGCCGCGGGGGCTGACGAGGCGGACGTCCGCCCCGAGCGCGGCGAGGACGTCGGGCTCCACCTCGGCCAGCTGCTGGGTGAGGTCCACGATCCGCGCCGGCCGCGGCTCCAGGCCCAGGGCCGGGCGGAGGCGCTCATAGGCTCGGGCGTGGATGCCGGTGACGCGCGTCCCGCCGAGGTCGAATGGGATCCGGTCCGGCTCGCGGTGGGACAGGGCGGCGCGGACGCGGTCGCGGGAGGTCATGACGCGGCGGGCCTCAGTAGCCGACGGAGGGCATGTAGGCGCCCTCGGGCTCCTGGTACAGGCCGATCGTCATCATGTTGGTGACAAAGAAGATCCGCAGCCCCTGGTCGAGGCACCAGCGGAACAGGTCGTTGTTGGACAGCGGGACGAGGAAGCCGGGCGTCCCGAAATCGTCGGCCTCGCAGATCAGCGCCCGGAGGTCGTCGTTGGTCTCGGCGACCGAGTGGGCGAAGTAGCTGATCCGGGTCGTGTAGCCCGTGACGCGGCCGAGGCGCTCCACCACCCGCGCCGTGCCGGCCTCGATCGCCTCGCGGACCTCGCCGGCGCGCGCGTGCCCGTGGACCCGCAGGCAGAGCGAGTTGCAGGCGTACTCGTCGTCCTGCGTGGCCGGGCGCACGTCGTAGCCCGGGAGGCTGCGGCGAAGCGGCGCGCCATGCATGGCCGCGAAGGATCCGCGGACCTCCATGCCGAGCTTGGCGTACAGGCTCAGCGAACGGTTGTGGTACGCGATCTGGAGCAGCCGGACGCCGGGGGCGTTCCGCGCGTGGGCGCGCTCGAGGACCGCGTCCATCAGCCGCCTGCCGATGTGGGCGTCCTGCGCCGTGGGATCGACGCTGATGGGCCCGATCGCGCTGATCGTCCCCCGCTCGTCGAGGAAGTTGGAGCCCAGGACCCGCCCGTCCTTCTCCGCCACCACCCCGTAGATCCGGGGGTGGTTGATCAGCCACCGGATGGGCTCGGCCGCGGCCTCCACGGTGGGGAAGTCGTGCGGGAAGCCGTGCTGGTCCGCGAGCGTGGCGAACGCCTCGTAGCAGATGCGCCCGGCCGCCTCCCAGTCGGCGTCGACCGCCTCGCGGAGCGTGACGCCCACGCCCTGGCGAACCATCGTGTCCATGTGACCTCGGATCCTCCTAGCGGGACAGCGCGGAGACCGGGGACGCCGGCGCCTCGCCGCCCGTGGGCGTGTAGTAGCGGCGGTACTCCCCGGGCGACATCGCGCACGACCGGTAGAACACCTTGTAGAACTGGTTGAGGTTCGTGTAGCTGACCGCCCGGGCGATCTCCGAGACGGACAGGTCCGTGGACAGCAGCAGGCGCTTGGCCTCCGCCACCCGGACCTGGGTCACGTACTCCTTGAAGCTGACGCCGGTGACGTCCTTGAACACGTGCCGGACCCGGGACGGGCTGACATGGACGACACCGGCCACGTCGTCCAGCGTGATGCTCTCCCGGCAGTGCCCGTCCACGTAGGCGAGGACCGGACGGATCTGCTCGCGGCGGTCCGCGGCGGCCCGGGTGGCGCCGGCGGTGACGGCCGCGCCCTTG
>Ga0302291_10000474_pt1 | contig 11778 bp, 7 predicted proteins | sample III_Fen_N1_4_FD_194548 | JGI IMG/M metagenome (GOLD analysis project Ga0302291, IMG submission 194548) | Peat permafrost microbial communities from Stordalen Mire near Abisko, Sweden - III_Fen_N1_4 | ecosystem: Environmental > Terrestrial > Soil > Wetlands > Permafrost | place: Sweden: Abisko... | reverse complement strand
ATCCGACACCTGGCTCGCCATCAGCGCCAAGCGCGCGCTCTGGGTCTCGCCAAACCCTTCAGCCTTCGCATCGGCCGTGAGCACCGTCGCATCGAGCGCCAGCTTCAAGCGCCGTGTCTCGAGCTCTTCGTTGATGATGCCGTCACGCGCCTTCACCGTGGCGATCGAGCCCTTCGGGTCGGCGATCACGTCCTTCATGCCTTTGCTGAAGGCACGCAGAAACGCCTTCACGGCCTCGGGGTTCTTCTTCAGGAATTCCTCGCCCACGATGATTGCGTTGCCGTACAGCTTCACGCCGTAAGCGGGGTAGGGGAGGATCACCACGTCTTCGGCCTTCACGCCGCGCGCCTCGAGGTTGAGCAGCGAGGTGAACGAGAAGCCGGTGATGGCGTCGATGTCGCCGCGCACGAGCATGGTCTCGCGCAGCGGGGGGTCCATCGCCGTCCAGGCGACGCCGGTGATGTTGTTGGCCTTGGCAAAGATCGGCCAGGCCTTGCGGCCGGCGTCGAACACCGGCGCGCCCATCTTCTTGCCGTTGAGGTCGGCCGGCGTCTTGATGCCCGACTTCTTGAGCGCCAGCACCGCGGCCGGCGTGTTGTTGTAGACCATCATCACCGCCACCGGCTTGTTCGGTGCGGTGGGGTTGTTGGCATGGAACTCCATCAGCGCGGCCAGGTCGGCAAAGCCCATGTCGTAGGTGCCCGAGGCCACGCGCGTGACCGTGCCGCCCGAGCCGTTGCCGGCGTCGACCACGACGTTGAGTTTTTCGTCCTTGAAATAGCCCTTTGCGACGGGCACCAGGAACAGCGCGGCCGGGCCTTCGAAGCGCCAGTCGAGCTGGAACTTGACCGTGGTTTCCTGGGCGTGTGCGAGCGGCAGCGCGAGCGCGAGCAGGCTGGTGCAGAGGAGGCGTTTGCTGAGGATCATGGCGCGGCTTTTCAAGGGGAAACGAGGGTGAGCAGAAGGTGCAAGAACTGTGCTCAAGCCTGCACGCGCTTGCCGGCGACATAGGTCGCGGCGAGGTTGCGCTCGTCGCCCAGCGTCATCCACGCGAACACCTTTTCATGCAGCTCGCGGGCGACGGCCATGCGGCGCTCGGCCACCGGGCCGACGGCCCAGTCCCACACGCAGACGTCGGCCAGGCAGCCGGCCTGCAGCGAGCCGATCTCGTCGGCCAGCGACAGTGCCGTGGCCGCGCCCAGCGTGGCCGCGTGCAAGCCTTTCCAGGCCGTGAGGCGCTGGCCGGCCAGCGCCTGCACCCGGTAGGCATCGACCAGCGTGCGCAGCATCGACAGGCTGGTGCCGCCGCCCACGTCGGTGGCGACGCTCACGGCCGCACCGGCCGATTCGGCGGCGCGCCAGTCGAACAGGCCGCTGCCGAGGAACAGGTTGGACGAGGGGCTGTGGGCGATCTGCGCGCCACTGTCGCGCAGCGCGGCGCGGTCGTCGTCGTCGAGCCAGATGCCGTGCGCGAGCACGCTGCGCGGGTACAGCAGGCCGGCGCGGGCATAAACGTCGAGGTAGCTGCGCGCTTCGGGGAAGAGCTCGCGCGCCCAGCGCACCTCGTCGCGGTTCTCGGCCACATGGGTCTGCATGTAGACGCCGGGGTGGGCCTTGCACAACTCGCCCGCCATCGCCAGCTGCGCGGGCGTGCTGGTGGGGGCGAAGCGCACGGTGACGGCATACGACAAGCGCCCCTGGCCATGCCAGCGCTGGATCAGGTCGACGCAATCGCGCTCGGCCTGGGCCACGTCGTCGCGCAGGCCGTCGGGGGCGTGGCGGTCCATCAGCACCTTGCCGGCGATGAGGCGCATGCCGCGTGCCTGCGCCGCGGCGAACAGCGTCTCGGTGCTGATCTTGTGGACCGTGGGGAAGACCACCGCGCTGGTCGTGCCGTGCGCCAGCAGCGCGTCGAGAAAGCGCGCCGCGCCGGCCACGGCTTCACCCGCGTCGGCGTAGCGAAGCTCGGCCGGGAAGGTGTAGGTGTTGAGCCAGTCGAGCAGCTCGGTGCCGTAGCTCGCGATCACGTCGAGCTGCGGGCTGTGCACGTGGGTGTCGATGAAGCCCGGCAGGATCAGCTTGCCGCGGTGGTCGTGCTGTGCCCAGCCCGCATCGGGCACCTGTGCGCCGGGCTGGGCGCCGACGATGCGACCGCCGTCGATCAGCAACCAGTGGTCGGGCCGGTAGCGCACCACGGAGGACTCGGTTGCACCCCATTCGGGCGCCCCGGTGAAATCGAGCAAATCGCCCCGAAGGGCCAGGCGTGGGGTCGAAGCAGGCATGGGTCAGCCGTGCAATCCGCGTACCCACGGCATGCTGCGTGCTTCATAGGCTGCAATCTTGTGAAAAACCGCTCGCTGTGACATATGCTTTCCCGCATGAACCCCGTCCGCGCATCCTAACCATGAACCCGCAACCCATTCGTTTCTTCCACCGTGGCGCTCTCGTCGAAGTGAACGGCGCCCACCCCACGCGCTCGGTGCTCGACTGGCTGCGCGAAGATGCCCGCTGCACCGGCACCAAGGAAGGCTGCAACGAAGGCGATTGCGGCGCTTGCACGGTGGTGATCGGCGAGCTGGCGCAGGCCGGCGACTCCTCGGCCGTGCGCGGGTTGAACCTGAAGACGGTCAACGCCTGCATCCAGTTCCTGCCCACGCTCGACGGCAAGGCCTTGTTCACGGTCGAAGACCTGAAGACCGCCGACCGCCTGCACCCGACGCAGCAGGCCATGGTCGAGTGCCACGGCTCGCAGTGCGGCTTCTGCACGCCGGGCTTCGTGATGTCGCTGTGGTCGACCTACGAGCGGCAACTCGCCTGCGGCACGGTGCCGAGCCGCCAGCAACTGGCCGATGAGTTGTCGGGCAACCTGTGCCGTTGCACGGGGTACCGGCCCATTCTCGACGCGGGCCAGCGCATGTTCGAGCTGCCCGCGGCAGCGCTCGACACCGCGCCCGTGGTCGCGGCGCTGCAAGGCATTCAACGCGCCGAAGGCTTCCACTACGCCGCCTTCAACCGCCAGGTCGAAGGGCCGCAGCGTGTCGACCACTTCCATGCACCGCGCACGCTGGAGGCGCTGGCCGCGCTGCGCGAGCAGCATCCGCAAGCGCAGTTGCTGGCCGGCTCGACTGACGTGGGCCTGTGGGTCAACAAGCAATTCAAGCAACTCGGCGACATCATCTGCGTCGGCGATGTCGACGAGCTGAAGCGCATTGAAGAAAACGACACCGAGCTGCTGATCGGCGCCGGCGCGTCGCTCGAGGCCGCATGGGCGGCGCTGGTGCGGCGCCTGCCCAGCCTCACCGACGTGTGGCTGCGCTTTGCCTCGCCACCCATTCGCAACGCTGGCACCATGGGTGGCAACGTGGCCAACGGCTCGCCCATCGGCGACTCGCCGCCGGTGCTGATGGCGCTCGACGCGCAGATCGTGCTGCGCAAGGGCGCACGCGTTCGCCGCATGCCGCTGCCCGAGTTCTACCTCGACTACATGAAGAACCAGCTGCAGCCCGGCGAATTCGTGCAGGCGGTGGCCGTGCCCTTGTCAGCGATGGCCTGGCAGGTGCGGGCCTACAAGATCAGCAAGCGTTTCGACTGCGACATCTCGGCGCTGTGCGCCGGCCTGTCCATCGAGCTCGATGGCGAGACGGTGAAGCAGGTGCGCATTGCCTTCGGCGGCATGGCGGGCACCGTCAAGCGCGCTGCGGCGACTGAAGCCGTGCTCACCGGGCAGCCGTGGTCGCAAGACAGCGTGAAGCTCGCGCAGGCGGCGCTGGCGCAAGACTTCGCGCCCTTGTCCGACATGCGCGCCAGCGCGGCCTATCGCCTGCAGGTGGCGCAAAACCTGTTGCAGCGCTTCTGGCTCGAGACGCGCGCGCACGACGCCCTGCCGCCGCAAGCCACCAGCGTGTGGAGCACGATGGCGCATGCGGAGGTGGCACGGTGAACAAACCGCTCGAATCGTTCTTGCAAGCGCCGTCCGAAGCTCAGGCGCTGCGCGACGGCGTGCGTGTGGGCATCAGCCGCCCGCATGAGTCGGCACACCTGCACGTCGCGGGCGAGGCCGCCTACATCGACGACCTGCCCGAGCTCGCGGGCACGCTGCACATCGCACTCGGCCTCTCGCCGGTGGCGCATGGCCGCCTCATCGCGATCGACCTTGACGCCGTGCGGGCGATGCCCGGCGTGGTGGACGTGCTCACCGCGGCCGACATCCCCGGCCCCAACGACTGCGGCTCCATCGTTCACGACGAACCCATCCTCGCCGACGGTGAGTTGCGCTACCTCGGCCAGCCCGTGTTCGCGGTGGTCGCGCACACGCGCGATGCGGCTCGCCGCGCTGCTGCGCGGGCCAGGAGCGTGTTGACCGTCGAAGCCTTGCCAGCGGTGTTGACGCCGCAGCAGGCGCATGCCCAGGGCCAGTACGTGCTGCCGCCGATGCACCTGGTGCGCGGCGATGCGAAGGCGGCGCTGGCCACGGCGCCGCACCGCCTGAAGGGCACGCTCGACGTCGGCGGGCAAGAGCAGTTCTACCTCGAAGGCCAGATCAGCTACGCCATCCCGAAAGAGAACGACGGCATGCTGGTGCACTGCTCCACGCAGCACCCGAGCGAGATGCAGCACCTGGTGGCGCATGCACTGAACCTGCATGCGCACCATGTGCAGGTCGAGTGCCGGCGCATGGGCGGTGGCTTCGGTGGCAAGGAATCGCAATCGGCGCCGTTCGCCTGCATTGCCGCGGTGGCCGCGCGCAAGCTCAACCGCCCCGTGAAGTTGCGGCTCGACCGCGACGACGACTTTCTGATCACCGGCCGGCGCCACTGCTTCTGGTACGAGTACGACATCGGCTATGACGACGAAGGCCGCGTGCTCGGCAGCGAGATCACGATGGTCTCGCGCGCCGGCCACTCGGCCGACCTGTCGGGCCCGGTGATGACGCGCGCGCTGTGCCACTTCGACAACGCCTACTGGCTGCCCGACGTGGCGATGCACGGCTACTCGGGCAAGACCAACACGCAGAGCAACACCGCCTTCCGCGGCTTCGGTGGGCCGCAGGGCGCGATTGCGATCGAGAACATCCTCGACACCATTGCGCGTGTGCTGGGCAAGGACCCGCTGGATGTGCGCACGCTCAACTACTACGGCTCGAGCGCGGGCACGGACGACAAAACCGCGCGCAACGTCACGCCGTATGGGCAGCACGTCGAAGACAACATCATCCACGAGCTGAGCGCGCAGCTCGAGGTGACGAGCGACTACCGCGCACGCCGCGAAGGCATCGCGCAATTCAACGCGACCAGCCCGGTGCTCAAGCGCGGCATCGCCTTCACGCCGATCAAGTTCGGCATCTCGTTCAACGTGGCGCACTTCAACCAGGCCGGCGCGCTGGTCCATGTGTACAGCGACGGCTCGATGCTCGTGAACCACGGTGGCACCGAGATGGGCCAGGGGCTGAACACCAAGGTCGCGCAGGTGGTGGCGCATGAGCTGGGTGTGGGCTTCGACAGCGTGCGCGTGACGGCCACCGACACGCACAAGGTGGCCAACACGTCGGCCACGGCCGCGTCGACCGGCACCGACCTGAACGGCAAGGCCGCACAAGATGCCGCACGCCAGATCCGCGAGCGGCTGGCCCTGCTGGCGGCCAAGCTGCATGGCGGCAGCGCCGCCGCCGTGCGCTTTGCCAACGACCGCGTGTTCGTGAACGGCCACGAGATGGCGTTTCGCGAGCTGGTTGCGCAGGCCTACCTGGCCAGCGTGCAGCTCTGGTCCGACGGCTTTTATGCCACGCCCGGCCTGCACTGGAACCGCGAGACGCTGCAGGGCAAGCCCTTCTTCTATTTCGCTTATGGTGCCGCCGTCAGCGAGGTGGTGGTGGACACGCTCACCGGCGAATGGAAACTGCTGCGCACCGACGTTTTGCACGATGCCGGTCGTTCGCTGAACCCGGCGGTCGACATCGGCCAGGTGGAAGGTGCGTTCATCCAGGGCATGGGCTGGCTCACCACCGAAGAGCTGGTCTGGCACCCGAAGACCGGCATGCTCAGCACGCACGCGCCCAGCACCTACAAGATCCCGACCGCCAACGACTGCCCGCCCGTTTTCAACGTGAAGCTGTTCGAGGGCGACAACCTGTCGGACACCATCCACCGCAGCAAGGCGGTGGGCGAGCCACCGCTGCTGCTGCCGTTCTCGGTCTTCTTCGCGATCCGCGACGCGGTCTCGTCGGTGGGCGCTCACCAGATCGACCCACCGCTGTCGGCACCGGCCACCAGCGAAGCCATCCTGCGCGCGATCACGGCCGTGCAGGGCGGGGCATGACGCGATGCGGCTGAGCGGCATCGCGCGCGACTGGCTGGCCGCTGGCGAGCCCGCGGTGCTGGTCGAGGTGAGCGAGGCGCAGGGCTCGGTGCCGCGCGAGAGCGGCACCCGCATGCTGGTGTCGCTGCAACACACCGCCGGCACCATCGGCGGTGGGCAGCTCGAGTTGAAAGCGATCGCGCAGGCGCGCGAGATGCTCGCCAGTGCCGACAAGGCGGTGCGTTCGCTGCACCTGCCGCTCGGCCCGGCGCTCGGCCAGTGTTGCGGCGGTGCGGTGACGCTGCACTTCGAGCACCTGCAGCTGCGGCATCTGCAGGCCTGGCCCGAGAGCGCGCCGCTGTTTCACCTGCAGCTCTACGGTGCCGGCCATGTCGGCCGCGCCATCGCCCGCGTGCTGGCCACGCTCGATGTGCAGGTCGACTGGATCGACGAGCGCGAAGACGAATTCCCGCTCGCGCTGGGCAGTGGCGCCTGGCCTGCGCACGTCTGCAAGGTGATCGGCGATGGCGTCGAAGGCGAAGTGCGCCACGCGCCCGCCGGTGCGTTCTACCTCGTGCTGACGCACCAGCACGACCTCGACCTGCGCATCACCGAAGCCATTCTTCGCCGTGGCGATTTCGGCTTTCTAGGCCTGATCGGTTCGCGCACCAAGAAGCAGAAGTTCATTCACCGCTTCCAGGAGCGTGGCATTCCCGCCGCGGCCATCGACCGCATGACCTGCCCGATCGGCCTGCCGGGCATCACCGGCAAGGAGCCCGAGGTGATCGCGGTCGCGGTGGTGGCTCAGCTGCTGAGACAGGCGCAGGCCTGAGTGCCTGTCACGCCTCGGCGGCCGCCTTGCTGCCTTTGGCCAGCACCAGCCGCAGGCGCCCAGGCGGCACGCCGAACTGCGCCTGAAAGTGCCGTATGAAATGCGAGGCGTCCGAGAACCCGCATTCCAGCGCGATCTCGCTCACCGGCGTGTCCGAGGTGGTGAGTAGCCAGCGGCCGTACTTCAGGCGCAGGCTTCGATAGAACCCGGAAGGGCTCAGACCCGTTTCGGCAACGAAGGCCCGCTCCAGCTGGCGCGTGCTGGAGCCCACCAGTCGCGCGATGACCGCAATCTCCAGCGGCGGCGACAGGTTCTTCTCCATCAGCACGACGACCTGGCGCAGCCTGTCCTTCTCGGCCGAGATGTAGCCCAGCGCCTGCCGGCGCGACATGTGGCCGCCGGCCCTGCGCGAGGCCACCGTCATCTGGTGGACCACCTTGGCCGAGGTGCCGGGCCCGCAATGCCGGCGGGTCAGTTCGGCCGCCAGCTCGATGACCGAGATGCCGCTGGGCCACGCGTACCAGGCCGCGACCTCGTGGCACACGGTCCGGCCTGCGGGCCTCGTCTGAGCCGCCTGCCCTGAGCATCACGGGCTCGCCCGTGATGCTGTCGTCAGCCGGTGTTGCGCAGGCCTGCGGCCACCCCGTTGATCGAGATGTGGATGCCGCGTTGCACCCGCTCGTTGGACGGGTCGCCTTCGCGCTGCTGGCGGTAGCGGCGCATCAGCTCCACCTGCAGGTGGTTGAGCGGGTCGAGGTAAGGGAAGCGGTGCTCGATCGAGCGCGCGAGCGAGGGGTTGGACGCCAGGCGTTTCTTGTCGCCGGTGATCAGGCTCAGCGCGTTCGAGGTGGCCTGCCACTCGGCCTGGATGGCCGCGAAGATGCGCTTGCCCAGGCGCTTGTCTTCCACCAGCTCCACATAGCGTGCGGCGATGTTGAGGTCGCTCTTGGCCAGCACCATGTCGAGGTTGGACAGCAGGGTGCGAAAGAACGGCCACTGCTTGTACATGCGCTGCAACAGCAGCAGGCGCTCCTTGCGCTCTTTGGGCGCTGCGCCGAGGTAGGCGTCGATGGCCGAGCCGAAGCCGCACCAGCCCGGCAGCGCCACGCGGCACTGGCCCCAGCTGAAGCCCCAGGGAATCGCGCGCAGGTCTTCGATGGCACGCGTGGCCTTGCGTGACGCGGGGCGCGAGCCGATGTTCAGCTCGGCGATCTCGCGGATCGGCGTGGCGGCGAAGAAGTACTCGGTGAAGCCCGGTGTCTCGTAGACCAGCTTGCGGTAGGCCGCCATGCTGGCGGTGCTGATGGCGTCGGCCGCGTCGAGAAAGCTCTTGGGCGCGCTCTTGGTCGGGTGCAGCAGCGTGGCCTCGAGCGTGGCGGCGACGAGTGTTTCCAGGTTGCGCCGGCCGATCTCGGGGTGGGCGTACTTCGACGCGATCACCTCGCCCTGCTCGGTGAGGCGGATCTGCCCGTTCACCGTGCCGGGTGGCTGCGCCAGGATGGCCTGGTAGCTCGGGCCGCCGCCGCGGCCCACGGTGCCGCCGCGGCCATGGAACAGCCGCAGCGTGATGCCGTACTCGGCGCGCAGGGCGGTGAACAGCTCGACCAGCGCGATCTCGGCGCGGTACAGCTCCCAGTTGCTGGTGAAGAAGCCGCCGTCCTTGTTGCTGTCGCTGTAGCCCAGCATGATGTCCTGCTCGCCGTATTCGCCCACGCGCGAGCGCTGGATCATCGCGGCGATGCCGGGCAGCGCGTAGTAGGCACGCATGATGGGCCCGGCGTTGCGCAGGTCGCCGATGGTTTCGAACAGCGGCGAGACGATCAGGTCACACACCGCGCTGTCGTCAAGCGTGCCGCGCATCAGGCCCACTTCCTTTTGCAGCAGCAGCACCTCGAGCAGGTCGCTCACGTCTTCGGTGTGCGAAATGATGTAGTGGCGCAGCGACTCGCGGCCGTAGGCCTGCAGCATCTGCAGCGCGGCCTCGAAGATGGCGAGTTCGCCTTGCGTGTGCTCGGAGTAGGCGGCGGCGCGCACGCGCAGGGGCCGCGCGTCGTTGAGCAGGCGCAGCAGCAGCGCGCGCCGCGCGGGCTCGTCGAGCGCGCTGTAGTTGGCTTCGATGCGTGCCACCTGCAGCAGCTCGACCACCACGGCCTCGTGCTTGTCGGAGCTTTGCCGCAGGTCGACGGTGGCCAGGTGAAAACCGAACACCTGCACCGCACGCATCAATGGGCGCAGGCGCGGTGCCACCAAAGCCTGGGCGTGGTGCGACTGCAGCGACTGCTCGATCACACCCAGGTCGCGCAGAAAGTCTTCGCTCTTGGCGTACGGCGACTGCGGCGCCACCGCATGGCGCAGGGCCTCGGTGCCGGTGAGTTGGTGCAGCGTGGCGGCCAGCCGCGCATACATGCCGATCAGCGCGCGGCGGTAGGGTTCGTCTTCGCGGTGTGCACCGTGATCGGGCGAGGCATTGGCCAAGGCTGTCATGGCCGGTGTGATGGGTGACAGCAAGGCCGAGATCGACAGCTCGGCGCCGAGTTCGTGCACCTCGGTCAGGTAGAAGCGCAGCACGGTTTCGCTTTGCCGGCGCAGCGCCATCTGCAAGGTGGCGGCGCTGACGTTGGGGTTGCCGTCGCGGTCGCCGCCGATCCAGTTGCCCATGCGGAAGAAGGGCGCGATCGCGTGGCCGGGCAGCGCGTCTTCGAGCTCGCGGTACATGCGCGGGATCTGGCGCAGAAAGGTGCTCTGGTAGTAGCTCAACGCGTTCTCGATCTCGTCGGCCACCGTGAGCTTGGTGTAGCGCAGCATGCGCGTCTGCCACAGCTGCGTCACGCGGGCGCGCAGCAGCGCTTCGTTCTCAGCCATGTCGCGCGCGGTGTGCAGCGTGTCGCGCTGGCCGATCAGCTCGGCGATGGCGCGCTCGGCGTCGAGGATGCTCTTGCGCTGCACCTCGGTCGGGTGCGCGGTGAGCACCGGCGAGATGTAGGCGTGGGCCAGCGTCTTCGCGATGTCGGCGGCGCGGATGTCGGCCGCGCCGAGCCGCTCCAGCGTCATCGCCAGCGAGCCTTCCTGCAGATGGCCCTGGCGCTCGTGGTGGTCGCGCCGGCGCACATGGTGGCGGTCCTCGGCGATGTTGGCCAGGTGCGAGAAATAGCTGAACGCGCGGATCACGCTGACGGTCTGGTCGCCGGTCAGGTTCTTCAGCAAACGGTCCAGTGCCTGGCCGGCCTGCGCGTCGCGCTTGAGCCGGTAGGCCACCGACAGCTGGCGCACGCGCTCGATCAGGTCGAACGCGGCGCGGCCTTCTTGCTCGCGGATCACGTCGCCGAGGATGCGCCCGAGCAAGCGGATGTCTTCGACCAGCGGTTGGTTCTTGTCGTCGTCGGGCGTGGCGCGTGGCATGTTCTTCCTTGTGAGCGGAGCCTGTAATTTGGTTACGCGTTCTGGATGGTAATGGTTTCCTGCGTGTTTCCGGGGTGGCCGGGGCTGCCTGATAGCATCTCGCGATGCCTCACCCCACCCCCACTCCGTTGCTCATCGCCACCCGCGAAAGCCGCCTCGCCTTGTGGCAGGCCGAGCATGTGCAAGCGCTGCTGAAGCAACGTTTGGGCCTCGACGTGGGCCTGCTCGGCATGACGACGCGTGGCGACCAGATCCTGGACCGCACGCTGTCCAAGGTCGGCGGCAAGGGCCTCTTTGTCAAGGAGCTGGAAACGGCCCTGGAAGAAGGCCGCGCCCACCTCGCCGTGCACTCGCTCAAAGATGTGCCGATGGACCTGCCCGACGGCTTCGAGCTGGCCGCCGTGCTCGAGCGCGAAGACCCGCGTGATGCGCTGGTGTCCCCCCGCTATGCCACGCTGGACGACTTGCCGCAGGGCGCGTGCGTGGGCACCTCCAGCCTGCGCCGCGTGGTGCTGCTGCGGGCCCTGCGGCCCGATCTGCGCATCGAGCCTTTGCGCGGCAACCTCGACACGCGCTTGCGCAAGCTCGACGAAGGCCACTACGACGCCATCGTGCTGGCGGCCGCAGGCCTGATGCGCCTGGGGCTGGAAGACCGCATCCGCAGCCGGTTCGAACCGCGCGACATGCTGCCTGCCGCCGGGCAGGGCGCACTCGGCATCGAGGTGTTGGCCGACGCGGCGCCCTTGCGTGCGCAACTGGCCGGGTTGATCCACCGCCCCACCTGGCTCGCGGTGCATGCCGAGCGCGCGGTGTCGCGTGCCTTGGGCGGCAGCTGCAGCATGCCGCTGGCGGCGCATGCCACCTGGCAGGGCGATGTGTTGCACCTGGCCGCGGCCTTGGGCGATGGGCAGGACACGATCCGCCCTCTGCTGCGCACCAGCGTGCGGTCGCCCATCAACGATGAGGCCGCAGCGCGGGCGCTGGGCGAGCAGGCCGCCGCCGAGTTGATCGAGCGCGGCGGCGCCAGTTACCTGGCGGCCTTGTAGTCCCATGCGTGTGCTGGTCACCCGCCCCGCCTCGCAGGCGAGCGAGTGGGTGCAGCAGCTTCGCGCCGCGGGGCTGCAGGCCGAGGCCCTGCCGCTGATCGATATCGCCCCCGCGCTCGACACCGAAGCTGTGGCGGCGGCCTGGGCCACGCTGCCCGGGCAGGCCATGGCCATCTTCGTCAGCCCCAATGCGGCCACCTGCTTCTT
>Ga0302291_10000473_pt1 | contig 11785 bp, 11 predicted proteins | sample III_Fen_N1_4_FD_194548 | JGI IMG/M metagenome (GOLD analysis project Ga0302291, IMG submission 194548) | Peat permafrost microbial communities from Stordalen Mire near Abisko, Sweden - III_Fen_N1_4 | ecosystem: Environmental > Terrestrial > Soil > Wetlands > Permafrost | place: Sweden: Abisko... | reverse complement strand
GAAGGGCCCGTATGTCGACGGACCCACGACGCCACTGTGGCCGTTCGGCCACGGCCTGTCGTACACCACCTTCGAGCTGTCGGACCTGAGGCTCGACCGGGACGTGGTCCCCACGGAGGGCGGCGAGGTCGTCGCGACGGTCGACGTCGCCAACACCGGGACGCTCCGGGGCGATGAGGTGGTCCAGCTCTACGTCCGGGACGTCGAGGCAACTGTCGCCCGGCCGGTTCTCCAGCTCCTCGGGTTCCGCCGCGTCGGCCTGGAGCCGGGCGAGACCCGCAGCGTGTCCTTCACCCTCTCGGTCGAGCAGCTCGCGTACACCGGGGCCGACCACCGGAGGGTGATCGAGCCGGGCGAGATCCAGGTGTTCGCCGGGACCTCGTCGGCCGACCTGGCGCTCACCGCGACGCTCACGCTCGTGGGACCGGTGGTCGATCTCGTCGACCGGCACCGGTACCTGACCGGGACCACGCTTGGCTGACGCGCGCGCGAGGATCGATCCGGCCGAAACGCTCGGCACCGTCGACGGGCGGCTGTTCGGGTCGTTCGTCGAGCACATGGGAAGGGCGATCTACGGCGGCATCTACGAGCCCGGCCATCGGACCGCGGACGCCGAGGGCTGGCGCGGCGACGTGCTGGCCCTCGTTCGCCGGCTCGGCGTCTCGCTGATCCGGTACCCGGGCGGCAACTTCGTGTCCGGGTACGACTGGGAGGACGGGGTCGGTCCGCGGGCGGCGCGCCCGGTCCGGCGGGACCATGCCTGGCACTCGATCGAGCCGAACCTGGTCGGAACGGACGACTTCATCGCGTGGGCCCGGCGGGCGGGCGCCGAGCCGATGCTGGTCGTCAACCTCGGCACCCGCGGTGCGGAGGCCGCCAGGAACCTCGTCGAGTACGTCAACGCGCCGGCCGGGACGGCCTCCTCGGACAGGCGCGTGGGCAACGGTCACCCGGAGCCGTACGGCGTGCGGACCTGGTGCCTCGGGAACGAGATGGACGGTCCATGGCAGATCGGCCACACGACGGCGGTGGAATACGGCCGGCTGGCGGCCGAGGCCGGGTCCGCCATGCGGCAGGTCGACCCGTCGATCGAGCTCGTGACCTGCGGCAGCTCCGGGGCGGGGATGCCCACGTTCGGGGCGTGGGAGCGGACCGTGCTCGACCTGGCGTGGGACGTCACGGATCACGTGTCCGTGCACGCGTACTACGACCCCGCGGCGTACGATTCGGTCGCGGCATTCCTGGCCTGTTCACGCGAGCTGGACGGGATGCTCACGACCGTCGCCGGGATTGCCGACTCCGTCGCCGAGCTGAAGGGCAGCGCGAAACGGATCGGCCTGAGCGTGGACGAGTGGAACGTCTGGCGCCTGGCAGACCACCTCGCCAGCGAGGCCCGCGAGGACCCGGGTGGCGGGTTCCGCAGCGCCCCCCCGCTGGCCGAGGACGAGCAGGATCTCGCGGACGCGCTCGTCGTCGGCTGTCTCCTGGTGACCCTGCTGCGGCATGCCGATCGGGTCCGGATCGCGTGCTTGGCCCAGCTCGTCAACGTGATCGCACCGATCCGGACCGTCGACCGCGGTCCCGCCTGGCTGCAGACCACCGCGTACCCGTTCGCCGACGTCGCGCGGTTCGGCGCCGGGACGGTCCTGGACATGGAGCTCGACGGGCCGGAGTACGCCATCCCCGGCGGCACGGCGGCACCCGCGATCGAGGCGGTCGCGGTCCACGACGCCGGAGCGGGACGCCTCACGGTCTTCGCGGTGAACCGTGCCGAGCGGCCCCTCGTGCTCGAGGCCGACGTCCGCGGGTTCGACGGCCTCGTCGTCGAGGAGCACCGCGTCCTCGTCGGGAGCGATCTCCGGCTCTCGAACACGGCGACGCATCCCCTCCGCGTGGTGCCGTCTGCCGGTCGCGGCGCAGCGGTCGACGGTCGGCGCCTGGTGGTCCAGCTGCGCCCCCACTCGTGGAACGTGGTCCGCACGTTCGTGACCTGAGCCGGGCCATGTGCCGGGCGCTGTCGCGGACGCCCGGGTGACCGACGGGGCCTTCGAAAGACACGATGGCGATCTCGCCCCCGGGGGCTACAGGCCGACAGCGTCTATCGCCTCGCGGAGGATGGCCGCCGAGCGCCGCAGGCCGGACGCCTCCTCGGCCGAGAGCCCGAGCCGGAGGGTGCGCTCGACTCCGCGCCGCCCAACGATCGTCGGCAGCGACAGGTAGAGGTCGTCGATCCCGTAGTAGTCGCTGATCAGCGAGCTCACCGAGAGGACCGTCCGCTGGTCGCGCAGGATCGCCTCCACGATGCGGACGAGGCCGGCCGCGACCCCGTAGTAGGTCGCGCCCTTGCGTTCGATGATCTGGTAGGCGGCGTCGCGGGTGCCCTCGAAGATGGCGCGCAGGGCGTCGTCCTCGCGGCCGATGCCGGCGGAGGCGGCGAAGTCCGCGATCGGCATGCCGGCGATGTTCGCCGACGACCAGACGGGCACCTCGGAGTCGCCGTGCTCGCCGACGATATGTGCGTGCACCGAGCGCGGGTCCACACCGTAGTGGTCCGCCAGGAGCATCCGGTAGCGCGCCGTGTCCAGGATCGTCCCCGAACCGATCACGCGCTCCGCAGGAAGGCCGGCGATCCGGTACGTCAAGTACGCGAGCACGTCGACCGGGTTCGTGGCGACGAGGATGATCCCGTCCGGGTTCGCCTCGGCTATCTGCGGGACCAGCTCACGGAAGATCGTCGCGTTCTTCTGGACGAGGTCGATCCTGCTCTCGCCGGGCTTCTGTGCCGCGCCGGCGGCAATCACGGTCACCGCCGCGCCGCGACAGTCGGCGATCGGCCCTGCCCAGACGCGCGCGGTGTGGGCGAAGGGGACGGCGTGCAGGAGGTCCATCGCCTCGCCCTCGGCCTTGCGTGCGTTCGCGTCCGACAGGACGATCTCGGAAGCCAGCCCCGAGAGCAGCAGCCCGAAGGCGAAGGTCGAGCCAACGGCACCCGTGCCGACGACCGCGACGCGCGTGGGATGGGGCGGGGCGAGGGGGTCGTCGATCGGAGACGCAGTCATTGGCGAACCCTACTCCGCCGGGCCGGGCTCCGGGGCGGCCGCCGGGAGCAGCGGCAGCCCGTCGTGGGGCGTGGTGCCCATCAGCCCGACCTGGTGGTAGACGCGGATCTTCTCGCGCGTGTCGGCGATGTCCAGGTTGCGCATCGTCAGCTGGCCGATCCGGTCCTGGGGCGTGAAGAAGACCTCCTCGCCCTTCTCCATCGTGAGCCGCTCCGGGTGGTAGGTCAGGTTCGGGCTGGTCGTGTCGAGGACCGAGTAGTCGTTACCCCGCCGCAGCTCCAACGTGACCTCGCCGGCGATCGGCCGCGCCACCCAGCGCTGCGCCGTCTCGCGGAGCATCAGCGCCTGCGGGTCGAACCACCGCCCCTGGTACAGCAGCCGGCCCAGGCGCCGCCCGTTGCTCCGGTACTGGTCGATCGTGTCCTCGTTGTGGATGCCGGTGACAAGGCGTTCGTAGGCGATGTAGAGCAGCGCCATGCCGGGCGCCTCGTAGATCCCGCGGCTCTTGGCCTCGATGATCCGGTTCTCGATCTGGTCGGACACGCCGAGGCCGTGGCGGCCGCCGATGACGTTGGCCTCGGTGAACAGCGCGAGCGGGGTCTCGAACGTCTGCCCGTTGAGGGCGACCGGCTCGCCCTCCTCGAAGCGGACGCTGACCGCTTCCGGCGCCACCGCCACGTCGGCGCGCCACGAGGCGACGCCCATGATCGGGTTGACGATGGACACGCCCTTGTCCAGGAACTCGAGGTCCTTCGCCTCGTGGGTGGCGCCCAGGATGTTCGAGTCCGTGGAGTACGCCTTGTCGGCGCTCATCCTGTACTCGAGGCCGGCGCCGTCGAGGTAGGCGGACATCTCCGCGCGGCCGCCCAGCTCGTCGATGAACTTCTGGTCCAGCCAGGGCTTGTAGATCTGCAGCCCGGGGTTGACCAGGAGGCCGTACCGGTAGAACCGCTCGATGTCGTTGCCCTTGTACGTGCTCCCGTCGCCCCAGATGTGGACGTCGTCCTCCTGCATCGCCGAGACGAGCATCGTCCCGGTGACCGCGCGGCCGAGCGGCGTGGTGTTGAAGTACAGCTGCCCGGCGGTCGAGATGTGGAAGGCGCCCGCCTGCAGGGCGGCGATGCCCTCGGCGACCAGTTGCGGCCGGCACTCGATGAGGCGGGCCTTCTCCGCGCCGTAGGCAATCGCCTTGCGCGGGATCGACTCGTAGTCGTCCTCGTCGGGCTGCCCGAGGTGCGCGGTGTAGGCGAATGGGACGGCACCATGCTCCCGCATCCAGTGCAGGGCCGCGCTCGTGTCGAGTCCCCCGGAGAACGCGATGCCGACGCGCTCTCCGACCGGGAGGCTCTGCAGGATGTTGGGCACGGGACAGGTCCTTGATCGTGGATGGGAAGTGCCGCGCGGACGGCCGCCCGGTCGCGGTCACCCGCTCACCCGTCAGGCTACATCACGACGACGCGTGGGCCATCCGGGAGACTCGGGGCCAACCGCACGGATTGGCAGGGTAATCAGGAAGGCCCGCCGGGGCGGGCCTTCCTGCTGGCAGCTGGTGGTTCCGTCTCGGTCGTCGAGCGACGACCATCAGGCCTAGTGCCCGGTCTCGCCTACTGCGTGAGCCCGGCGCACTCGCCGATCGCCTTGCCGCCGACGAAGTTCTTGGCGCCGAAGTCCACGGTGTTGACATGCGCGTGAGGGATGTTGCCGAAGCAGATGAGGTTGCCACCGATCGTCTGCGGAATAACCGGCCCGCCGACGCTACTGAGGTCACTCCCCATCACCTCCGTCGAGTCCGTGTCCTTCCCCGGCCCCGTGTCGCCATTCGACCGGCTCACGTTGTTGAGCACCATCACGTTCCGGTCGACATGGTTGCGGATGACGCCCATCCAGCCGCCCCGCCAACCTGCGATGACCAGGTTCCCGTGGATCACGTTGTCCTTGACGGGGAAGTTCCGGAAGTCCGCCAGCGACGTGCTCAGCACCCCGCCGCCGATCGACATCACGTTGCCACCGACGGTGACCCCGCCGACCTGGAGCGCCAACGGCCGGTTGGCGATGATGTTCCCGCCCACCGTGTCGGGTCCCAGCGAGCCCTCGGGCGAGTTCCAACCCAGGCCCAGGACCGCGCCCCTGTGGACGTGGACGTTGCCCGTGACGTGCACCTGGGCGTTCATCCACTGTTCTGCGCCGTGGTCGTCCAGGCTTGCACCGGCGGCGACGGTCAGGTCGCCGCGGATGTGCACGTTGGCCCCATAGGCAATCGTGCAGGTGCCGGTGACGACGAAGTCCCTGTAGTCGCCCGCCAGCATCGTCCCGTTCGAACAGGTTCCCGCCCTGTGACTGCCGGCGAGCGCCGAGCCCGGCATGGCCATCGCCACCAGGCCCACGACTGTGCCCAACAGCGTCAGCCGACGCAGGAAACGATGGGACGCCATTCCACAACCTCCAATTGCACCCGGCCGACGACCTGAATGGGTCGACCCTGGCGAGACACGGGTGTACTCCACCGCGGGCCCGTTTGTCACGGTGAAGTTTCCGCAACCACCCGTGTGAAACAGAGAACAGTCAAGGGCCGACTGGCCCTATGTCAACGAGATGCGCCAGTCGCCCGCCCCGAGAGGAGCGGAGTGGTCTCACGACGCGTGACCCGAGGACTTGCGCGAACGCCCGGGCACTCGTACCGGTCGTATGCTCGGTGCGATCACCCGGACGGAGAGCGAGCGTTCGATGCAGGATGAGGGCGGCGACACGGCGCGCGACACGCGGGCGCTCGAGGCTGCGGTGGACGAGGCGCTCGCCGAGTTCTCCGACGTGGATAGCGTCGTGCCCGAGGCGGCGGACTACCGGTGGCTCGGCATCGGCCTGAGGCTCGGCCTGGAGCGCCCCGACCGTGCGCGCCACCTGCTCGAGCTGATCGGAGCCCTGGAGGCCGACCAGGCCGCGTTTGCCGATGTCCATCCAACAGGCGTTTCCCCCGCCGACGGAACCGCCGCCGCCTACCCCGCGGGCGCGGTGGCGGTCCCCGTCTCCTCCTCGCTCCTCGCCCGCGCCGCGGCGCTGCCGTGGTCGGAGCGGACGGGACTGGGGCCGGACGTGGCATTCGGATGGGCCGCCAGGCTCTCGTCCGGCGAGATCCTCGCGCTCGGGCGGGTCGTCCAGGAGATGCTGGCCGTCGGCTCGCCGCCCGATGTCGCCCGTGGCTTCGGTCTGGCCTGGGACGCCGGCGTACGGCTGCCGCGCCAAGAGCAGGACGCGATGTTCCGGGACTTCACCGAACTGGAGGTCACGGTTGCCGGCGTCCTGTCCGGGCGCGACGTGCGGGCGGAGGAGGAAGCGCAGCGGCCGCGGGGCTTCGCCGCGCTGTTCGGCCAGTGGGTCGCCCGCCCGGAGCAGTCGCGGGCCGCCGCGGCGCTGGAGAGCAGCGGCGAGTCGGCGCAGCGCGGCCTGGTCGCCCTTTGGAACGTGTGGATGGCGATGCGCTACCGGTCGCTCATCCCGCTGCCGACATTCGAGCTACTGGTCCATCCCTGGGTTACCGTCGTGGGCCCGCTCCCCCCTCCTTGAGGGGCAGGGCTCCCAGGGATGGACCCGCCCGAGCTGGGCCTCACTCGGTGGTCTTGCCGTCGAAGTGCTCGTGCGCGGCCTCGGCCTCCGCCTTCGTCCGGAACTCGACGCCGTCACGATGCTCAGGCGGGCCGTAGAGCGTGTACAGCTTGAGCGGCTCGGCGCCGACGCTGCGCACGTTGTGGCGCGCGCCGGCGGGCACGATCATGGCGAACTCGGCCGTCACGCGCTGGGCCACGCCATCGATCGTGATCTCGCCGTCGCCGGATTCGACTCGGAAGAACTGGTCGCGGTCCTCGTGCACCTCCTCGCCGATCTCGTCGCCGGGCGCGAGCGTCATGAGCACGAGCTGGAGGTGGTGACCGGTGTAGAGCACGCGGCGGAAGTCCGCATTGCTCTCGGTGAGCCGCCCGATGTCGTCAACGAAGCCCTTCATGCCTGTCCGTGCCTCTTTCGTCCGTGACCCAGGGTGTCGAGCGGGAAGCGCCGGCGTGCCGTGACTGTCACCACCGCACCGTAGCCGGACCTCCCTGTCCCGTCCCAGTGCCGGACCGCCCGTTGGCCGGCGGGGGACGACCGGGGGGCGTCCGGTACTCACCCCGCGGCATCGCCCGCAAGCGGAGGAACGATCTCCCGAAGGGCGGCCTCGTTGTCGGCGATGTCCTCGCGCGCGCACGAGCACCACAGCGCCCAGGGACCCAGGTCCGTGGAGATGTAGTACTGGAGGTGGACCATCTCCGGTTCACCTGCGTCGGCGTCCACCATCTCGAGGCGCAGCGCCTCGCCGAGCGGGAGATCGACTCGCCCCAGTGAGCGGACCTGCAGGCCCGCGGCACGCGGATGCATTCCGTAGCGCCACCGGCGCTGCAGCGACGCGGACGACTCGGACATCCATTGCCTCCTCTGCATCGCTGGCCTGGATGTCCTGCGATACGGCCCACGAGGGCCGGGCCTCGTGGGCATGATGGCGCGGATCACCGGCTCACGCCAGAGGCAGACGCAACGACAGGAGCCGCTTGCTGGTTCCGGCCAAGGCTGTGCCCGGGTCCGACGAGGAGAGGTGCCACTGGCGTCGCAATGCGTCACCTCGCGCGAGGCGAGAACGCACGGCTCGCATCCGGCCGGCCCGCGGCCCGGCTGCGAGCCTAGCCCTGGCCTTCGACGGTCCAGTACTCCGTGCGCCCGGAGACGGTCAGGGCACGCGCGGCCGCCAGCGAGGTCGCCATCGCGTCGCGGAACGTCGCCGACGCGAAGAGGCGGGCTCGCATGCCCTCCCACTCGGCCAGGCTCGCCACCTCGACCTCCATGACGACCGTGTCGAACGGACCGGAGAGGTCCGACATCACCTTCCACCGGTGGTCGCCGCCCATCTCCGCGACGACCTGCCTCGCGGCGGCCGTCTGCGCGGCCGCCAGGTCGCCGCCCTTGCCGTACGAGCCGTGGAAGACCGTTCGGACGATGATCATCTCGTCTCCTCCGGGACGCCGGGAGGGCCTTGGCTGGGACGCCGACCCTCTCGGAGGCGGCGAGTATGGGCGTGCGCGGGCTTCCTGTCCCCGACGAGGTCGGCGCACGCGAAACTGCGGTCGTCCTCCGGGTCAGGCGGGAGGACCCGCCGGCACGGCACCGAGCTGCTGCATCAACGCGAGGGCATCCATGACGCCCCAGTGCTCGTGCACGCGGCCGTCGTTCCCGAAGCGGAAGATGTCGATGAGCTGCGCGTCGACGCGCTTTCCCGTTGCCGGCATGCCCATGAACTCGCCCCGGTTGGTGCCGGTGAACCGCACGCGCGCCACGACCTTGTCACCGTTCGCAACGATGTCCTCGACCTCCATGCGCAAGTCCGGGAACGCCGCGAGCTGCATCCGGAAGAACGCCTCGACCCCGTCCTTCGTCGGCGCAAGGCCGGGCGTCACCTCGTGCTCGACGAAGTCGTCCGCCAGGTGACTGGCGAACCCCCCGATGTCTCCGGCGCTGATCAGGTCGAACAGGCGTCGCGCCGTCGTTGCGTGATCCGTTGACGAGGTCACGGGAACCCCTTCCTGGGCGCGTGACGCGCCCTCCCGGACGGCTCGGTCTCGCCATTGGCCCTGCGCGACGGTCGTGGCGACCGTGTGGGGACGCCGCGCTGGCGGGAGCCCGAGGGCCCCCGTGCCTCCCGGCCGGTCGGCGGAGTATGCACGAGTGGATGGGCCATGGGTAGGGGGTCATCCAGATGCGCAACGCATGACGCGGCAATCGGCGATCCAGGGTCGACCAGCGCCGGAGTCACGCCGCTCGGCATCGTGGCGGTGGGCAAAGGTCGGCATGCCACAGAACACGGTTTCGCGCGTCCAAGGACCGCAGCGGGAGGGATGGCACCGCGGTCCCCAACCCGGTCGCCGGGACCGCGCCGAGCCCACTGGCGAGGCCGACCCGCGGGACGCGTCTCTGGAGGTTGCCATGGAGGACGGGTCGTCGGGCATGCGTGATGTCTGGCTCCGGAACAGCTTCGGCGTGCCTGGTGGGGTCGACCGGTGATCGGGCTGCTCGCGATCATCGCCCTCGTCGCGCTCATTCCCCTGACCGGGTGCGCCACCGGGGCGTACTGGGGCCCGGGCATCCTCGGGGTCGCCTTCCTGCTTCCGGCGCTGATGCTTTTCATAGGCCGAAGCACGGGGGGCGCGGTGCTCGGGCTCCTGTGCCTCGTGGCGGCGATCGTCGAGCTCAGCGCCGCGAACGAGTACTGGTCGCGGCGGAACACCGCGGCGGGACCATCGCGGGCCTGGAGGGCGCTCGCGATCGTCGTCGGTCTCGCAGGCTCCGCGCTCCTCGTGCTGATCGTCTACGCGCTGCTCGTGTTCCTAGCCTGGCTCACGATGATCTCCTGACCCGGCCGGCCAAGAACTTGCCAGGTTTCGCGATCTGTAACGGGCCCGGTCTGTCGTCGTGCGGCAGTGACGCCGGTGAGGTATGGCAGCATGGACTCATGACACCCGATCTCCGGACCCGGGCCGAGGAGCACGACCGCCTCCTCGTGTCCCGGCTCGACGCGCTGGTCCCGATGCTCATGGACCGGGCGGGGCTCGACGCGTGGGTGCTGGCGGCACGGGAGTACAACGAGGATCCCGTGCTGCAGACCATGCTCCCGGCCTCGTGGCTGGACACGGCGCGGCGTCGAACCATCCTGGTCTTCCTCCGCTCTCCCGGCGGTGTGCAACGGATGGCCGTCGCTCGCTACCCCGTTGGCGACGCGTTCCCATCGGCATGGGATCCCGAGCTGCAGCCCGACCAGTGGGCCCGGCTGGCCGAGCTCCTGGCCGGGGCCGATCCCGCCCGCATCGGGATCGACTCGTCGGGCGTGTTCCCGCTGGCCGACGGACTCTCGGCATCGGAGCGGCCGGAGCTCGTGGATCGCCTCCCGTCCGGTCTTTCATCCCGGATCGTGAGCGCCGAAACCGCCGCCATCGGCTGGCTGGAGACCCGTCTCCCCGAGGAGCGATCCCGACTGGCCGACGCTTGCCGGCTGGCGCACGGATACCTCAGGCGGGCTCTCTCGGCCGAGGCAATCACCCCCGGAATCACCACGACGGCCAGCGTCGAGTGGTGGCTCCGCGACGCGGTCCACGGCGACGGGTACGGGTCCTGGTTCCACCCCACCTGCACGGTCCAGCGACGCGGAGGTCCGGCCCGCGGCTCGTTTGCCGGCGAGCCGGGCGAGACGGTGATCGAGGCGGGCGACCTGGTCCACGTCGACTTCGGCATCGTGGCCGACGGCTACCGCACCGACCAGCAGCAGCACGCCTACGTGCTTGCGCCCGGCGAGACGCGCGCACCCGATGGCCTCGTGACGGGGGTGGCTTCGGCCAACCGGCTCCAGGACCTGCTGGTGGCGGAGTTCGTGGCGGGCCGGACCGGCAACGACATCCTGCGCCGCGCACGTGCAGCGGCCGGCGCCGAAGGGCTGGACGGGCTCATCTACAGCCACCCGATCGGCCTGCACGGCCATGGCGCCGGTCCCACCATCGGCCTGTGGGACAACCAGGAGGCGGTCCTGGGCCAGGGCGACTACCCGCTGTGGCCGTCCACGGCGTATTCGATCGAGCTGCAGGCCCGGGCCGGCGTGGAGGAATGGGACGGACAGGTGGTGCAGTTCATGCTCGAGGAGGACGCCTGGTTCGACGACGCAGGCTGCTCGTTCCTCGACGGCCGCCAGACGGAGCTGTGGCTGATCTGACGGCCGCCACCGCCGATGCGCGCGTTGCGCGACACTGCACGGCAACGGTATCGACCAGCGCGCCAGGAGGTCTCCGGTGATCGTTCCCCTGTCCGTCCTCGAGTTCCGCGACCGCGCGGCGACGTATTTCGGGGACAAGATCGGCGTCATCGACGGGGACACGGCCCTGACCTACCGCGCGTGGGCCGCTCGCACGCACCAGCTGGCCAACGCGCTGGTGGACCTCGGGGTGGGGCCGGGCGATCGCGTGTCGTTCATCACCTACAACACCCACCACCTGCTCGAGGGCTACTACGGCGTCCTCGAGGCGGGCGCCGTCCTGAACCCGATCAACATCCGGCTCACCCCGCACGAGATCGCGTACATCCTGGAGGACGCCGGCTCACGGGTGGTCTTCTTCCACCGGGACTTCACGCCGCTGGTGGAGGCGATCATCCCCCAGCTGACGACGCGGCCCCGGTTCGTGGTGATGGACGGGCCCCGCGAGGGCATTGCGACCGACGAGTACGAGGCCCTGCTCGCCGGAGGGTCGGCGGAGCCGCGTCACCCGCAGGTGGACGAGAACGCCATCTCGGAGCTGTTCTACACGAGCGGGTCGACGGGCCTCCCGAAGGGCGTCGCGCTCACCCAGCGGGCGCTCTACCTCCACGCCCTCAACTCCCAGATCGCCCTGCGCTTCGAGGAGGACGACGTGGTGCTGCACGTCGTGCCGATGTTCCACGTCAACGGCTGGGGCGTGCCCCATTTCGTCACGCTGATCGGCGGCCGGCACGTCATGCTCCGCCGGTTCGATCCGGTCGCCCTGATGCAGCACGTCGAGCGGCACCGGGTGACGCGTCTCCTGGGCGTCCCCGCGATCTTCAACGCCGTCCTCCATCACCACGACCGCCCCAGCTTCGACCTCTCGAGCCTGCGCCAGCTGATCGTCGGGGGATCACCGTCGTCACCG
>Ga0302291_10000470_pt1 | contig 11795 bp, 6 predicted proteins | sample III_Fen_N1_4_FD_194548 | JGI IMG/M metagenome (GOLD analysis project Ga0302291, IMG submission 194548) | Peat permafrost microbial communities from Stordalen Mire near Abisko, Sweden - III_Fen_N1_4 | ecosystem: Environmental > Terrestrial > Soil > Wetlands > Permafrost | place: Sweden: Abisko... | reverse complement strand
GCGGTGGTGGACAGCAAGACGACGGCCGACCCGCCGGAGGCGGCCGCGCACCGCCTGGTGCGGTCGGCCCGCCTGGAGTCCTCCGGCACGCCCGACGAGGTGCTGCCGGACGTCGACGTGCTGGTGGGGGTCACCACTCGGGCGACCCGGCCGCAGGTGCGCGACGAGGTGCTGGGCTGGGTGCGCGAGCAGGTGCCCGCCGGGCTGGCCTGGCAGCAGCGCGCGATGGCCGCGCGGCCCGACCGCACGCCGGTGCTGGCCGCGTTCACCGGTCCGGTTGCCGTGATGGTCGGCGACGAGGACACCGTGACGCCGGTCGACGTCGCCGGGCGGACGGCGGGCGCGGCGCGCGACGCGGTCCTCGTCGTCATCCCCGGGGTGGGGCACCTGTCCGCCGTGGAGGACCCGGCCGCGGTCGCGGCGGCCCTCGAGGCGCTGGCGGCCCGCGCCGACGCCGCCGGCTGAGCGGTCCTACCGGCTGCCCGTGCCGCGGGCCAGCACGCGCGCGATCGCCACGTCGAGGTCGAGCGACTCGCCGTCGCGCCCGCCGGCCCCCAGGATCAACGGCGGGTCCTGCGGGGTCGGCTGGACCCCGGTGAACCGCGCGGCGAGGCTCGCCGGCGCGGTCAGCACGTAGTACTCGCCGTCGGTGTCGACGGCCAGCGTCTCGTCCTGCCGCAGGTACCAGCCCTGCAGCGGGGTGCGGTAGCGGGTCCTGCCGTCGGAGCTGCGGGCGCGCAGCGGCTCGGGCGGCGGTCCCTCGACCATCGCGCGGGCGACGAGCTCGGCGAGCATCGCCCGGGCGCGCGTCGAGGCCGCGCGCTGGCTGCGGGCCAGCGCCTCAGCGTGCGCCTCCGCAGCCTCGCGCCGTCCGGCCCGCCAGCGTGCGGCCTCGTCGGGGCCGTCGGCGATCGGCCGCCCCGGTCCCGTGGTCATCTCGCGTTCCCTGGGCCGGCGGTCAGGACGAGGTGACGGTGGCGTCGTCGTCCTGGGGCTCGTCGTCCCGGATGGCGGGGATCTGGGCCGTGATCTCCTGCGACGGGACGGGGTCGAACCCGTCGTCGCCGGCCGTCTCGGCCTCCGGGGTAGCGCCCTGGTCGTCTGCGGCGGTCACGTCGGGTGCTCCGGCAGCGGGCGCCTCGACGTCAGGCGTCTCGACACTCACCTCGTCGGCGTCGGCCGTGACCGGCGCGGCGTCGTCGTCGACGGGCGCCGCGACGACGGGCGCCGCGGCGGACACCGGCGCGGGCCGTCCCTTGCCTCGGCCGCCCGCGCGGGCCGGACGCGCGGCGCCGGCCGCCTTCGGGGTCTGGGAGGACGCCTGCTCCTGGTCGAACTGCTCCTTGATCCGGCCCGCCCGCTCGATCGCGCCGTGGTCGGGGTTGGTCCCGAGCAGGTTGCGCAGCTCATCGAGGTAGGACGTGATCGACTCGCGCTGCCGGTTGAGGTCCTCCACCTGGCGCTGGGTGGTGGTCCGCTCGCGCTCGGACTCGGTCATCGCGTCCGAGATCTGCTTCTCGGCGTGCTCGCGGGCCTCGGCCACCACCCGGTCGGCGTTCCGGCGGGCGTTGGAGACGAGGTCACGCGCGTGCGCCTCGGCGTCGGTACGGACCTTCTCCGCCTGGGCGAGCGCGTTGGCCACCCGCTGCTCGGCCTCGGCGGCGTGCGCCTCGGCGTCCGCGACGAGTCGCTCGGTCTCCGCGCGGGCGGCCTCGTGCCGGTCCGCGTCGTGCCGCTCGGCCGCCTCGCGACGGGCGGCGATCTCCAGGTCGGCGTCGGCCAGCCGCTGCTCGGCGTCCTGGATCAGCGCGTCGGCGTGGGCCTTGGCCTGCGCCGTCAGCTCCGCGATCGTGCGCCGGGCCTCGGTCTGCACCCGCTCCGTCTCCAGCCGGGTGCGCTCGCGCAGCTCGGTCGTCTCCCGCGCGGCCAGGGCCCGCAGCTCGGTCGACTCGCGCTCGGCGGCCTCGCGGTGCTGCGTCGTCTCGCGGTCGGTGAGCTCCTGCAGCTGGGCGGCCTCGGCGCCGGTCCGCTCCCGTAGCTCCGAGGTCTCGCGCAGCGCGGTCGCGCGCAGCTCTGTCGCGTACTGCTCCGTCTCCGAGCGCAGCGCGGTGACCGTCTGCTCGGTCTGGCCCCGCAGCGCGGTCAGCTCGTCGGCGACGGCCGCGCGCTGCTCGCCGGTCTCGCGGTCGGCGGCGGCACGCACGTAGGCGGAGTACTGCTCGGCCTCGGTCCGCAACGCGGCGACCTCGGTGGCGACGCGCTGCTGCAGGGCGGCAGCGTCACGCTCGGCATCGGCACGCACCTGGTCGGCGTAGGCGTGGGCGGCGGAGCGCAGCGTCGCCACCTCGTCGGAGGCCTGCTGGCGCAGGGCTGCCACCTCGGCGGCGACCTCGGCCCGCAGCGCCGCGGCGTACTGGTCGGCCTGCGAGGTGGTCGCGGCGGCGTCCGCCTCGACCCGCTGGCGCAACGCCGTCGTCTCGGCGTCCGCGGCCTGCCGCAGGTCCTGGTCGTAGCGCTCGGCCTCGTCCCGCATCGCGGCGGTCTCGGCCTCGGTGCGGCCGCGGAGGTCGGCGGCCGTCCGCTCCGTGGCGACGCGCAGCTGGGTCGCCTCGCGCTCGGTGCTGGCGCGCAGCGTGCCGAGCTCGCGCTCGAGCGTGGTGCGACGCTCGTTCTCCTCGGTGGCGATCGCGCTCGAGATCCGCGCAGCCTCGCGCTCCGCAGACCCGACGAGCTCCTCGGCGCGTCGCTGGGCGGCGGTCAGCTGGCTCTCGGCCTCGGCCTGGGCCGACGTCCGGACCTCGTCGGCCTCCCGGCGGGCGGTGGCGAGCATCTCCGCCACCTCGTTCTCGGCGCGGGCCCGGAGCTGGCCGGAAGCGAGCTTGGCGCGGGCGAGCGAGTCGGCGGCCTGCGCATTCGCCTGCGTGACGACGTCGGACGACTGCTCCTCCGCGGAGCGGAGCAGCTGCTCGATGCGCGAGCCCAGGCCGGAGTAGGTGGGGCGCTCGGCCTCGCGGAGCTGGCGATGAGCCTCCGACAGCTCGGCCGACGCCTGCAGGGCCTTGGCGTCCGCCTGCTCCACCTGGGCACGGGCGTCCGCCACGGCCTTCTCGAGGGCGGCCAACCGGGCGTCGACGGCATCGCGGTCGTAGCCACGGAAGTTGACGACGGGGAACGCGGCGGAATCAGGCACGAGGTGATCCTCCAGGCGAGAGCGCATGGTCCACGGCCGCGCGCAGTCGACGACCACGCCGCGGCCGATGGTCAGCCGCCAGGATACGCGGATGAGGTGACCCGCTCCCAGGGCCACAGCTGACGGGATCGCACGACGGAGCCGAGCCTTCGACATCCGTTGGCCCCACCTGGCGACGCCCGTCCGCCTATCCTGAGTTGTCCCGTCCGAGAGGAACCGTGTGCTCAAGCGACTGATCTACGCCGCCGTCGGCGTGCTCGGGCTCACGCTGATCGGCCTGGGGATCGCCTCGGCGACGGCGTGGCGGGCCGACGACGTGCTGGTCGCCGACGGCGCCGCGTCCGGCGCGATCCTCGTCACGGACCCCGGGGTGCTCGAGATGGCGGGCGACCCCGTCACGATCCAGGCCACCGTCCCGAAGGGCGGCCACGTGGTGCTCGCCATCGGCCGGGACACGGACGTCGCCGGCTGGGTCGGCGACGACGACCACCAGCGGGTGACGGGTCTGGCGGGCTGGCACACGCTCGCGTTCGCCGCGCCCGAGGCGACGGCAGGCCCGACGCCGACCGGCGGGCCGACCCCCAGCGGAACCGCCACGGCCACGCCGACGCCCACACCTACGCCCACCCCGACGAGCACCCCAGGCTCGACCGCCACCCCCGGCCCGACGGGGGAGGCGGTGCCGGACCCAGCCGGGTCGGACATGTGGCTGGCGCAGGCGCAGGGCACCGGCAGCGCGACCCTGACCTGGGCTGCGCGCGAGGGACGCTGGAGCCTTCTCGTCGTCGGTACGGATGCCGATGGCGGGGCCGTCTCGCCCACCCTCTCCCTCGCCTGGCCGCGCATGGTGACCACGCCGTGGCTCGTGCCGGGTGTGCTCGTGGGTTCCTTGCTCCTGCTGGTGTGCCTCGCCCTGTTCGGCCGCGACTGGCTGCGCACGCGTCGTCGTCCGGACCTGGCGGAGTGGACGCCCGTGCTCACCGGCGCGCTCCCCACGGTCGGCGCCGACGGTGCGCCGGCGACCATTCCGACGCGGCGTCAGCTGCGCGAGGCCCAGGCCCGTGCCGCGGGCCGGACGCCGACCGGCTCGATCCCGGCAGTCCCGGTCTCGACGGCCCAGACCGCGGTGGTCCCGTCCCCGACGGCCCAGACCGCGGTGGTCCCGGCCCCGACGGCACCCACTCCGTTCGTTCCATCGTCCGGTGACGCCTCGACGGCTGGTGCTGGACCGCTCGCCCCGAGCGGAGCGCGCTCGGGTGGTCACGCGGGCGGCCCGGCAGAAGACGACTCCGCGCCGCCGACGACACCCGCGGTCGCACCGCCGGGGAGCCGGCGCGCACGGCGCGCAGCCGGCTCGGCCGACCCGTCCTCCACGCCGCCGGCCGGCGGCTCGCTCCCGGCCGCCGAGGGTCGCGACACGTCCGCAGACGTCCGACCTGCGGCCCGCGGTGCCGGTCCCCACGAGGGACGGCCGAACTGGGCCAGGTCCGGTCACGGCGAGCCTGCCCCGGTCTCCGCGTCCTCTGGCCCCCCGGCCCCCGCGTCACCATCCCCGGCTTCCGCTGCGCCGGTGTGGCCCTCCGCGTCTCCGGTTCCGGTCTCCCCGGCCCCGCGGTCCGCAGCACCCCCGACGCCGTCGCAGCCGCCTGTCGTCCATCCGTCGTGGCTGCCTGCAGGGGACGCGTCCGTCCTGCCCACGGACGCCCCGGCCCCGGCCGCCCCCGCTCGCGGGCCTGCACCGGCGTCCGCCGACCGACCCCCGCACGCCGAGGCGGTGGACACGGCCCGGGCCGACGCCTGGCGACGCGCCTGGGGCCTCCCGGCGACGGAGCACGCCCCGACGCCGCCGCCGGACGCGGACGCCGATCAGGAGCCGCGGACGGGCGACGGGCCGGAGGAGCACCGATGACGCGCCGCACCCGCCGACCCACGGCCACGCGGACCGCGCTGCGCGTCGTCGCCGTGACGGCTGCCGTGCTGCTCGGTGCCGCCGGCTGCGCCACGCCGCCGCCGGTCGCCGAGCCCGAGCCCGCGCCGGCGGTCGCACCCGCGGTGATGTCGCCCGAGCAGAACGACGCCGTGCTGGCGGACCTGGGCACGGTGCTCGCGACGGCCGACACCGCGATGGACCCGTCGCTGCTCGCCGCACGCGTCTCCGGTCCCGCGCTGACCATGCGGACCGCGGAGTACCTGCACGCGAGCGCCCCGGGCGGTGGCCGGGCGCCGACCGCGCTGCCGACCGCGGCACAGGCCGAGATCGTGCCGCAGACGACCACATGGCCGCGGGCGCAGCTCGTCGTCACCGAGCAGCCTGACGATCTGCAGGCTCCCCGGATCCTCGTCCTGCAGCAGGCCACGGCACGCGACCAGTACGCCTTGTGGGGCTGGGCGCGCCTGTTCCCCGGGGTGTCGATGCCCAAGACGGCCGAGGCGACGACGGGCAGCCCGGTGCTCGACCCGTCCACCGATGCGCTGCTCGTGCGCCCCGACGAGGTGCTGGCCGCGTACGCCGTGGCGCTGACCGGCACCGACGACCCCACCGCCGTGGCCTTCGGGGACGACCCGTTCCGGACCGGCGTCGTGGCGGCCCGGCAGGCACTCGCCGCAGGCGTCCAGGAGATCGGCACGGCCGCCGAGACCTACACGCCGGACCCTGACGGCCCGCTGACCGTGCTCGGCACCGTCGACGGCGGCGCGATCGTCGTCGGCCGGATGACGACGGTCTCCACCGTCACCATCACGCTGGCCGGCGCCAAGCTCACGCTCTCCGCGTACGAGACCGCGCTGTCCGGCGTCGCCGAGGCGACCTCGTCGCTCGCCCGGACGTACACCGACGTGCTCGTCTTCTACGTACCGCCGGCCGGGGCGAACACTGCCGTCCAGCTGCTCGGGGCCGAGGCCGTGCTCACCGCTGTCGGCGCACAATGACCGTGGGCGCGCCAACGCCCCTCCACCAGATCTGAGCAGGAGCCCGCATGTCCCAGACCCCGCAGTCGCGCCCGCGCCTGGACACCCACGGAGCGATCGACCTGTCAGCGCTCGCGCGGCCGGCCACCCCGCCGCCCGGGACACCGGGCGGCCTCCCGGCAGCCGGGCCCTACACGCTGGACGTCGACGAGGCGGCCTTCGGGGACGTCGTGCGCGCATCGACCCAGTACCCCGTCGTCGTGCTGCTGTGGGCGACGTGGAGCGAGCTGAGCCTCCAGGTGGCGACCCAGCTGGGCACGATGGCCGAGCAGGACGCCGGCCGGTGGCTGCTGGCCCGCATCGACGCCGAGGCGAACCCCCAGATCGCCCAGGCATTCCAGGCCCAGTCCGTGCCGAGCGTCGTGGCGGTGCTCGGCGGCCAGCCGGTGCCGCTGTTCCAGGGCGCGCCGAGCATGGAGCAGGTGCGCCAGGTGCTCGACCAGGTGCTCCAGGCGGCCGCCGCCAACGCGATCACCGGCCGCGTCCCGTCGGCGCCCGTCGCCGACGAGCCAGCCGAGCCTGAGGAGCCGGCGTTGCCGCCGCTGCACCAGGCCGCCTACGACGCCCTGACCCGAGACGATCTACCCGCCGCCCGCGAGGCGTACGCGCAGGCGCTCCGGGAGGACCCTCGGGACGCGATGGCTCGTGCCGGGCTCGCGCAGGTGGGCCTCCTCGAGCGCACGGACGGGGTCGACACCGCGGCGGTCCGCGCCGCTGCGACGGCAAGGCCGGACGACCTGGACGCGCAGCTGGCGGCGGCCGACCTCGACGTGCTCGACGGGGCCGCTCCCGCCGCGTTCACGCGCCTCGTCGACCTGGTCCGCCGGACGGCCGGCCCGGACCGCGAACAGGTACGGCTGCGCCTCCTGGACCTCTTCGAGGTGGTCGGCGGGGACGACGAGTCCGTGGTGGCCGCCCGACGCGCACTGGCCGCCGCCCTCTACTGAGCCGCACCGTGCACCGCTCCGACGAGCGGATTTGCCGCACCGGCCGCCCGTTGCGTACTGTTCGGGGGCCCCGGCAGGGAGGAACGGACACCGACACGGTGGACGGTCCCGCCGGAGACAAGCTCCCGGTTGCGATCAGCGTGGCGTGGACAACGCCGCACAGGACCGACCGGGACCGGGTCCGACCCGAACCCCGTCGATCTGTGCATGACGGCTGCGCGCTGCGAGGCGCTCAGCGGAACCGCACGAGTTTGACTCGGAAGGGTCGGACGGCTAAGTTAGAACGGTTGCCCCCGGACCGGTCGTCGAGACCGTGATGGTCGTGGGTCTGTTGTTTGAGAACTCAACAGTGTGTCGAGATAGTAGTTGATGCCAAGAATGGGTCTGTCGTTGTGCTGCCCTTTTGGGTGGTGTGGCGGTGGGTCTGCTTGGTGTTGTGGGGGATTGTGCTCGTACCCCCCGGTACGGGTGTGGTTCCTCGTGGTGCCAGGATTGTGTTGTTTCTTCGTGTTGATCGTCTGCTGGCTCCTTCGGGGGTTGGTGGGTGGTTGTGTTTTTTGACGGAGAGTTTGATTCTGGCTCAGGACGAACGCTGGCGGCGTGCTTAACACATGCAAGTCGAACGGAGCTTCGGGGCTTGCCTCGGGGCTGAGTGGCGAACGGGTGAGTAACACGTGAGCAACCTGCCCTCGACTCTGGGATAACTACCGGAAACGGTGGCTAATACCGGATATTCACTTCTGCACGCATGTGTGGGGGTGGAAAGCTTTTGCGGTTGGGGATGGGCTCGCGGCCTATCAGCTTGTTGGTGGGGTGATGGCCTACCAAGGCGACGACGGGTAGCCGGCCTGAGAGGGCGACCGGCCACACTGGGACTGAGACACGGCCCAGACTCCTACGGGAGGCAGCAGTGGGGAATATTGCACAATGGGCGAAAGCCTGATGCAGCGACGCCGCGTGGGGGATGAAGGCCTTCGGGTTGTAAACCCCTTTCAGCAGGGAAGAAGCGAAAGTGACGGTACCTGCAGAAGAAGCGCCGGCTAACTACGTGCCAGCAGCCGCGGTAATACGTAGGGCGCAAGCGTTGTCCGGAATTATTGGGCGTAAAGAGCTCGTAGGCGGTTTGTCGCGTCTGCTGTGAAATCCTCAGGCTCAACCTGGGGCGTGCAGTGGGTACGGGCAGACTAGAGTGCGGTAGGGGTGACTGGAATTCCTGGTGTAGCGGTGGAATGCGCAGATATCAGGAGGAACACCGATGGCGAAGGCAGGTCACTGGGCCGCAACTGACGCTGAGGAGCGAAAGCATGGGGAGCGAACAGGATTAGATACCCTGGTAGTCCATGCCGTAAACGTTGGGCACTAGGTGTGGGGTCCATTCCACGGATTCCGTGCCGCAGCAAACGCATTAAGTGCCCCGCCTGGGGAGTACGGCCGCAAGGCTAAAACTCAAAGAAATTGACGGGGGCCCGCACAAGCGGCGGAGCATGCGGATTAATTCGATGCAACGCGAAGAACCTTACCAAGGCTTGACATGTACCGGAAACCTCCAGAGATGGGGGCCCCGCAAGGTCGGTGCACAGGTGGTGCATGGTTGTCGTCAGCTCGTGTCGTGAGATGTTGGGTTAAGTCCCGCAACGAGCGCAACCCTCGTCCCATGTTGCCAGCGGGTTATGCCGGGGACTCATGGGAGACTGCCGGGGTCAACTCGGAGGAAGGTGGGGATGACGTCAAATCATCATGCCCCTTATGTCTTGGGCTTCACGCATGCTACAATGGCCGGTACAAAGGGCTGCGATACCGCAAGGTGGAGCGAATCCCAAAAAGCCGGTCTCAGTTCGGATTGGGGTCTGCAACTCGACCCCATGAAGTCGGAGTCGCTAGTAATCGCAGATCAGCAACGCTGCGGTGAATACGTTCCCGGGCCTTGTACACACCGCCCGTCAAGTCATGAAAGTCGGTAACACCCGAAGCCGGTGGCCCAACCCGCAAGGGGGGGAGCTGTCGAAGGTGGGACTGGCGATTAGGACTAAGTCGTAACAAGGTAGCCGTACCGGAAGGTGCGGCTGGATCACCTCCTTTCTAAGGAGCTTCTGGCAGCCGGCCGTCGCCTTTCGGGGTGGTGGTGGGGTTGTCCAGGGCCAGGCCTGCGCCGGATGTGCGTGGGGTGGTTGCTCATGGGTGGAACATCAGCTGCTGATGTGCTTCGCCTTCGGGTGTCCTAGTACAGCTTTCGTCTGCGCGTGCGTGGGTGGGGGTGGGAACGGGTGGTCGTGGGTGGGGGTGGATCGTTCTCGGCACACTGTTGGGTCCTGAGGCAACAGCTCCCGGTTGGGGGTTGGTGGCTTCGGCGGGCTGGTTCCGGTGGACATACCGGTCGTGGGGCGTGTGTTGCTCTGGGGCGTTGGTGTTCTGTGTGCGGGACTGGTGCCGGTGGTTGCTTGAGAACTGCACAGTGGACGCGAGCATCTTTGTTTTCTGTGGTTGAAGTTGTGAAGGGCACAGGGTGAATGCCTTGGCACCAGGAGCCGAAGAAGGACGTGGTAGCCTGCGATAAGCCTCGGGGAGTTGGCAAACGAACCGTGATCCGAGGATGTCCGAATGGGGAAACCCCGCAGCAGTCATGTGCTGTGACCCGCACCTGAATATATAGGGTGTGTGGAGGGAACGCCGGGAAGTGAAACATCTCAGTACCGGCAGGAAGAGATATTCCGTGAGTAGTGGCGAGCGAAAGCGGATCAGGCCAAACCGTATGCGTGTGCAAGCCGGCAGGCGTTGCGCGTACGGGGTTGTGGGATCCTTCGGCTGACCCTGCCGGGTCGGCGAGGAGTAAAAAAGTCACATCATAGTCGAAGGGCATTGAAAGGCCCGGCGTAGAGGGTGGAACCCCCGTAGACGAAATGGTGTGGCCTCCTGAGGGAGATCCCAAGTAGCTCCGGGCCCGAGAAACCTGGAGTGAATCCGCACAGACCACTGTGTAAGCCTAAATACTCCCTGGTGACCGATAGCGGACAAGTACCGTGAGGGAAAGGTGAAAAGTACCCCGGGAGGGGAGTGAAATAGTACCTGAAACCGTGTGCCTACAATCCGTCGGAGCCTCCTTAGCTGGGGTGACGGCGTGCCTTTTGAAGAATGAGCCTGCGAGTTAGTGGTGCGTGGCGAGGTTAACCCGTGTGGGGCAGCCGTAGCGAAAGCGAGTCCGAATAGGGCGTTTTAGTCGCGTGCTCTAGACCCGAAGCGAAGTGATCTAGCCATGGGCAGGGTGAAGCGCGGGTAAGACCGCGTGGAGGCCCGAACCCACCAGGGTTGAAAACCTGGGGGATGACCTGTGGTTAGGGGTGAAAGGCCAATCAAACTTCGTGATAGCTGGTTCTCCCCGAAATGCATTTAGGTGCAGCGTCACGTGTTTCTTGCCGGAGGTAGAGCTACTGGATAGCCGATGGGCCCGACCAGGTTACTGACGTTAACCAAACTCCGAATGCCGGTAAGTCAGAGCGTGGCAGTGAGACGGCGGGGGATAAGCTCCGTCGTCGAGAGGGAAACAGCCCAGACCACCAGCTAAGGCCCCTAAGCGTGTGCTAAGTGGGAAAGGATGTGGAGTTGCACTGACAACCAGGAGGTTGGCTTAGAAGCAGCCACCCTTGAAAGAGTGCGTAATAGCTCACTGGTCAAGTGATTCCGCGCCGACAATGTAGCGGGGCTCAAGCACACCGCCGAAGCTGTGGCATTCACACTGTGCCCGGCCGCCCCTCGTGGGTGGTCCAGGTGTGTGGATGGGTAGGGGAGCGTCGTGTGGGCGGTGAAGCCGCGGGGTGACCCAGCGGTGGAGCCCACACGAGTGAGAATGCAGGCATGAGTAGCGAATGACGGGTGAGAAACCCGTCCGCCGAATGACCAAGGGTTCCAGGGCCAGGCTCATCCGCCCTGGGTAAGTCGGGACCTAAGGCGAGGCCGACAGGCGTAGTCGATGGACAACGGGTTGATATTCCCGTACCGGCGAAGAACCGCCCATACCGAGCCCGGTGATGCTCAGCGCCCACCGTGTCCCACCGTCTCCTTCGGGAGACACCGGGGCGTGGTGGCCGCGACCCGAACCGGTAGTAGGTAAGCGTATTAACAGGGGTGACGCAGGAAGGTAGCCCGGCGTGGCGATGGTAGTCCACGTCCAAGGCCGTAGGGCGGTGCACAGGCAAATCCGTGCACCATGCGCCCGAGAACCGATGGTGACCGCGCATGCGGGAACAGGGTGATCCTCAGCTGCCAAGAAAAGCCTCGACGCGAGGTTCTAGCCGCCCGTACCCCAAACCGACTCAGGTGGTCAGGTAGAGAATACCAAGGCGATCGAGCGAATCGTGGTTAAGGAACTCGGCAAAATGCCCCCGTAACTTCGGGAGAAGGGGGGCCCGAAGCGTGAACACCCTCGCGGTGGGAGCGTGGAAGGCCGCAGAGACCAGGGAGAAGCGACTGTTTACTAAAAACACAGGTCCGTGCGAAGTCGCAAGACGATGTATACGGACTGACGCCTGCCCGGTGCTGGAAGGTTAAGAGGACGGGTCAGCCGCAAGGCGAAGCTCAGAATTTAAGCCCCAGTAAACGGCGGTGGTAACTATAACCATCCTAAGGTAGCGAAATTCCTTGTCGGGTAAGTTCCGACCTGCACGAATGGCGTAACGACTTCTCCGCTGTCTCAACCG
>Ga0302291_10000468_pt1 | contig 11816 bp, 10 predicted proteins | sample III_Fen_N1_4_FD_194548 | JGI IMG/M metagenome (GOLD analysis project Ga0302291, IMG submission 194548) | Peat permafrost microbial communities from Stordalen Mire near Abisko, Sweden - III_Fen_N1_4 | ecosystem: Environmental > Terrestrial > Soil > Wetlands > Permafrost | place: Sweden: Abisko... | reverse complement strand
TCACGCCGCCCAGCGCGGCACCGGTCGCGCACACCGCGGCGGGCATCCAGGCGCCGGTGGCGATCCAGACGATGCCCGTCACCAGCAGCGCGACGAGCCACACCGCCGTGCCGACCTGCGCCACCCGGAACAGGTCCACGGGCACCGGCTGGGGCTCGGTCGGGGCCGTCGGCCCCGACCCGTCCGGAGTCGTCGGCACGTCGAGGGGCTGCGGTTCGCTCACCGTCCGAGCCTAGCCATGGGGTCCTGTGTTACGGCCACGTAAACCCTTCACCCGGTGCACCGAGGGCCCCCACGGTTCTGCCACACTTCCGCCATGGCGTCCCCCAGCTCGACGAAGGCCGCCCCCACGCGTAGCGAGGGGCCCCGCAATGGCGTCGACCGCTTCTTCCACATCACCGAGCGTGGGTCCACGGTCGGTGCGGAGGTCCGCGGCGGTCTGACCACCTTCTTCACGATGAGCTACATCATCGTGCTCAACCCGCTGATCCTCGGCTTCGTCAAGGACGGCTCCGGCAGCTTCCTCGGCGGGGGCGACGGCACAGGCGCCAACCTTGCGCTCATCGCCGCGGCGACCGCCCTGGTCGCCGGTGTGATGTCCATCCTCATGGGCCTGGTCGCGAACTTCCCGATCGCCCTGGCGGCGGGCCTCGGCCTCAACGCCGTGGTCGCGTACTCGGTGGCCGCGCTGCCGGACATGACGTGGGCGGACGCCATGGGCATCGTCGTCCTCGAGGGCCTGATCATCCTGATCCTCGTGCTGACCGGCTTCCGGGTGGCCGTGTTCAAGGCGGTCCCGCGCGAGCTCAAGGTCGCGATCAGCGTCGGCATCGGTCTGTTCATCGCGTTCATCGGCTTCGCCGACGCGGGCTTCGTCCGGGCCGGTTCCGGCACGCTGGTGCAGCTCGGGGTGAACGGCTCGATCGCCGGCTGGCCGCTGGTCGTCTTCGTCCTCGGCCTGCTCACCGCGGTGGTGCTCGTCACCAAGAAGGTGCGCGGTGGCCTGCTCATCGCGATCGTCGGCGCCACCATCCTGGCCGTCATCATCGAGGTCGTCGGCAAGATCGGCGCCTTCGACGCGGTGAAGAACGTCACCGGGTGGAAGCTCAACGTGCCGGCCCTGCCGGACAAGGTCGTGGACGTTCCGGACCTGTCACTGCTCGGGCACTTCTCGCTGTTCGGCTCGATCAGCAAGATCGGCGTCCTCGCGGTGATCCTGCTGGTCTTCTCGCTGCTGCTCGCGGACTTCTTCGACACGATGGGCACCATGGTGGCCATCGGCGCCGAGGCCGGGCTGCTCGACGAGGAGGGCAACCCCCCGAAGACCCAGCAGATCCTCATCGTCGACTCCATCGCCGCCGCCGCCGGTGGCGCCGCGGGCGTCTCGTCGAACACCAGCTACATCGAGTCGGCCTCGGGCGTCGGCGACGGTGCGCGCACCGGCCTGGCTTCCGTCGTGACCGGCATCGGCTTCCTGCTGGCGATGTTCCTCGCCCCCGTGGTGAACATGGTGCCGTCCGAGGCGGCCGCTCCGGCGCTCGTCGTGGTCGGTTTCCTCATGGTGATGCAGGTGACGAACATCGACTGGCGCGACTACGAGATCGCCATCCCGGCGTTCCTCGCGATGATCGTCATGCCGTTCACCTACTCGATCACCGCGGGCATCGGTGCGGGCTTCATCGTCTTCGTCGTGCTGAAGATCGCGGCCGGCAAGGCCAAGGTCGTGCACCCGTTGATGTGGGTCACGTCGGCGCTGTTCGTCGTGTACTTCGCGCTCGGGCCGATCAAGGACGCCCTCGGCATCTAGCACGCCCTGCACGACGCGAGGGCCGGATCCCGGTGTCGGGGTCCGGCCCTCGTCGTACGCGGGGCTATCCCAGGGCGCTGAACAGCGCCTGCTCGACCGGGCCGCCGGCTGGTACGGCCAGAGTGATCGACGTGGGTGCGACCAGCAGCTGGTGCACCTGCCAGAACCCCGGGTGCTCGACGACCTCGAGACGCAGCCCCTGGTGGCGCGGCAGCACCGTGGTGGCCAGCGAGTGCACGGGGCGGTTGCTCCGCACCAGGCCGTTGCGCCGGTGCAGCACCACCACCTCGGTGTCGTCGACGGCGACGAGCGCCGCCTGCACCGAGGTCGGCCATGCCAGCTGGACCGCCCGGGCGACGGTGGCCGCTGCGCCGCTGCCCCGCACGCGCACCACGTGGCGGGTGTCGGTCGCGACGAGCCGCAGGCCGGGCTCCCGGGTCGCCAGCTCACGCTGCAGGGTCACCAGCGCGACGTCGCGCGCACCGAGGGCGTCCAGCGCGAGCCATGGCGCGGGACCGGGAGCGGCGTCGACCCGCTCCGCGGACGGGCGCCACAGCCGGCGGACCTCGGCGAGCAGGTCGCGCACCAGCGCCCGGGACGAGCCGTTGTAGGGCACGTCGACCGTGGACCCGTCGGCGACGTGCAGCCGCAGCCGGCCGTCCAGCAGGTCGACGCTGTCCTCGGCCGCGAGCAGGTCGGCCGCCGCGACCTGGCAGCGGACCACACCGCCCGGCACTGCGGGGGCGCGCACCAGCACCTCGAGGCCTTCCGCGCGCACCACGACGAGGCGCTCGTACAGGTCCATGTCGGCGCGCGCATCGCGCCGATCGAGGGACCGGGGGACCTTCATCGCCAGTCGCGCCCCGTCGAGGTCGACGTACGGCCGGAACAGCGGCGGCACGTCGTCGCCGCGCTCCACGGGCAGGATCCACGGACCGAACGCGTCGTACTCGGCGCTGCGCGCCCAGGTGGTGCCGGTCATGAGGCAGCGCTGCGGGGCGCGCGCGAGGTCATGGGCGCAGCCTAGGCCGGGGACCTCGGTCGTCGTGGCGGGACGAGGGCCAGCAGCGCCAGGCCGAGCGCCGCACCCAGCGTGTTCAGCAGCTAGTCCTGCAGGGTGGGGTAGCGGGTGGGCAGAGCGCGCTGCGCGGTCTCGATGGCGGCGGACGTCGCCGACGCCACCACCAGCACCGCCCACCACCGCCCCCGCCGGACCAGCAGGCCGCCGAGCACGCCGTACGGCACGAACAGCACCACGTTGGCGATGGCCTCGACGCCCGCATACGTCACCGGCAGGCCGAGCCCGGCCAGCCAGGCGACGGCGCGTGCGACGAGGCCGAGCGTGGCGTCGTCGGCCGGCTGCGGACCGAGCGTCATCAGGGCGACGACGACGAGGTACCCGGCCAGCCCGGCCTGCACCAGCCGGCGCGCGCGGGAGGATCCGGCGGGAAGCATGGCTCTCCCTATCACGCGTCGGGCGGGCTCTACGTCGGGCGCGACTCCGCAGGGCTGTCGCGACGAGCGTCCCGCTAGAGTCTGCACACCCCGTCTCGCCCGCCAGGAGGACTCGTGCGCATCAGCGTGATCGGCTGCGGCTACCTGGGCGCCGTGCATGCCGCCTGCATGGCCCGGCTGGGCCACGAGGTGGTCGGCATCGACGTGGACGAGCGCAAGGTCGAGGCGCTGCGCGCGGGCCGGGCGCCGTTCTACGAGCCGGGCCTGCCGGAGCTGCTCACCGAGGTCGGCGCGACGGGCCGGCTGACCTTCAGCACCGACCTCGCGGACGCGCAGGGCGCGGCCGTCCACTTCATCTGCGTGGGCACCCCGCAGATGAGCGGCGAGTTCCGCGCCGACCTGACCTACGTCGAGGCCGCGGCCGCGGCCCTGCGCCCCTACCTGCGTCCCGGCGACGTGGTGGCCGGCAAGTCCACCGTCCCGGTGGGCACGGCAGAGCGGCTGGCCGACGGCCTGGCCGACACCGGCGCCGTGCTCGTCTGGAACCCGGAGTTCCTGCGCGAGGGCTACGCCGTGCAGGACACGCTGCACCCGGACCGGCTCGTCTACGGCCTGCCGACGGACGCCGACGGGGCGCCGACCGCCGCGGGCGAGCGGGCGCGGGCCGTGCTGGACGAGGTCTACGCGACCCCGCTGGCAGCGGGCACGCCGCTGGTGGTCACCGACCACGCCACCGCACAGCTGGTCAAGGTGGCCGCCAACTCCTTCCTCGCGACGAAGATCAGCTTCATCAACGCGATGGCCGAGCTGTGCGAGGCCACCGGCGCCGACGTGACCAGGCTGGCCGACGCGATCGGCTACGACCCGCGCATCGGGCGCAAGTTCCTCAACGCGGGGCTGGGCTTCGGCGGCGGCTGCCTGCCCAAGGACATCCGTGCCTTCATGGCGCGGGCCGGTGAGCTCGGCGTCTCGGACGCACTCGGGTTCCTCCGGGAGATCGACTCGATCAACATGCGTCGGCGGGTGCGCATGGTGGACCTCGCGCGCGAGGTGTGCCACGGCTCGATCGTCGGCAAGCGGGTGGCGGTGCTCGGTGCGGCCTTCAAGCCCGACTCCGACGACGTCCGCGACTCCCCGGCGCTGTCGGTGGCGGCCCAGATGCAGCTCCAGGGCGCGCACGTGACGGTCACCGACCCGCAGGCGATCGACAACGCCCGCGCGAAGTGGCCGGACCTGCGGTTCGCCGCCACCGCCCTCGAGGCGGCGGCTGACGCCGACGTGGTGCTGCTGGCCACCGAGTGGGACGACTACCGGGCGCTGGACCCCGGCGAGCTCGGGGCCGTGGTGGCGCGGCGGGCCATGCTGGACGGCCGCAACGTGCTGGACCCGGTGCGCTGGCGGGCCGCCGGCTGGACGTACCGCGCCCTCGGCCGGCCCTGACCCCGACGCCCTTGCCCCTGCCCCTGACGACCGTGGGGCCGGGTGGGTGCCGCGCACGGCGAGCGGACCCGATTCGTTACCTGAGGTAATGAGGTAGGGTAACGATCCATGACCACCCTTCCTGCCACGACCGACTCCTCGGTCGGTCCCGCCGCCGCCTCCGTCGCCACGTCGGCCCTGTCGGGTGACCTGCGCAGCGCGCTGGGCCGGCTGCACCGGCGGCTGCGGGCGGAGCGCGGCGACGCCCACCTGTCCGACCCCATGTTCAGCGTGCTGGTGCTGCTGGACCGTGACGGCCCGGCGACCCCGGGCCAGCTCGCCGAGGTGGAGGGCGTGCAGCCGCCGACCATGACCCGGACGGTCGGCTGCCTGGCCGAGCTGGGGCTGGTTCACAAGGGGGAGAACCCCACCGACGGCCGGCAGGTGGTGGTCAGCCTGACGCCGGCGGGCGCCGACGAGGTGGCGCAGACGCGCCGTCGTCGTAACGCCTGGCTCACAGCGCAGCTGGACCGGCTGACCGAGGAGGAGCGCGAGCTGCTGGCCCGCGCGGCCCAGGTGCTGGGCCGGGTGGCGGCCGGATGAGCGCGACGTTCGCCTCCCTGCGCTACCGCAACTACCGGCTGTGGTTCGGTGGCGCCCTGGTGGCCAACACCGGCACCTGGATGCAGCGGGTGGCCCAGGACTGGCTGGTGCTCACCCAGCTGTCGGACAACTCCGGGCTGGCGCTGGGCATCGTCACCGGTCTGCAGTTCGCGCCGACGCTGGCACTCTCGCCGTGGGCCGGCGTGCTGGCGGACCGCCTGGACCGGCGCCGGCTGCTCATGGTCACCCAGGGCTCGATGGGCCTGCTCGCCGCCGGCCTCGGGGCGCTGGTGCTCGGCGGGCACGCTCAGCTGTGGCACGTGTACGTGTTCGCCCTGGTGCTGGGCGTCGTCGCGGCCTTCGACTCGCCGGCGCGTCAGACGTTCGTCGCCGAGATGGTGCCGCCGGAGCGGTTGTCCAACGCGGTGGGGCTGAACAGTGCGTCGTTCAACGCCGCCCGGATGATCGGTCCGGGCGTGGCCGGGCTGCTCATCGCCTGGATCGGCACCGGCTGGGTGTTCATGGTCAACGCGATCTCGTTCGGCGCCACGATCCTTGCGCTGCTCGCGATGCGCAGGGCCGAGCTGCGCCCGATGCCGACGATGGCGCGCGCCCGCGGCCAGATCCGGGAGGGCATCGCCTACGTGCGCGGCCGGTCGGACATCGTCGTGATCCTCGTGGTGATGAGCGTCGTCTCGGCGTTCGGCCTGAACTTCCAGATGACCAGTGCCCTCATGGCGCGCACGGTGTTCGACAAGGGCGCGGGTGAGTACGGCCTGCTCGGGTCGGTGATGGCCATCGGGTCGCTGTCCGGCGCCTTGCTGGCGGCGCGGCGCGAGCAGCCGCGGGTGCGCCTGGTGATCGGCTCGGCGTTCGCGTTCGGTGTCGCGGCGGGGGTGATGGCACTGATGCCGACCTACACGACGTTCGCCCTGGCCTGCATCCCGGTGGGCCTGGCGTCGCTGACCATGATGACCGCCGCCAACGCCGCGGTGCAGATCAGCACCGACCCCGCTGTACGGGGACGCGTGATGTCGCTGTACATGATGGTCCTGCTGGGCGCCACGCCCATCGGGTCGCCGGTGATCGGCTGGATCGGCGAGACCTTCGGCGCGCGCTGGTCCATCGGCGTGGGCGCGATCGCCTCGATCCTCGTCGCCACCGGCGCGGCGATCTGGGCGGTGCGGGCATGGCACGTCACGGTGCGCTACCGGCTGACCGCGCGCCCGCACCTCGTGGTGACGCACCCCGCGGGGGCTCGCGAGCAGGACCCGAGCCGGCGGGCGACACCCGCGGCGCTGGACGCCGCGGCAGCGGCAGGTGTGGACGCGGCCGCAGCCGCGTGAGACAACCGGGTGAACCTTGCCCCTGCGGCGCCACCGACAGTGTCCGACATGTGACGATCTGCCGATGAGCGGTGACGTGGAGATGACGGCGCCCGACGGCGCCGCGATCCCGCCGCCGGACGGCGAATCCCCTGACCCGACGCCGCATGCCAAGTCCGTGCACCCGACGCCGGATGCCGAGTCCGTGCACCCGACGCCGGACTCCGAGTCCGTGGACCCGACGCAGGTGGGCGAGTCCGCCGACCCGCCACCGAAGGCGGAGTCCGTCGAACCGGCGCGGGATGGCGCCCGACGGCCCCGGTCGCCGAGGCGGCGCCGCCTCGTGCGGGTGCTGCTCGTGCTGCTCGGCGTGCTGCTGCTCGCGGCGGCCTGGCTCGCGGTGCGCGGCTACCAGGCAGTCACCGCGCTACGGGACGCGCAGCACACCTTGACCGCGCTGGCCGACGAAGCCGGTAGCGGCCAGGTTGCGCAGCTGGCGAGTGGGCTGCCTGGCGTGCAGGCCGACCTGCACCGAGCCCGGTCGGCGGTGCAGGACCCGGTCTGGAGGGCGGCCGTCGTGCTGCCCTGGCTCGGCGACCAGCTGTCGGCCGTCCGTACGGTCACCGTGGCGCTTGCCGACATGGTCGACGCCGCCGGGCCGGCGCTGACCGCCCTCGATTCGGCCCTGGCGGCTCAGGACGCTCCCGGCACCAACGGCCGTCTGGTGCTCTCACCGCTGGTCGACGCCGCCCCGACGATCATCGCGGCGAAGGACGTCGTGGACCGCGCGGCCTCCCAGATCGCTGCCGTGGACACCACGAAGCTGCTGCCGCAGCTGGCCGCGGGGATCGAGAAGGTGCAGGTCGAGCTGCCCCGCGTGACCTCCGCGGTGGACGTCGGGGCGCGCGCCGCGGCGCTGCTGCCGGGCATGCTCGGAGCGGACGGCCCGCGGACGTACCTGCTCGTCTCGCTGAACTCGGCCGAGCTGCGCGCGGCCGGCGGGATCGTCGGCGCGTTCGCCGTGCTGCGCGCCGACGGCGGGGCGTTGGACCTCATCGCGCAGCGCACCACCGCCTCCTTCCCCGGGCTGGCCGAGCCGGTGCTGCCGCTGACGCCCACCGAGGAGCTGCTGCAGACCGACCGGCTCGGGCGGTGGGTGCAGAACGCCGTGCAGACCCCGGACTTCCCTCGCGCCGCCCAGCTGCTCGTCGCGCGGTGGGAGCAGGACACGGGGCAACAGGTGGATGGCGTGATCGCCACCGATCCCGTGGCCGTCGCCGCGCTGCTGCGGGCGACCGGACCGGTGACCGAGCCGTCGGGCATCACGCTCACCGCGGACAACCTGGTCAGCATCCTGCTGCACGAGACCTACCTGCGCCTGACCGACCCGGCCGACGCCGACGGGTTCTACACCGACGTCGCCGCCACGGTCTTCTCGGCGGTCGGCCACGGCCAGGGTGACCGCCTCCAGGTGGTCGAGGCGCTCGCGAAGGACATCGCGGCCGGCCGCGTGCGGGTGTGGTCCGAGCGTCCCGACGAGCAGTCGCAGCTGGCCGCCACCCCCCTGGGCGGCGCGTTCCTGTCCGGTCCCTTCGGCGACGCGGCCGGGGTGTTCCTCGACGACGGCACGGCCGGCAAGCTCGACTACTACCTGAAGACGACCGTCACGGTGGAAGGCCTGGACTGCACGGCCGCCGAGCCCACTGCCACGGTTCGTCTGGACCTGGCCTACGACCCACCCCCCGATGTCGCCAGCCAGCCGCGCTACGTCACGGGTTACTCCGTGGCACCGCTGCCCACGGGCTGGCTGGCCACGAACATCAGCGTGTACTCGCCGGTCGGCGCCGACTTGGCGGCGCTCGGGCTCGATGACGGCTACGTCTCCGGGGTCACGGCACAGTCCGCGGGCCGATCGGTCCAGGTGGTGACGTCGTGGCTGGCCCCCGGCGGCCGGGCGACCTACCGAGCCGTGGTGCCGGTGCGGGGCGGCACGCTGTCGGTGTGGAGCACGCCGACGCTGACGTCGGACGGGCTGATGTCGGTGACCTGCCCGGCCGGATGACGACGCTCCGCCCAGCGGGCGGTGAGGGACGTAGCGGACAAATCACCCGGACGGGCGCACCCAAATCTGGACGAAGGGCGCAGAATATCCCTATTCGTCCGATTTGAACCAGGTGAGGACTCGCCATGCACACCCTGCTCCGCGGGGCCGCAGTCGCGGCCGTGCTGCTCATCGCCTCCCTCGGCGTCGCTGGGCCGGCAGGAGCGGCGACATCCGCTCCCGATCCGACGTACGACTGCCAACGCACGGCCGACGGCTACGCGGCCCCCGGCGTGTGCCAGCTGCTGGTCAAGGCCGACTCGGTGTGCGTGGACGACGCCGCATACCTGGACTATGCGCTGACCGTGATCGGCTCCCCGAACGTCCGCGCCACCATCACCTGGTTGAAGCCGGGCGGTCCGAACATCGTGCTCACCGACCAGCCGCTGACCGGGCGCCTGCTGTGGCCCGGCGTCGTGCTGGCCACGGACGGCACCGTGACGGACTACCCCGGGTGGACGAAGCAGGCGGGCGGCACCTGGGTGCAGGGTGACGAGTTCAGCTGGACACGACCGTCGGCTGAGGTCCTGTTCCAGGTCAACCCCTCCGCGGTCGTGACGGTGGCCTACCCGCCGGCCACCACGCGCTGCAACCCGCCGACCTCGATCGTGCTCGCCGCCGACGACCCGGCGCCGGCCGTGCTGTCCGCAACCGGCAGCAACGTGGCTCCGCTGGCCATCGGGGGCGCGGGCCTGGTCGGGTTGGGCGCGGTCCTGCTGCTGGCCCGCGCGGCCCTGCGGCGCAAGAAGGTCACGACCCTCTGACGCGATGACGAAGCACCGCCCGGGCCCCGGGCGGTGCTTCGTCGCGCCTGCGGTCGGCGTCCGTCGAGCGGGGTCGGAGGCCGCGCGCGGGGTCGGATGCCGCCCGGATGCGCCTCGGGACTCGGATGCGTCGGGAGGGCTCAGGCGAGGCGCTCGACGACCCAGTCGATGCACGCCGTGAGGGCGAGCACGTCGGCCGGGTCCACGGCCGGGTACATGCCGACGCGCAGCTGGTTGCGGCCGAGCCGCCGGTAGGGCTCGGTGTCCACGATGCCGTTCGCCCGCAGCACGGCGGCGAGGGTCGCGGCGTCCACCGCGGGTTCGAAGTCGATCGTCCCGACGACGGGGGAGCGCACGGCCTCGTCCTGCACGAACGGGGTCGCCCAGTCGCGCGCGTCGGCCCAGGAGTACAGGTGGCCGGCCGACGTGCGGCACCGCTGCACCGCCCACTCCAGCCCGCCCTGGCCGAGGATCCAGTCCAGCTGTTCGGCGAGCAGCACCAGCGTGGCCAGGGCCGGCGTGTTGAGCGTCTGGTCGAGGCGGCTGTTGGTCACCGCGGCGGAGAACGAGAGGAACTCGGGCACCCAGCGCCCGCCGGCCTCGAGCCGGGCGGCGCGCTCGACCGCAGCCGGGGAGGCCAGCGCGAACCACAGACCGCCGTCCGAGGCGAGGACCTTCTGCGGGGCGAAGTAGTACACGTCGGTGGCGGCCACGTCGACGGGCACCGCGCCCGCGGCCGAGGTCGCGTCGACGAGCATCAGCGCCCCGCTGCCGGCCGTGCCGGGGATGCGGTGCACGGGGGCCGTCACGCCGGTGGAGGTCTCGTTGTGCGCCCACGCGTACACGTCGGCGTCGTCGGCCCGCTGCGGCAAGGTCATGCCGCCCGGGTCCACCGAGGTCACGTGGGGCTCGGCGAGGAAGGGAGCCCGCGCGGTGGCGCCGGCGAACTTCGCACCGAACTCGCCGAACACGCCGTGCGCCGAGCGCCGCTCGACGAGGCAGCACGTGGCCACGTCCCAGAAGGCGGAGGTGCCGCCGTTGCCCAGCACCACCTCGTAGCCGTCCGGGGCGTCGAGCAGGGCGGCCAGCCCCGCGCGCACCCGCCCCACCAGGGCCCGGACGGGCCGCTGCCGGTGCGAGGTGCCGAGCAGCGTGGTGCCCAGCTCGGCGAGCGCAGCCACCTGCTCGGCGCGCACCTTCGAGGGCCCGGACCCGAACCGGCCGTCGGCCGGCAGCAGGTGGGCAGGGATGCGCAGGTCGGAAGGCGTCGCCACGGGTTCCGAGGATAGTCGCGGCAACCAACTACCCTGGACGCAGGAATGCAGATCGCGGGGCAGGTGCCCAGCGAGGCTCCCGGGAGGCGGCGGCAGTGAGCGACCTGATCGACACCACCGAGATGTACCTCAAGACGATCTACGAGCTCACGGAGGAGGGCATCACCCCCCTGCGGGCCCGGATCGCCGAGCGGCTCGCCCACTCCGGTCCCACGGTGTCCCAGACGGTCGCCCGGATGGAGCGCGACGGCCTCGTCGTGCTCAGCGGCGACCGCCACCTCGAGCTGACCCCCGCCGGGCTGGCCCGGGCCGTTCGCGTGATGCGCAAGCACCGGCTGGCCGAGCGTCTGCTCACCGACGTGATCGGCCTGGACTGGCCGTACGTGCACGAGGAGGCGTGCCGCTGGGAGCACGTGATGAGCGAGCGGGTGGAGAAGCAGCTGACCGCGCTGCTCCAGCACCCGCAGTTCGATCCCTACGGCAACCCCATCCCGGGCCTCGTCGAGATCGGCGAGCAGGGTGCTGCCGAGGCGTTCCTCGACGGCGTCGTGTCGCTGGTCGACCTGGAGGCCGACGGGCCGCACGAGGCCGTCCTCGCGCGGATCGCCGAGCCGCTCCAGGTGGACGTCGACCTGCTCACCCGGCTGGCGGAGTCCGGCGTGACGCCCGGGGCATCGGTGCAGGTGGAGCGCGCGGTGGGGGTTGTCACGGTCGCTGCGCCGGGCGCCGAGCTGCTGCTCGAGCTGCCCGACGACGTCGCGCGACACCTCTTCGTGCGGCGCGGCTGAGCCCTCGGGACCTAGGTCCCGGGTGAAGGAATGCTGGCGGACAGGCGTCCATCTCGTCGCCCACCGGTCGTGATCGGAACGTGACAATCGGCGCCGACGTCAGGTACGTTCGGTCTTGCCTCCGGGAACCCTCCTCCTGGAAGCCCTCGAGCGGAACGCCAAACCCTGCCGCCGCGAGAGGTTCCAGACGACTCGCCGGCAGGGGCGGGGGACCCATTGGTGGGCACCGGTGACGGTGTCCTTGGGGTGAAGCCGGGCGGACGGACCTTCGGGTTCGTGC
>Ga0302291_10000466_pt1 | contig 11845 bp, 11 predicted proteins | sample III_Fen_N1_4_FD_194548 | JGI IMG/M metagenome (GOLD analysis project Ga0302291, IMG submission 194548) | Peat permafrost microbial communities from Stordalen Mire near Abisko, Sweden - III_Fen_N1_4 | ecosystem: Environmental > Terrestrial > Soil > Wetlands > Permafrost | place: Sweden: Abisko... | reverse complement strand
CGCGCCGGCAAGCGCTGGGGCGATGCGCAGATGCGCGCCACCTGGGTTTCGAAGGCGCAGGACCTGGCGGTGATGACGGGCCTCATCCGCGCCGACGGCATCGATCGCGGTTACGGCTTCGTGCATGCCTGGACCTGCGACGGCGGCGGGTGGAAGCTCAAGCTCGATCTGGAAAACCTGCCGCGCTGAATGCGCCGGCGCCCGATCATCATCAAGGGAGATTGACGATGGACTATCGATTCACGGTGGGCGGCATGACTTGCGACGGCTGCGTGCGCTCGGTGACGAACGCGCTGCAACGCGTCGATGCGGATGCGCGGGTGGTCGTGCATCTCGATAGCGGCGCCGTCGAGGTGAAGAGCGAATTGCCGCGCGCCGAACTGGCGGCGGCGATCGACGAGGCCGGTTACGAGGTCGAGCCGGGCTGACCCCGGCCCGGGGCGCTCAGGCCAGCGGCACGACCGGCGCGATCGGGTAGTCGAGCACTTCGAGCCCGACTGCCTGGAACGCCCGCACCCGGCGCGGCTTGCCGAAACGCAGGCTTTGCTCGGGCTTCTGGAACCAGCTCACGACCTGTTCCAGCTGCGGTGCCAGAAACAGGAACAGCGCCACCAGGAAGGTGCGCGGCACCTGTTCTTCCCAGAGCCCGTGTTCCTTCAGATATTCGGCCGAGGCGGTCGCGGCTTTCGCCATGTCGTACTCGCCGTCGATGATCGCCATCACCGGGAAGCCGAAGGCGCCGTTCGGTGCCGCGACATCGAGCCGCACCTCAAGCCGCCGCGCGCGGCCATCGGCGGCCGGCGCCACCACCGGGCCGGAGGCGCCGAGGATGCGCCAGCCTTCGCGGCCTTCGAGCCAGCAGCGCACGAAACCGGGCGCGGCAATCAGCCCTTCCTCAAGGTCGATGTCATCGACGCTGTCGGCCTGGGTCCAGACGACGGGCATGCGGGTCAGGATCGCGAATTCATGCGCGTCGGAGCGCGCGTCGATCGGGACGTTGTCAAAGAAGCGTCGGTAGTGCTCATCCACGCCCGCGCCCACCGGGCGCTCGCGTTGGAACGAGACGAGTCGCGCAGCGAGTTCGGGGCGCGTTAAGGCAAAGGTCAGTGGATCAGCCATGGCTCAGGTTTAGTAAGGATTTTTCCTAGTCTGCACGTAAGCGCGGTCGCTTGCACGCGGTTTCCGTTGCGTCAGTCGGTGCCGGCAACCGCCGGTCGGGAACTGCCCCGGCGCGGCGCAGACGACGCATTCAGGACGGTACCGCTTCGCTGCTCAACCACGCCTGCGCTTCGGCGATTACCGCACGCAATTCGGAGAGAAGCAGGCCGTTCGGCGGCAGCGCATTGGCGTCGCGCGCGGCTTCGCGCCACATCGCTTCCCAGGCAAGGCAGGCGCGGTGCAGCCGGTGCGCGCCAATCTGCGCCGACAGGCCCTTGAGCGTGTGCACCGCGCGCGCAACCTCGTCGGCGCTGCTGTCGGCGGTGAGCGGCAGGCCGCCGGCGTAGGCCTGGGCGAATCCGCGCAGCACGCGGGCGTAGAGCTCGCGCATGCCCGAGACCAGCTTCAGCCCGGCGTCGACATCGAGCCGCGAGGCGACCGCGCCCGGCATGAAGGAGGTGATGACCGGCACGTCGGCATAGGCCGGCGGGCGCGTGATGAGCCCGGCCGGCCGCGCGCCCGGCGTGCCGATGCCGGCGAAATCGGCCACCGCGCGTTCGAGCAGCGCGAAGTCGATCGGCTTGGTCAGGTAGGCGACGATGCCGGCGTCGTGGGCGCGACGGCGCTCGTCGGACAGCGCGTGCGCCGTGAGCGCGATGATCGGCAGCTCGGGCCGCAGCGGCCGGATGCGCCGCGCCGCCTCGATGCCGTCGAGCAGCGGCATCTGGATGTCCATCAGCACCGCGTGGAAGGGCTGGGCGGCGCGCTCGACGCAGGCGATCGCTTCCAGCCCGTTCTCGGCAAAGGTCAGCGTCGCGCCGGCCTGGGTCAGCATCTCGCCGATCATTTCGCGGTTCAGCGCGTTGTCCTCGGCGAGCAGCAGGCGCAGCCCGGTCAGTGCCGGCGCGGCCGGGCGGGCGGCGCGACCGGCGGCGGCGGGGCGGTCGAGCAGCGCCAGCACATGGCGCGCGCGCAGCGGCGCCGCGAGCGGCCGCGGCGGCACCGGGAATTCGACATCGGCCGGCAGCGTGGCGCCGGGCGCAATCAGCAGCGCGAGTTCGGCGCCGGAATTGGCGCAGCGCCGCGCCAGCGGTTCGAGCTGGGCGCGCGGTGCATGGCCCGGCGCAATCACCAGATCGGTCGGGCGCAGCTCGGCGCCGTCGGCCATGGCGCGCTCGACCTGCGCTGCGTCCGGCGCGTCCAGCCCGCGCGTCGTCAGCCAGCGCGCAACCGGCTCGGCGCTGGCGCGGCTGATGCCCGCCAGCAGCACCCGGCGCGGCGGCGGCGCGACCGGCGCGGGCTGCGCAACTTCCGGCAGATTCGGCAGCCGCAGCGTGAAGCAGCTGCCCGCGCCCAGTTCGCTGCGCACCTCGATGCGCCCGCCCATCAGCAGCGCCAGCCGGTGCGAAATTGCCAGCCCCAGCCCGGTGCCGCCGAAGCGCCGCGTCAGCGAGCCATCGCCCTGCTCGAACGGCGAGAACAGCCGCGCGATGTGCTCGGGCGCAATGCCGATGCCTGTGTCCTCGATCTCGACGATCAGCCCGCCCGCCGGCCCGGCGCGGCGCAGCCGCAGGCTCACGCCGCCCTGCTCGGTGAACTTGACCGCGTTGCTGACCAGATTGAGCAGCACCTGCGTCAGCCGCAGCGGATCGCCGAGCAGCCGGCGCGGCAGCGCCGGGTCTTCGTCGAGCGTCAGGCCGATGTGGCGCGCGGCGGCGCGGTCGGCGGCAATCTCGATCACCTGATCGATCAGCTCGCCGAGGTTGAATTCGATCGACTCGATGTTGAGCCGGTTTTCCTCGATCTTCGACAAATCGAGCACGTCGTTGACCAGCGCCAGCAGCAGCGCGCCCGACTTCTCGATGCGCTCCAGATACGGCCGCACGCCGGTCTCGACGCCGAACGGGATGGCGCGCAGCGCGAGCTGGGCGTTGCCGATCACGGCCGCGAGCGGCGTGCGGATTTCGTGGCTCATGTTCGCGAGGAAGTTGCTGCGCGCCTGCGCCAGCTGCCGCGCCTCGGTCAGCGCGCGCGTGTGCTCGACCAGGCTGTCGTTGAGCAGACGGCGCTCGGTCGTGTCGGTCTGGATGCCGGCGATGTTCAGCGCGCGGCCGTCGGCGTCGCGCTCGTAGGCGCGGCCGCGCAGGAAGATCCAGCGCCAGTTGCCGTCGGCGCTGCGCAGGCGCTGCTCGACCTGAAGCTGCGGGCTGTGGCCGGCGACGTGTTCGGCGAAGGCGGCGCGCACGGCCGGCAAGTCGTCGGGATGGGTCAGCGCCATCAGCGTGGACAGGTTGAATTCGCGCCCCGGCGGATGGCCGAGCCGCGTCAGCAGGTTGTCGCTGCAAATGATCCGGCCGGTTGCCAGGTCGAGATCCCAGTAGCTGTCGTCGCTGCCCTCGAACACGCGCTCCAGCCGCCACCAGCTGTCGCGCAGCACCGTTTCGGCGGCCTTGATCTGCGACAGGTCGTAGGCCTGGAACACGAAGTGCAGCGGCGCGCCGTCGCTGCCGCGCACCAGCGACAGCCCGATCGCCGCTGGCAGCACGCGGCCATCGCGGCGCAGCAGCCCGACCTCGACTTCGCCGGCGCGCACCGCGCCGTGCAGCAGCCGCAGCACGCGCGTGCGCAGCCGGCGCAGACCGCGCGGCTCGACGAGCTGCGAGCGCTGGTCGAACAGCTCGGCGCGGCTGCGGTCGAGCATGCGGCAGAGCGCGGGATTGACGTCGATGACGCGTTCGTCGAGGCCGATCAGCGCCATGCCGATCGGCGAGTCGTGCATCGCGCTGCGAAAGCGCTGCTCGCTTTCGGCCATGCGGCGCTGCTTGCGGTGCATGCCGGCGAACAGGTAGGCGATGGCGAGCGGCGGCAGCGTGACCACCGCAAGCGCGCTGACGCTGTACAGAAAGGCGACGCTGCGTTCCGGGCCGAAACCGGCGCTGCCGGCGTCGAACGAGATCAGCACGGTGGCTTCCACGGCGACGGTCAGCAGGCAGGTCGCGAGGACGCTGAAGCGCAGCGCGGCCAGACCGAGCGGCAGTTCGACCAGCATCAGCCAGTGCGGCGCGCCGGCAGCGGCAAGCCGCGCGCTGATGACGAGCGTGATCAGCGCGAGCGTGAATGACGGCCCGCCATCGCGCTCGACGAGGCGGCGCACGCGGCTGAGCGACAGCGTCAGCGCGAGCGGCACGAGGGTGGCGATGGTGATCGCATCGACGGCCCACCACAGCTCGACCGCCGGCCAGGCATCGACCTGCCACGCGCTGCCGATGGCAAGCCCGGCGAGCAGCGCGCCGGGCGCCGTGGCCAGTCCGCCGCCGACGATGTAGGCGAGCAGTTGGCGCTTCTGGCGGTCGTGCGCGCGGTCGTCGACGCCGAGCGCGGTGAAGGCGATGACGCCAAGCCCGATCGACACCGCATGGGCGGCGGCGCAGGCCAGCGCGAGCGGGATCGGCGCCGCGCCGGCGACGCTGGCAGTCAGCTCGCCGACCAGCGCCCCGGCAATGCCGGCGCCGAGGCGCCAGTGGCGATCGGCACCGCGCGCGCGCAGCACCGCGCCAATCACCAGCGCATGCGGCAGCAGCAGCGGCACCAGCGCGCCGCTGGCGTGCGCATGCCACATCGCCAGCGCAACGATGGCGGCGGTGGCGACGAGAAGCACAAGCAGCTGCCCGGACCGCTGCGCGTCGGAGCGCGGCGCAACGGGCCCGGCAGGCGCTGCAACGGGCGGGACTGGCATGGGGTAGGGGGCGGCACGGAGTGACCGCGCGCAGATTGGCGACGAGGTAGCAAGTATTGGCAGCGACGCGCGCGGCCGGTGCCCGGAACACGGCGCCGATTGCCCCGGAGCTTTGGCAATCCGGCCGCGTCGTGCCGGCTTCACGGCGCGTTCATCGGCGCGTCACCGGCCTGTCGCTGCGGCGCCGCAAAGTCGCCCGCACATGAACATCCTGCTCGTCACGGATGCCTGGGAGCCACAGATCAACGGCGTCGTGCGCACATGGACTGAAGTGCTGCGCGAGGCCCGTGCGCTCGGCTGGACCGTCGAGGTGGCGGCACCGGTCGATGGCCCGACCATCGCCGCGCCGACCGAGCCCGGCGTGCGGTTAAGCCTCGCGCCCGGTCGCGTGCTGGCGGCGGCGCTGGCGCGCCTGCCCGGCGGCCGGCCCGACGCCATGCACATCGCGACCGAAGGGCCGCTCGGGCTCGTCGCGCGCCAGCACGCCTTGCGCGAGGGCTGGCGCTTCACCACCTCGTATCACACGCGATTTCCGGAATACCTGTCGGCGCGCATCGGCCTGCCGGTGGCGCTCGGCCATGCGGCGCTGCGCTGCTTTCATCGGCCGTCGCGCCGCGTGCTGGTGCCGACGGCGACGATGCGCGACGAGCTCAAGGCGCGCGGCTTCCGCCATCTCAAGCTGTGGTCGCGCGGCGTGGACACGGTGCATTTCCGGCCCGACGAAGGCGGTGATCGCCTGCGGATTGCGCGGATCGGCCTCGGCGCGCCGCCGGCCGATCTGGCCGGGCTGCCGCGCCCGATCTTCCTGAGCGTCGGCCGCGTCGCGCGCGAGAAGAATCTCGACGCCTTCCTCGCGCTCGACCTGCCCGGCAGCAAGGTGGTGATTGGCGGCGGCCCCGACGAGTCACGGCTGCGCGCGCGGTATCCGGATGCGCACTGGCTCGGCCCGCGCCCGCATGCGGCGCTGCCGGCGTTCTATCGCGCGGCCGATGTGTTCGTGTTCCCGAGCTGTACCGACACCTACGGCCTCGTGATGCTGGAGGCGATGGCCTGCGGCTGCCCGGTGGCGGCCTTCCCGGTGACCGGGCCGATCGACGTGGTGGGCGCCGGCGGCGCGCTGAGCTTCGACCTGCGCCGCGCCTGCCTCGACGCGCTCGCGCTCAGCCGCCACGACGTCGCGCGATCCGCCGCCGGCCGCAACTGGCGTGCAACGGCGCAGCAGTGGCTCGACGCGCTGGTGCCGCTCGACCTCGCCGCGTCAGCGCGACGGCAGTTCGGCCGCGCGAATCGCTTCGGCTTCAGCCTCGGCCGCTTCGGACATGGCGTCGGCCCGGTCGGCCTGGGCATGGGCGACGGCGCGGACCGATGCCGCAGTGCCGGCGACGCGGTCGGCGGCACGCTCGATGACGCGGGCGCCCCCGGCGATGACGCCGGCAGCCGCCGACGCCCCTTCGGCGACGATCGCTGACGCAGGCAGTTCGGATACCGGAAGTTCCGACACCGGCGCCGGCGACGCCCCATGGCCGGCCAGCGCGGACGCCGACGCATCACGCGGCACCACGCCATCGGCAATGCCGCCCGCGCGTCGCGCCCGGTCGGCGAGCAGGGCGCGGCTGGCGGACACGCCGGCCATCAACCAGAGCCGCGAGCGCGGCGACAGGCCCATGACTTCGGCGGCAATGCCGACCGTCAGCTTGACCGGATCGCCGCCAACCTCGGCCAGCGCCGCCGGCAGATCGGCGGGCAGGGTGGACGGGCGTGCGGCGGCCGGCGATTCTGCAACTGGCTCGGCGGCCTTGGGCGCAGCGGCGCCAGACGCAGGCTTCGCACCGGCAGTGCGGCGCGCCAGCTCGGCCTCGATGGCATCGGCCAGCCGCGCATTGAATTTCGCGGCCGATTCGGATTCGTAACGTTCGTGTTCAGTGGCGGCCGACGCGGCAGCGTAGGTCGCGGCGGTGGCGGAGCCCGAGGCATGCGCCCCGGCATCGGCGGCATCGCGGCGGCTGGCGGCAGCTGCCGCAGCAGCGCCTGCCTCGGCGCCGGCTTTCCGCCCGAACGCCTGGCGCCACAGCGCCGCCGGCGTGAAGGTTTCCACGGCCATCAGCCGCATCCGTTCGGCCAGATCGACGACCAGGCTTTCGCGTTCGCGATCGGCCCACATCAGCGCGCCGATGCCGCCGAGCAGCAGCAGCATCGGCGTTGCCACCGCCAGCGCAACGCCGATCCAGCTATCCCACAGCAGCACGATGACGACGACGATCAGCCCGACCAGCCCGAGCGCGGCGACCACCGCGCCGACGCAGGCGGCCACGCCGCGCATGACCATCGAGCGCAAATCCTCCTCGGTGGCGCGGATCAGCAGCCGCAACAGGCGCGCGGCCGACGTTTCGGTCTTGTGCAGAAGCGATTCGTCGTCGCGCGCCATGTCGGTCCTGCCTCAGCCGCGGTTGCGGAACAGCGCGAACAGCGCACCGAGCGCGAAGCCCGCAGCCGCCGCCGCCGCCACCGATTGCAGCGGCCGGTCGCGCACGTATTCACGCGTGGTTTCAGCGCTCTGCTCGGCCAGTTCGCGCGCGGTCTCGACCTTGGCGCGGGCGAATTCGGTCGTTGCCTGGGCCAGCGCGGCGGCGCGGTCGCTCATCACCGAGGTGCCGTCGGAAATGCGTTCGCGCAGCGCGACCAGTTCCTCGCTCGATGCGCTGGCGATGTCGGCCAGAAGTTGCTCGAAATCCTTGGCGATGCGGCCGGCGGCCGCGCTTTCGGCGGCGGCGGCGTTGGTGCGGGCACGCAATGACGAGGCGATGGAACTCATGGTGTTTCTCCTTCGGTTGATGGGCTTCGACCCTGCGGCTTCAGCTTCGGCCGCAGCGGGTCTGCCAGGTTTGAGTTGGCTCAAGCTTGCCGGCCGACGATGTCGGCGACAAAACTGGTGACGGCCATGGCGACGAAAACCGCAAGCAGCTGCGTCACGCCGACCGCAGCCAGCACCGGCCCGCCCAGACAGACGGTGGCGGCAAGGATGGCGATCATGAGGAACACAACGACGTGATACAGCATGGCGATCTCCTTGCCGGTCCGCCGTCCGGTTTGCGGCGTGCAAGCAGTGTCCGTCGCTGTAGGCGTCGGGCCTGTGAGCCCGGTGGTTCCGTTTGTGTCGCAGTGTTACGCGCGGCTCTGTCGGCTGACGCCTACAGGGGAAACGCGGGGGTGGTCAGTGGCGCAGCGCGGCCGGGCGTTGGACCTCGTTGGTATTCGCGGGCAGGCAGGCGGTGACGGTCGTGCCGCGACGCGGCGTGGACTCGACCGTGAGCCGGCCGCCGAGGCTCATCAGCCGGTACTTCATCCCGGTCAGGCCGTGGCCCGGCGTGTCGGCGAGGATGGCGGTGTCGAAGCCCGAGCCGTCGTCGGCGATCACCAGCTCGACCTCGCCGTCGAGCCGGCGCAGGTCGAGCGTGACGTGGCTCGCGTTCGCGTACTTGTAGATATTGGTGAACGCCTCCTGCGCGACGCGGTAGAGCGTCAGGCCCGAGCTTTCATCGACGCTCACCTGCGGGTCGATGTGCAGCGCGAGTTCGCCGCCAAGCCGCTGGCGCTGCGCCTCGGCAAAGCCGGTCAGCGCCGGCACGAAGCCGAGCGTCGTCAGCGTGGACGGGCGCAGGTCCTCGATGATGCGGCGCTTGAGCGCGATGCCGTGTTCGAGCATTTCCTTCAGGCTGCGCAGCCGCGCCAGCGCCTTCTCGTCGGCATTCTTGAGCCGGCCGCTCGCGGCGGCCAGATCGAACTTGGCCGCCGTGAAGATGGCGCCGAGCTCGTCGTGCAGCTCGCGCGACAGCCGCGCGCGTTCGTCCTCGCGCGCCGATTGCAGATGGCTCGCGAGCCGGATCAGCTCGGCGGTGCGCTCGGCGATGCGCACATCGAGCTCGTCGCGCTCGCGCTGGACGGCGGCGCGCTGACGCTCGCTTTCGCGCGTGAGGTTCTCGCTGTGGCGCAGGAACAGCCCGAAGCTGATCAGCACGAACAGCGTCGCGAACGCGATGCCGAGCCGGGCCCAGGCGGCGGTGCGCTCCCATTCGTGCGTGATGCGTTCGAGCCGCGCCTGCTCGTAGCCGAGCTGGCGGTCGACGCCGTCGCGCACGGCCTGCATCTTTTCGAGGCCGACGTCGGTGCGGATCACGTCGGCGGCCGATTCGGCATGACCGCGCTGGCGCAGCCGCATCGCGAGGTCAAGCTCGGTGAGCTTGGCCATCGCCGCGCGTGAGACCACCGAGTACAGCAGCAGCCCTTCGCGATCGCTCAGGTAATGCGTGCGCACGAGGTCGATGTTGCGCAGCGCCGTGTCGACCGCGTTGCGATAGGGCGCGAGATAGCGCTCGTCGCCGGTCAGCACGAAGTCGCGCTGGCTCGACTCGGCATCGACCAGCGAGCCGGTGATGCCTTGCAGGTTGCGCTGGATCTGGAGCCGCTCGGTGACCTCGCTGCTGCCCTTGGCGGCTTCGCGATGGCTGTATTCCGAGAGCGCCAGCAGCGCCACCGACAGCGTCGCGCAGACGAACAGCCCGCGCGCCAGCGCCCGGCCGCGCGGTGCGTCGACCCGGGGGCCGGCGGAATCGCGTGCGGCGCGGTGCCAGCGCGGCAGGAACAGGCGACTCAGGAATTCAAGCATCGACGGCGGTGGGCACGGAACGACGCGGACGCCGCCTGGCAGGGGGAAAGGTGGATGTAGGACGAAGCCGACGGTGGCTTGCGAGCGCCGCTTGCAGTCGGCTGCGGGCGATCCATCGACAATAAATTCAACCGCTTAGCCAGTGCAAGCCACGACGCCGGAAGGAAAAAGCCATGAATCGTGCCCTCTTATCCCTGCTGATGTGCCTTGCCGCGCTGTGGACCGTGACGGCGTGTAACACCGTCAACGGTGTCGGCAAGGACGTCGAACATGGCGGCCAGGCCATCCAGGATTCAACGAAGAAATAAGGAGCCAGTGATGACCATTCTCGAGAGCAACCGTTCCGGCGCACAGTTGGGCGAATTGACCGACCGCAATACCTTGCGCGCCGACGCGCGGCGCAGCGTCAGCGACGGTGCCGTCACGGCAGCCTACGCGGCTGATCGGGAAGGGGTGATCGCAATGCTCCAGACCGCGCTCGCGACCGAACTGACCTGCGTGCTGCGTTATCGGCAGCACCATTTCGTCGTCAAGTCGCCGAACTCGATCGGCGTGAAAAACGAGTTTCTCGAACACGCGATCGAAGAGCAGCAGCACGCCGACCAGCTGGCCGAGCGCATCGTCCAGCTCGGCGGCACGCCCGACATGAACCCCGCGACCTTCGCCGCGCGTTCCGATGCCGAATACGTTGCCGGCACCGAAATGCGCCAGATGCTGACCGAGAACCTGGTCGCCGAACGCATTGCCGTTCAGGCGTACACCGAAATGATTCATGCCATTGGCGAGAGCGATCCGACCACGCGCCGGTTGCTCGAAGAGATTCTCGCGAAAGAGGAAGAACACGCGGACGAACTGTCCGATCTGCTTCCTCGCGAGTGAGGGTCGCGCCACGCGCATATCCGCTCCTGCGGCGCCCCGTCCCCCGACACTGGGGCGCATTTCGGGTACGCTCGACTCAGGTCAGCGTACCCGTCTTTTTTTTCGTAACCCGTTGAAAAGCCATGCCTATCCGCATCCGAGTCGCCATTTGTGATGACCACGCGATAGTCCGAGCCGGCTTCCGACAATTCATTGCCGACCAGGCCGACATGGAAGTGACGGCCGAGGCAGAAACGGGCCGCGCCGCGCTCGACATCGCACGTTCCGGCCGCTGCGATGTGCTGCTGCTGGACATCTCGATGCCGGGCCAGAACGGCGTCGATACGCTGCGCGCGATCAAGGCCGGCCAGCCCGAGTTGCCGGTGCTGATCCTGTCCGGCTATCCCGAAGAGAACTACGCGCTCAGCCTCATGAAAATGGGTGCGAGCGGCTATCTGCGCAAGGACGTCGATCCCGACGAGGTGCTGCGCGCGATCCGGCTGGTCGCGCAAGGTCGGCGCTATGTCAGTCAGGCGGTCGGCGAGATGCTTGCCGCCGGCATCGACGACCCCGATGCGGCGCCGCCGCACACACGGCTATCTGATCGCGAGCAGCAGGTTTTTCTGCGCCTCGCGCGCGGCGAGACTGTCACCGGCATTGCCGAAGCGCTGAACCTGAGCGTGAAGACGGTAAGCACCTATCGCGCGCGGCTGTTCGAGAAGCTGAGCCTGCAATCGAACAGCGAGCTGACCTACTACGCGATGAAGCAGGGCCTGATCGAATAGCGTTCGGTCCGCCGAATGAACGACGAAGGGCCGGTGCCGCTGATTGCGTGACCGGCCTTTTTTCTATGCGTGGCGGCTGGCGGCGGGGCGGCAGGCACGCGCTGCCAGCCGGGCCCGGTTGCCGGTCAGTCGCCGGTGCTGGCGCCGAGCCGGTCGCGCAGGTAGTCGGTGAGGTCGTCGATCTCGCCCGACTTGTCGAAGAAGGCGTCGGCGCCGAGCGCGAGGCAGAGGTCGCGCACTTCGGGGCCGGCCTCGTTCGTCAGCACGAGCCGCACCGCGCGCCGGTCGCCGCCGGGGCGCTGACCAAGCCAGGTGAGCACGCCGATGCCGGTCCCCTCGCGCAACCAGAGGTCGAGCACGAGCACATCCCAGCGGTTCTGGGACAGCCATTGCTTCGCGTCGGCTTCGGTCTCGGCGTAACCGACCACCTTCACGTGCTTGACCTCCTCAAGCAGCGGGATGAGTCGATCGCGGATGACCGGCGAGTCCTCGACGATGAAAATCCTGAGCGCGGCATCTACCGCCATGATGTTCGGACGCTCCATCTGGGCTACATGCACCGTCTGCATGCTGACTCCGCTAAGGCTGATGCGCGCCGGAACGGCGTCGCATCAATGCCCGAACCCACCCCGCAGCCGAGGCCGG
>Ga0302291_10000465_pt1 | contig 11848 bp, 10 predicted proteins | sample III_Fen_N1_4_FD_194548 | JGI IMG/M metagenome (GOLD analysis project Ga0302291, IMG submission 194548) | Peat permafrost microbial communities from Stordalen Mire near Abisko, Sweden - III_Fen_N1_4 | ecosystem: Environmental > Terrestrial > Soil > Wetlands > Permafrost | place: Sweden: Abisko... | reverse complement strand
ATCGCCGGAGGCCGAACGCAGTGACGACGGACTCGACCTGGCCCGCACCCTGGCGCGTGCCACCGCTCGCTCGACCCCCGGACGCAAGAAGGCGGTCCGCCGCGTCGACCGCTCCGCCCGCACGGGTCGGGTGTCGGGCGCTCACCCCGATGACCGCGACCCGCAGACCCTCGACACGGCACTGACCCGGATGGTCGACGACCACGGGTGGCAGGTCGACCTCAAGATCGCCTCGATGTTCGCCCGCTGGGCCGACCTGGTGGGGCCCGAGATCGGCGCGCACAGCCGGGCCGAGTCGTTCGCCGACGGACGGCTCGTGGTCCGGACCGACTCGACCCAGTGGGCGACCGAGCTACGGCTGCTCGCACCCACCGTCGTACGCCGGCTCAACGAGGATCTCGGGCACGGGACGGTGGTCGTGATCGAGGTGCTCGGCCCCCACGCTCCCTCCTGGAAGCACGGCTCCCGCACGGTCCGCGGGGGCCGCGGCCCCCGCGACACCTACGGCTGAGCCCGGACCGCACGACCAGGCCGGACCCACGCCGCGAACTGCCGATCTGACGACCGCCCGGACGTATAGGGACCTGTCGGCACCCCCGCGAGGGCCTCCGATCCGCGTTCTCGGGCCTTCTGGGGGCCGATTTCATCCACAGATGCCCCCATCCGCGGGGTGGAGACGTGGAGAGAGGCCCGGAAACGGCTATCATGGACATCGAGGCCGCGCGCTCGTCTGCACGCGGCCCGATCCATGTGAGAGCCCGGTCGCGGGCGGCCCACCCGGCCGCCTCGATCCCGACGAAGAGGTGCGTGTGAGCGACGAGACTCCCGAGCTGTCCGTCCCAGAGTCCGTCCCCGCACCCTCCGTCCCCGAGCCGCCCAACGGCGTCGAGTACGACGCGTCCGCGATCCAGGTCCTCGAGGGTCTCGAGGCCGTACGCAAGCGCCCCGGCATGTACATCGGCTCGACCGGTGAGCGCGGGCTCCACCACTTGATCTGGGAGATCGTCAACAACGCCGTCGACGAGTCCCTGGCCGGCTACTGCGACCGGGTCGTGGTCACCCTCCTGGCCGACGGCGGCGTCCGGGTCGAGGACAACGGCCGCGGCATCCCGACGGACACCGCGCCGGACCAGGAGCTCCCGGCCGTCACGACGGTGCTGACCGTGCTCCACGCCGGCGGCAAGTTCGGCGGCGGCGGCTACAAGGTCTCCGGCGGCCTCCACGGTGTCGGCGTGAGCGTCGTCAACGCGCTGTCGAGCCACCTCATCGTCGAGGTGAAGAACCGCGGACACCTCTGGCGCCAGACCTTCAGCGTCGGCGTACCCGACGGCGAGCTCGAGGACGTCCGCGAGCTGGAGCCGGGCGAGCGCACCGGCACCACCGTGACCTACTGGGCGTCACCCGACGTGTTCGAGACCTCGACGTACTCCCTGGAGACCATCACGGCCCGGATGCGCGAGTACGCGTTCCTCAACAAGGGCCTGGAGATCGTCGTCCGCGACGAGCGACCGGTGGCGGCCGAGGTGCTCGAGGCAGTCCAGGACGACACGGTCGGCCACGAGATCGACGGGGACGGCGCCGACGCGATCCACGCGGCCGCGTCCGGCGGCATCGAGCAGACCTTCCGCTACGACCGCGGCCTGGTCGACTTCGTCGAGTACCTCAACAAGCGCAAGACGCTGGCCAACCCGACCGTGATCGCGTTCGAGGCCGAGCAGAGCGCCGGCGCCCAGGGTGGCAGCCAGGACCTCAGCCTGGAGGTGGCGATGCAGTGGAACGTCTCGTTCACCGAGTCGGTGCACACGTTCGCCAACACCATCAACACCCCCGAGGGCGGCACCCACGAGGAAGGTTTCCGGTCGGCACTGACGTCTCTGGTCAACCACTGGGGCGAGGAGTGGGGCCTGATCAAGAAGAAGGACGACCGGGTCTCGGGCGATGACGTCCGCGAGGGCCTGACCGCGATCATCTCGATCAAGCTCACCGACGCTCAGTTCGAGGGACAGACCAAGGCCAAGCTGGGCAACACCGAGGCCAAGGGCTTCGTCCAGCGCGTGGTCAACGACCACCTCGGCGCCTGGCTCGAGCAGAACCCCGCCGAGGGCAAGGACATCGTCCGGAAGGCGCAGGACGCGGCGAGCGCGCGGATGGCCGCCCGCAAGGCGCGCGACCTGGCGCGTGGTCGCAAGGGGCTGCTCGGTCGCAACGGTCTGCCCGGCAAGCTGGCGGACTGCCAGTCGACCATCCCGGAGGAGTGCGAGGTCTTCATCGTCGAGGGCGACTCCGCCGGTGGCTCGGCCCGCCAGGGCCGCGACCCGCGCGTGCAGGCGATCCTGCCGATCCGCGGCAAGATCCTCAACGTCGAGAAGGCCCGCATCGACAAGGTGCTGGCCAACACCGAGGTGCTGTCGATTATCTCCGCTCTGGGCACCGGGATCCACGAGGAGTTCAGCCTCGAGAAGCTGCGCTACCACAAGGTCGTCCTGATGGCCGACGCCGACGTCGACGGTCACCACATCAACACGCTCTTGCTGACGCTGCTCTTCCGCTTCATGAAGCCGCTCATCGAGCACGGCTACGTCTACATGGCGCAGCCGCCGCTCTACCGACTGCGGTGGAACAAGCCGGCCGAGCACGAGTTCGTCTACTCCGACTCCGAGCGCGACGCGCTGATGCGCGACGGGCTCGAGTCGGGCAAGAAGCTGCCCAAGGAGAACCCCGTGCAGCGCTACAAGGGCCTCGGTGAGATGAACGCCGAGGAGCTGTGGGAGACCACGATGAACCCCGAGCAGCGGCTGATGCTCCAGGTGACCCTCGATGACGCCGCCCACGCCGACGAGATCTTCTCGACCCTGATGGGCGAGGACGTCGAGCAGCGTCGTTCGTTCATCCAGCGCAACGCCAAGGACGTCCGATTCCTCGATATCTAGAAGTCTTGCGAGATTCCTAGATTCGGATAGATGTGACGAGAGAGAACCAGACACGTGACTGACACCCCTACCGGCGGCGGCACCACTCCTCCCGAGGGCCCCGGCCCGGGCGGGCGGATCGAGCCGATCGAGCTGCAGACCTCCATGCAGCGGGCCTACATCGACTACGCGATGGCGGTCATCGTCGGCCGGGCGCTGCCCGACGTACGCGACGGGCTCAAGCCGGTGCACCGGCGCGTCCTCTACGCGATGTTCGACGGCGGCTACCGACCCGACCGCGGCTTCTCGAAGTGCTCGCGCGTGGTCGGCGACGTCATGGGGCAGTACCACCCCCACGGCGATACCGCGATCTACGACACCCTGGTCCGCCTCGCCCAGCCCTGGGTGATGCGGGCGCCGCTGGTCCACGGCCAGGGCAACTTCGGCTCGCCGGGCAACGACTCCGCCGCCGCCATGCGCTACACCGAGTGCCGGATGGCTCCGCTGGCCCTCGAGATGGTCCGCGACATCGACCAGGACACCGTCGACTTCCAGCCGAACTACGACGGCCGCTCGCAGGAGCCGATCGTCCTTCCGGCGCGCTACCCCAACCTGCTGGTCAACGGGTCCGCCGGCATCGCCGTCGGGATGGCCACCAACATCCCGCCCCACAACCTGCGCGAGGTCGCCGAGGGTGCGCGCTGGGCGCTCGACCACCCCGAGGCCACGCGTGAGGAGCTCCAGGACGCCCTGGTCGAGCGGATCAAGGGCCCCGACTTCCCCAACGGCGCGCTGATCGTCGGACGCGAGGGCATCGAGCAGGCCTACCGCACCGGCCGTGGGTCGGTGACGCAGCGCGCGGTCATCGAGATCGACGAGGACGCCAAGGGCCGCACCTGCCTGTCGATCACCGAGCTGCCCTACATGGTCAACCCCGACAACCTCGCGCTCAAGATCGCCGAGCTGGCCGACTCCGGCAAGGTGCAGGGCATCGCGGACGTACGCGACGACTCCTCCGGCCGGACCGGCCAGCGCCTCGTCGTCGTGCTCCGTCGCGACGCGGTCGCACGGGTCGTGCTCAACAACCTGCTCAAGCACACCGAGCTCCAGACCAACTTCAGCGCCAACATGCTGGCCCTCGTCGACGGGGTCCCGCGCACGCTCACGATCGACCAGTTCATCAGCAACTGGGTGACCCACCAGATCGAGGTCATCCAGCGACGTACCCGCTACCGGCTGGCCGACGCCGAGCGTCGTGCCCACGTCCTGCGCGGCCTCGTGAAGGCCCTCGACATGCTCGACGAGGTGATCGCGCTGATCCGGCGCTCGCCCGACGTCGACGACGCCCGGCAGGGTCTGATCGAGCTGCTCGACATCGACGAGATCCAGGCGACGGCCATCCTCGACATGCAGCTGCGCCGTCTTGCCGCGCTGCAGCGGCAGAAGACGATCGACGACCTCGCCACCATCGAGCTCGAGATCGCCGACCTCGAGGACATCCTGGCCAGCGAGGCCCGGCAGCGCCAGATCGTCGGGGACGAGCTCGCCGAGATCGTGGAGAAGTTCGGCGACGACCGGCGTACTCAGATCATGGCCGCCGACGGCGACCTCTCGATGGAGGACCTGATCCCCGACGAGGAGCTCGTCGTCTCGATCACCCGCGGCGGCTACGCCAAGCGCACCCGCTCCGATGCCTACCGCACGCAGAAGCGCGGCGGGAAGGGTGTGCGCGGCGCGACCCTGCGCGGCGACGACGTCGTGCAACACCTGATGGCCACCACCAACCACCACTGGCTGCTGTTCTTCACCACCGCCGGTCGCGTCTACCGCACCAAGGCCTACAACCTCCCCGAGGCGCAGCGCGACGCGAAGGGCGGCCACGTCGCCGGCCTGCTGAGCTTCCAGCCCGACGAGGACATCGCGCAGGTGCTGGCGATCCGCGACTACGACCAGCAGCCCTACCTCGTGCTCGCCACCCGTAACGGCCTGGTCAAGAAGACCCGCCTCGGCGACTACAACAGCCCCCGTCAGGCCGGCGTGATCGCGATCAACTTCCGCGAGGACGACGACGAGCTGATCGGTGCGGAGCTGGTCGGCCCCGACGACGACATCCTGCTGGTCTCCCGTAAGGGTCAGGCGATCCGCTTCCGTGCGGACGACGCCCAGCTGCGGCCGATGGGTCGCGCCACCTCCGGGGTGACGGGCATGAAGTTCCGCGAGGGTGACGAGGTGCTCTCCATGTCGGTGATCCGTGCCGACCAGGTCGCGGCCGAGGCCGATGCCGAGGCCGGCGACCCCGAGACCGCCGCCGACGTCCAGCCGCAGTACGTCTTCACGATGACCGACGGCGGTTTCGCCAAGCGGACCCGGATCACCGACTACCGCCGGCAGTCCCGCGGCGGGATCGGCATCAAGACGATGTCGCTGGCCAACGAGGACCGTGGTGGTCTCGTCGGTGCGTTCATCGTGGTCGAGGGCGACGAGATCCTGTCGATCACGCAGGCCGGCCAGGTGGTGCGCAGCCCGATCAACTCCGAGTTCCGGGCCACCGGACGCGACACCATGGGCGTCAAGTTCGTCACGCCCAAGGGAGACGACGCGGTGGCCGTGGTCACCCGCTCGGTGGAGACCCCCGAGGTGGTCGAGGCGGTCGCGGAGGAGGCGGGCGAGGGGTCCGACGAGTCCACGGGGGGAGGTGACGAATCGCGCGATATGGGTACGGATGCAACAATCGAGAGCGGGACGGCGTCTTCCGAGGAGTCGTCCGAGTCCGACAACGGACCTGCTGTCGATCCAGAGAGTGAGGGCTGATGACAGAGCGCTCTGCCGAGCAGGCACCTGTCCAGACGCGCCCAGACCACCAGGACACCGCGCGGATCCCGCTCTCCGAGCGGCTCCAGCGCCGGATCAGTGCCTCCGACGAGCGGCGCACCTCCGGCCAGGCTCAGAAGAGCTCGGGCCGTGTCCTGCCGCCGCCTCCGCCCGAGCTCACCGCTCAGCGGGAGCGCGAGGAGGCCGACCGGCGCGAGGCCGAGCGGCTCGCCGCGGAGCGTCAGGCCGCCGAGCGCCGGGCAGCCGACCTCAGGGCCGTACCCCCTGCCGAGCCGCAGTCGATCCAGACCCAGTCGCCGATCGTGCCGGCCCCGGCGCCCGAGACCTCCCGCCGTACGCCGGCAGCGCCGGTGCTGGCGCGCGGGCCGCGCCGCGCCCGGCTCCGGCTCAGCCGGATCGACCCGTGGTCGGTGATGAAGGTGTCGTTCCTCCTGGCGATCGCCTTCGGCATCGTGACCGTCGTCTCCGTCTTCATGGTCTGGTCCGTGCTCAGCGCGGCCGGGGTGTGGAGCTCGATCAACAACACCGTGTCCGACACCCTCTCGAGCGGCAACAGCACCTCGTCGTTCAACATCGAGGACTACCTCGGCATGTCGCGGGTGCTCGGCTTCACCATGCTGGTCTCGGTGATCGACGTCGTGCTGATCACCGCGATCGCGACCCTGGGCGCGTTCCTCTACAACATGGCGGCGTCGCTCCTCGGCGGCATCGAGGTCACCCTGGCCGAGGACCAGGCCTGACCCGACGGTCCTGCCGGACGTGGTTTTGGGTGGCCGTCGGCCGCTGCGGTAACCTTCCCGCGCGGTCGCCGAGGCGGCCGTCCGGTCGTCGGCCCGTAGGCACGGCGGCGGCCACACCCGGGCCTATAGCTCAGACGGTTAGAGCGCTTCCCTGATAAGGAAGAGGTCACAGGTTCAAGTCCTGTTAGGCCCACTGGTTCACCCATGGACGGGAGTCGCCGTGAAGAAGATCCTCCTCATCGCCCTGGCCGCCGCCGGCGTGCTCTTCGCCAAGAAGAAGCTCGACGAGGGGCGACGGGAGCAGGCCCTGTGGGCCGAGGCGACCGACCGCGTCGACCGGCCCTGAGCTGAGCACCGCCGACTCCGGCCCGGTCCCAGCGACCGGCCGGCCGAGGGGCCTTGGCGCAATTGGTAGCGCACCTGCTTTGCAAGCAGGGGGTTAGGGGTTCGAGTCCCCTAGGCTCCACCCACTCTCCTGCCCGGGACGTCATACGTTTCGTGGCATAGAAGCCACAGGTCGTATGACGTCGCGGGGGTCAGGCAGCGCCGTGGAGGTTCTTCGCGGTCGGCGAGGTCGGCACCGTGTCGGGGTCCGGGTAGGTGCCGAACAACCGGTCGGCGGTGCCGGCGCTGGTGACGGTGAACCAGTAGTGCTCGTTCTTGTAGTGGTGCAGTCGATGGTTGCGCCAGACCGCGCGGTAGGCCCGCGTCCGTGGCCGGTGGTCGCTGTGGATCAGGTAGTGGGTCCACTCGTAGCCGAACATCACGGCGTAGACCGACACCAGCAGCGACCAGGCGGCGGAAGCACTCGGCACCGCGAGCAGCACCACCGCGACGTACGCCGGCAACAGCCAGGTCAGCACCGGCCAGGGGATGAACACCAGCGGTAGGTCGCGCGGGTCGGCGTGGTGCTCGCGGTGCTTGCGGGCCAGGAGCGAGTCGATCTCGACCGGTCCGACGCGGCGCGGTCGCCAGTGCAGGATCCCGACGTGGATCACCCACTCGATCGCCGGGAACAGCGCGAGCAGGACGACGGGGATCAGCAGCTCCCACCAGGAGCCGGGGCCGACCACGACCCGGCCGACCACCGAGGCGAGCAGGAACGTGGCGATCAGCCACGGAGACGGATGGTGCCAGAAGGCACGCCAGGCCTGTCCGAGGGTGAGTCCGCGTCGGCGGCTGAAACCGGTGATCCGGGCCTCGTCGGCTGCCAGCCGTTCCCGTGCGAGCCGGTCGACGTCGTCGGTCATCCTTGCTCCTCCACAGCGTCGAGAGCGGTGAGCAGCGCGTCGGTGCTCGGGCGCAGCACGCGCTCGGCGGCGGCGCGCGCCGTGTCGGGGTCGCCCTCATCGAGGGCCGCGGTCAGCACGCGGTAGGGGCCGGCGCTCTCGCCCGTGCCGAGCACGGGGGCCAGGACGACGAGGGCCGGCTCGTAGGCCGCGCGCAGGCTGTTGAACAGCAGCCGGAAGGTGATCGAGTCGGCCGCGTCGACCACGAGGTCCCAGTACGCGAGGGTGTGACGTTGCCGGTCCACGGCGTCGTCGGAGGCGGCGTACGACTCGACGGTCGCCCTGAGCTGCTCGACCTGGGCGTCCGTACGGCGCGCGGCAGCCAGCGCCGCCACTCCCGGGCCGATCACCAGCCGCGCCTCGACGACGCTGCGGACGGCCGCCACGTCGACGGACCCTCCCCGGACCAGGAGCGCGGGGAGGAGGTCCAGCCCGGCATGCCGGCGATAGTCGCGGACCGTGGTGGCGCCGCCGTGCCGGACCTCGAGCAGCCTGGTCTGGGTCATCCGCTGCAGCGCCTCGCGCACAGCCGGGCGGGACACGCCGAGCACCTCGGCGAGCCGGCGCTCGCTGGGCAGCGCCTCGCCCGGACCGAGGGCGCCGGACACGACCTCGTCGAGCACCTGGTCGAAGACGTCGTCGGGCACCGAGCGGCGGATGACGGGCTGGAGCGGCACGGTGGCGACGCTAGGAAGCCCGCAAGGTTTGGTCAATTGGTCTGACCAGTATCCGGGACGACTCTCGCCGCCGGACGGCCCAGCGGCCCTGCGTAGCCTGAGCCCGTGCCGTCCGACCTCGCCGTCCGCCCCGCGGCGCGGGCGCTCGCCCCGCGCTACTGGGGCGTCCACCTCCTGATGGTGGCAGCGGTCGTCGCGACGGTGCTCCTCGGCCGTTGGCAGTACGACGTGTGGCACGCACACCGCGCGGCCAGCGCCTCGTCGGTGACCCGGCTCGCACCGGTGCCGCTGGACTCCGTGCTCGGCCCGGACGCGGCGTACCCCGGAGACGGGCTGGGTCGCCCGGTGACGGTCGCGGGCACGTGGGACCCGGGCGGCACCGTCTTCATCTCCGGGCGGCAGCGCGGAGGGCGGACGGGGTACTGGGCGGTGACGCCCGTGGTGACGGCCTCGGGCTCCGAGGTCCCGGTGGTCCGGGGCTGGGTCACGGACCCGGACCGGGCACCGGCGGCGCCGCACGGCACGGCCGCCCTGGTCGGGCTGCTGCAGCCGCAGGAGGACACCGGCGCACCCGATGGCGACACGTCGGACGCCGTGCTCCCCGAGCTCAGCGTCACCGCCCTGCTGCAGCGCACGCACCGCGACCTCTACGGCGGCTACGTCATCGCCACCGACCGGGCCCTCCCCGGTGGGGCGACCACCGCCTCCGGGACTGCCGGCCTCGCACCCGCGGACGCCGAGCATCTCCCCGGGGCCGACGCGTCGACCGGTCTGCGCAACCTGCTCTACGCCTTCCAGTGGTGGGTGTTCGGTGCGTTCGCGATCTTCATGTGGTGGCGCTGGCTGATGGAGGACGTGTTCGGGCGGCCTCGCCGCGGGACCGCACCCGGCGGCGGGTAGGTTCGACGCCGTGTCCGTCTCGAAAGGTCTCTTCGTCGCCTACCGGGTGCTGGCCATGGTGGTGGGCGTCCTGCTCGCCTTCTGCGCGCTCATCGTGTTCCCGGCACGGCACTTCGCCGCCGAGGGCTCGTCGCTGCAGCAGTTCGGGGAGCAGTGGAGCATCCTGTGGGTCGCCCACGGCTGGGTCTTCATCGCTTATGTCGTGGTCTCGTTCCTGCTGTGGCGCCAGACCCGCTGGTCGGTTCCGTTCGCGTTGCTGGTGGTGGTCTCGGGCCTGATCCCCCTGGTCATCTTCTGGGTGGAGCACGTCGTCACCCGCCGGATCCGCGAGGAGCACCCCGAGCTCGCACCGACCGGTTGACGACCGGCGAGAATGCGGACATGACGACGGCGTTCGTGCTCGGTGGCGGTGGCGTGCTCGGGGCGGCCGAGGTCGGGATGCTGCGGGCTCTCTTCGAGGCCGAGATCGTTCCCGACCTGGTGCTCGGCACGAGCGTCGGGGCACTCAACGGCGCCATGGTCGCTCGCGACCCCAATCCCGCCGTGATCGACCGGCTGACTGAGCTGTGGCAGGACGCCGAGACCATGCGCGCGGTCTCCGACCGGCCGCTGCGCACCGTACGTCGCGCGGTGTCGACCGGCACCCACATCTACTCCTCGGCCCCGCTGCAGCAACGGCTCGTCGAGGAGTTCGGTGAGACGACCTTCGAGGACCTGGCCGTCCGCTTCCAGGTCTGTGCGGCCAGCATCGAGCGCGCCGCGGAGCACTGGTTCGACAGCGGCCGGCTGGTGGACGCGATCATGGCGAGCGCCGCCGTACCGGGCCTCCTGCCGCCGGCGCGCGTCGGCGACGAGCACTTCCTCGACGGCGGCATCGTGAACTCGATCCCGCTCGGCCGGGCGGTGCTCCTCGGGGCCGACCGGATCTTCGTGCTCCAGGTCGGGCGCATCGACCGGCCGCTGAAGGTGCCGACCCGGCCCTGGGAGGTCGCGCGTGTCTCCTTCGAGATCGCTCGGCGGCACCGCTTCGCGCGCGAGCTGGCGGAGGTGCCCGAGGGCGTGGAGGTGCACGTCCTGCCGGCCCGCGGTACGTCGGGCCGCGACGACTCCCTCCTGGCCCACCGCGACTTCTCGCAGGTGGGCAACCGCATCGACGCCAGCTACGAGGCGTCGCGGGACTACCTGGCCGGTGCCGGATGAGGTGGCTGCTGCGGCGATGCGTGATCGCGCCGGCCATGATCGGACTGGCGCTCCTCCTCTGGAGCACCCTCCCGCTGTGGCTGATCGTGGCGGCCGCTCTGGCACCGGTCCTGCCGGGTCGATGGCGGGCGCTGCGGCTGCTGTGGATGTTCGTGGTCGGCGTCACCGCGGAGAGCATCCTGCTGGTGGTGCTCTTCGGGCTCTGGCTGGCCTCCGGGTTCGGCCGCCGGATCCGTACGCCGTACTTCGAGGGCATCCACTACGACCTGGTGCAGGGCCTGATGTGGGTGGTGTTCACCGAGGCAGGGCGGGTCCTCGCGCTCCGGATCGAGACCGAGGGACCCAGCCCGGACGCCCACCCCGGGACGCCGCTGATCGTGGCCTGCCGCCATGCAGGCCCGGGCGACTCGTTCACGCTGATCCACACGCTCATGGACTGGTACCACCGCGAGCCCCGGGTCGTGCTCAAGGAGACCATGGCCTGGGACCCGGTCGTCGACGTCGTGCTGCGGCGCCTCCCGGCGCGCTTCATCGAGCCGAACCCCGGCCAGGGCCAGGACCTCGAGTCACAGATCGCCGATCTCGCGCGGGGCCTCGACGAGAACGACGCCTTCGTGATCTTCCCGGAGGGCGGCAACTTCACTCCTGAGCGGCGCCGCCGCGGCATCGAGCGACTGCGGGGGCGCGGGCTCGACCGGATGGCTGAGCGCGCGTCCCGGATGGCCCACGTCCTGCCGCCGCGACCCGGCGGCTTCCTGGCAGCGCTCGACGCGGCCCCGGACGCGGACGTCGTCCTGGTGGCGCACACCGGGCTGGACCACATGCTCACCGTCCGCGACGTGTGGCGCGAGCTGCCGATGGACAAGGTGATCGTGATGCGGTGGTGGCAGGTACCGCGCGAGGAGATCCCCACGGACCGCGAGGAGCAGATCGAGTGGCTCTTCGGCTGGTGGGAGCGGATCGATGCCTGGATAGCAGAGAACCGGCCGCAGGATCTCTCCCGCGGCCGGTCCCGGCGTACTGCTGTGGCGTCCTAGCCCGGTCAGGAGGTGGGCTTGTCGGCCTCGACCTCGACCACGTCGGCGGGCTCGTCCGGGGTGGTGACCGGGTGCGGCTCCTCGACGGCGTCCGAGAGGGCCTCGTCGGGCCCCGCCCCGCCCTCGTCCTCCGCAGCCGGCTCGTCGTCGGAGGCGGCGGTCGCGGCGTCGAAGATCGGGGTGTCGGAGGACTTCGGTCCCGGCGGGGGCGGCGGGCTGTAGGACGACTGCCAGTTGTCCTGCTGACCGCGCGACGCCAGCTTC
>Ga0302291_10000463_pt1 | contig 11873 bp, 8 predicted proteins | sample III_Fen_N1_4_FD_194548 | JGI IMG/M metagenome (GOLD analysis project Ga0302291, IMG submission 194548) | Peat permafrost microbial communities from Stordalen Mire near Abisko, Sweden - III_Fen_N1_4 | ecosystem: Environmental > Terrestrial > Soil > Wetlands > Permafrost | place: Sweden: Abisko... | reverse complement strand
GATGCTGGCCACCAGAATGGCGGCCACGGGCACCAGGGCGAAGGGCTGGCCGCTGGCTGAGAGGCGGCCGCGCAGCACGGCGCGCTCGTTGCGGCAGAAGAGCCGCTCCACGCGCTTGAGCGCAATCGGGTTGACGTTCCAGGTGTCGCCGCTGAGGTAGTGCACCTGCTCGACCACGCAGTCCTGCGGCGCGTGGAAGCGGTGGTACATCGCCGAGGTCAGGCGCAGCGTGACGAAGACGCCGTCTTCAAAATCGCTGACATCCTGCTCAGGGCCGAAGAGCTCGTCCATCTGATACGGAAAGCCCTTGGCCTGAAAGACCTGCCGGCCACGCACCGCGCCGCATTCGCCCACGATGGCGTCGCTGGGGCTGGCGAGCACTGCAGGGTCGGGGTCCACCGGTCGGGCGCCGGCCACCAGCTGGCGGGTGAAGCAGTCGTGCAGGCTGTCAAAGCGCTGCTGGCGCGCGTCGCTCAGGTCCAGATCGGTGAAGAGCCGCCACACGGCAATCGAGGCGCGCGCCAGCAGCGGGCTGCGGATCTGGCTGAACCAGCCCATGAAGCGCGTCAGCGCGATGCGCGGCACGCGGTTGGTGAGCAGAAAGTTGAGATCTTCGTTCTGGACGATGCGTCGAATCGGGTTCATTCACAAGCCTGTCAATTGATGCTGGTAGATATCGGCTGTTGCACAACCGATACGGGAAACATGGACGACACCTTTGCACTCTCGGCGCTCGCACTTGGTGTGCTGGCCTGGACCCTGCCGCGCGCCAAGCGCCGGCTCGAGCTCTCGCGCGCCAAGCACCGCTCGCTGGCGGGCCATTCGCGCATGGCCAAGCGCTTGGCCTCCTTGATCCCCGGCTATGCCTATGACGAGGCCGGCTTCTTCGCCTCGGACGGCGCACCCGCTGCCGTGCTCTCGCTGCGCCGCGCCGGCCTGGACCGGCTGGCCACCCAATTCGACGAACGCTTTCCGCGCAGCGTCGCGATGACGACTCAGGCCCGCGAGAGCCTGCCCGATCTGGCCTTCACCGGCAGCTACCGCGTGCCCTTCCAATACAGCCCCTATCTGCGCACACGGCTGAAGACCGGCAGCTTCTTGCGCGCCTCCTCCGGCGTGACGGTGGAAGATCTGGACGGCAATGTCTTCTACGACGTGACCGGCTCCTACGGCGTCAATGTGCTGGGCTACGACGTCTACAAGGACTGCATCGACGAGGCCAGCGCGCAGGTGCGCGCGCTCGGCCCCGTGCTGGGCGCCTATCACCCCTGCCTGCTGGAAAACGTCGAGCGCCTCAAGCGCATCTCGGGCCAGGACGCGGTGTCCTTCCATATGTCGGGCACCGAGGCCGTGATGCAGGCGGTGCGCCTGGCGCGTTATCACACGCGCCGCACCCACCTCGTGCGCTTTTGCGGGGCTTATCACGGCTGGTGGGAAGACGTGCAGCCCGGCCCCGGCAACCCGGTCAAGCCGCGCGATGTCTATACCCTGGAAGACATGGACGAGCGCGCGCTGAAGGTGCTGCGCACGCGGCGCGACATCGCCTGCGTGCTGGTCAATCCGCTGCAGGCCCTGCACCCGAACTCCGGCGCGCCGGGCGATTCCTCGCTGCTGGACAGCGGCCGGCGCGCGGGCTTTCACCGCGAGGCCTATGCGGCCTGGCTGCAAAAGCTGCGCGAGGTCTGCACCGAGCGCGGCATCGTGCTGATCTTCGACGAGATCTTTGTGGGCTTCCGGCTCGCAACCGGCGGCGCGCAGGAATACTTCGGCGTGAAAGCCGATATGGTCACCTACGGCAAAACGCTGGGCGGTGGCCTGCCGGTGGGCGTGGTCTGCGGGCGGGCCGACTTGATGAAGCGCTTTCGCGAAGAGCGCCCGGCCGACATCTGCTTTGCGCGCGGCACCTTCAATTCGCACCCTTACGTGATGGGCGCGATGAAGGCCTTTCTCGACCGGCTGGAGACGAGTGAGGTCCAGGCTCTTTACGCAGGCCTGGACGAGCGCTGGAACGCGCGCGCTACGGCCTTCAACACGGCGCTGAAGGCGGCCGGCGTGCCGGTGCAGGTGGCGAATCTGTCCTCGATCTGGACGGTGCTCTATACCGCGCCCTCCCGCTACAACTGGATGCTGCAGTTCTATCTCCGCGCGCAAGGCCTGGCGCTCAGCTGGGTAGGCACGGGCCGATTGATCTTCAGCCTGAACTACAGCGATGCCGATTTCGAAGCAGTGCTGCAGCGCTTTGTGGCCGCCGCGCAGGCCATGCAGGCGGACGGCTGGTGGTGGCAAGACGCCGCGCTGACCAACAAGGCCATCAAGCGCGGCGTGCTTCGCGAGTTGCTGCGTCAAGCCTTCTGAGCATCGGCCTCGGGTTCAGCATGCCCGCTTTGTTGGACATGCTGAGCATGCTGAACATGATGCATGGGGTCCAGCAGCTCGCCGCGCAGCAGATACAGCGGGGCCTTGTGATACAGCCAGATGTCGTGCAGCGGGTCGGTCAGGATCTTGCTCATCCAGGCCAGGCCGGCCAGCAGGCTCTGGCTGACCCACAGCTGGGCCACGCGGAACAGCAGGCCCGCCACGCCCAGCGCAAACCAGGCGATGCCCACATCGTGCAGCCATTCCTTGGTGTTGGTGCTGGGTTCGATCAGACCAAACAGCGAGGGCTGCAGCCACAGCAGCAGCGGAATCGCCAGCCACACGCTCAGCAGCACGATCTTGCGCTGGATGTTGTAGCCCACCTTGACGGCTTCCTTGTATTCGTCGGTAGCGTCGTTGACATGGTCGTAGCCGCGCGGCTCAAACAGGAAGTGGCCCGCCTGGCGCGTCGTCATCGACACGCACCAGGCCAGCAGCGCGGCCGAGGCCGGGTCCACAAAGACCAGGGCATAGGCCACCAGAAAGCTGATCGCACTGATGAAGTGCAGGCTCTGGTTGATGCGGCTCTGGTGGTAGTAGCGGTGGTCGTCCCAGCGCTGGGTGGCAAGGGTTTGCAGGAATTCCTTCACAGCGGACCTCTTCATGGTTTGTCGTGGCGTGATTGCGGGCGCAGCCGGCCACGCCCATCAAGACGGCGCCAGCTTGCGTGACGGCATGGTGAACATCTCGCGTGAAATCGGCGTGACGATTTCGTGTCCGTCCGCAGACACGGCTGCGCCACCGCACTGTCATCGAACTGTTGCACTCGGCTGGCAGCATGCGCGCCATGCAGCCCAAATCACTGATGCCGACGCCGTACCCACCCAGCGCGCCCACGCTGGCCGTGCCAACCGGCATCATCGTGGACCACTTTGCGGCCGCGCGGCGTTCGCTGCGCATCGCCTTCGTCACCGAGACCTATCCGCCCGAAGTCAATGGCGTGTCGATGACGCTGGCGCGCGTGGTGGACGGCCTGCATCGCCGCAACCATGACGTGCAGCTGATTCGGCCGCGCCAGCCCGGCAAGGATGCAGGCAAGGAGGGCGCCGATGCCAGCAGCAACGGCCTGCGCTTCCACGAGGTGCTGATGCGCGGCCTGCCGATCCCGCGCTACCCGAACCTGCGCATGGGTGTGCCGTCGAAGAAGGCACTGATCAAGCTCTGGTCCACGCACCGGCCGGACGTCGTTCACATCGCGACCGAGGGCCCGCTGGGCTGGTCAGCGCTGCAGGCGGCACTGAACCTGAAGCTGCCGGTGAGCACCGACTTCCGCACCAACTTCCATGCCTATAGCAAGCACTACGGCATCGGCTGGCTGCACAAGCCCATCATGGCGTACCTGCGAAAATTCCATAACCGCGCGCACTGCACCATGGTGCCCACCGAGGCGCTGCGCCGCGATCTGGACAGCTATGGCTTCCGGGATCTGCGCGTGGTGGCGCGCGGCGTGGACATGCAGCAGTTCAACAGCACACGACGCAGCGCGGCGCTGCGGCAGAGCTGGGGCGCTGCCGACAACGATCTGGTGGTGAGTTGCGTCGGGCGCCTGGCGCCTGAGAAGAATCTCAACACCTTGCTGACGGCCTTTGCCGCCATCCGCCAGGTGCAGCCGCGCGCCAAGCTGCTGCTGGTCGGTGAGGGCCCGCTGCGTGCCGAGCTGCAAGCGCGCTGCCCCGACGCCATCTTTGCCGGCCAGCGGCACGCTGCCGATCTGGCCGAGCACTACGCTTCGTCCGATCTTTTCCTGTTCCCCAGCCTGACTGAGACCTTTGGTAACGTCACGCTTGAAGCGATGGCCAGCGGCTTAGCCGTAGTGGCCTTCAATTACGCCGCTGCTGCCGAGTTGATCAGCTCAGGCCATGACGGCCTGCTCGCCCCTCCCGACGACGGCGCCGCCTTCGTCAGGCTGGCGGTCGACGCTGCGCAGGATATGGCACGTTGCCGCCAACTGGGCGAGCGAGCACGGCTGAAGGCGACGGAGCTGGACTGGGCCAGCATCGTGATGCGCTTTGAAGACGCGCTGGCCGGCGTGATGCGGCATAACGAACAGATGCCCGGCTTCGTGTTCGCGGCCCGTCACGATCCCGCCGCCTGAGGCGTCGCCTCAAGCTCGGCTCGCGCGCGCCGACGCTCGCGCCACATCAGCGCGGCAATGCCGGAGGCGATGGCCAGGCCAAACACCCACATCACCGGCACGATGGGCACGCCCGCAGCCAACAGCAGCGCGTAAGCGGCCAGCATGGCCAGCACGCTGGCGTTCTCGCTGCAGCCCTGCACGGCAATCGAGCGGCCGGCGCTCAGCAAGGTGTAGCCGCGATGCTGCAGCAGCGCATTCAGCGGCACCACCATCACACCACCCACGGCCCCCACCAGGGCCAGCAAGACCACGGCCAGGAGCAGGCTCGTGGTCGAGGCAATCATCGGCATCATCAGGCCCAGCAGCACGCCGAATACCAGCATGTGCTTGGCGGCCGACAGAGGCACCCAGCGTCCGGCCGCCGTGGCGCCCACCACCACGCCCACGGCCACCGAGGCCTGCAGATAGGCGGCCTGCGCCAAGGGCAGCAGCAGCACGTCGGTGGCCCAGCGCAGCACGGCGAATTGCAGTGTGGCGCCCAAGCCCCAGAACAGCGTAGTCACCGCCAGCGACAGGCCGCCATCGGCATCGCTCCAGAGGCGACGGTTGTCCTGCACAAAGTCCGCCAGCAGCGACCGCCAATGAAAGCTGCAAGCCGGATATCGCGCGCCGCTGTCAGGCACGCCCAGGTTCAGCAGGCTGGAGGCCAGATAGACCAGCAGCAGCAGCGCGAGCGAGGCCGTGTAGCGGCTGGCGGCCAGCAGGCTGACCAACCCGTCCAGCAAGGACTGCAGCCCGGCCATCCACGCGGCATCCAGCAGCCAGGCGCTGACCAGCACGCCGCCCAGCATCGCGCCGAGCAGAGCCGCACAGACGACAGACACCTCCAGCCAGCCGTTCGCCGCGACCAGGCGCTCGGGGCCGACCAGCTCGGTGATCAGCCCGTACTTGGCGGGCGCGTAGCCGGCCGCACCCAGACCGATGATGGCAAAGGCGGCCACCGGCTGCAGGCCGGCCAGCAGGGCCAGCACGCCCAGCACCTTGACGCCATTCATCCAGGCCATCAAGCGGCGCTTGGGCGCGGCGTCGGCCAACGCGCCGATGAAGGGCGCCAGCAAGACGTAGAAGATCGTGAAGCCGAGTTTGAGCAGGGGCGCCCACCAGGGCGGCAGGCCGCGCTCGCCAAGCAGCGCAATCGTGACGATCAGCAAGGCGTTGTCCGCCAAGGCCGATGCAAACTGGGCGGCAATCAGAAAGTGAAAGCCGCGGGGCATGCGCGCCGCTCTCACGGCAGGCGCGGGCGAATGGATGGAGTCGGCAATGGAGTGCGTCCGAGTAAAACGGGCGAGTGTTGCCGAAGCGCATGAATCGCTCATGACAGAGCGCTGCGCCAGGTTTTTCACCAAGCGGTCATATGCCGACAGCATCCTGCATGATTGGGGGAATATTGAATGAGTCCAGCACACAAACGTGTGGCCGCCGAGACCTGGGATGCGGGCGTGTGCGAGCGCCTGATCACCGAGCTATGGGAGCTGCGCAGCGCGATGGTCGAGCATGCAGCCGAGCTCAAGCCCTGGCTACATGAGCTGGAGCCCGCACACGCGGCCAGCGCCATCAATCTGGCGCACTACCTGGCGATGCGGCGGGTCGACATGCGGCGCCTTCAGGAGCAGCTGGCGTGGTTGGGACTGTCGTCGCTCGGCCGCTCGGAAACCCATGTACTGGCCAATCTGGACAAGGTGCTGGGCATCTTGCACCGGCTCACTGGCCGCGCATGGAACTCGCTGACGCTGGACGAGCCGATGGGCTCGATACGCGGCCCGGCCCGGCTGCAGGCCAATGCCTGCGGCCTGCTGGGCGAGGCACCCAAGCATCGTGGCGTGCGCATCATGGTGACCCTGCCGACCCAGGCCGCCACCAGCGACAGCCTGATTGAAGGCCTGGTGACCGAGGGCATGGACATCGCCCGCATCAACTGCGCGCACGATGGCCCGGCCGACTGGGCAGCCATGGCCTTGCGCGTGCGCGAGGCCGCCGCGCGCGCCGGGCGCAGCGTGCGCATCCACATGGACCTGGGCGGCCCCAAGCTGCGCACCGGACCGATCGCCGAAGAAGCCGCCGTCATCAAGCTCAAGCCGGTGCGCAACCTCTACGGCCGTGTATCGACGCCGGCGCGTCTGGGCCTGCAGCCCGCCGGCAGCGCCCAGCGCGTGGCCGGCGCGCAATTCAGCGTCGGGGTGAATGCCGCCTGGCTCAAGCAGCTGCGCCTCGGCGACCGCATCGAGCTGTGCGATGCACGCGCGGCCGACCGCAAGCTGACGGTGGTGGATGTCCAGGCGGGTGGCGTGCTGGTGGAATGCGCGCGCACGGCCTATCTGGTGAGCGAGACCCGCTTGTGCCTGCACCGATCCAAGTCCGAGCTGTATGAAACCACGCTCAGCGAACTGCCGGCCGCACCCGGCCAGTTGCAGTTGCACCGTGGCGACATCATTCATCTGCTCGGCAAGGGCATGGGGCGCGCCGCCGTACCCGGCGAGAAGGGCCGGCGCAGCAAGCCCGCCCACGTCGTCTGCACCCTGCCCGAAGCCCTGGCACAGCTGCGCAAGGGCGAGCGCGTGTGGTTCGACGATGGCCGCATCGGCGCGGTGGTGCGGCGCCGGGTGGCTGGCGGCCTGGCGCTGGAGATCACCCAGGCGCGCGATGGCGGCGAGCGCCTGGCGGCCGACAAGGGTATCAACATGCCCGATACCGCGCTCGATCTGCCCGCGCTGACCGACAAGGATCTGGCCGATCTGGAGGTGGTGGCAAAGCATGCCGATATCGTCGGCCTGTCCTTCGCGCAGTCGGCCGCCGATGTGCGAGCACTGCGCGAGCGCCTCGTCGCGCTGGGGGCCGGGCACATCGGCCTGATCCTGAAGATCGAGACCCAGCGTGGCTTCGTGCATCTGCCCGAGATGCTGCTGGCCGCCATGGCCAGCCCGCATGCCGGCGTGATGATCGCGCGCGGCGACCTGGCCGTGGAGTGCGGCTACGAGCGCATGGCCGAGGTGCAGGAAGAAATTCTCTGGGCCTGCGAGGCGGCGCACATGCCGGTGGTCTGGGCCACGCAGGTGCTGGAATCGCTGGCCAAGACCGGCCTGCCCTCGCGCGCCGAGATTACCGACGCCGCGATGGGCGAGCGCGCCGAATGCGTGATGCTGAACAAGGGGCCGCATATCCTGGATGCGATGCGCACGCTGGATGACATCCTCCAGCGCATGCAGACCCACCAGTCCAAGAAGCGCCCGCTGATGCGCGCGCTGAAATCCTGGAACAAGGCGCTGGGGCTGGGGGCGGCCGGCGCGGCCTAATCGTCCTGATCGGCCTAAGCGAAATGTTGCACGTGACAGAACTGACACAGGCCCGTCACGCGCCTGTCGTCTTGCCATCGGACGATCTGAGTCCATGCGCCGAGACCTGCCTTTCGAACCCGACGACAGTCCAGACACTTCGGTGCCGTCTGCGGCGCGCATGCGCGTACGCACGGTCTGGATCTCGGACATCCATCTGGGCACGCCAGGCTGCCAGGCCGAGCAACTGCTCGGCTTTCTGCGCGATGTGGAGTGCGAGACGCTCTACCTCGTGGGCGACATCATCGATGGCTGGCAACTGCGCCGACAGTGGTACTGGCCGCAGGCGCACAACGATGTGGTGCAGAAGCTGCTGCGCAAGGCGCGCAAGGGCACGCAGGTCATCTTCGTCCCCGGCAACCACGATGAGTTCGCGCGCAAATACGTGCACCACAACTTTGGCGGCGTCGAGGTGGTCAACGACTGCATGCACGAGACCGCCGACGGCCGACTGCTGTGGGTGGTGCACGGCGATCTGTTCGACGGCGTGATCCAGTGCGCCCGCTGGCTGGCCTATGTGGGCGACTCGGCCTATGAGCTGACGCTCAAGCTCAACCGCCACCTGAACTCGCTGCGCGCGCGCCTGGGCCTGCCCTACTGGAGCCTGTCGCGCTATCTGAAGCTCAAGGTCAAGCGCGCGGTCAGCTATGTCAGCGACTTCGAGCACGCCGTGGCACGCGAGGCGATCCGGCGCGGCGCCCATGGCGTGGTCTGCGGCCACATCCACCATGCGGAGATGCGCGAGATCGACGGCATCCTCTACGCCAACGATGGCGACTGGGTCGAGAGCCTCACCGCCCTGGTCGAGCATGCCGATGGTCGGCTGGAAATCATCGACTGGGTCGAGGCCCAGGCCAAGGCAGCTGCCACGCCGGCCCGCGTGCCCCTGGCCGCCGATCTGGCGACCTGAGTTCCATGCGGCCCGTCTCGATCTGCCCGGCGCCCGCCGGACGCAGGCTCACCTTCCTGGGCCTGACGCTGATGCTCGCGCTGCTGAGTGCCTGCTCGCCGCGCCTGATGCTGGTGCGCAGCGTGGCCGATGAGCTGGCCAGCCAGGGCCAGGCGGCGGAGGAAGATGTGCAGCTGGCGCGCGAGGCCAGCGCCTTCTACCTGAAGCTGTCGGAATCGCTGTTGCGCCAGGCGCCCGATCACCCGGCCCTGGCCGAAAGCGTGGCCGCCGGCTTCACGCAGTACGCCTATGCCTTCGTCGCCAGCGAGGCCGAGCGCATTGAGGGCCGCGACGCCAAGGCCGCGCAAGCGCTACGCGTGCGTGCGGCGCGGCTCTATCTGCGTGCCCAGCGCCATGCGATGACGGCGCTGGAGCAGCAGTCTCCCGGATTCGCCAAGGCCCTGGCGAGCCCAGACGCCGCGCAGTGGCCCAAGCTGCGCGCGGATCAGGTCGGCCTGGCCTACTGGGCAGCGGCGGCCTGGGGCGGCTGCATCTCCTTGTCCAAGGACGATCCCAATGTGGTGGCCGATCTGCCCCTGGCCATGCGCCTGGCGCGGCTGGCCTACGAGCGCGAGCCCGCGCATGGCGGTGGCGCGCTGGCATCGCTGATGGGCAACTTCGAGCTGGCACGCCCGGGCGGCACGGTGGCGCAAGCCACGCGCTACTTCGATGAGGCGATTGCGCTGGGCGCGGGCCAGAACGCCGGCGCCTATGTGGCCAAGGCCGAAGGCATCGCCCAGCCCGCCGGAGATCGCCCAGCCTTCGAGGCCTTGCTGCAACAAGCGCTGCACGCCAGTCGAGAGGCGCGCAATCTGCCCAACGAGGTGATGCGCGAGCGGGCCCAGTGGCTGCTCGACAGCGCCGACGACCTCTTCTAGAAAATGAAACTGACACCCATGCGCCTGTTCCGTTTGATCGCCCTTGGCCTGATGGGTGTGCTCGCCGCGTTCAGCGGCATGGCAGCCGACAAGCCCCTGCGTATCGGCACCCTCGTGCCCAAGAACTCGCTCTACCACCGCCAGTTGCTGGAGATCGGCGAGGCCTGCCGCCAGGCCCAGGGCGGCAGCGCGAAATACCTGGTCTTCCCCGACGGCAGCCAGGGAGGCGAGGCCGAGATGGCGCGGCGCATGCGCATCGGGCAGTTGCAGGGCGCGCTGCTGTCGGTCGTCGGCCTGCGCGAGATCGAGCCCTCGATCGCTGCGCTGCAGAACCTGCCGCTGGCCTTTCGCAGCTGGGAAGAGGTCGACTATGTGCGCGAGAAGATGCGCCCGGCGATGGAGAAGAAGTTCCTCGACAAGGGCTTCGTCGTGCTGGCCTGGGGTGATGCGGGCTGGGTGCGCTTCTTCTCCAAGCAGGCGGCGCTGCGGCCAGAGGACTTCAAGAAGATGAAGTTCTTTGCCTGGGGCTCCGAGCCCGAGCAACAGGACATCATGAAGAGCCTGGGCTACACGCCGGTACCGCTGGAAACCAGCGACATCCTGCCCGCCATCCAGACCGGCATGATCAATGTCGTGCCCTCCACACCCTACTTCGCGCTGGCCAGCCAGATCTACGCCACCGCGCCGAATATGTTGGAGATCAACTGGGCACCCATCGTCGGCGCCCTGGTGCTGACCAAGAAGGCCTGGGATGAGATGACGCCTGCCGCGCAGGTCGCTCTGCGCAGTGCCAGCGACAAGGCCGGCGTGCAGATTCGCGCCAAGGCCCGCCAGGAGGTCGATGAGGCGGTGGACGCGATGAAGCAGCGCGGCCTGATGGTCAATCGGCCGAATGCCGAGCAGATGAAGGAATGGCAGGAGCTGGCCGACAAGCTCTATCCACGCATCCGCGGCGTGATGGTGCCGGCCGAAACCTTTGACGAAGTGTTTGCGCATCTGAAGGCCTACCGCGCCGCCAAGGGCCTGCCACGGTGAGCGCTGGCACGGTGGGGCGCTGGCGCCAGCTTGCGCATCTTGAGCGCCTGGACGAAGGCATCGCCTCGGCCGCGCTGCTGCTGATGGCGCTGATCCCGCTGGTGGAGATCATTGCCCGGCCGCTGATGGGCCGAGGCGTGGAAAACGCACCGGTGCTGGTCCAGCATCTGGGCTTGCTGCTGGCCATGTTCGGCGCGGTGGCGGCCGAGCGCCACGGGCACCTCACCACGCTGGGCAGCGGCCTGGGCACACTGGGCAGCGCGCGTGCGCAGGCGGCCACGTTGGCCTTCGCCAATGCCTCGGCCGCGCTGATCTGCGGCGGCTTGAGCTTTGCGAGCTGGCGCCTGGTGAGCAGCGAGATGCAGGCCCCGCAGGCCCTGGCCTATGGCGTGCCGGTCTGGTGGGTGCAGGCGGCCATGCCGCTGGGCTTTGCGCTGCTGGGCCTCAAGCTGGGTGCGCGGCTGCCGCTGCCGCCCTGGCTCAAAGTCCCGGCCGGCCTGCTGCTCAGCGGGATCGGCATTGCCTTCGCCCAGCAGTTCGACGGCAGCGCGCTGCCCGTGGCGCCGCTGCTGCTGTGGCTGCTGGCCGTGCTGCTGGCGGGCGCGCCGATCTTTGCGGTGCTGGGCGGCCTGGCGCTGAGCCTTTTCTGGCAGGACGGCAACCCGCTGGCGGCGGTGGCGCTGTCGCATTACCAGATCACCGTCAACCCTTCGCTGCCGGCCTTGCCGCTGTTCACGCTGGCCGGCCTCGTCTTTGCCCGCACCGGCGCGGCGCAGCGCCTGGGCGCGATGTTCCTCGCGATCTTCGGCCAGGGCGTGCGCGGCACGGTGGTCGCGGCGGCCCTGCTGTGCTCGCTGTTCACCGCCTTCACGGGTGGCAGCGGCGTCACCATCCTGGCGCTGGGCGGCCTGCTGCTGCCCTTGCTGCGCGATGCCGGCTACCCCGAGCAGCGCGGCATCAGCCTGGTGACCAGCGCCAGCGCGCTGGGTGTGCTGCTCGCGCCCTCGGTGCCGATGATCATGTACGCCATCATCGCCCGCGTACCGATCAACACCATGTTCCTGGCGGGCGTCGTGCCGGCAGCGGTCATGGTGATTTTTCTGCTGGTGTTTGGCGGCTATCTGCGCCGC
>Ga0302291_10000461_pt1 | contig 11910 bp, 7 predicted proteins | sample III_Fen_N1_4_FD_194548 | JGI IMG/M metagenome (GOLD analysis project Ga0302291, IMG submission 194548) | Peat permafrost microbial communities from Stordalen Mire near Abisko, Sweden - III_Fen_N1_4 | ecosystem: Environmental > Terrestrial > Soil > Wetlands > Permafrost | place: Sweden: Abisko... | reverse complement strand
CAGCGCCTCGACCGAGACCATCTGGTCGCGCAGCGCGATGCGGGCGTAGAAGTGCGTCTTCATGTCGAACTGCGGATCGCTGTCGAGCGCGGTGATGGCTTCCTTGTCGCTCCAGAGCACGTGGCAGAGGCCGTCGACGTTGATCGCGATGGCGGCGGCGCAGGCGTCCTTCTCTTCAACCTTCTCGACCTGATAGACGCCGGCGCCAAGCAGCGCGTCGGCGCGGTACAGCGGCGTGTCCCAGCCGTGGGCTTCGCCGAGCGCGTAGATGGCGGGGCAGTCTTCCTTGGCGTTGGGCGTGTCGGGCGTCTTGTCGAACAGGTCGAGCAGTTCGCGCGCGCTGGTGACGTCATAGATTTCCCAGGGTTCGCGACCGCCGATGGCGTAGACCTTGCGGATGAAATCCTGCTGGTCGAATGCGAACCAGGCCTTCACGTCACCCTTGGTGGGTTCTTCGATGATGTAGATCACGGGTGCTCCGGTGTCGGGTTTGTTGGCCAATGGCGTGTGAATGCAGTTTTGGTGCCCGAGGCCGGATGTCAGAGCTTGAGCGCGCCGGTGTAGCCGGTGAGTTCGAGATAGCCGAGCCCGACGCGCTTGCCGCCTTCCAGCGCGCGCACCGCGCCTTCCCAGTAGACGACACCGGTCGAGCGGCGCGAATCGAGTTCCTGATCGTTCATCAGCGGTTCGAGCGTGAGGCGGCGCGTGCCGATGTCGAGCGTCATCGCGACCGGATAGCGCGCGCCGGTGCGCGGGCTGGTCCAGACGCGCAGCGGGGTGAAGCGCGGCGTGCCGGGGTCGGTGGTGGCACCGGCATTGACGGCGCGGTAACCGGCGTGCGCCCACAGCGCCGGGGCATCGTCGGCCGCGCCCTTGCGCCGCATGCGGAAGGCCATCAGCGCGCTGCCGTCGTCGAAGTTGATCGCGGTCCAGTCCCAGCCGGCGGCGTCGGGCGCGAGGTACTGGCTCGACCATTCGTGATCGAGCCAGGCGCGGCCGGTGACGCGGCGCTCATGCCCATCGCGCGTGACGCTGCCGGCGACGCCAAGCGCGGGCAGCGAGTAATAGTGGCTGGCCGACACCGGCCGGCCCGGCACCGGCGCCGATTTCTGCGACCAGCCGGCGTCGCCCTGCAGCATCGGCGGCTGGGTCGGCGTGAAGTCGAGCGCGAGGGTGAAGTCGCGCGCGGCGAGCCGGGCCTGCCAGCGATCGGTGGCGGCGTCGCGGGCAAGGCGCCAGTCGCGTAGCGCGAGGCTGGCGTCGCCGACGCTGGCGGCGACATCGCTGAAGCCGGCGCGCAGCGCGCGGTCGTCGTGCAGCGCGTGGCCGAGCGCGGGGTCGGACAGCGCGACATGCGCGAACACGATCTGGCGCGGCGCGAAGCGCGAGGCGGCGCTGGCGCCGACCGCGAGCCGCGAGCGGAAGAAGGTGATCTGGAAGCCGAGCGGCGCGGCGGCGTCGGCGGCGTCGAGCCAGCCGGTGAGGTACCACCACTCGGTGCGGAAACCGGGGTGGGCGCCGTGGTCGCGCGGGAAGGCGAGGGCGGCGCCGCGCACGGGTTCGTCGAACGGCGGTTCGGCGGGCGCGACGGGGTCGGGGGCGGCGGCTGTGTCGCGGGGGCGGTCGGCGGCGTGCGCGCTGGCCGCAAGCGTGCCGGCCAAACCCGCGAGGAGCCGGCGCCGCCGCGCATCGATCGGGCGCTTGCCAACCGGCGTCACATCCGCCTGCGCGTCATGTGGCAGATCGCCGCCATCCATCCCGTCTGCCCGCTGCCGTTTCACATCGCCTCCGTCGTTCGCCGGGGCTTGGTGTGAATTGCGCGCGCCGGGTTCCCAAGCTTGCCCGAGCCGGGCGCCGGCGCGCGGGCAAGGCTCTCAGCGGTACTCGGCGCTCCAGACGTGCACGGCGTAGTTGTCGACCACCGGCCGGGTGCTGCCGAGGAAGCCGGTCGCCGTGGTCCAGACCGTGGTCACGCGGCCGTCGGCGTGGGCGGCGATGCGCGGCCAGGTGCTGGCGTAGCCGGGGCTGTTGGTCGCGAGCGCGTGGACGCCGGGCAGCGTCGGGGTCTCCCAGCGCGCGCCGCTGGCCGACCAGCGCCGGGTGCGGATTTCGCGCGTCGCGCCGGTCGCGTCGCCGGCGTCCCAGGCGGCGGTGAGGTTGCCGGCGCCGTCGTGCGCGAACTGCGGCTCGCTGGCGTCGGCGACGGTCTGCGCGAACACCGGCTGGGCCGCGTCCCAGCGCTTGTTGCGGCCGTCGTAGCGCTGGGCGCGCCATTGCGCGATCGGCGTGACGCCGTCGCTGAAGAGCAGGAAGGCGTCGTTGCGGCCGGTGGCGGCGGCCAGCGTGTCGGCGGGCGCGCCGGGCACCTGTGCCGGCGCGGTCAGCGGCCAGCTGTCGGGGCCGACGAGGCGCCACCAGCTGCCGGATTCGCTGCCGCTGCCGCTCCAGGTGATGACGGCGCGGCCGTAGTCGAGCGGCATGACGCGCGGCGCGTGCGCGTGCTTCTGGCCGGTCGAGAGCGGATTGGGCCAGCGCCACTTGCCGGTCGCCGGGTCGTAGAGCTGGACGAAGGCGTAGCTGGTGTTGTCGGTCAGGCAGCGCACGGCGTAGCTGATGAAGACCTTGCCGTCGCCGGTGAGCTGCACGTCGAGCGGGCCGTCCCAGAACGAGATCAGCGACAGCGTGCGCAAATTGACCGGCTCTTTCCAGCGCTGGCCGGCGATGTCATAGCTCGCGAGCCAGAGGCCGAGGCGCTGCCAGCCGGTGTCGTCCGACGTCGGCGAGCCAATGCCGACCAGCAGCACGCCGCCACGACCATCGGCGATCAGGCGCGGCGGCTGTTCCAGCTCGACGCCGTCGAAGCGGTCGCCGGGGACGACGGTCGGGCCGGTCCAGGTCTTGGTCGCGGCCGAGTAATGCGCGCTGCGTACCTCGCCGCGGAAGCCGTTGCGCCAGGCCCAGAGCGCGACCGCGTCGCCATTGGGCAGCGTCGCGAGCTGGAGATTGGAGTTCGATTCGAAGCCGTCGGGGTCGGGCGCGCCCATCGGGAACTCGGCTTCGACCCAGTTGTCGCTGCCGGCGGCGCGGTGCAGCAGCTTGTAGCCGGCGGCGCCGAAACCGTTGTCGATGTACCAGGCGGTGATGGCGTTGCCGGCCGCATCGACCGCAACCGTGTGCGTGCGCACGACGAAGCCGCGATCCTGATCGGTGCCGAATTCGAGGCCGCTGCCGGTATCGACCGGCGGGCGCCAGCTGCGCGCGGTGACGGCCTGGGCAGTGGCGCGCGGTGTGGTGGTGTCGGTGGAAGCGGCGAGTTCGGTGCCGGCCGTTTGCGCCGTGGCGGCGCTGGCGCCGGCAGCGCCGCCGGGATTGCCGCCGCCGCAGGCGGCGAGGCCGAGCGCCAGACCAAGAGTGAGCGCAAGACGCGCGGCGTAATGGCCCGGAGTGTGCGATTGCGGATGCAGGCCGAGGCGGGACATACGTTTCTTCCTTGATTGGGCAACGGCCCGATCCCCCGAGGCTAGCGATTGGCGGCCGAAATTACGGGAAGAAACACTTAGAGATGTCGCTCCGAAATGACTAAAAGAAAAAGATTTTTATCTAGTGACACCTAGATGTCGTTGCGGACGGATGCGACCGCTGACATCGACGCCGCGTGATGCGCCGCAACCATCGCCGTCAACGCCGCCGCGCCGACCAGCCCGAGCGCGACGCCCGCGAGCAGCCCGCCTGGAACGTGCCATTGCATCGTCCAGTGGAAGCTCTGCGGATTGACCACGAACACCAGCACCGCGCCGATCGCCGCGCCGAGCGCCAGCCCCGCGAGCACGCCGACGCCGGCCAGCAGCGCGCCTTCGAGCGCCAGCATCGCGAGGATCTGGCCGCGCGCGACGCCGAGGTGCCGCAGCATCCCGAACTCGCGCGCGCGGGCCAGCGCTTCGGCGCCGAAGGCGGTTGCGACGCCGGCCAGGCCGACTGCAATCGCGACCGCTTCGAGCAGGTAGGTGACGATGAAGCTGCGGTCGAACACGCGCAGGCTGAGCGCGCGGATGTCGCGGGACAGCGCGAGGTCGGCGCCGTCGAGGCCGGGCAGGGCGCGGATTGCGGCGGCGACGGCTTCGCCCGAGGCGCCGGGCGCGAGGCGGATCGACGCGTCGGTGGACGGCGCGCGCTGGCCGGCGACGGCGGCGAGGCGCTCGCGGTCGATGACGATGGCGCCGAACTGGCGGGCGTAATCGCGCCACACGCCGGCGACGCGCACCGCGACCGGCGCGCCGGCCGGGCCGAGCGGCAAGCTCAGGTGGCGGCCGGGGGTGAAGGCGTAGAGATCGACCATGGCTTCGGTGACCCAGATGGGGATCGGCGCGGCGGCGCCATCGGGTGTTGCGCCGGGTGGGCGCGTGCTGCCCGCCGTCGTCACATCGGCAACCACGCTGCCATCGACCATCGGCAGCCGTTCCGCCGCCGCGCGCGCATCGGGCATGGCGCGCGCGATCAGCAGCACATTTGGCCGGCGCGGATCGAGCGCGAGAGGTGCGAGTCGCGCGAATTCCACTGTCGCCACGCCCGGCACCGCCGCAAGCGCGGCCTCGAACGCGGGCGGAATTGCGCCGTCGCCGCCGGTGCGCAGATAGACATCGGCCGGCAGGATCTGGCCGAGCCAGTCGTCGACCGAGTGGCGGAAGCTCGACACCATGATCGCCATCGCGACCATCAGGCTGAAGCTGGAGACCACGCCGGCCAGCATCACGCTGGCGCGCGCCGGGCTGTGCGCAACCCGCGCCGAGGCCAGCGCCAGCACCGCCGAGCGCGAACGCGCCGCGAGCCGGCCGAGCGGCGCGACCAGCAGCGCCGCGAGCGCCGGCATCAGCCACAGTCCGCCCGCAAGCAGCGCCGCGATGGCCGCGTAACCGCCGAGCGCAATCCCCGCGACTGGCGGCGACCAGCTCAGCGCCGCGCCGGCCGCGAGCAGCGCAAGGCCGGGCCAGGCGCGCGGGCGCTTGCCGCTGCTGTCGTCATCGTCGATGCCCTTCAGGCCGCGCGCCGGCGCGATGCGGGCCGCCGCGCGCGCCGGCCACAGGCTGCCGGCCAGCGCCGCGCCAATGCCGAGCAGCGCGAACACGCCGGCCGCCGGCCACGACCACGCCAGCGTCGGCGCGCCGCCCGAGAAATAGCCGCCGCCGAGATCGCCGCCGAGCAGATCGAGCACCGCCGCCGCCATGCCCGCGCCGCCGGCCAGCCCGAGCGCCGCGCCGCCGATGCCGAGCAGCGCCCCCTCGGCCACGACCACGCCGACGATCTGGCGCTGCGACGCGCCGAGCACGCGCAGCAGCGAGAACGGCGTCAGCCGGCGCCGCACCGACAGCGACTGCACCGAGTAGACGAGGAAGCCGCCGGTCAGCAGCGCGACCAGCGCCAGCATGTTCAGGTTGACGCGGTAGGCGCGGCTCAGGCTGGCGCCGCGCTGCTCGTCGATGGCGGGTTCGGCCGCGACGACGTCGGGCGGCAGGTCGAGCGCGCGGGCGACGGTGCGGGCACTGGCGCCGGGCGCAAGCCGCAGGTCGATGCGCGTGAGCCGGCCGAGTCGGCCGAACTGCGCCTGCGCGGTGGCGATGTCGATCACCGCGACGCTGCGGCCGGCGCCCGCGCCCGGCACCGCGCCGGCCACGGTCAGGCGGCGCGGTTCGCCGTCGGCGGGCGGCGCGAGCAGCAGATGGTCGCCGGGCGCGACCGCGAGGCTGGCCTGCGCGGCGGCCGACAGATAGATGGCCGCCGGGTCGAGCGGCCGCAAATCGGCGCCCTCGGCCGGACTGCCGACGAGGGCCGGCGCGACGGCGAGCGCGCGCAGCGGATCGATGCCGGTGAGTGTGAGGCGCGGGGTGCGGGCGGGCTTGGCGCTGGCGGTGGGCGCGGATTGCGCCGCGCCATCCCCCGCGCGCTCGACGCCGAGCACGCGCGCGTCGATCTCGACCACCGGACTCGCTGCGGTGATTTCCGGCACCGCCAGCACGCGGTCGAACACCGCTTCGTCGAAGCCTTCGTTGATCGCCAGTCCGCTGCCGCGCAATTGCAGGTCGGCGCTGCCGGCGGTCTGGCGCACGGCGGTCGAGAACTCGTCGAGCGCCGAGGCGTTGACCAGATGCACGCCGAAGCCGAGCGCCACGCCGGCCGCGATGGCCAGCAGCGCGACCGCCAGCCGCAGCGGATGCGCGCGCCACTCGCCGGCCAGCGACTGGCCGATCAGCGCGAACAGCGCCCGGCGCGCGGCGCCACGCGCCTGACCCGCGCCGCTCACGCCGTCACCAGCCCGGCGCGCGTCAGCGTCACGATGCGGTCGCAGCGTTGCGCCGCCGCGTGCGAATGCGTCACCAGCAGCGCCGCCGCGCCGCTCTCGCGCAGCCGCGACTCGAACAGGTCGAGCATCGCGGCGCCGGTTTCCGGGTCGAGATTGCCGGTCGGCTCGTCGGCCAGCAGCAGGCGCGGGCGATGCACCAGCGCGCGCGCAATCGCCACGCGCTGCAACTCGCCGCCCGACAGTTCGCGCGGCCAGCCGTCGGCGCGGTCGCCGAGGCCGACGGCCGCCAGCAGCTCGCGCGCGCGCTCCTCGCGCTCGGCGGCGGGCAGGCCGGCCAGCAGCAGCGGCAGCGCCACGTTCTGCGCCAGTGTCAGATGCGGCAGCACATGGAAGGCCTGGAACACGAAGCCGATGCGCTCGCGCCGCAGCGTCACGCGGCCGGCTTCGTCGAGCGTCGGCACCGACACGCCGTCGAGCCGGATGTCGCCGGCGTCGATCGGCTCCAGCCCCGCAATCATGTTCAGCAGCGTCGATTTGCCGATGCCCGATTCGCCCATCACGGCGACGTATTCGCCCGGCGCGATGCGCAGATCGAGGTCGCGCACCAGCGCGCGCCGGCCATAGGACTTGGTGACACGGTCGAGTTCAAGCATCGGGAGCGGGCGGTGGAGGAAGTGGAAGCGGCGCCGGTCGGACGCGTGCCACCGCGCGAGGTTCCGTCAAATTGCGGACGGGGTGTTACCGGCGCCGTTCTACAGCCGAGACGTGGCGAGCCGGTCGAGCTGCTTCATCCACGCGCGGGCGTCGGCCGGCGCGCCGTGATCGGCGAACCAGCGCTGGCCGGCGCGGCGGCAGTCGTCGCGCATGTCGGGCGCGAGCAGCGCGGCCGACAGCAGCAGGTCGAGTCCGCGCGCGTCCTCGGCCGACAGCAGCAAACAGCCATACAGATAGCGCGGGCGCGGCGCGTCGCGGACCCGGTCGATCAGGTGCGCGAACACGGTGGCCGCGTGGGCACGCGCGCCGCGTTCGGCCAGCAGCACCGCGCATTCCTCCTGCTCCAGCGGCGTCAGGCTGTCGATCGGCCGGCCGCGCCATTGCTCCAGCCGCTCGGCGGCGCGGCGCATGCGTTCGTAGCGGCGGCGCCAGGCGCGACCGCGCCGGTTCCACCACTGACGGTCGAGCGCATTGGCCAGCACCCGCGTCGTCGGGCCGAGCAGCACGGCGGCGGCGGTCTGCGGCGGCGCAACCGGCGCCGGGATTTGCGCCGTCACGTCGAGCGCCGCGAGCCGCGTGGCCAGCGCCGGATGCGTGTCGCCGGGCAACGCGCCGCGCGCCAGCGCCTGCGCCAGCCGGCCCGGCTCGGCCCAGCCGCGCCGGCCCTCGGCGATGTGCCGGACCATCGACACATGCGGCAGAAAGGGCGGCAACGGCTTGCGATCGGCATGAGCGTAGAGGCGCGGCCAGAAGCGCTCGTTCATCCAGCCCGCGACCAGCTCGATGTGCACCAGCGCGCGGCCGAGCACCGCCGGCGGCAGCACCCGCGCCGCGAGCCGGTCGGCGTCGAACTCGTGCCGGCGCGACAGCACGAAGCTGCGCGGCTCGTACCAGCGCGCAATCGCGTCGAGCAGCCAGCGCGCGATGCAGGCCGGCGCGCCGCCGTGGTCGCGCAACTGCGCCCGGGCGCGCGCCCGCAGCGCGATGAAGGTGCGCCGCTGCCGATACACCCGCGCGCCCGGCGGCATGGCGTCGGCGATGTGCGCCAGCTCGTGCGCGATGACCGCCGCCAGCTCGTCGCGGTCGAGCGCGCACATCAGCGGCAGCCCGATCAGCAGCGTGTTGCGATGCCCGCCGAACAGCCCCCAGCGCGGCGTCTGCGCCAGCGCCGCGTTGAACTCGGCCGTCACCAGCACGCGATGCACCGGCCGCGTGTCGAGCTGGCGGCAGAGCCCGGAAATCATCTCGAACAGCGCCGGCGCATGCGCGACGCGCAGCTTGATGCCCTCGGGCGGATCGAGCCGCGCCGCGAATGCGCCAATCACCGCGCGGATCAGCACCAGTGCCGCCAGCAGCAGCAGCGTTGCAGCGATGCGCGCCGTCCAGCCCGGCGCGCGCCACGCCGCCAGATTCAGCGCCAGCGTGCCGCCGCCGAGCGCCGCGAGCAGCAGCGCAATGCCCGACCACAGCGCCGCGCTGGCCAGCAGGAAGCGCCGGCCGAAGGCGCGCGGCCCGCGTCGCAGGCGTGCATCGAGGCGGGCGAGCAGGTCGGGTCGGAGGCGGTGGTGCGGTGTCGGCATCGAGTGGGCATGTACTTGTAATTTGGCGTGTGCGGCATTCTAGGAAGCCTGACCGATTCATGATGCGGTCACGGAACTGCCATTCATGGGTCACCGCGCGCGCGGACTATCGGCCGCGTGCCAGCCGATCCCACCTCCCCCGACAACGCCGACGCTACCGCGCGCTACCGCACGGTCTGGATTTCCGACGTCCATCTCGGAACCAGCGAATGCCAGGCCGCGCACCTGATCGGCTTCCTGCGCTCCTTCGAGTGCGACCACCTCTTTCTCGTCGGCGACATCATCGACGGCTGGCAGTTGCGGCGCGGCTTCTACTGGCACCAGACCCACAACGACGTGATCCAGAAGCTGCTGCGCAAGGCGCGCAAGGGCACGCGGGTCGTCTACGTGCCGGGCAATCATGACGAGGCCGCGCGTCAGTTCATCGGGCTGGCCTTCGGCGACATCGAAATCGTCGACGAGGCCATCCATGTGCTCGCCGACGGGCGGCGCCTCTGGGTGACGCACGGCGACCTGTACGACGGCGTCATCCAGTGCGCGAAGTGGCTGGCCTATCTCGGCGACTCGGCCTACGAATTCACGCTGCGGCTCAACCGGCGCTTCAACAGCCTGCGCGCCCAGCTCGGGCTGCCGTACTGGTCGCTGAGCAAATACCTCAAGCACAAGGTCAAGCGCGCGGTCGGCTTCATCACCGATTTCGAGCACGCGCTCGCGGTGGAAACCCGGCGGCGCGGACTCGACGGCGTGGTCTGCGGCCACATCCACCACGCCGAGCTGCGCGAGATCGACGGCATCCTCTACTGCAACGACGGCGACTGGGTCGAGAGCCTGACCGCGCTCGTCGAGCACGACGACGGCCGGCTCGAAATCATCGACTGGGCCGCGCATGTGCGCAGCGTCGCCGCCGCCAAGCGCGCCAAGCCGGTCGCGGCCGTGCCGCAGCCGGCGCCGGTCAATCCGGCTGCGCTGCCCGCGCCGTCCACCGCGCGCACGCCGCTGCACGGCTGAGCAGTGCGGGCCGTTTCCCCGATGCGGATCGCGATCGCGACCGATGCCTGGCATCCGCAGGTCAATGGCGTTGTGCGCAGTACCGCCCAGCTCGTCGCCGCGCTGGAGGCCGCCGGCCACACCGTGAAGGTGATTTCCGGCAACGGCCTGCCCGGCTTCGCGCTGCCGAGCTATCCCGAGATTCGCCTTGCCTGGGCGCCGGGCCGGCAGGTGTCGGAATGGCTCGACGACTTCGCGCCCGACGCGGTCCACATCGCGACCGAAGGCACGCTCGGCCACGCCGCGCGCAGCCATTGCATCCGGCGCCACTGGCCGTTCACGACGCACTACCACACGCGATTTCCGGAATACCTGAGCCTGCGCACCGGGCTGCCGGCGGGGCCGTTCTACCGCTGGCTGCGGCACTTCCATGCGCCGGCCGCGCGCGTGATGGTGCCCGGCGCCGGCGTGCTCGCCGACCTTGAGCGCCACGGTTTCCGCAACGCGGTGCTGATGCCGAACGGCGTCGACACGCGGCTGTTCCGCCCTGATCCCGCCGAGCCGGCCGCGCTGCCGCCGGGCTTCGCCGCGCTGCCGCGCCCGATCTTCGTGTCGGTCGGGCGGGTTGCGGTCGAGAAGAATCTCGAAGCCTTCTTGCGGCTCGATCTGCCCGGCAGCAAGGTCATCTGCGGCGACGGGCCGGCGCTGCTGAAGCTTCGCAAGCGCTATCCCGACGCGCTGTTCGCCGGTCGGCTCGACACCGCGCAACTGGTGTCGGTCTATGGCGCGAGCGATGTCTTCGTGTTCCCGAGCCGCACCGACACCTTCGGCCTGGTGCTGCTCGAAGCGCTGGCCTGCGGCACGCCGGTCGCGGCCTATCCGGTGTCGGGGCCGGTCGATGTGGTCGGCGATTCGCCGGCCGGCGCGCTCGACGCCGACCTGCGCGCCGCCTGCCTGCGCGCGCTCGATCTGCCGCGCGCATTGGCGCGCACGCATGCGCTGCGCTTCTCGTGGGCGACGGTGGCGGAACGCTTCGTCGCCGCGCTCGCAGTCATCGAGCGCGAACCGGCGCTGATGGCCGCCAATTAACTGGCGATGCTTTCATTGACCGCGACCGAACGCCACTCGACTGCGATCGGCGGTCGCCACTGACGCCGGCCGCCGCGAGGGCGCATCCGGCATCAGCTGCGTTTTGCCAGCGTCAGTTGCAGTACTGAAGCGGCGTCGGCGCGGTGGTGTTGGGATTCTCCGGCTGGGTCGCGCTCCAGAGGTTCTTGCGCACGACCGTCGTGCCGCAGGCCTGATCGACCACCAGATCAAACACCCACCAGTACTCGGTCGCCGCGGTTTCGCCGGCCGGCGGCGCAAAGCTTTGCAGCGCACCGTTCAGGTTCAGCTCCACGCGGGCCGGCGAACCGGTGATGCCCGGCGCAAACGTGCCGCTGTAGTTGTGCACGGCGTAGCGATAGGTCTGGCCGCGCGCCAGCCGGCCGATCGTCACGATCTCGGGGCCGAAGCTCGTGGTGTCGTCCACGTCGAGATTCAAGAACGGATCGGACGCCAGCGAACCCTTGCTGCCGTAGTAGATGTGATCGCCACTGCGCGGCCCGAACACATGCGAGTCGAGGTCGGACGGCGCCGCGCCCCACGACAGCTTCACCGTGACCGCCGCGCGCGTGAGCACAAGGCAGGCCGGCAGCGTGACCGCGTTGGTGCCGGTCTCGACCGCCACGGCGCTCGAGAAATTGCCGGTCGAGACCGCCGTGACCACGCCGTTCGCGTTCGATTTCATCGGCACGCTGAAATTGCCGCTCGCATCGCTGAGGCTGCTGGCGAGGCCGCTGTAATCGCGGCCTTCGCTCGTGACCGTGGCGTTCGCGACCCGCGTGCCGGCTTCGTTCTGCACGCAGCCGTTGACCAGCACCGTGTTGTAGATCTGGTCGGCATTCCAGACCGAGAAATGCGCGACCGTGCCTTCGTAGTAGCGGTTGCTGCCGCTGCCGACGAGCGTGGCCGTGCCTTCCTGCACCCACAGGCCGGTGGCGCGGTTGAAATAGAACAGCGGGACGCTGGCCGGCGGCGTGCCGTTGCGCGTGGACAGCGGGATGCGCACGGTCGCGGTCTGGCCGGCGGCGAGGTTGAGCGCGGCGCCGCTGGCGTCGGTCAGCGCAACGTCGAGCGCGCCATAGCTTTCGATGCGGCTGCCGGCGCTGGTCGTGAAGTTGCCCGGCATGACGTCGAGGCTGTCGGTGACGGCGATCGGCGTGATCGTCGCGTTGACGTTGCCGGTCGGCGTGGCGCCGCTGCCGAGGCGCAGCGCGCCGGCCGGGAGGA
>Ga0302291_10000454_pt1 | contig 11977 bp, 7 predicted proteins | sample III_Fen_N1_4_FD_194548 | JGI IMG/M metagenome (GOLD analysis project Ga0302291, IMG submission 194548) | Peat permafrost microbial communities from Stordalen Mire near Abisko, Sweden - III_Fen_N1_4 | ecosystem: Environmental > Terrestrial > Soil > Wetlands > Permafrost | place: Sweden: Abisko... | reverse complement strand
GGTTCGACTCGGTGATCTGGGGGCAGGTGGACAGCTTCGGGACGGTGTTCCTGCTCCTGGCCGTCCGCGAGCTGTGGCGGGGCCGGAGCGAGCGCTCCGCGATCCTCGCGGTGGTGGCGGCCCTCATCAAGCCGCAGCTGGCAATCCTGATCCCGATCGTCGCCGTCGTCACGATCCGCCGAGCCCTGTGGCCTGCCGGCGGCTGGGGTGACGAGGACGCGCCGGCGCCGTCGGGTCTCGGGTGGGAGCGGCGCGCCGCCGGACCGCTCCGGATCCTCACCACCGGCCTCGCCGGGTTTCTCACCGCCGTCGTGGTCGCCGCCCCGTTCGGGCTGTCGGTGATCTCGTTCTCGACGACCGCGCCGTTCCTGGACTCGTCGCTCCTGCGCCTGGTGTTCAGCACCGCGGCGCAATACTCCTACGTCTCGGTGAACGCGTACAACCCCTGGGCCCTCTTCCCGGTGGACGGCGCGAGCATGGCAACCAACGGCGGCTGGATCTTCGACGCGCCCGTCAGGGACGCCGCCAGCTGGGCGGCGATCGGGCCCATCCCGGCGGCGCTCGTCGGGGCCGTGCTCCTGCTCGCCACGGCCACAGTCGTGTCCCTGGTCGTTGCCCGGCGCCCGGACCGGCTCACGATCCTCGTCGGTGTCAGCGTCCTGGCGCTGGCGTTCTTCGTCGTGCCGACACGCGTCCACGAGCGCTACCTGTTCCCGCTGTTCGGGCTCGCCGCGATCCTCCTGGCGTTCTCCTGGCGCTGGCGCATCGTGTACGTGGTGGCCAGCACCGCCACGTTCCTCAACATGTACGTCGTCCTGACCACGATCTACCCCGACAACCCGAGCATCTCCGACTGGCTGGGGATCGGGCCCGCGATCCGCGCCTGGTCCGGCGTGGCGCTGGTGGCCGTCTTGCACCTGGTCGCGTTCGCCTGGGCCCTCGTGCAGCTCCGGCCCCACGCACGGGAGACCCTTGCGCTGGAGCTGGCCGGCGGACAGCTGGAGCCCGGGGGCGACACGGTCGACCCGCAGGCCTCGCCGGCCGGTTCCCCGCCACCGCCGGCCAGCGTGGCCCCGCCGGCCAGCGTGGCTCCCGTGGCCGTCGCGATCGCCGCCGGGTCGACCGCCGCCCGCCGGCCCTCGCAACCAGCCGGCCGCCGGGTGCCCGCCTGGTATGACAGGCCCAGCATCGGCGAGCTCGGGCCCATCGGCTGGGTGCGGGCCAGGATGCGGGAGACGCCGATCCGCCCCGATCGCTCCCGCGAGCTGGACCATGAGTCGACCGGCCGCCTGGATCGCCTGGACCTGTGGATCCTCATCGTGCTGGTGGTGGCATCGCTGTGCCTGCGGATGTACCGCCTCGACGACCCGGCCCGCATGCACTTCGACGAGGTCTACCACGCCCGCACCGCCACGGAGTTCCTCCAGGACTGGCGTTACGGGATCTCGCACAACATCTACGAGTGGACCCACCCGCACCTCGCGAAGTACGCCATGGCCGCCGGCATCGTCGCCTTCGCCGGTCATGACGTCGCCGCCGCGAGCGACCTAGGGGTACCGGTGCGGGACGCTGCCGTCGAGCCCCGCCGCGAGGACCCGGCCGGGGCCACCGATCGGGCCGGCGACCGGGTCTGGGTCGCCACGGGGAGCGAGCTCGTCGCGTTCGACCTGGCCACCCGCAAGCTCGTCGCCCGCTGGTCCGTGCCGGGTGCCTCGGCCGTCGCTTTCGACTCGTCGGGCCTCCACGTCTACGTCGGGACGGACGCGGGCGAGCTGCTCGCCCTGGACGCGACGGCTGTCGACTCCATGGGCAGCGTCGATCCGTCGCAACCGTCGGTTGCGCTGGACGCGGTGGGCACCCTGGACGGTGCGATCAGGCGCCTCGTCCCGTTCGGCGACGGACAGCGGCTCGCGGCGCTCCTCCCCGACGACCGGGTCGCGGTCACCGAGACCGGCACCGGGACGGTCATCGGCACGCTGGTCGTGGGCGGCGCGACGGACATGACACCGACATCGGACGGGGACGGCGTCGTCGCGGTGCCGGGCAAGGTGGCCGATCCCGCAGCCGTGGCCAAGGAGCTCGCGGCCATCACCGGCGCAGACGCCTCCCGCTACGTCGAGGCGCTCTCGCAGAGCGACGTCGACAGCGTGGTCCTGGACATCACCCTCACGAGCGGGCTGCGGACGAGCCTCCAGGCCGCCATCGACGACGGCCGCCTGCCCGGGATCACGATCGCGAAGACGCCACTGCTGGCCGTCACGGGCTCGGCCGGCGTGGACCTCGTGACGCTGAGCGGGACGCTGGCCGGCTCCGTCCCCCTCGACGGGGGCGGCACATCCGCGGCCCTGGTCTCCGGGGTGGACGAGGGCACCCAGCTCTGGGTCACCACGACCGACGCCTCCACCGGCACGCCGCAGGTGGCCGTGATCGCGGCGTCGGGGGACCAGGCCAAGGACGGCCCCGTGGTCACAGCCCGCTTCGACCTGCCCGGAGCCGGCACGCGGATGATCTACGACGACGTCTCGCAGCTGGTCGAGATCCTCGGCGCCACGCCGGACGGGACCGGCTCCACCGTCTACGTGGTGGAGCCGCACGGACGGGCCGTCTTCGCGGACCACCGCCTCCCCTTCGCGCCGTCGGCGTGGGTGCTCGACCACAACGGCGACTACCCGGCGACCAGCCACGGCGCGATCCTGACCTTCGCGTCGGGAGGGGAGTCGGCCTCGCTCGACGTGGGCAGCTACCAGTTCGCCTGGCGGCTGCCGGGCGTGATCCTGGGCGCGCTCACTGCCGGGGTGCTGTTCCTGCTCGGACGGCTGCTCTTCCGCCGTCGCACCGTGGGCGTGCTCGTCGGGCTGTTCGTGCTGCTGGACGGGATGTTCTTCGTCCAGAGCCGCATCGCGATGAACGACGTCTACACCGGGTTCTTCATCCTCGCGGCCTACCTCGTCTTCGCCTGGCTATGGATGCAGCGCCGCTCGTGGAGGGCGTTCTGGCTGCTCCTGCCCGTCGTCGGCGTCCTGCTCGGCCTCGCCCTGGCGTCGAAGTGGGTGGCCGCGTACGCCATCGGTGCGCTGGGGATCCTGGTGCTCGCGCGCTCGGCGCTCGGGCGCGTCCTCCTGATCCTCGGGCTCATCGCGCTGACGTGCGTCCTGGGGTGGATGGCGCTCGCCGTCCCCGAGAACAGCGGTGCCTCCGGCAACCTCGTGTTCGCGATGATCATGATCGGCCTCACGCTGGCCGCGGTCGTGGTCACCGTCTACCACCCGATCGCCTGGTCCGACGACGAGGTGCGCTTCGCGGTCGTCGGACCGCCGGCCCTGGGGATCCTGATCGCCCTCACGGCGATTGCCCTCGGCAAGGGGGATGCCGGGGTGGCGCTCGGACCCATCCTTGTCACGCCCCTGTCGCTGGGTTTCGTCCTGGTCCTCCTGGGGCCGGTCGTGTACCTCGCGTTCAACGCCGCCGGCCGTCTCGGCTTCGGCCCGATGGCCCCGGCGCCCGGTCCCGACGACCCGGGCTCCCGCGTTCCGCCGGCATCCCCGCCCGCCGAGGGCTGGCTCCGCCTCGGGGCCGGCCTGGGACTGCCGGCCGCATGGGTGGCGGTCTCGCTCCTGGCGATCCCGGTGGTCGTGTACGTGATCTCGTACCTGCCGTGGGCGTTCATCGAGGGGCACCAGCTCTTCACCGGGTGGCCCCCGGGACACGACGGCCAGACGCTGCTCGGCCTCACCGGCGAGATGTACCGCTATCACAACAACCTGACCGCGGCGCACGCTGCCAGCTCGCCCTGGTGGGCCTGGCCGCTCAACCTCAAGCCGGTCTGGTTCTACCAGGGCAGCTTCGCCGGGGACACGGCGGCCGCCATCTACGACTCGGGCAACATCGTGATCTGGTGGATGGGCATCCCGGCGATGATGTTCGTCGCGTACCAGGCGTTCAAGCGCCGGAGCCTCGCGCTCGCGCTCATCCTGATCGCGTTCCTCGCCCAGTGGATCTCGTGGGCCCGCATCGACCGCGCCGCCTTCCAGTACCACTACTACACGAGCCTGCCCTTCGTGGTGCTGGCCCTGGCCTACTTCGCCGCGGAGGTGTGGCACGGGGCGTCGCGACGCACCTGGATGTTCGCGAGGGTCGCGGCCGCGGTCGCCCTCATGGGCCCCGTGATCCTGTGGATGCTGCGGCTCCCGCTGTGCGTCCTCGCGGACGTGGATTCGGTCAACAAGGGCTCCCAAGCCTGTCACGGGAGCCCCGGGAACCTGGTGGTGACGCCGGCCGCCGCCGCGCTGGCGATCGTGGTCATCGTGACGGTGATCGTGCTGGTGCGGCTCCTGGTGGTGCTCGGCCGGCCCAGGGCCGACGGACGGTCGCTGCAGCCGCGCGACCTCCTGCCGCTCGTCGTGACGGCCGTCATCGGCATGGCAGCCCTGGCAATCAGCCGTCTCCTGCCGTCCACCGATCCGATCCTGTCCATCCCGGGCCTGATCCCGGAGGTGCTGGCGCTGCTGATCGCGATCCCGCTGGGCCTGGTCGCACTGCAGGTCGTCACGGCCAGGGACGGCCGGCGGTTCGTCGCCGGGCTCATCGCCGCGGCCGCGGTGTGGTTCGTGATCCTCTACCCGAACATCTCGGCGCTGCCGCTGCCGGCCGCCATGGTGAACGCCTACCAGGGGCTGCTGCCGACATACCTGTATCCCTTCCAGTTCTCCGTCAACACGGTGGACCGGAGCGGGGCGATCTCGTTCGCGGACCCGCGCTTCGCGCTGCTGGTCGCCTTCCTCTCCATCGCATGCGGGGTCGTCGCGTACTCGGCGTGGATCTGGCGCCAGTCGCTGGGGGACGGGCCGGCGCACGATGCCGCTGGCGCCGGCGATCAGCCGGGCGAGGCCGGGGCCTCCTGATCCCGGCTAGCGGGCGGAGCCGTCGTCCCTGGTTGGAGCCTCGCCGGGGACGAGCAACGGGCGGGGCGACGGTGGCACCGCCGCCGTGAAGTGGGGCGGCAGGGCGCCCGAGGCGGCGAGCCTCCGGATCACGAACCCGTAGTAGTCGTCCACCTTGGCCGTCACTCGCGGCCAGCTGAACTCCTCGGCGCGGACGAGGCCGGCCGCCGACATGCCGGCGGCGAGATCCCGGTCCTCGAGGATGCGCGAGATCGACGCGGCGAGCTGCTTGGGCTCGTGCGGCGGGACCAGGAGGCCCTCTCGGCCCCGGCGCAGGACTCCCTTGTAGCCGTGGATGTCCGATGCGACGATCGGGGCTCCCGCGGCCATCGCCTCGAGCAGGACGATCCCGAAGGATTCCCTGCCGGTCGCCGGCGCCACGAAGACGTCCGCGGTCCGGAAGAGCTGGGTCTTCTCGTCATCGGAGACGCGACCCAGGAACTCCACCCCGACCAGCCGGCGGGTTGCGACGTAGCGGCGCGCCTCGCGCTCCTGCGGACCGCCGCCGACCACCAGCAGGCGGCACTGGCAGCCGGTCTTGCGCAGGACGCGGTACGCCTTGAGCAGGTCCAGGAGGCCCTTCCTGGGCTCGAACCGGCCGACGAACAGGAGATTGCGTGTCCCGTCCTGCCAGCGGGCCAGGGGCACAGAGCGGCGGAACCGCTCCGCGTCAACGCCGTTGGGGATCACCTTGTAGTCGCCCGGGAAGTAGCGGTCGATGAAGTGGCGGGCTGCGGCGGACACCGCGATGCGGCCGTGGAGCCTGTCCGCGTACCCGCCCATGGCACGGCTGCCGAACTCGTAGGCGGGCGACCAGCCGCCGTACGCGTGGAACGTCCCGATGTTGACGCTCTGGGACTCGCGCAGGAGCACGAGCGAGAGGAAGGGCACGAACGGCTCGTGGAAGTGGAGGACGTCGAAGCGCTCGCGGTCGAGGAGCTCGCGGGCCTGCGAGACGTAGCGCGGCGAGAGCGTGATCGTCCCGACCGACCCGTTGGACGGCATCGAGAATCCCTTGCCAAGGCGGATGACGTCGCCCTCGGAGCCGCGCTGCAGGCCGTGGGACGAGGTCAGGATCCGGACATCGTGGCCGCGGAGGCGCAGGTTCTCGTAGAGGTACCGGACGTGCTGGGTGACCCCGCCCGGCAGCGGGTAGACGTACGGCGAGACAAGCCCGATCTTCACCGCTCGGCGTCCTGGAGGTCGGCGTCCCGTGAGCCAGCGTCCCCGGGGCCGGTGTAGCGCGGGGGCCGGAGGTTCCCGCCCGGGTAGCCGTGATCGCGGCCCGTGCCGTCGCGCCGGGCCCGGCCGAGGATCTCGGCCCGCCAGCCGCGACCGTACTTGCGCAGCTGGTTGCCGTAGACGCCCAGCTGTCCCACGCTGCCGTGGAAGGTGCCATGGTGGCGCGTGGTCCGGGCGAGGAGTGCCGCGCGGATGTCGTCGGGGGTCCGGCCCGGGAACGTCGTCCAGGCGGTTCCGATGGCGCCCAGGGCGTGAGCGTCGCTGGCACCGAACTCCGGGAGACCCAGGTCCGCCGCGAAGCGGACGACGTTGCCGTGGCGGTAGCGTCCGAGCGCCGTCGGGTTGAACGTCTCGATCGCGTCGGGACGCACGGCCGGGTCATCCGAGGCGAACAGCTTGCGGAGCGCGAATCCCTGGGCGCACATCGGGTAGGGCACCAGCGGATGGGCCGGGATCGCGATCCCCCCCTGATCGTGGACGGCCTCGATCGACCACCGCAGGCTCTTGAGCGCGGGCACGGGACGCTCCAGGAACAGGCCCAGGAGGTGCCCGCCCCGGGTCGAGATCTCCTCGCCCACCACCACGGAGAACGCGAGGCCGCGTTCCGCGGCCATCTGCCGGGCGGCCAGGGCAGCGTCGATCCTCTCATGGTCGGCTATCGCGATGACGTCGAGGAACCCCTCGGCCTCGACGTGGTCGAGCACCTCCACCACGGATGCGGTCCCGTCCGAGGCCCAGGTGTGGATGTGCAGGTCCGCGCGACCCAGCCGGTCGAGGGGCTCGGCGGTCATGCGGGCTCCTCCGGGACGTCGGCTCCAGCGCCCAGCGCGAGGTCCGGCCAGATCGGCTGGAAGGCGCCCCACCACTGCTCCGGGGCGTCGGCGATGATGGACTCGAACGCCTCCGCGATCGCCGCCGTGAGCGCGGTGACGCGCTCGCGACGCGTCCCCTCCGCCGGCGCATCCACCAGGAGCAGCCGGGCGGCGTATCGGCCCCCCTTCGTCCGGCGGGCACAGGCGACGTACACGGGCACGCCGGTCTCGACGGCCAGGAGCGCCGGCCCGGCCGGGATGGGCGCCGGATGCCCGAACAGCGGCACCAGCAAGCCGTTGCCTGCCAGGTCCCGGTCCGCCACCATGCCCACCGACTCGCCGCGACGGATGGCCCGCAGGAGGGTCCGGCGGGCATCCTTGATCGGCACGATGGTGATGCCCACCCGGCTCCGCGACTCCACGAACCAGCGCTGGAGGCCCGGGTCGGCGACCGCCTCCATGGGGGCCGTGACCGTGCGGCCGACGAGGTTGGAGAGGACGATCGCCGGCAGCTCCAGGGCCCCGAAATGGAGCCCGACGATCATCACCGGTCGCCCGCTCATCAGCGCGTCGCGCACCTCGTCGGGGGTCTCGATGTCGATCCGTGCTGCGGCCGACCCGGCGTCAAGGCCGCCGGTCAACGCGACCTCAAGGTAGTAGCGCACCGCGTGTCGGAATGCCCGTCGGACCAGGCGCTCGAGCGCCTCCGGATCGGTGGCGGCGCGCCGCGCCAGGCGGGTCCCGCGGCCCTGGGCATCGAGCCCCTCGCAGGCACGCTGCAGGTTCGCGCGTGCCTGGGCGGCTCGGGCCGGAGCGACGCGGTACCAGATCTCCCCGATGGACTCGGCGGCCGCGACCAGAGGTGCCTCGGGGAGGCGGACGAGCACGCCGGCGCCGAACAGGAGCAGCGACGCCAGGACGCCCGGTCGTCCCGCCAGGGCGTTCTCGGTGGTCTCCTCCCCGCCGCGTCCGGCTCGAGCCTCTGTCACGTCACGCCGCCTGCCGGGCTTCGGGCTCCGCCCGGCGAGGCACCGCCCTCACCCCTCGCCGGCGACCCCGCGAGCATCGCCGCCGCCCGCTCCCCGAGCTCCCGCGCCTCGGCGGGATCGGACGGCCAGATCGGCTTGAAGCTGTACCACTGCTCCGGCGCGGCGGCGATCGTCCGCTCCAGCGAATCGGCGATCCGTTGCGTGGCCAGCTGCAGGTCCGCCGGGCTCGAGGACGGGACACCGAAGACCTCGTCCGCATCGATGTGGAAGTGCCCATCGGTTGTCCGCCGGACGGCCATGAACGCGATCACAGCTCCGGTCTTGGCCGCGAGCGTCGCGGGGCCCGCGGGGAGCGTCGTCCAGGCGCCGAACAGCTTCACGGGGATGCCGTCGCTCCGGTAGCCCCAGTCCACCAGCAGCGCCAGCATCTCGTTGTTGCGCAGGATCTTGAACAGCTCGCGCAGGTTCCGCCAGGGAACCACGTGGACGCCCCACGATTCACGCTGCCGGCGCAGGATCTCGAAGATCTCCGGGAAGGACGAGTCGTCCGCGACCACGTTCGCCGGGAGCCCGCGCCAGGCGATGGCCGCCGCGACCGCCTCGTTGTTGCCCACGTGGCCTGCCACCACGATGGCGGCCTTGCCCGAGTCCTTCCAGCCGTCGATGATGCGGTCGATACCCTCGCCCTCGACCAGCGAGGAGACCTCGTCCTTCGGGCGGGAGGGGAGGCGCATCAGCTCCACCATGTAGGTCGCGTACTCCTTGTACGCACGGAGGGCCATGCGGCGGACCCTCGGGTGGTCGGGCGGCAGGCCCAGCACATGGCCGAAGTTCCGGTTCGACCAGCGGCGCTTCGAGGGCAGGACCAGGTAGCCCAGCTGCGAGAACCCGCCGATGACCTCCCGCGAGAGCGGGGGCGGCAGGTGCGCGAGGGCGGCGGCCGTGGCCTTGTAGCCGATGACCGCCGCCTTCTCGACCAGGCGTGGGGATGACTCGAGGCGCCGGTGGGGCGCCTCGAGTCGTCGCTCGGGATGGGTCACTTCGTGGCGGTCACCTTCGTGCGGGCTGCCGTCGCCAGCGCCTTGGAGTCCTTCTTCGACTCCTCGGCACCCACGAGGGTCTCGTTGTCGTCACCCCGGATGAACGCTTCGACGCGGTTGTACGCGACGTCGTCGTGGACCTGGAGCGGCGGGCTCTTCATGAAGTAGCTGGACGGAGCCACCAGGGTCCCCTTGAGACCCCGGTCGAGGCCGATCCGGAGACACCGGATGGCGTCAATGATGACACCTGCGCTGTTCGGGCTGTCCCAGACCTCGAGCTTGAGCTCGGCCTTGAGTGGCACGTCACCGAACGTGGTGCCCTCCATGACGATGTAGCAGTACTTGCGGTCCTTCAGCCACGGCACGTAGTCCGACGGGCCGACGTGGACGTTGCCGGGCTCCAGCTCGTAGTCGAGCATGGACGTGACGGCGTTGGTCTTCGAGATCTTCTTGGACTCGAGGCGCTCGCGCTCGAGCATGTTCATGAAGTCGGTGTTGCCGCCGAAGTTCAGCTGGTAGGTCCGGTCGACGCGCACGCCGCGGTCCATGAACAGGCGGGTGAGCACGCGGTGGCTGATCGTGGCGCCGACCTGGCTCTTGATGTCGTCACCGATGACCGGGAGGCCCTTCTCGGCGAACCGGCGCTGCCAGTAGGGCTCACGGCCGATGAACACCGGGATGGCATTGATGAAGCCCACGCCGGCCTGGAGCGCCTGCTCCACGTACCACTTGGTCGCCTCCTCGCTCCCGACGGGGAGGTACGAGACGACCATGTCGACCTTGCGGTCCTTGAGGATCCTCACGACGTCCGCCGTGGGGCCGGGTGCCTTCTCGATCACTTGGGACAGGTACTTGCCCAGGCCATCGTGGGTCATGCCCCGGTCCACGGTGACGCCCATGTGCGGGACGTCCATGAACTTGTACGTGTTGTTCTGGCCCGAGAAGATCGCCTCGGAGATGTCCTTGCCGACCTTCTCCTTGTCGATGTCGAAGGCGGCCACGAACTCCACGTCGCTGATGTGGTAGTCGCCCAGCTTGACGTGCATGAGCCCCGGGACGAATTCCTCCGGCTTCGCGTTCTCGTAGTAGTAGCGGCCCTGGATGAGGCTGCTCGCGCAGTTGCCGACGCCGACGATGGCGACGCGGATCTTCCGATCCCGCTTCGTCGGGACGGCCTCGGTTTCGGTGACCTGGTCCATGTGCACTCCTTGTCTTGCTGACCCCTGCTGCCCGGGCGGCGGCCGGCCGCAGCCGGCCGCCCCGGACTACCCCTGCTGCTGGTCGGCTGCCTGCCGGACCGTGTGTAGGATTCGCTGGATGGTGGTGATGGTCGCGAGGACGAAGATCAGCCCGAGAGAGACCTCGAGGGCGATCGCCGAGAGCGGATAGGCCATGGCTCCGGGTGCGTCCGTGTCCGGCGGGAGACCCGGCAGCAGCCCGGCCGCGATCAGGCCGATGGTCAGGATGACCATGCGCACCTCGCGCGGGGCGAGGCCGACGGCGGCCATACCCGACCCGGACGTGAAGCCCATGTTCTCGGCCTTGGCGCGCGTGTAGCTGACCATGAAGGCAGCGACCATCGCCAGTGCGGAGAGGATCACAGGCCGGGAGAGCCCCATGTCCAGGGCGCCCCACGCGATGCCCACGAAGACGACGCCTTCACCCCATCGGTCGAAGGTGGAATCCAGGAACGCACCCAGCTTGCTGACCTTGCCGGTTGCGCGGGCGACGGCCCCGTCGAACAGGTCGAAGATTCCGCCGAAGATGACGAGGAACCCGGCGAGGAACCAGGCCTGGGCGCCCGCGGCCACGGCCGCGACGCACGCGATGAGGAAGCCGATGATCGTCAGGGCGTTGGGGGTGAGTCCGACGCGGCCGAGACCGAGGGCGATCGGCGTGATGAGGCCGCGGATCTTCGCGCGAAGCTCCGGGCTGACGATGGCGCCACTCATTGTAGAGCTCCCTCCAGGTCGACCACAGGGACCGCGGCGGAATCCAGGCCCAGCACGCGGGCCTCCTTCACGGCGAACATCGCAAATGCCTCCGGGACGATCGTGTGAATGGTCTCGCGTCCGTTCCGCCGCGCGGAGACGAGGCCCACCTCGCGGAGCTTGCCGAGGTGCCACGACACCAGCGGCTGCGACAAGCCTACGTGCTCGATCAGCTCGGTCACGGTCGCGGGACCGTCGGCGAGGCGGCGCACGATGCGCATGCGGTTCACGTCCGCCAGGACCTTGTGGAATCGCCGGAGCTCGCGCAGGTCGTCGGGCTGGTCGACGGCCGCGGCGATCGTGCTGCGGAACCGTGCGGGCGAGGGGGACACGTGCGAACAGTCACCTGGCTGGGATCGTGGACCGCCGTCGGATCAACGGCGGTTTATATCAATGGGCGTTGATCCTAGGAGCGCGATCGGCGATTGTCAACAGGCGCGAAGGAACCTGTGTCAGCGGCCCCCGGACCGGTCCGCGAACCGGCACCGCCAGCACGACGGATACCGCCTCGTGCGACGCCCGGCCTCCGTGGCGGGCACGACCTACACTCGGGGCATGGAGCCGCTCCCGCGTCGCGACGCCTTCGTCCTCCTCGCCGTCCTCGGGACCGGCGTCTTCCTCGCCGGGCTCGAGCTGATGATCACCGCGGTCGCCCTGCCGGCCATCGTGACGGACCTCGCGACGTGGACCCGTCTCCGCGAGGCGTCGTGGATCATCAACGGCTATCTCCTGGTCTACGTCGTCACGATGCCGCTGGCGGGCCGCCTCGCGGACCTGTGGGGCAACCGGCGGCTGTTCCTCGGTGCCCTGGTCCTGTTCACGCTGGGCTCGCTGCTGGCCGGCGCGGCCCCAACCCTCGAGTGGCTCATCGTCGCGCGGCTGGTGCAGGCGGCGGGCGGCGGCGCCCTGGTTCCGGTCGCCACCTCCGCCGCATCCCACCTGTTCCCCGGCGCGAGCCGGTCG
>Ga0302291_10000448_pt1 | contig 12016 bp, 12 predicted proteins | sample III_Fen_N1_4_FD_194548 | JGI IMG/M metagenome (GOLD analysis project Ga0302291, IMG submission 194548) | Peat permafrost microbial communities from Stordalen Mire near Abisko, Sweden - III_Fen_N1_4 | ecosystem: Environmental > Terrestrial > Soil > Wetlands > Permafrost | place: Sweden: Abisko... | reverse complement strand
CCGGCGCGCGACCCGTGACCGCCGGCCCCTGACGGCCGGCCGGAGAAGATGCGGCCCGTTCGAGCCGCGACGAGTGGTAGTCGCCCCTGGGCCGGGGCTCGGGGCCATGAGGATGGAGGAGACGTGATCGACACCGTTCGCGACGAGGAGAAGGAACAGCGAAACGGCGTCCAGGTGTTGGCGCGAGCCGCCACGATCCTGCGGCTGCTGGCGGCTGACTCCTCGGGCGGGCTCACATTCAGCGAGCTGGTCGCCCGCTCCAGCCTGCCGCGCACCACGGTCCACCGCATCCGCGGCGCGCTCGAGCACGAGGATTTCATCTTCACCGACACCGCGACGGGCCGCCTGCACCTGGGCCCGGGCCTCATGCGCTTGGCGATGGCCAAGCGCGACCTGCCCACCGTGGTCCGGCCGTATCTGGAGCAGCTCGCGCGCGAGCTCAACGAAACGGTCGACCTGGGCGTGCTGGACGGCATGCACGTGCTGTTCATCGCCCAGCACCCGGCGCCGCAGCGCTCGCTGATGGTGGTCTCCCAGGTCGGCGCGCGGTTCCCCGCGTACTGCACCGCGAACGGCAAGGCACTGCTCGCGCAGTTGTCGCCCGAGGAGATGAAGCATCGCCTGCCGAAGCGTCTGGAGAGCCCGGCCAGGCACACGCCGATCAACCGCAAGGACCTGTTCGCCGAGCTGGACACCATCCGCGCCACCGGTCTCGCCTACGACCGCGAAGAGCATCACGCCGGCATCTGCGGCGTGGGCGTCGTGATCACCGACATCGACGGCAGCGCGGCGTCCATCTCCGTGCCCATGCCCGCGGCGCGCTTCCACGAAGACCCGGAGACCGTCACGGCCGCGCTGCTGCGCGTGCGCGACGAGGTCCAGGTCGCCCTGCACAACAGCTGAGCCGAGGGCCGGGCTCCCGCTGATGACGAACGCTGCCCCCTCCGTCGTCGCCGTCGTCGGTAGCCCGCGTCTGCGCGGCAACACGGCGGCGCTCGTCGACGTGACGCTGGCGGAGCTCACGGCGCGAGGCGCCGCCTGCGAGACCTTCGTGCTCAGCCGGTTCGCCGTCGCTCCGTGCCTCGCGCACGACACCTGCGCCGAACTCGCCACCTGCGCGATCGGAGACGATGCCGCGGCGGTCCTCGATCGCGTGTACGCCGCGGACTGCCTGATCCTGGGCACGCCCGTGTATTACGAGAACGTCTCGGCGCAGTTGAAGGCGCTCATCGACCGCAGCTACTTCCCCTACGTCCACGGCCGGTGGCTGCGGGCGCAGGCCGTCGGGGTGATCGTCGTGACCGCCGAGACCGGCCTGCAGGAGACCGTGGATGCGCTGCGCCGCTACGTCGCGCTCTCGTCGGACGGGGACATCCCCGTGTTCACGTGCGCCGGATACGCCGACGAGGCCGGCGCGGCGGCGGCCGACGACGAGCTCGTCGCGGAGGCCCGGCGTCTCGGCGCCGAGCTCGGCGGCGCGCTCGGCCTCAGCCGGGCCTGATCACCCGCCGCTCGGTGACGATCGCCGTCACCGGCAGGTCGTGCGGCTCGCAGCAGATGCCCGCCACGATCTGCGCCTCGAACGCAAGCGCCACCCAGGGCGTGCCCGGGCGCGTGCGCGGCAGGTAGGTGTCGTAGAAGCCGCCGCCGTAGCCGCAGCGGCGGCCGTCCTCGTCGAACGCCGAGCCCGGCACGAACACGAGGTCCATCTCGTCCGGTGGGACCTCCGGCAGCCCCACTCGCGGCTCGGGGATGTCCCACTTGCCCGGCGCGAGGTCGGCGGCGAGGTCGGTGACGCGGAACGCCGCCATGCGTCGGGGACCGAGCACCCGGGGCAGGCAGAGGGCCTTGCCGGCGCGCAGCACCCACTCGGCGACGGGCATCGTGTCCAGTTCGGTGCGGAACGACGCGAAGAGCATGACGGTGCCGGCCGCGGCCAGCTCGGGCAGCTGCAGGGCGCGCACGCGGACGAGCTCGGCCAGCCGCTCGCGCTCGGCCGGCGACAGGGCGTTGCGAGCGTCGAGCGCGCAGCTGCGTGCCTCCGCCTTGTCGAGCTCGGCGGCGACTCCGTCAGGCTCGTTCTGGGGCTCGTTCGGGCTCATCTCCGCTCCCGTGCGTACACCGGGCTGGCAACGCTTGGGCCGTCGCCCGAGGAGTCGACGGCGGCGCCTTCGCCTATAGTATAGGCAGAGCCGCCTTGCGGGCTGCGGGCTGCTCTGTGGAGGGAGAGTGGCCGCGCCGTGGGTGTGTGACCCGCGGCAGGCCGCCGAGAGGATGAGTATGGCGCTGCGTTCCCAGGAAGAGGTGTCGCTCGCGACCGTCTTCGCGCGCGCTCTCCGTGGCGTGATCGCGCTGACCACGTCCGAGGAACGGCGTGTGTGGCCGGACGCCGGGGAGGTGCTGCGTACGACGCCGGCCGACGCCGTGGCGCCGGCGTCCCTCGTCCGTTTCCTTCAGTTCGCGATCCTGCCCGAGATCCTCGGCGAGAGCGCGGGCCCCGCCATCTACCTGGCCGGCAAGCGCGCCAGCCGCGACCTCGGTGTCACCTCCATCCAGGGCCTCAAGGACTGGTTCTCGCAGATGAAGCTCGGCGACCTGGAGGTCGAGCTCGACGAGGAGCGTGTGCTCGTCAAGCTGAGCCGCTGCCTGAGTTGCGAGCACCTGCCTCCCACCGGCACGCCCGTCTGCGACGTCGAGCGCGGCATCATCGACGGCGTGCTCGAGGGCATCACCGGCACCGAGGTGCTCACCAAGGAGACCATGTGCTGGGGGCTGGGCGACACCGTGTGCCAGTTCGAGGGCTACGCGGGCCAGCAGGCCTCCGGGTACCTCTATCACGAGAACGGGTTCCACCCGGACGCGCAGCGCCGGCTCCTTACGCAGCTCGCCGACCAGGCCGACGTCGCCCTCGACAACCTGCGCCTGCTGCACGAGCGGCGCGAGCACGAGACGCACGACCCGCTCACGGGGCTGCTCAACTTCCGCCAGCTGCGCGAGCGCGCCGTGTACGAGATTGCTCGCGCGGCACGGCACGGCCGGCAGGTCGCGTTCGTCATGATCGACCTGGACGACTTCGCCGTGGTCAACGAGACGGCCGGCCGCGAGGCCGGGGACGAGGTGCTCCGCCACTGGGCGGCGGCGCTCACGGCGCAGCTGCGCAGCTGCGACATCGTGTGCCGCTACGGCGCCGACGAGTTCCTCCTCGTGCTCCCCGAGACCGCCGACCAGGAGGCCGGCGCCGTGCTCGCGCGCGTGCTCGGGGCGATGCAGGAGCTGGCCGTCGAGACCGACGGCCGGGCCATCGCCCTCTCCGCCACAGCCGGCGTCGCCAGCTTCCCCCAGGACGGGCGCAGCGCCGAAGAGCTCGTCGCCAAGGCGGCGACGACGATGTACACGGCGCGGACCTCGGGCCCGGGGCGCGTCGCGTTCTACTCCGGTCCTCCGCGTCCCTGACGCGCAGGTGGCGGCGCGCGTCGAGCTTCTCGTCGTCGGGTCGCTCCACCGCGACCTTGCGCCCGCCGCGCAGCACTACGTCGACCTCCTCAAGCCGCACATGACCGTCAGCGTGCGCGAGATCAAGGAGGTGCCGCTGCGCGGCCGCAGCGAGGGCGAGGTGCTGCGCGAGGAGGGCAAGCGCCTGCTGGCGGCGTGGCCGCAGGCGCCCGCCGTGTCGGTGCTCGCCATCGACGGCGCCGCGCCGGACTCCGAGGCCTTCGCCGAGCAGCTGCGGCGTGCGTTCGAGCGCGGCGGCGCCGGCTTTGTGATCGGCGGCTCGTTGGGGCTCGCCGCAGAGGTCCGTGCGAAGGCCACCGGCGAGCTCTCGCTGTCGGCGCTGACGCTGCCGCACCAGCTGGCGCGCGTCGTGCTCCTGGAGCAACTGTTCCGCGCCGGCAAGATCCTGCGCGGCGAGCCGTATCACCACTGACGCGCGCGAGGCCGCCTCGCCGGCTCGGTGGCGCGCACACCAGTCCGGCCGCGGCGCCGTCGCGTCGCGCCGCGCGGCCGGATAGAATCAGCGGGCGCCGGCCGCCCGGCCGGCGCTTACACAGTGATGGTGGACGATGAGCGACGATCTCTACGACCTGAACGGACTCGCGGCCTCTCTGCAGGCGGCGCTCGAGCAAGAACTCAGTGCAGGCGGCGCGGAGGCTGAGGCGCCCGTCGTCGAACTCTCGCTGCCGGCGCGCCCCGAGCACGGCGACGTCACGACCAACGCGGCGCTCATCAGCGCCAAGCGTGCCGGCCGGGTGCCGCGCGAGCTGGCCGAGGCGCTCGGCGCCCGCTGGCTGGCGGGACCGGGTGCCGGCGTGTGCGACCGCTTCGAGGTCGCCGGGCCCGGCTTCCTCAACCTGTTCCTGAACGACGTCTGGTACCGGGGCGCCCTCGACCGGCTCCTGGAGGAGGGCCGCGACTACGGCCGCGGGGCCCTGCCGGCCGCGCGGCGCCAGAAGATGAACATCGAGTTCGTCAGCGTGAACCCCACGGGGCCGCTGCACGTCGGTCACGCGCGCTATGCGTCATACGGCGACGCGCTCTGCCGCATCCTCGCTTTCGTCGGCCACGACGTCACGCGCGAGTTCTACGTCAACGACTACGGCACGCAGATGCTGCGCTTCGGCCAGTCACTCGCCGCCCGCTACGGGCAGCGGCTCGGCCTGGATACGCCGGTCCCCGAAGAGGGGTACCAGGGCGAGTACGTCCTGGAGCTCGCCGACGAGTTCATCGCCGTCGTGGGCGACCGCTACAAGGCGGCGCTCGAGGCGGTCGCCCCGGACGCGACGGCGCTTCCGGCCGAGGTGACCGGTGCGTTCAAGGCCTGGGGCCGCGACGCCGTCCTGGCGCAGTTCCGGACCACGCTCGAACACCTGCGCGTCCCCTTTGACGTGTGGACGCCGGAGAGCTCGCTCTACGCCGGCGACGGCGAGCATCGCGGGTTCGGCGGCGAGGTGGGCAAATCGCTCTCCGACCTCGACGGGGAGAGCCTCCTCTACGACGAAGGAGGCGCCGTCTGGCTCACGACGACGCGTTTCGGCGACGACAAGGACCGCGTCCTCATCCGCCAGACCGGCGATCCCACGTACTTCCTCAGCGACATCGCCTACCACCGTGACAAGATGGACCGCGGCTTCGAGCACATGATCGACATCTGGGGCGCCGACCACCACGGCTACGTGCCGCGCATGAAGGCCGCGTTTACGGCGCTGCCGCCGCACGACCCTGACAAGCTGGAGCTCATCATCGGCCAGCTCGTGAACCTGCTCGAGAGCGGCGAGGCGCGGCGCATGAGCAAGCGTCGCGGCGACATCGTCACGGTGGACGACCTCATCGAGGCGATCGGCGTGGACGCGGCCCGGTTCCTGCTCGTCGGGCGCTCACACGACACCATGCTCGACCTCGACATCGGCCTCGCCGTGCAGCAGAACAACCAGAACCCGGTGTACTACGTGCAGTACGCGCACGCGAGGATCTGCAGCATCCTGCGCAACCTGCCGGGGGAGGGGAAGCGGCCGGCGGGCGAAGCCGTCCCGGCCGTGACGGTGGGGCCGCACGAGCGCGCGCTGCTCCAGGCGCTCGCGCGCTTCCCGGACGTGCTGCTGAACGCGGCCGACGCGCGCGCGCCTCACCGCGTGCACGGGTACCTGGGGGAGCTGGCGGCGGAGTTCCACGTGTTCTACCGGCATTGCCGCGTGCTCAGCGACGACGCCGACGTGACGGCGTTCCGCGCCGGCATCTGCACGGCGGTGCGGACCACGCTCGCGGCCGGGCTGGGCCTGCTCGGCGTCAGCGCGCCCGACTCGATGTGACCGGGGGGCCGGGCCGGCACGGAACCGCCGGCCCGGCTTGCCCTCAGTCGCCGTACTTCTCGCGCACCCAGGAGCGAAGCTCGTCGAGCTGCTCCGCGGTGATGTCCTTGTCGAGGCCCATCAGCATGGAGACGGCGGTGCCCGTCTTGTCGTCGATGAGCTTGTGGACGACGCTCTCGAGCACCGTCTGCGCCACCTCGCGACCGGGAATGGCCGGTGTGTAGACGTAGGCGATGGCCGTCTTGTCCTGCGAGAGCAGGTGCTTCTTGACGAGGTTGTTCATGACCGTCATGACGGTCGTATAGGCGATCGTCCGTCGCTCGCGCAGCGTCTCGTAGACCGCGCGCACCGTGGTCTCATCCTTCTCCCAGACGACCGCCAGAATATCAGCCTCGAGAGAACCGATGCCTGTGAAGGGCGCGCCCTTGGTGCTGCGCAGCCACTTCGGTCTTGCTTCCTCCATCACGACTCCCTCCGCCGTGTGGCGTTGCACGTACGCCCAGCGTTGCCCCCGACGCGGTCCAGTACGTATGACATGCTACGTATTCCCTTTAACCGCAAACTCACGCGCCCTGGCATACACTATTTGCTGTCTCAGCAGTTGAGGACCGACGGGATGGTGAGGAATGGTGGCTGCGGACATCGATTTGCTGCGTGACCTGAGCCTGGCGCCCGGTCCGACCGGGTTCGAGGCGCCAGTGCAGGGCGTCGTCCGCCGCCGCCTGGCGCCTCTCGGCGAGGCCGGCGGCGACCCCCTGGGCAACATCTGGCTGGGGGTAGGGCCGGAGGGCGGCCCGCTCGTCGGGGTGGCCGCCCACGCCGACCAGATCGGCCTCATCGTCACGCACGTGGACGAGCACGGGTACGTCTCCGTCGAGCGCATCGGCGGCCTCGCGCCGCTGTTCGTGCCGGGGCGGCACTTCGTGATCCACGGGCGCGCCGGCGACGTGCAGGCCGTCGGCGGCCGCAAGCCGAGCCACATCATCCCGCTGGAGGAACGGCGCATGGCGCCGGAACTTCACGAGCAGTTCCTCGACGTCGGGTCCCGGAGCAGGGACGAAACGCTGGCGCGCGTCGCCGTCGGCGACCCCGTCACCTTCACGCCGGACTTCGTCGAGCTCTCGCCCGGCGTGGTCGCGACGCAAGCGCTGGACGATCGCGCCGGGGTCTACGCCATGATCCGCGCGCTCGAGCTGTACGCGGGGCGGCCCGGGGCGGCCCACCTCACCGGGTACGCCACGGTGCACGAGGAGACGACGTTCATGGGTGCCAAGGCGCTGGCGCTGCGGCTGCGCCCCGACGTGCTCATCGTGCTCGACGGCGACTTTTGCAGCGACACGCCGGCGGCGGACGCCAAAGAGCTCGCCGGCGAGGTCAGGCTGGGCGCCGGGCCGGTGCTCAGCCGCGGCGCGGGCAGCAGCGAGCGCCTGGTGGCGCTCGCGCGCGAAGTCGCCGCGGCGGAGGGCATCCCGGTGCAGATCAAGGCCTATCCGGGACAGACCGACACCGACGCCGACGAGCTCATGGCCGCCGGCACGGCGGCCACGCTCACCGTCGGCCTGCCGATGCGGTACATGCACTCGCCGTTCGAGGTCGCCCACCTCGACGATCTGGAAGCGGCGGCACGCCTGGTCGCCGCCCTGGCGCTGCGCGCCGGCGAGGTCGCCGCGCCCGCAGGCGACCGGTCCTGATCACGCCCGAGGGAGGCGCCAACGTGAAGCTCTTCATCGCCATCGACCTCGAGGGCATCTCGGGCGTCGTGTCCGAGGCGGACACGGCGCGGGACGGCGCGGCCGCGACGCGCGCCCGCGCTCACATGCGCGCCGACCTCGACGCCGTCCTCGACGGCTGCGACGCCGCCGGCGTGGACGAGGTCGTCGTCTGTGACGCCCACGACGACGGGCGCAACCTTGACCCGGGCGACCTGCCCGGGTTTGTGACGCTGGTGAGCGGCTCGCCGGCCCCGCTCAGCATGCTCCAGGGGCTCGGCCCCCACTGCGACGGCGCGGCCTTCGTGGGCTACCACGCCATGGCCGGCACGGTGGCAGCCGTGCTCGAGCACACCTGGAGTTACAAGGTGTTCAGCGCCAGGGTCGGCGAGCTCGAGGTGGGCGAGTTCGGTGTGGCCGCCCTGCTCGCCGGCGAGTCCGGCGTGCCGGCGCTCTACCTCTCCGGCGACGACAGGGCCGCCGCGGAGGCTCGGGCGCTCGTGCCCGGCATCGTCACCACGGTCGTCAAGACCGGCGTCCGCCGGGAGGCGGCCGCGTTCTGCGTACCCGACGACGCACGCGCCCGCATGCGCACGGACGTGGAGGCGGCGCTGCGTGCCAAGGTCAAGCCGGCGCCGCTCGCCTGGAGCGGCGAGCCGCTGCGCCTCACCTTCACCCGCGTGACGTTCTGCGACCTTGCCGAGACGTGTCCCGGCACGAAGCGGCTCGACGGGCGCACGCTGGAGATCGGCGGCGAGACCTTCTCCGAGGTCTACAGAGCCTTTCTCGCCTGCATGCGGCTCTCGGAGTCAGAGGGCTAGAGCCTGCCCGGCGAGGCGGCTGCGGCCGCGGCCCGGTCGCTTGCGGCCCCGCCGCCGCTGTGGTCAGATAGGCCCCTCGAGCGGATGTGGTGCAGCTGGTAGCACGTCAGCTTCCCAAGCTGAAGATCGCGGGTTCGAGCCCCGTCATCCGCTCCACTTCCCCCTCTGCGCGACCCTGTCCTTGGCGTGCGGAGGTTCGCCCCGAGCCCTGCTGAGGAGCTCCTCCCGCTCCCGTTTTGGATATCCTCTTGACTAAAGTCAGGATTCCCTCACGCCGATGAGTAGGGTATCCTAATGAGGAGCCTGGGGGCGGGCGCCCGGCAGGGCCTCCCGCCGTCTTCACCGTCCGAGACTGGAGACGCGAGAGTGAGCACACGCACGCAGAGCGCCGAGGAGTATCTCGAGGCCATCTTCAAGCTGCAGCGCGGCGCGGAGCCCGTCACCGTCAAGCGGCTCGCCGGCGAGCTGAGTGTGGCGCCGCCGTCCGTGTCCGAGATGATCGGCCGCCTGCGTAGCGCCGGTCTGGTGGCGGAGCCGGCCGAAGGCCGCGGGATCTGCCTCACGGAGGCCGGCAACGTCGAGGGCGCCTCACTCGTGCGCCGGCACCGCCTCAGCGAGCGGTTTCTCGTCGACTACCTCGACATGCCGTGGGACGCCGTGCACGACGAGGCCTGCAAGCTCGAGCACGTGCTCAGCCCTGAGGTCGAGGCGCGCCTCGCCGAGCAGCTCGGCAACCCGCTCACCTGTCCGCACGGCCACGTCATCCCGGCCGAAGACGGTTCGCTCCCCGAGCAGGACCTGCGCCCGCTTTCGGGCCTCGAGCCGGGGGAGAAGGCCGTCATCGGCTGCATCTCAGAAGAGAAGAGCGACCTGCTCCGCTATCTCGCCTCGCTCGGTCTGCTCCCCGACACGCCGGTGGCGGTCGAGAGTGTGGCGCCGTTCAACGGGCCGCTGCTCGTGCGTGTCGGCGGCTCGCAGTACGCCCTCGGGCGCGAGGTGACCGACAAGATCATGGTGCGCGGCTGACGCACGTGGCCACCTCGCTTCGCCAGAGCCGCCGCAAAGCGGTCGACGCGTGTCCGGCGATCGAGCCGATCGTCGTCTGCGTCGCCGGCAACCCCAACGTCGGCAAGTCCTCGCTCTTCAACTCGCTCACCGGTTCGTCGCGCGAGACGGCCAATTGTGCCGGGGTGAGCGTCGACGCCTGCGCCGTCTGCACGCGCTGGGAGGGGCGGCCCGTCGAGGTCGTCGACCTGCCGGGCAGCTACTCGCTGGACGGGCCGGGCGACGACCAGCAGGCCGCCCGAAGCGCGCTGCTCGAGTGGCGTCCCGGGGTCGTGGTCGCCGTCGCCGACGCGACCAACCTGGCGAGGAGCCTCTATCTTCCGCTGCAACTCCTGGACCTCGGCTACAGCGTGGTCATCGCGCTCAATCTCTCGGACGAGGCCAAGCGGCGCGGCCGTGTGGCGGACGCCGAGGTGCTCTCCCGTGACCTCGGCGTGCCCGTGGTGCCCACCGTCGCGCCCCGCGGCGAGGGCCTCGCCGAGCTGGAGGCCGCCGTCCTGCGCGTCTCGACCGGGAGCGGGCTCGGCACGACGGCCGGGACGCCGCTGCCGCCGGAGACTGAGCAGCGGCTCGAGGAGCTCGCCTTCCACATCGCAGCGCGCGCCGATGACACCGGGGAGGTCCCGCCGGGCGGGCTCGGCGCGCGTGCGGCCGCGTTCGCGGTCCTCGAGGGAGATGCCGACGTGGCTCACGAGCTCGGCCTGGACCTCGACGGGTTCCTCACCGATCACGACGAAGGCCTTGCGCTTGAGATCTCCAAGGCGCGGCACGCCGAGGCGCGCGCCCTGGCCGCGGCGGCTCAGGACACTCGCGTCGCGGCCGACCGCTGGTGGCGCCTCACGACGGCGCCGCGCACCGGCATCCCCATCATGATCGGCGTCATCGTCGCGGTGTTCGCCACGCTCTTCATCGTCGGCGACCTGCTCGCGCGCGTGCTCACGGCGGCTTGGACGGCGTGGATCTCGCCGGCGGTCATCAGCGCCGTGACGGCCATCTTCGGCCACGGCACGGTGGGCAAGGTGATCCTCTGGGGCGTGGACGGCGGCATCCTGGCCACGCTCGCCGTGGGCATCCCGTACATCCTCACGTTCTACTTCATCCTCGCGCTGATCGAGGACACCGGCTACATGAACGCCGCCGCGTTTCTCAGCGATCGCATCATGCACAAGGTCGGGCTGCACGGGCGGGCGATCATCCCGCTGATCGCCGCCGGCGGCTGCAACGTGCCGGCGATCATCGCCACGCGCTCGCTGAGCAGCAAGCGTGAGCGCACCATCGCCGCCGTCCTCGCGACGCTGACGCCGTGCAGCGCACGCACGGCGGTGATCATCGGCGCCGTGGCCGGCGTGGCGGGCTGGCAGTACGCCGTGTTCACCTACCTGGTCATCATCGTCGTCATCATCGTCTCCGGCCTCGTCATGAACCGGCTCATGCCCGGCGACAAGGGTGTGCTGGTCATGGAGATGTTCCCCTTCCGCCGCCCGGTGCTGCGTCAGGTGGTGCGCAAGACGTGGCGGCGCTTCCGTGAGTTCGTCTGGGACGCCGCCCCCATCATCCTGCTCGGCAGCATGGCGCTCGGTCTTCTGTACGAGACCGGCTGGGTGTGGCATCTGGGCACGATCCTCAAGCCGGTCGTCGAGGGTTGGCTCCTCCTGCCGATGGTCGCGGGGCTGACGCTCGTGTTCGCGATCCTGCGCAAGGAACTGGCGCTGCAGCTGTTGCTCGTCTTCGCCGCCGTCCAGGCGGGGGGCGCTGTCGTCGGCATCTCGTCCTTCATGACGACGTCGCAGATCGTCACGTACGCGCTCGTCAACGCGATCTACGTGCCCTGCGTGGCCACGATCGCGGTGCTCGGGCGCGAGCTTGGCTGGCGGCGCACGGTCGTCATCTGCGCCAGCACCATTGGGATCGCGCTCCTCGTCGGCGGGGTCGTCGCGCGGGTCCTGCCGCTCTTCGCCTGACGCGGGCGACTCCAGCAGGCGAGGCCGGACGAGGTCCAGCGGGCACCGCCGGCGAAGCTTCATCAGGACCGCGATCGGACGTCCGGGCGCGGTGGTAGTATCAGCCGCGAGGAACCTGATGAGCCATTCTTCCGCCGACATCCGTCTGCAGGCCGCCCGCCTGCTGCAGCGAGCCGGCGTCTCGCGCGAGCCTGTCTCGTTGCGCGACGTCGTGAGCGCGCTCAACCTCGAGGTCGTCCAGACCACGAGGGAGCCGTTCCTGTCCGAGGGCGCCCTGCAGCCGATGGGCGACAGCCACGCGATCGTGGTGCGTGGCGCCTCGAGCGAGCGCCGCCGCCGGTTCACGATCGCCCACGAGATCGGCCACTTCGTGCTGCATCCCGGGCGCCTCGCGCCCGAGCGCGGCGGCGCCGTCAACGAGGCGTGGCAGGAGCTGGAGCGCGAGGCCGACCAGTTCGCCGCCGAGCTCCTCATGCCCGAGGACCTCGTGCGCGAGGCGGTCGTCGAGCACGGCGACGACGCGTCGCGGCTCGCCGACCGGTTCGACGTCAGCCGTCAGGCGATGCAGACACGGATGCGCCGGCTCGGCCTCGGCGGGCACCACTCCGGCGCCACGCAGCGCCGGCCTGTCTAGCCGCGGACCCTGCGGCGCGCGG
>Ga0302291_10000447_pt1 | contig 12035 bp, 8 predicted proteins | sample III_Fen_N1_4_FD_194548 | JGI IMG/M metagenome (GOLD analysis project Ga0302291, IMG submission 194548) | Peat permafrost microbial communities from Stordalen Mire near Abisko, Sweden - III_Fen_N1_4 | ecosystem: Environmental > Terrestrial > Soil > Wetlands > Permafrost | place: Sweden: Abisko... | reverse complement strand
CGATGACGGTGGCCGAAGGCTGGTGCAGCGCTCGCTCGGTGAGGGATTGGGGCTGCACCCGGACGGCGAGTGGTACACGATCCTGCGCGAGCAGCGCTCGGGTCTGGAGTTCCTGCGGAAGAGCGCGGACCTGTGTCGGGATGGGTTCTTCGTGGACCTGCACGCCTACGGCTGCCAGGTCTTCCTCGACATCAGCGAGATGCACGACGGGCCTTCGGGCCAACTCAGCCGGCTTGCCGAGCGGCTGGGCGGCGCAGGCGTGGCGAGCGTCGCGGCCGCGCTGCGGGACATGCAGTTCGCTCCCCTCCATGACGCGGTCCGCGGCTTGGCCGGGCCGGACGGAGGCGGCGCGCTTCGGCGATTGACCGAGACCGGCGTGGCGCGCGCCGAGGCGGCGTGCAAGAAGCCGGGCCGCGGCAAGAAAGCTGCGGCTGGGGTGGCGGCTGGCGTGGCGGCGCCCGCGGCGGCTGGTACCACGCCGACGGCGGCTGCAGCCAAGGCGACCATCGCCACACAAAAGCAAACCGAGGCAATGCTCGCGGCGGCCACGGCTTCGGTGGAGCGGATCCTCCATACCCTCGTCGAAGTGACGGGCGCTACCGGCAACGTTACCGCGGCCACGGCCGCCTTCCGGCTTCGCGCCGAGGCCGCGCTCTCACTTCCCGAGCTGGCCGGTTCGGAGCGCCTGTGCAGCCATCTGGCCGAGTCGTCGACGTGGGCGGCGCTGTTCGGCCTCCTGGTCGGCGAGGCCATCGAATCGGTCGCGGATCCGGATGCCTCCGGCGGTCGTGCCGCGGTCGACGAACTGCAGCTTGGCCCCGTCTTCGCTGCCGTATTCCGCGAGCTCGGCCAGGAGGACGCCGCGGCCTGGCAATCGGTCGCCCTGGTTCGCCTCCTGCGCCACCTCCCGCTTCCGAGCTCCGTGGCCAAGCTCGCCCCGGCCGATCGTGCCCCAGCCCTGGTTCGGGCATTCATCGTCGACGAGGAAGTTCGGCCGTACCTCCAGGTCAACGTCTGGGAGGGCGTGAGCTGGTTCAACCGCGAATCGTTCGAACAGCTGCTGTCGTGGATGCTGACCCTGGATACGTTGGCGGCCGCGGCCGATAAATCGCTCGCGAAAACCCGCCTCACCGCGCGACTCACCGAGGCAGATCGCCTGACCGCCGTACTCGCCCGAGCCGGCGAGGAGTGCAGCTACCAGCTCGACAAGCTCGAGGATGCCGCGGCCGCGAACACCCTTGCCCGCGGCCGGCGCGACAAGACCCAGTAGCTACTCCCCCAGCAGAATCCGCCTGATCAGTGGGATCGGCGGCGAGCCGTGGGCGATCACCGACTCGAGGTGCTCCTTATAGGTGAAGCCTGGGGTCTTGCCGAAGCCGCCCACGAGGCGCGGCTCGGGGACCGCGGACGCGCCGCGGGGATCGCGCGAGGCGGCGGCCAGACGATAGCGGCGTTCCTTCTCCAGGTTCCACATCTCCATCGAGCCGACGAAGTAAGTGGACAGTTGCGTGGACGTCAGTCGCGCCCGATCCCACTTCTTGCGCGCTTCGGACTCTTCCTGGAAGCCCCCCTCGACCATCAGCTCCATCGCTTCGGCCTCGGTCATGGAGCCGGCATGGATGCCGACGTCGATCATGGCGTTGGTGATGGCGCGCAGGTAGAACTTCCAGTGGATGAGTAGCAACGCCGGGTCGTCGGCGTGGAAACCCATGTCCATCATGACCTGGGTCACGTAGACGGCCCAGCCCTCCACGAACACGCCGCTGCCGAAGACCGCCCGAACCACCGACGGACAGCGATTCGAGTAGACGAGCTGGAGATAGTGGCCGGGGGTCCCCTCGTGGATCGTCGTCAAAGCCAGTTGCCGGTCGTTCTCCTCCGCCAGGAATGACTCGATCTGCTCGGCGTTCCAGTCGTCGGGCGGCGGTGTCACGAAGTAGAAGGTCTTCTGGCCTTTGTCGAGCGGGCCCGGCGAGTCGAGCATGGCGCCGGCGAACTCCCGCAGAAAAGGCGGCGTCCAGTCGATCTCGAGCGGTTCGTCGGGGACGCCGATGAGGTTCTTGCGCTTGCAGAACTCGACGATGTCGCCGTACGACTCTTTGCACGCATCAACCAGCTCGGCGCCGGGGTGATGCGCCTTACCGATGGCCGAGGTCACGCGCCCGACGACCTTCTGATCGGCCGCGTCCTGGCTGCCTTCGCTCGCGGCGGTGGGAAGCGGCTGACCGGGGACCCACTCCTTCCAGATCCTCCGTGCGATCCGGATCATCTCTTCGCGAACGGCTTCGTATTCCTGGCGCGCCTGGGTCAGGATCTGCTCGTCGGTCAGGTTCGTTCGGAAGGTGTGGCGAAGCTTCCGGCCAAAGAGATCGCGTCCGAGACGGCCCTCGCCGTGCGACCTCGGCTTCAGATCGGTCTTGAGGTACCTGCCGAAGCTGTCGAGCGCCTTGTGCGCCTTTGCGGCGGCGGCCTCGAGTCGGGGCTGGAGGGCCGTAACGGCCGGGTTCGAGGCGGCAGCCGCGGCCTGGGCCAGGGCGTCGTCCGCAAGGGAGCCGATCCCCGGCAGTTGCCGCATCGCCATGTCCAGGTGCAGCTTCGAAACGGGCCGTTCGTTGATCCGGCCGAGCTGGCTCCGGGCGGCCATGAGGACTGCCGGCAAACGCTCCAACCGCGACGCCACGCTGGCGAGGCGTACGGGCAACGGTGCGAACTCGCGCGCCAGCAGCGGGAAGATGCCGCCGCCGAGGAGGTATATGTAGCCGAGCGGGTCCCATTGGGCCTCGCGCAGTTCCGTCTCGTCGAACCGCAGCGCCGCCAGCTCCGAGATGAGCAGGTCGCGATCGAGGCGGTCGTCGGGCGTCAGAGACGCGTCCGGCATCGCTTCGAGCTCGGCGGTCCAATCGTCGATGAAGGCCAGCCTATCGGCCCGACCGGCATCGGTCAGATCTGGCCACTCACCGTCGTGGGCGTGATTGCCGGCGGCCGTCGCGGCCACAGGATAGAGTCGGAAGAAATCGCCCAGGAACGCATCGACACGCTCAGCGAACATAGCCACCATCTCCTCCGGGGTATTGCTGGAGTGTAGCGGTCGAACCGGGCGGCGGATCGCCGAACCGATGAATTGTCCGGTGCGTCGGGCCACCCGCTGTTGCAATCCCGACGCACGTAGTGCCGCAAAACGGCGACGGCCTATCGACGCCCGCGCTACGATCCGACCATCCGACGTACGCCGCCCGGCGACGCCCAACCTCGGAGGAATCGCTCATGATCGACCTGCTCGTCAAGGTCGCCGTGAACGCCGCAGCGCTCCTGGCAGCGGCCTTCGTGGTCCCTGAGTTCAATCTGACGTTCCGCAACGACAACCCCGCCGACTGGGTCAAGATCGCGATCATCGCCCTCATATTCGCGCTGGTGAACAGCTACCTCAAGCCGATCCTCAAGGTCCTGGCGATGCCGATCGGATTTCTGACGATGGGCCTGGTCGCCTTCGCGATCAACGCCGCGATGCTGCTCGGAACGGCCTGGATCGTGAATCAGGCTACGGCGCAGCTCCAAATCGGCTTCAGCGTGGGCGGTTATCCGCCGCATTGGGGCTACGAAGCGATCGGCGTCGCGGTCGTCGCATCGATCGTGATCAGCATCGTGGCCACGCTCCTCGAGCTGCTGCTTCTGCCGCGCCGGATCCTTGGCTTTTAGCCCCTCGAATGGGCACAGTCCGGTCGCCCATCGCACGCGGGCGTCTGTCCCTACGGCGGCCGACCCGTTAGGCTTTTCAGCATGCCCGTAATGCGCACCTCGTCACCGTTTGAACTGCTCGCCATGTCTGCCGGGAACCCGATCGGCGGCCAGGCTACGGCCGGCGTTCCCGGGGCCCTGACCGAACGCGAGCGGTTCCGCATGCAGTTGCGGCGCAAACCGCTGCTCTTCGACGGGGCGATGGGCACGCTGCTCTACAGCCGCGGCATCCCGCAGCGGGCCTGCCTCGATCAGATTGTGCTGACCCACTCGGATGTCGTCTCCGAGATCCATCGGGAATACCTCGAGGCCGGCGCCGACGCGATAGAGACGAATACCTTCGGCGCCAACCGCTTCAGGCTGGCCGAGTTCGGACTCGAAAAGCTGGCCGGCCAGATCAGCCGGCGCGGGGCCCAGCTTGCCCGCGAGGCCCGGGACGTCGCCGGCCGCGATGCGCTCGTCGCCGGTTCGATCGGCCCGCTCGGCGCGTCTCTCCGAGCCCAGGATCGACCGCATCCGGGTCTGGCTCGAGCCGCGTTCCGCGAGCAGGTCGAAGGGCTCCTCGAAGGCGGCGTCGATCTGCTCCTGTGCGAGACGTTCAGCGACCTCGAGACTCTGCTCGCCGCAATCGAGGAGATCCAGCGAGCCTGCGACCTGCCGGTGATCGCGCAGATGACCTTCGGCGAGGACCTCCTGCTGGCCGACGGCACCACTCCCGCCGCCGCGGCGGCCGCGCTCACCGAGGCCCACGTCGACGCCATCGGAGTGAATTGCGGCGCGGGCCCGCTCGCCTGCCTCGAGGCGCTCGTCCGCACCGGTCCACCAACGGCCCTCGTGGCGCGCTCCCTGCAACCGAACGCGGGACTCCCCCAGCGCGTCGAAGGCCGCCTCGTCTATTCGGCCGAGCCCGAGTACTTCGGGGAGATGGTTCCGCGCATGCTCGCCGCCGGAGCCACGATAGTGGGAGGCTGTTGCGGCACCACGCCCGCGCACACGGCCGCGATGCGGGCCGCGATCGACGCGCTGGCCGCCGGAGGCCGCCGCGGAGCATCGGTCGCGCCGCGCCCCGAAGATGTCGAGCGTGAAAACGCTGCCGCATCTGCGCCGCGCACGCCGCGCCGCGAGATCGGCCTCGACGGCGGGGCGCCGCCGCCGACGGAGCTGGCCGGCAAGCTCGCCGCAGGAACGTACGTCATCTCGGTGGAGATCGACCCGCCGCGCTCGATCCGCATCGACCGCACGCTGGAGGCCGCCCGGCTCCTGAAGCAAGCCGGCGTGGACCTGGTGAACATCAGCGACTCGGCCACCGGCCGCGTCCGGATGGGCGCAATGGCCGTGGCCTTCGGCATTCAGCACGACCTCGATCTCGAGTGCCTGGTCCACTTGACCACGCGGGACCGGAACCTGATGGCCCTCGAAGCCGAACTGCTCGGCGCCCACGCGCTGGGGGTCCGCAACATCCTCGCGCTCACCGGCGATCCGCCCCGGGCCGCCGACCAGCTCACCAGCACGGCCGTGTGGGACGTCGACGCGATCGGTTTGATCGAGGTGATCAAGAGGCTGAACATCGGCGAGGACCAGTCCGGCGCGGCAATCGGTCAGGCGGCCGGGTTTACCATCGCCTGCGCCCTCGATCCGACGGCGGCCGACCAGGAAAAGGAGTGGTCGCGCCTGGAGCGCAAACTCGCGGCCGGCGCCGACGTGATCATGACCCAGCCGCTCTACTCGCCGGCTCAGGTGGAGGCGATGCTCGATCGGGCGCGTGGCACCTTCGGCCCGGGCGGCTTCCCCGTTCCGCTGCTTCTCGGAGTGCTCCCGCTCCACAGCTCGCGCCACGCGGAGTTCCTCCACAACGAGGTTCCCGGGATCACCATCCCCGACGAGCAGCGCGCGGCGATGCGCGATGCCGGCGCCCGCGGCGCAGAGGTCGGCCTGGAGATGGCGATGGACCTGCTGGAGCGCACGGAGGAACTGGTGCAGGGCACCTACATCATGCCAAGCTTCGGTCGCTACGAGCTTTCGGCCGAGCTCGTCCGGCGGCTTCGCGCCCGAATGGCCGCCAGATCCGCGGATTAGCTACACGGAGAGGATCGCCATGAGGCTCAACCGTCACCGGGCAGCCGTCGGGATCGTGGCCGTCGCCGTGTGGTCGTTCTTCTGCCTGGCGTCGCTCGCCTCCGCCGCCAACGCCGCCCCGCCGGCAGGGCCGCCGTATCCGGAGCCTGTGACCGGCCAGCGCGTGTACGACTACGCCGGCATCTTCTCGAGCGGCGCGATCTCCTCCGCCGAGGCAACGATCAAGGCGATCGAGGGCCGGACCGGCGCCCAGGTTGCCGTCTACACGCAGGTGAAACCCGAGAGCGACAGCCTCGATCTGGCCAACGGCGACGCCCGGGCGCTGATGGATCAATGGGGCGTTGGGCGCAAGGGCTTCGACGACGGCCTGGTGATCATCTTCGACATGCAGTACAACCTGCGCCACGGCGAAGTGTCGCTGTATGCCGGCAGCGGCTTCCGGGCCGTCTTCCTGACCGACGCGGACCGCCAGGCCATCTTCGACAACGACATGAAGCCGAAGCTCGTCGACGGCGACTTCGACGGGGCGCTGGCGATCGCCATCCAGGACATCGACACAGCGGCCACTCCTGCGCACGCCGACCAGCTCAACAGGGCTCGCATCATCAACGCCGCCGTCGGGATCGGCTTCCTGGCGCTCGCGATCTGGCTGATCGTCTTTGTGCTGTTGCGCTGGTACACGCACGGGCGCGACCCGATCTACGTCGACGACAATTCCGTCCTTATGCCGGCGCCGCCCGAGGGTCTGACCCCGGCCATGGCCACGCTGGTCATGAACGACAAGACGTCGAACCAGACGGTCTCCGCCGCAATGGTCGACTTGGCCGCGCGCGGGCTGGTTCAGTTCCGGCAGGAGTCGGCGTTCCTGAGCAAGACCACCGAGCTGGGCGCGACCGGCAAACACGAGGTCATCTCGACGCCCGAGGGCGGCCTCTTCGCCGGCATCGAAACCTGGTCGGTCGACGGGGGCTATATCGACAAAACCTCAATGCACGAGCTGGCGCCGGCGGTCAAGGAGTTCAAGAGCGGTCTCGAGGGCCTCGCGGTCCAAAAGGGCTGGCTGACCGCCAAGCCCTCGAGCGTGGTGTGGCGATGGATTGGCGTCGCAATCGCCGAGTTCGCCGTTGGCGGCGTGCTGATCTGGTGGACGCTCCGGCTCGAGGCCAGCGGCGGCATCCTGGGAGCCGCGGGCCTGTTCGCGGCCGGCATGTTCACGATCTTGATGGCGCAGCTGATGCCGTCTCGTACCCCGCTCGGCTCGATGCTGCGGGCGATGCTGGCCGCGTACAAGCGAACGCTCGCGGCAACGATGAACATGTCGTCCTCGATGGACGAGGTGGCCCGTCGCAAGCCGCTGCCGTGGGTGGACACTCCGGACGCGACGATGGCCTGGGGAGTGGCTTTCGGGCTTAATGCCGAGATCGACGCGGTCATGCACCGGACCGTGGACCAGACCAAGGCCGCGGGCCGCCCAACCGGCTGGTATCCGATGTGGTGGTCCACGCCCCAGGGTGGCGGCTTCTCCGGCGGAGGAGGAGGGGGAGGTGGCGGCCTCTACTCGGCGAGTGCGATCCCCGATGTCGGCTCGATGGTCTCCTCCCTCGGCTCGATCGGCTCTTCTGCCTCGAGCAGCAGTAGCGGTGGCGGCTTCGGCGGTGGTGGGGGCGGCGGCGGTGGTGGGGGCGGCGGCGGTTTCTGACCGCGGCCCGGCCACTAGAACCGAGGGCCGCCGGGGTCGTTGGCCCGGCCGCCCGTCGACCGACCCCGGCGTCGGCTAGAATCGCACCATGGGTGCAGTCGACACGATGGAAATGTTCTTCGAGCTGCTAAATGCCGGCGATCGCGAGGGCGCCGTAGCTCTCATGGACGAAAAGGCCGAGATGCGCGTCCACGTCGGCGGCAACGCCCGGACGCTGCGAGGCCTGCGCGAGGTCGGCGGCTGGTTCCTGCGGGCCGAACCGGGCTTCCGCATGATCCCGGGCGACGTGCGCGACATGGGCAACACTTACCAGGCGAACCTGTTGATCGTCCGCCCCGGCGCCCCGACTCAGCAGCTGGACTCGAGCTTCCGCGTGGAAGCCGGCAAGATCACCGCGATCAACCTCACGCCGCGCTGATCCGTTGCACGAGTCTCTGAGGCGGCGCCGCGCTGTTCCGGTCCGTCTGTCCCCCAGCTGATCCGCCTCACGTCGCGGACCTCGCGATTGCGACTAGTAGGTCGCGGTCGGCGCGATGGTGGTCTTCGGCGTGGGCGTAGCGACCGCGGTCGGCGTTGGGGTTGGCACCGGCGTCGGCGGGACCCAATCCGGTGGCGGGATCTGGATCCGCTGGCCGATTTGGATGATGTTCGGGTTCTTGGCCAGGTTGGGGTACTGCACGACGTTGGCGGCAATTAGCAATTGAAGCGAGATGTTGTTGTTGTCCGCGATGTGCTGCAGGGTGTCATTCTTGTGGATGAAGTAGATCTTCATCGTGGCCGTGGCCACCGGCGTATCGACCGGGGTGTCGGTCACGAGGGAGGACGATGGACCGCCCGCGATGAGGGACCCGGACGCAGTTGGCTTTGGCCCAGTGCCCACGCCGTTACCGGTCAGGAGAGGGAGCAGTATCAACGCCACCATCACCACGGCGACACCCATCGCCGCGAGCAAGAGGGGCTGGTTGTTGTTGCGATCTTCACGGGCGCGGAGCCGCGGGAAGTTGTCCAGCCGGGGCGGCTTCTCCCAATCGGGGTGGCTCGGCTGGCGCCGCGCCATAGCGTAAGCGGGTGTACCGGGGGCCGGGGGGCTGCCGGCCGTGATAGGAGCGATAACCGGAGCGATCGTCCGCTTCGGCGCGCCCTCAAAACCCCACAGACCTGAGCCGGGGTCCGAAGTGGCATGCGGAGCCACGGCCCCGGCCTCGGCGGGGGTCGTGCGGGCGCGGCTGGCAAGGAATGCCGGCGTCTCGACGGAAGCGGCCCGCGCGGCGGTTGAGCCGGGCTGACTGGTCGCCGTCGAAGCCGAACCGGCGTTCTTGCTCACGACGCCGGCGGCCTCCTGGCGCGCCCAGTCGAGGAAGATCGGGCACTGCGCGAAGGCTGCGGACAGGCAGAACCGCTCCTGGTGCGGAAGTGCCCGGGGCTCCGGCTCGGCCGCCGCGAAGCAGCGGTGGCGGTAGTCCGGATCGTCGGCTCGATGGTCGCGGTCGTCCTCGAATGCGACAAACGGGCAAGCCGCATGTCCCTCGCGGAACGACGTAACAGTCTCGTCGCTCATTGGGCAGATCATAACCGCGCCGGGTGGGGCGTGTCTCGGCGGTGCCGGAGGGCTCGTCTTGTGGGCGGTATGGAGCGGTTTTGTGCGGTTTGGAGGGCTCGAGCGTGCCGCGCGGTGCCTCGGGCGGGGACGCAGAAACACGGTTGGTGCGACTTCGCCCGCCCCGGTGGATAATCCGTCAGAACTTTCCCTTTGCCGGGGACTAATCGATGCCGCGTCCCGACCGAAAGCCCCGCAGCGTGCCCTTCGCGCTCGCAGCAGCAGCTTTGAGCCTGGTGCTCGTCGCCGCGTGCGGCAGTACGCAGCCGACTTCGTCGCCACCGACCGGCGGTCTGACCTCCGTCCTGCCGCCCGAGACGGCATCGCCCGCCGCGAGCGACGCCGGGACGAGCCCGGAGGCATCGGCAACCTCTCCCGCGACTCCTGTCGCAGCGGCCACTCCCCTGCCGCCCGTGAAGATCTCGCTGGCGAAGGTCGTCGGAGGCCTCCCGCGGGCGATCGGTCTCGCCAATGCCGGCGACAGCCGGCTCTTCGTGATCGACCAGGGCGGCAAGATCCTGATCGTCGACGGCGGCGCGGTGAAGGGCACCTTCCTCGACATCAGCTCACGCGTTTCTACCAACGGCAGCGAGCGTGGCCTCCTCGGGCTCGCATTCCATCCGAACTACGCCTCGAACGGGCGGTTCTTCGTCCGGTACACGGTCTCGTCCGGCGACGTCCGCATCTCCGAGTTCCACGTCAGCGTCGATCCGAACAAGGCGGACCTGACCTCTGAGAAGGTGCTGGTCAACGTGCCCCATCGAACGCAACCCAATCACAACGGCGGGACGATCGCGTTCGGTCCGGACGGCTACCTGTACATCGGCACCGGTGACGGCGGCGGTGGCGGCGATCCATACTCCAACGGCCAGAAGCTCAGCGTGCTCCTCGGAAAGATGCTCCGCCTCGACGTGGACCACGCGACCCCCGGCCACAACTACGCCGTCCCATCGGATAACCCATTCGCGGGCCAGGCCGGCAAGCTCGGCGAGATCTGGGCCTTCGGACTGCGCAACCCGTACGGCTTCAGCTTCGACCGCGCGACCGGCGACCTGTGGATCGCCGACGTCGGCCAGGATCACTGGGAGGAGGTCGACCGAGCGACGAAGTCCGATGGGCTCGGCCGTGGCGCCAACTACGGCTGGAGCGTCATGGAGGCGACCCACTGCTTCAATCCGGCGTCGCGCTGCAGCACGGCCGGAAAGGTCCGCCCCGTGGCCGAATACAACCATGGAGCGGGCGATTCGGTCGGCTGCTCGATCATCGGCGGCTTCGTATATAGAGGAAGCGCCCACCCGGAGCTCGTCGGCCGCTACTTCTACAGCGACTATTGCAGCGGCAGGATTTGGGATCTCGCCGCAGGCGGATCTTCCTCGCAGACGGGGCAGCTTCTCCTGTCCCCTCACCTGAACGTCTTCGGCTGGGGCGAGGGTGCCGACGGGGAGCTCTATTTGCTGGCCACGGGCGGGGTCCTGTACAACCTCGTCTAGGACCGCTTCCGCGAACCCGGATCGCGTCGAGTTTGCGGTCCGGGCGACTCGCGTGACCTCGTGCGGACATGAACGCAGGTGGACGCGGGCGGCTTTGCGCTACCCTGTGGGCCGACAACTCTCGTGGAGGACATTGATGCACGCCCATATCCCAGCCCGCCGATCCACCGAACGCAGAGTGGCCCGCTCGGCGTCAATCGGCTTGATCGCAGCGCTGGTGCTCGGCGCCGCGCTGGCAGGTTGCGCCGGCGTCACCAAGACGCCGTTGGTCGTCTTCGTGACCCCGACCCCGCCGCCGACACCGACTCCCTCGCCCACGCCGGAGATCACTCCCGGGCCGACGCCGACCAAGACTCCGACTCCCACCAAGGCGCCGACTCCCAAGCCCCCGCCCACGGTCGGGCCCTGCTACGGCAACAGTCTCAAGATCACGATCCTGGTAGCCGGCGGAGTGGCCTGGCAGAGCAGCACCGGTCATGAAATGGCCAGCTTCGAGCTCAAGAACACCGGATCGTCGTCGTGCATCGTCAAGTCCAAGAGCCAGCCGCTCCTGCTCAACGGTGACGACTCGATCCTCATCACCGGCCCCGACCCGGGCGCAGTTCCGAACCTGATGCTCGCCGCCAACGCCACGCTGCACGCCTCGGTTCAGACTTCGAACCTGTGCGCCGCACCGCCGATCATCGCCGCGGTCCGCGTCGCGTTCGTCATCTCGGGAACGGGCATGGTCACCGCCGACGCCGCATCCCCGACCGACCTCGCGGGCGTGCCGCCGTGCATCGGCGACAACACGGTTCCTGCCGGCGAGATCCAGATGACGTCCTGGGCCCCGTAGCTCGCCCGACGGCCGGCTTGCCCCGTCAGCCGGCCCATTTCCTGGGTCCGCTCATCGGGCCCGCTCGGCGGGCCGACGGCCGGCCGGCCGCGATCGACTGGTTACGCGCCGGCCTGGTCGAGCGCCGACTGCAGCGACTGCGCATAGCCCTCGCTGGTGTACGTGGCGCCTGAGATCGAGTCGACCTGAGCGCTCTGGGCCGTGAGTGCCTCGCTGCGCAGTTGCGGAGCCGCGTACTGGCTGATCTGCTGCGATCGGCGCTGGTCGCTGGGCATCTGGAGGGCCTGCACGTCGGTGATCTGGCCGTTCTGCATCGTCACTTGAACCTGAACGGTCCCGAACGGCGTCTGCACGGCCGTGCCGGTCAGCTGGCCGCTGAAGGTGCTTCGCTGACCCGTTGAACCCGTGCCCGTTCCCGTGCCCGAACCCGGGGTCTGCTGGCTCTGGCCCCCGGTGGTGTTGCCCGTGGTATTGCCGCTGGTGCCGCCGGTCGAGTTGCCGGTCGCGCTGGGCGTCTTGAAGCTGAGGATCAGGGCCAGGGCGACGGCGGTCAGCGCTGCGCCGATCGCTCCGCGTTTGGGGAAGTAGTTCATGGTTCGGTCC
>Ga0302291_10000440_pt1 | contig 12078 bp, 9 predicted proteins | sample III_Fen_N1_4_FD_194548 | JGI IMG/M metagenome (GOLD analysis project Ga0302291, IMG submission 194548) | Peat permafrost microbial communities from Stordalen Mire near Abisko, Sweden - III_Fen_N1_4 | ecosystem: Environmental > Terrestrial > Soil > Wetlands > Permafrost | place: Sweden: Abisko... | reverse complement strand
ATGGTTGGCGTTCTGGAACGCCACCGAGCCGTACGCCTCACCGGTGAAGCTAGCGTCGTAGCCGGCCTCGATCAGGGCCCAGGCCTTCTTCTCTTCCTTGAGCTTGGAGTTGATGAAGTCCTCGATGTCGGGATGGTCGACGTCGAGGATCACCATCTTTGCGGCGCGGCGGGTCTTGCCGCCCGACTTGACCACGCCGGCGAAGGCGTCGTAGCCGCGCATGAAGCTGACCGGGCCCGACGCGGTGCCGCCGCCCGACATCTTCTCCTTGCTCGATCGAATGGTCGACAGGTTCGAGCCTGCGCCCGAGCCGAACTTGAACAGCATCGCCTCGGTCTTGGCCAGGTCCATGATCGAGGACATCGTGTCCTGGACCGAATTGATGAAGCAGGCCGAGCACTGGGGCTTGGTCTCGACGCCGACGTTGAACCAGACCGGCGAGTTGAAGCTCATCTTCTGATGGACGAGCAGGTGGGTCAGCTCGGCCTGGAAGGAGCGCAGGTCCTCGTCCGAGGCAAAGTAGTGCTGCGTCTCGGCCCAGGCGGCGATGGTGTTGACGACGCGGTCGATCAGCTGGCGGACGGAAGTCTCGCGGCCCGGGGTGTTGAGGTGGCCGCGGAAGTACTTGCTGACGACGACGTTGGTGGCGAGCTGGCTCCAGAACGCCGGAACCTCGACATCCTTCTGCTCGAAGACGCTGACGCCCTTCTCGTTGCCGATGCTCGCGGTCCGGATCTCCCAGGCGATCTCGTCGTAGGGGTGGATGCCCGGAGTGGTCCAGCGGCGCTCGAAGCGCAGGCCTTTGACCCCGATGCCGGTGAAGCGGCCGTCGGAAAGCATGGGGGCGATTGCCTCATCCATGACTGGGATCGCGCCATCGGCAGCTCGACTCATTTCGTGCACCTCTACCTGTTCTCCAATTTCTCGGTTGGGACGCTGTGTTCATGTGCGGGCGCGGGGGCGTGGCCGTTGGGGGCGTGCGCGGGGGGCGGCGCGGCGGTGTCAGGGCTCCGGCGGCTCGGGCTGGGTTCTCCTCCGCGGCCACGACCGGCTTGTGGGTCCGGATCGGCGATAGCTGCGAAGCTTCCGGCCGCGACCCGTTCCCGATCCTGTCTCTCGCCGTTTCGACCGTCCTCCCTCGGTCTGTTCCTGCGGTCTGGCGACCCATCCGGCGGGCCGTTCGACCGTCGGAGGTTACGCCTGCCGTTCCATCGCAGTCAAGCCCCCAAAACACAACATCTAGTGGTGGGCCACCGTTCGCAACCACCATATCTAGTTCCGAGCGTGAATCTGTAACAAATCTGCATGGCGGCCGGTGGACCGCCTGTGGAGACTCTGTGGACGGAGCGGCCGGCCTCGTCCGATGGGCCGTCAGGGGGCGCCGGGTTGGGGCCTTCGGGTCGCTCCCCGGCGACAGTATCGAACGTGTGTTCTATTATAGCGCGGCGCACAAGTGGGGCGGCGCCCCGACTAAGACCGCGCGAGGCGATCCAGCGCGGATGCCAGCTCGTCGGCGTTCGCGGCGACTTCGGTCGGGCGTTGGGCGGGCGGCAGCGCGGCAAGCTGGGCCGCGGTGCTGATGCCGGTCAGCATCAGGACGGAGCGGGCGCCCACCTCGATTGCCGCCGGGATGTCCGTGATCAGGCTGTCGCCGATCATCACGGCCTCGGCCACCGGCCGGCCCAGGGCGTGAGCGGCGACTTCGAGGAGGAGCGGCCCGGGCTTGCCGATCGAGACCGGCTCCACGCCGCTGGCGGTGACGATGGCAGCGACCACGGACCCGGCCCCGGGCATCATGCCCCGCTCGTGCGGGTATACCGGGTCGCGGTTCGTGGCGATGAAGCGCGCCCCGGCTCGGATGGCTTCGGCGGCGACTGCGAGTCGGCCGTACGTGAATTCGAGGTCCAGCCCGACGACGACGGTGTCCACGCCACGGGTCGCGGCGGCGGCGTCTCGGCCGTTGGCCGACCAGCGCTCGGCGGCGTCGGCCGAGAGCATCACTTCGATCCCGGCGTCGCGCAGTTCGTGGACGAGACCGGCGCCGCCGACCACCAGCGCGCACGCCGGCCGGGGCGACTGGTCGGCCAGATAGAGCGCCGTGGCGCGCGCTGAAGAGACGATTCGGTCGGGCGTGACCGGAGCCCCCATACTCGACAGGCGCGTCACATAGTCGGCGCGGTACCACATCGAGTTGTTGGTCACGTATACGACGTCGTCGCCGGCGGCCGCCCTGGCAGTCAGAACCGCCGCGACGCCGGGCACGGGTTCGGCGCCGCGATAAACGACACCATCGAGATCGACGAGCAGGAGCATGAACGGGATGCTAACGGACGAACGGCGAGTGTGCGGGATGCGCCGGACGGCTCATGCCTGACGACCGCCGCGTCCTCGACGGCATCAACCGCATGGTCGTCGACGGGACGAACATGCTGTTCGCTCTCCGGCGGTCGGCGGAGCCGCTCCCGCCGGCGGCGCTGATCGGGCGGTTGCGGGCCCTGGTCCCACCCGGCGTCGCCATAACCGTCGTCCTCGACGGCTCGCCGGAGCATGGGCTCGTCGCCCGCCAGGTCGCCTCGGGCGTGGAGATCCGGTATTCGGGACGTTCCACTGCCGATGAGCTGATCGCCCACCTGGTCGCCGAGAAGTACCGCCCCGATGTCGCCGGCACGCTTGTCGTGACAGACGACATCGAGCTGTCGCAGACGGTCAAGCGGTCGGGCGGCCGAACGGTCCGGAACGGCTGGCTCGTCCGCCGGCTCGAACGGCAGCGATTGTCCGCTCCGTCTCCCGGGCGACCCGGTTTGGCGCCGGCTTCGGCGTCGTCGATAGGGCAGGGGACGCCGGGTTCGCACGCCGGCAACGCTCCGGTCGACCCGGACGCGGCCGAGGCTCCTCGCTGGTCCCCGGGCCGCAACGCGACCCGCAAGCATGGCAACGGCCGTCGCCGCCCGGCTGGGGAGCGCTAGGGCAATCTCTACGCGATGCATTGAAGTTATGCGGCGTGGATGCAACACTACCTTTCTCAGGGGGGTATTCGGTGCTCGCCGGCACGTTTCTGCGTCATTCGTGTGATGCCTGAACGATCGCAGCGGGCCAGGATTGGCTAACGCCTGTCTGTCACCCGGCACGGGGTGACACCGAAAACCGCAAAACGAGGGCTAGAAACTTGGACGCCCGGGTCCCACCCGTCGAGCGTCCGCCGGATGCCGAGGGCCAGCCTCGCCTTCCGGCGGACCTGCACGACCGGATCGGCCAGATGGTGCTGGTCGGCTTCCGCGGCATGACGCCGTTCGAGGCCGAGCCGACGCTGCGCCGTATTCGAGCAGGCTCGATAGGCGGCGTCGTTCTCTATGACGCGGACGCCCAGACCGGTGGGCCCAGGAACATCGAATCGCCACAACAGTTGAAGGAGCTGGTGGCGGCCGTCAAGGATGCCGGCTCCATTCCACCGCTCGTGGCCGTCGACGGCGAAGGCGGCTTGTTCCACAAGCTCAAGCCCCAATACGGCTTCGCGCCGACGGCATCGGCCATGGACATGGGCGAGCGCAACGATCTCGCAGCCACTCGATTCAACGCCGGAGTGATAGCCGAGATGTTGGCCGAAGCCGGCATCGACATGAACCTGGCGCCCGTCGTCGATCTCCTCAACCCGGCCAACTGGCAGTCCAGCCGCGCCGGCCGCTCGATCTCCCCGGACCCGGCTGTTGTGATCGCCCACGCTCGCGAGTTCATCCTGACCCACCACGATCACGGCGTCCTCACGGCGCTCAAGCACTTCCCCGGCATGAACGGAAATCTGAAGCCGTATACGCCGGGTCTCAACGAGGTGATCGAGGACTGGTCCGAGGTGGAGCTGGAGCCCTTCCGGGTCCTGATCGCCGAGGGTCTCGCCGACGCCATCCTGGCAACTCGGGTGATGTTCCGGCAGCTCGACCCGGACTTCCCGGCCTGCCTGTCAAAGAAGATCGTCGGCGGCATGCTCCGCACCGACCTCGGCTACGACGGCGTGGTCATCTCCGATCCGATGGAGATGCAGGCCGTCTGGGACGCGTTCGGCTTCGCGGCCGGAACCGTGCTGGCCGTCAACGCCGGGATCGACCTCGTCCTGATGTGCAACGTCGCGAGTGTCGTGCACTACAGCGACGAACGAGCCGACGAGGTGATCCAGGTCCTCACCGACGCCGTCGCTCGAGGCGAGGTGGCCGAGTCGCGGATCGACGAGGCCTGCCGCCGAATCCTGAGGTTGAAGGCGCGGCTGCTTCGAGGCTAGGGCGCCTCGGCGGGCCTGAGGTCGGGCCGCCCGGCTCGGCCCGCCTCCTCAGGCCGCGGTCGCCTCGGCGACAGCTTTCGCCGCGCGCTCACGCAGCAAACTCGTCACCGCGTCCGAGGGCAGCGGCCTCGAGAACAGGTAGCCCTGTCCGATGTCGCAGTTGAGCATCCGCAGCCGGTCTGCCTGATCCACCCGCTCCACGCCCTCGGCGACGGTCTCGAGTCGGAGCGTTTTGCCGATCCGGATCATCGCGTCCACGAGCGCGCTCGAGGTGGGCTCGGTCGCGACACCGTCGACGAACGACTTGTCGATCTTGAGGATGTCGACGGGGAAGCGGCGGAGATAGGCGAACGACGAATAGCCGGTGCCGAAGTCGTCGATCGCCAGCCGAACTCCCAGCGACTTGAGCTGGAAGAGCCGGTTGAGCGTCGCCGCGGTGTCGACCATCAGCACGCTCTCAGTGATCTCGAGGACGAGTCGGTTCGGCAGCATGCCGGTGTCGTCCAGCGCGTCGGCGATGTCGCGGACGATGTTGGGGTGGCGCAGCTGGCGCGCCGAGAGGTTCACGTTCAGGGCGAGCGGCTCGCCGGCGGGGATCTCCTGCTGCCACAGTCGAACCTGGCGGCAGGCTTCCCTGATGGTCCACTGTCCGAGGGGAACGATCAGGCCGCTCTCCTCCGCCAGGGGGATGAACTCCATGGGCGGGACCAGACCGCGGCGCGGGTGCTGCCAGCGGACGAGTGCCTCGACACCGGTAAGCCGGCCCGTGTGGAGGTCGATCGTCGGCTGGTAGTGGAGGATGAACTGGGATTGCTCGAGGGCGGTCCGGAGCTCCGACTCCACTTCGATCCGGCGGATCGCGTCGGCGTGCATCTCCGGGTCGAAGAGGGCGTACCCGCCTTCCTGGGCGCGGGCCCGGTGCATCGCCACGGCCGCGTTGCGAAGAAGGTCCTCGGCCGTCTCGTCGCCACCGACCGACACGGCGATGCCGATATTCGGCTGGAGATCTACCTGCGCCCCGGGCAGCTGAATCGACCGGCGCAGCGCGCTCATGATCCGCTCCATCGCCAGGGTCGCGTCGGTGGCCGAGGTCAGCCGGTCGAGCAGCACCCCGAATTCGTTGCCGCTCAGCCGCGCGATGGTGTCCTCGCCTCGGACGCACGTCCTCAGCCGGTCCGCGACGGTGAGGAGCGCCGTCTCGGCGGCGCTGTAGCCGAGGCTGTCGTTCAGACGGGCAAAGCCGCCCATGTCGCAATGCAGGACGGCCATCGTGGTGTTGTGGCGCTGGGCCTGAAGGAGCGCGTGCTCGATCCGGTTCATGAACAGCGCCCTGTTCGCGAGGCCGGTCAGTGAGTCGTGGAATGCCTGATGTCGAAGCTCGGCCTCGAGCGTGTGGCGCTCGGTTGCGTCGCGAGTGTTCAGAACGATGCCGCCGATCGCGGGTACGTCCATGAGGTTCGAGATCCGGGTTTCGGTATGGCGCCACGAGCCGTCGGAGTGGCGGATCCGGCACTCGCAAACGATCGGCACGGCCGGATCCGCCACCACGTGGCGGAAGTCGGCCTGAACTCGTTCGACGTCGTCGGGGTGGACCAGTTCGGAGAGGCTCCGCCCGACGATGTCTTCGGCCTCGTAACCGAAGACCTGCCGCACCGCGGGCGATTGGAACCGGACATGGCCGTCGGTAGTCGCGATGGCGATCACGTCGCTGGAGGTCTGGATGAGAGCCGCGAAGCGCTCCGAGCTCTGTGTCTCGATGGCGCGCATCTGAAGGTCGGCCCGCGAAATTGCGAGCGAAACCTGCGTCGCGAGCGCCCGGACGGAACCCGCCAGTTCGTCGGGGATCTGCTCGGGCGACTCCAGGATCAGCACTCCGCGCGTAACGCCCGCCACGCTCACGCGAGTGAGCAACACCTCGCCGTCGTGGAACGGGCAGGGCCGTTCAAGCGCGGATCCCCGGTCGTGTTGGGAGGGCCCGGTACCGGCATCCGAACGCAGCAGACGCTGGTCGACCAGCTCGTGACCGGGCGGCGCGAGGGCGGCCTCCTCGATGACGGAGCCGCGGAAGTCGGCTGCCCCCTCGCCGGCCGCGCGCAGGATTGCGAATGCCGGCCGACCGCCTGCCGGCTCCTCGGCCATCGCCAGGCTTGCGCGAATCCCCCGCATGGTGCCGCACAGAGCGAGTGCGCTCTCGACCGCCGCGGCGGCGATCTCGGGAATGTCCGACGCCGCGACCAGTTCGAGACCTGTCGCCGCCAGGATCTGCTCCCGCCGGGAAGTTGCCTCGGAACGAGCGAGTGACCGGGCCATGCTGCTCGTGAGAAGCACCACGACAACGAAGCCCAGTGCGAAAACGGCGGCGATGGTGAGCCCGGCAGGGTCCGTCCGTGACACCAGAGCCATGAGAACGACACCCGCGACGTCGAGAAGCCCGAGCGCAAGCAGCAGCAGCTGCATGCGACCGAGCCGATCGCGAGGATGAGCGACGGCTCGGAGGCCTGCGAGGATCTCCGCCGTCTTGCCTGGCACCAAGTTTCCTTGTGCCTCCGGGTCAATGCGGGTGGACGATGGGTACTGGACGTCGGGGCCCAAGCGAGGCCCTACCTTCGGCGTCGGCCGCAGACTCGCCAACTGAGGGATTCCCTCTACGTCGAATGCGCGATCTTCCTTTGGGGCCATCGTTCCCAGGTCGGGCGAGGGCGCCGCGGTGTAGCATCGCCGCGACCATGTCCTACTCGAATCGTCCCTCACCCTCCGACTCGAATAGTGCCGGGCGATCTCCGGCGCCGCTCCGGTGGAACGGCGTTGGAACGGACGAATTCGAGTTCGTTCCCGAAGCGGCCGACCTCGACGAGGCGGACTACCACGACGACGGATTGCGGCCCAGGCTCAGATCGGGGGCGGCGTGGGCCCTGACCAGGCTGGCCTGGATCGGGCTCGCCGTAGTGTTGTCGCTCGGTTCGGCCGGCATCGTCGCCGCGACCGCCCAATCGCCCGCCAACGACAACCGGCCCGAGCTGACCTACGGTGCGGACCAGGACCTCTCGGTCCGTCTCGACGCCGGAATACGCAATCTCGCGATCCTCAACCAGGACGTGACCTCGCTCGGCGAGACGGCCCGCAAGTTGCTCGCGAACCTGTCACAGGTAAACCAGGTGGGCCTGGACACCCAATACCAGAAGGGCGACGCGACGGTCGCTTCGATCGATGCCGGTGCCGCGTCACTCGAGGCGCGGCTCGAATGTCCTGCGCTGGCTAAGCGCCAGGACGCCGAACTGGCCAGGACATACAGCCAGAGCATGATCGACCGCTGGCGCCAGGTCTGCGCCGCCCTCGATTCGATCGCGCCGCTCGCCGACGACTGGGCCTCCATGCAGAACGGCAGCAAGGTCGCAATGCAGGTCGCCGACGACATCAACGCCCATGACCGGGCCGCTCAGGACGCGCTCGTGCTCGCGACGCAAGGCCCGCAGGGTCGATACCCGGACGCTCTGGCACGGCTGGCTACGGCGTCGGTCTCGCTCGCGGATGCCCAGCGAATCGCAACGGAGCTCGCAAAGGTCGGCGACGTCTCGACGCTGAACGAGTGGCTGAGCCGAACCAAGACCATGGACGACGCCCTGGCTCTGCTGTGGCAGACCATGATCGACACGAAGGGCAAGATCACGGTCCAGGTGACGGCCGCGCTCAAGGCCGTCGGCGATGCCAAGGCGCTGCTGCCGGACAGCACCTCGATCCTGCAGATCGTCCTGTACGAAATGGCCGGCAACCTGACCGCCGACGGCATCTCGATCGAAAAGGCCAAGGGCCAGCTCGCGTCCGCCCTGGCGGACATCACCGGCGGCACCGTCGTCGGCCGATAGAGGTCGAGACGCAGGTGCGCCGGCGGCGCCCGGCATGACCGGGGCGACTCGGTAGACTAAGCGCAACGTCGTCGCCGGCAGCCGTCCGCCGGGGCGCAGGGCAAGCGGCCGCCATCCGGGCCGCAAGCAGGCCGGAGGGCCATCGTAATGCAGTTGCGTGTCGTCTCCGATCAGCCATGGGACGTGGCTGCGGACGTGCTGGCCGTGCCATTCGCCGGCGAGCCGAACTTCAAAACGGCCCTCGGCGAGATCGATCGGAGGTCGGGCGGCGAGCTGCATGCGGTGACCGAATTCGGGGAGCTCAAGGCGGAGCGATACGCGGCCGCGATCATGGCGCCGGGTCAATTGCGGGCGGGGCGGCTGATGGCCATCGCCGCCGGTCCGGCGGACGAGTTGACGCGCCAGGTCGTCATCCGTGTGGCATCAACCATCGAGCGGCGCCTCGGCGGTCGCAAGGTCAAGACCCTCGCAGTGTGGCTCGGCGACCTGGCGGATCACATCGAGGGCGGCGCCGAAACAGTTGCCGAAATGGTCGCCCGGGGAGTGGTGGAGGGGAGCTTCGAGCCGGCCGGAATCTATCGGGACAATGTGAAGTCGGCGCCGCCGGCGCTGGCCGAGTTGATCCTCGTCGCTCCGGGCGCAAGCCCCGCGGCCCTGACTCGAGCTGCCGAACGCGGCGTGGTGATGGGCGAGGGCGCAAATCTGGCGCGGAGCCTGGCCAATCGCGCGGCCAACGACATCTCCCCGGACGTGCTCGCCGAAGAGGCTCGCACCATCGCCGAGCGCCACGGACTGTCGATCGACGTGCTCGGCCCCGAACAGGCAGCCGAGCTCGGAATGGGGATGTTCCTCGCAGTCGGGCGCGGCAGCGACAACCCGCCCCGGATGATCGTTCTGCGATCCGGCGCCGCGAGCGCGAAGGACGCGTTGGGGCGGCATCTGGCGATCGTGGGCAAGGGTGTCTGCTTCGACTCCGGCGGCATCAGCATCAAGCCGGCGGATCGAATGGAAGAGATGAAGATGGACAAGACCGGCGCCTGCACGGTCATCGCCGCCATCGCCACCGTTGCCAGGCTTGCGCCCGGAACGCCGCTCCTGGCCGTGGCGCCGGCGGTGGAGAACATGCCCGGCCCGCACTCGACCAGGCCGGGCGACATCGTCAAAGCCATGAACGGCAAGACGGTCGACGTGATCAACACCGACGCCGAGGGCCGCCTGATCCTCGGCGACGCGATGTGCTACGCCGAAAAGCTCGGCGCCACGCACATCGTCGACGTCGCCACTCTGACCGGCGCCGTCGCGCGGGCCTTCGGCGACCAGATGACCGGCACGTTCGGAACCCCGCAAGCCTGGTACGACCAGGTGGCGGCGGCCGGCGAGCGCGCGGGTGAGCGCTACTGGCAGATGCCATTCGTCGAGGAGTACCGGCCCGACCTCGACAGCTGGTACGCCGACTTCACGAACACGGGCTCCGTGGAAGGCGGGCTGATCAAGAGCGCCCTGTTCCTGCGCGAGTTCGTCACCGTGCCGTGGGCCCATCTGGACATCGCCGGAACGGCCTACTTCCGCAAGAAGACGCCCTACGCCCCGGCCGGAGCCACGGGCGTGTCTCACGCCACTCTCGTAGAGCTGGCCCTGGCCGGCGCGAAGAAGGCGTAGCGAAAGCATGGAGTCACTCGCCCTCGTGCTCGGTTTGTGCGGCGCGGTCTGGGGAGTCGCCTCGGACCGCATCTCCGCGCGCTGGCCGGCTCACGAGGACGGTTCGGTCAGGAGCGTGGACTGGCGGACGCCCGTCGTTGCGATCTTCGGGGCCCTGGCGCTGGCCGCGGTCCCGATCCGCTTCGGCGACGCGGCCGAGCGGGTCCTCTTCGGCGCTGTCTTCGCCGCGCTCGTGTTGATGATGGCGACGGACCTCGATCAGAAGCTCCTGCCCGACCTGCTGACGCTGCCCGTATTCGTCGTCGGGGCAGTCGTGCTCGTCTGGGGCGGCGACTCGCTGGTCAACCGCCAGCCGGCGTGGCTTGCGATCGCTGCCGCAATCGGCATCCCGTTGCTGCTGTATGCGGCTTCACTGCCCTTCGGCGAAGGCGCGTTCGGCGGCGGAGACGTGAAGTTCCTGGCCGGCATCGGCCTGCTGGTGGGCGGCCTGAGGCTCGTTCTGGCGGTCTTCGTGGGAGCGTTGCTGAGCGGCGTCGTGATCCTGGCGCTGCTCGCCGCGAAGCGCGTCACGCTCAAGAGCTACATCCCGTTCGGGCCGTTCCTGATCCTGGGCGCGGTCTGGGCCGCTCTGCTGCCTGCCGGCTCCTGAGCGCGGTCCCGCCCGGCGTCAGGCCGTGGCGCTTCTGCTCGCGTTGCAGCTCGGGCAGAAGTAGGCAGGCGCGCCCGACGCGTCCGGTTCGAATCCCAGCACGTCCGTGATCAGCTCCCGCGTGCCGTCCTTGCGGATGCGCGTCGAGGGATAGCCGCACTCGCACCAATCGAGCTTCTGCTTGGCCGACGGCTCGTACTGATGCTCCTCGGCCAGGAAGGTCGTAAGCGAAGCGCGCTTCTCCTCGTCGGTGCCCTCTCCGTCCAGGACGCCGAGCGCGTGCTGGACGAGTTCCAGTCGGGCGAACGGAGCCGTCCGCTCCTCTCCCAAAGCCTTGAGAGCGGCCGCGGCGTCGACGCGCTCGCGCCACCGCGGGTCGCTGCCGACGATGCCGTCGAGAACCGGGATGGCGGGTGCACCGACCGCAACGCATTTGTCCCACTTGCTTTGCGTGGCCCAGTAGGTGGCGGCGGTGGCATCCTGTTCGGTCGGCTCCCAGCCCAAGGACACTAGGGCCGCGAGAATGTCGATCCGCTCGAGGGCCTGCGCCCGCGGGAACGCCACCACGAGGAGCGGAACGGCAGACGGACCGCATTCGGCGCAGCGGCGCCAGTCACGCAGAGCGGCCCAGTAGTGGGCACCGGTTTCGTCGGCGGGCGGTTTCCAGCCGACTTCCGCGAGTCCGCGTGCGGCGGACCTTCGAATGACCGGGTTCTCATCGTCGAGTCGCGTCTCGAGCATCTTGGCGACCAGCGGCGACTCGATCCGGGCAAGCCGCTTGACGGCCAGCTCGCGGACTTCGGAGTCGTCGTGCCCCAGGGCGGCCTGAAGCGCATCGATGGCGTTCTCGTTGCACAGCACGTCGAGGGCCTGGCCTGCCGCCCGTTCGACGGCGAGGCTCGACCGCCCGGTCGTCTTGGCGCGGTATTGCTCGCGGGCCAGCATGACTACCAGCGGCGTCACGGCTGCGACGTCGCCGATCGACGCCAGCGCTCTGACGGAGGCTACACGCACGGTCTCGTCGGGGTCCGAGATCGACTTGATCAACGGTTCCACGGCATCGGCGGCCTTGATCCGACCCAGGGCCAAGACGGTCTCCCGGCGCGCATCCTGGTCCGGATCCGTCATGAGGCGTCGGTATATCGCCTGAGCGGCGATGTCGCGCACTCCCGGGTCGGTGTCCTGGAGCGCCACGATCAGCGGCTCGACGACGCGCACCCCACCGCGAGCCGACAGCGCCCGCACCGACGCTCGACGGACGCCCGCGTCCTGATCGAGGAGGAGCTGCGCGAGCGGCTCCACCGCCATCGGGTCACCGACGGGGCCGAGTGCGTCTGCCGCGGCGATCTTGACGCCCGGATCCTTGTATGACAGGGCTTTGATCAAACCCTGGATATCTCTCTTGGCCTCCAACTGGGCGATGTTGGGGGGACCAAAGAGCGGCATCGTGAGCCTCCATCGCTCGGAACCAGGACGAGAGGTGCTACTGGAGCCGCCAGCGTCCAACATTAGTACGAAGTAGTGAAGAGGCTAGCACCGATTGGGGCACTTTTGCGAGGGCCGAAAGGGGCCCCGAGACGGGCTCGGTCGTCCTGTACACCAGATTCGACCTAACTTCACAGGACTTAGCCCAACCG
>Ga0302291_10000438_pt1 | contig 12116 bp, 11 predicted proteins | sample III_Fen_N1_4_FD_194548 | JGI IMG/M metagenome (GOLD analysis project Ga0302291, IMG submission 194548) | Peat permafrost microbial communities from Stordalen Mire near Abisko, Sweden - III_Fen_N1_4 | ecosystem: Environmental > Terrestrial > Soil > Wetlands > Permafrost | place: Sweden: Abisko... | reverse complement strand
GCACCGGCACCGGTCGCCCGATCCGTTTTGATTGCCAGCGTCTGGCTGAACCCACCACGTGCACCGGCCTCGCCGTCGCGCGCACCTGTCGAGCGGTTCGCCGTGCGGCCCAAGGCCCAAGATGCAGCGCCACCCCTCACGACGGCGGCCCCGACACAAGTCTCCCGCATCGGCCAAGCGCCACAAGACAAGGTTACAGCGAACACGCAGACCAGCGAGCACGGCGCCGAGACATCGCCGACAGCGCACGCAAACTCCAGCCTGAGCGCACCCGCCACCGTGGCGGCGCTCTCAGCGCCTGCGGACCAGGCGGCCCACCCGCCCGCGCGCGCCTGCACGGAACAAGCGCTCGCCCGCCACTACCCGCCGCTGCTGCGCGAGCGCGGCATCGAGGGTCAGGTCTTGCTGCGCGTGAAGGTCGACGAACACGGTCGCGCCGCCGAGGTGCATGTACAAGGCGGTAGCGGCTGGCGCCTGCTGGACGAAGCCGCGCTGCGCCTTGCGCAAAGCTGCCCGTATATGCCGGCGCGGCGCGGTGATCAGACGCTCAGCAGCTGGGTGGAATATCCGGTCCGCTTTGCGCTCAGCGCGCCGGGCCAGCGCAGCGAATCAGCCAGCGATACACCAAGCCAGTAGCCAGCGCAAAAGCCGCGCCGCCCAGCCACATCGCGCCGCCGGCAAAGCCTTCGCCCACCAAGGCCAGCGGCGCGCCCTGGCCCGAGAACACCACCAGCGCGGCCAAGGCCACGCCGATCAGGCTCTCGCCGACGATCATGCCCGAGGCCAGCAGCACGCCGAGCTGCTTGGCCGATGCCGGCTGTGCGCTGCGCTCGGCGCGGCGCTCATACCACCAGCCCAGCACGGCGCCCACCACAATCATCAGCGTCGTCGAGGTCGGCAGATAGATGCCCAGGCCCACGGCCAGCGGCGGCAGGTGCGCGCCTTTGCCCGCACGGCGCAGCAGCTCATCGACCGCGATGACACCGGCACCGATCAGCGCACCCATGCCAATCAGGTTCCAGTTCAGATCGCCCTGGATCACGCCTTTGGCCAGGGCCGAGATCAGCGCGGCCTGCGGCGCAGCTAGCGCGCGCGCGGGGTCGGCGCCGGGCGCTCCGGCAAAACCATAGGCCTGGTTCAGCAGGTCCAGCACCGGCGGAATCACCACCGCGCCGGCCACCACCCCCACCACCAGTGCGAGCTGCTGGCGCCACGGTGTGGCGTCCACCAACTGGCCGGTTTTCAGATCTTGCATATTGTCATTGGCGATCACCGCCACCGCGATCACCACCGCCGTGACGAAGAGCGCAAAAGCCACCAGCGCCGGCCCGGCCGAGGCCGGCAGCAGCGGCTTCACAAAAGCCACCAGCATCAGCGCCACGCCGATCACCACCAGGATGCCCACGCCCGACAGCGGGCTGTTGCTGGAGCCGATCAGGCCGGCCATATAGCCGCACACCGCCGAGACAAAAAAGCTCATCAGCGCGATATAGGCCACGCCGCCAATCACCAACAGCGCCACCTGGTCCCCCAGGCCCGCACCCTGCGCAAAACTGGCCAGCAGCCAACCGATGGGCAGCATGCAAGCCAGCGTCACCAAGGCGACGATGCCGATGGGGATGTCGCGCTCCTGGCGCGGCAAGCTGGCGCTATGGCCGGCCTGGCGCTGACGGCTGGCCGCCAGCGCGGCACGCAGGCCACCGATCACCGGCTGGGCCAGCTTCAGCAGCGTCCAGATCGCCGCCACACCAATGGCGCCCGCGCCGATGAAGCGCACCTGCTTGCTCCACACCATCTGCGCCAGCTTGGCCGCGTCCATCAGCGTGCCGCCCATCGCGTCCTGCAAAGCCGTCAGATAAGGCACAGCACCAGCCCAGCCGATCAAGGCGCCGATCAGCAGGGCGATGCCCACCCACAGGCCCACCAGATGCCCGACGGCCAGCAGGGCGAATGACATGGCAAAGTCAAAACCCGAGGCACCGTTGCGCTCGCCCAGGCGGAAGTACTTGGCGATATCGCTGGCAAACACCTGGGTGGCCACCACCACCGTGTAGCCGGCCGAGACCAGGGCACCGATAACGATGGCCGCCAGGCCGCGCCGGCTCTCGGCTGCGGCCTGTGCGGAATCGGCACCTTGAAAACCCACCTTCAGCACCTCGGCGCAGGCCACGCCTTCCGGGTAGGGCAGGTCTGAGTTGGTGACCAGGGCGCGGCGCAGCGGGATCGAATACATCACACCCAGCACACCGCCCAGGGCGCAGATGGCCACCGAGGTCCAGTAGGGGAAGCCGGTCCACCAGCCCACCATCACCAGCCCCGGCAGCACGAAGATGATGGAGGAGATGGCGCCCGCCGAAGACGCCACCGTCTGCACGATATTGTTCTCACCGATGGTCGTGCCCGAGAAGCGGCTCAAGAGCGCCATCGAGATGACGGCCGCTGGAATCGAGGTGGCGAAGGTCAGCCCGGCCTTGAGCCCGAAATAGACATTGGCGGCGGTGAACACCAGGGTAATCAGAATGCCCAGCACCAGCCCACGCAGGGTCAGTTCGCTGGCAGGTTCGTGGGTGTTGGCGCTGCGGCTGCTGGTCACGTGATGGCCTTCTCTGAATCAATCGTTCGTAAATACTGCTGCGAGTACCGGCGCCGCAATCTGGCGCGTCCAGTGCGACCCACATCATCGCGGCTTGGGGTGAATTGTGACTCGGTGCTTGTCCGGCTTGAACTGCCACGGCGGGCGCATCCACTATGCTTTGACATCCATCTACACCGACTACTCAGCCCATGATTCTCGAACACGCCGACATCCGCATCCAGCCCGGCCAGCAGGCCGCCTTTGAAGAGGCCCTCCATCGCGGCGTCAAGACCGTGATCTCGCAGGCCCAGGGTTTTCTGGGTTATCAGGTCCAGCATGGCATCGAGTCGCCCGAGCGCTATCTGCTGCTGATCGAATGGGCCTCGCTGGAAGACCACACGGTGCACTTCCGCAGCGGGCCGCTGTTCCCGCAGTGGCGCGCCATCGTCGGCCCCTTCTTCGCTGTGCCACCGACGGTGGAGCATTTCGAGCGGTCGACAGCGGGCTGAAACTCACAACTGCACAAACGCAAAAGGCCAGCACTTGCGTGCTGGCCTTTCTTGTTTTGGTGCCCAGAAGAGGACTCGAACCTCCACGGAGTTACCCGCTAGTACCTGAAACTAGTGCGTCTACCAATTCCGCCATCTGGGCTAGTTTCCTTTACATGGCGCTTTGCATTGCCCTGCGAAGAGGCGTCACTTTAGCATCGAATGCTGATGCCTCAGGCCAGGCGCTCAAACATTTTTTAGTTGTCTCCCCAGCGGGTCAGGCCGAGCAAGCCTTGCGGGTCCAACAAGTGCTGCAACTGGCCGGACAGTGCCAGCAGTTCCGCCGCCGTGTGTGTGCGGTAAGCCGCCTGCACCTGCGGCCCGACGCCATGCTCGGCGCTGAAGCTGCCGCCGTACTGGGCGAGCAAGGCATACACGCCTTCGCGCAGCCGCGCCTCATCAAGCGCTGGCGCAGCTTTGGGCCAGACCAGGTTGAAGTGCATGCCGCCATCGCCCAGATGACCGAAGTCGGCCAGCTCAGCCTGCGGGAAATGCGCGGCCAGCCAGGCCCGCCCCGCTTCGCGGAAGGCCATGAAGTGGCGGCGCGGCAGCGAAACATCAAAGCCCACGACCTTGCCGCGCGCGCGCAAGCCCTCGCTGATGCCGTGGCGCAGCGTCCAGACGGCCGCATCGGCGCCCAACACCGCATCCACCACCCGTTCGCCGAACTCACTCTCCAGCAGTTCCTGCAACAGCGCATTGAGGTCCAGGCGCTCGGCGGGCAGATCGCTGGACAGCTCGATCAGCAGCGCATAGTCGGGCAGCGCGCCACCAAACCAGCGCGCGCGCTCGCCGCCATGCGAGAGGCCAGCATCCAGTGCTGCCGCCGAAATACCCTCGAAGGCCGAGACCAGGCTGCCCAGCTCCTGCATCACGCGCTGGTAAAGCGGAAAGACCGCAGCCAGGCTGGCGGGCGCCACCAGCGCCACGGCCTGCTGGCGGGGCAGCGGGCTGAGTTTCAGGACGGCCTCGGTGATCAGGCCCAGACTGCCCGAGGCACCGATGAACAGTTGCTGCAGGGCCAGCGCTGCGTTGTCCTTCTGCAGGCCGCGCCCCAGACGCAAGACCTGACCCCTGGGCTCGGCCAGAGCCACGCTCAGACCCAGCGTGTTCGCACGCACATCGCCGTAGCGCAGCATGCGGGTGCCGCCGGTGTTGTGCGAGAGCATGCCGCCCACGCTGGGGTCGGCGCTCAGGTCCACCGGGAACATCAGGCCGTGCTCGGCCAGGCGCTCGTTGATCTCGCCCAGGCGATAGCCGGCAGACACGCGCAGCGTGCGGTCCAGCAGATCCAGCTCGAAGGTCTCGCGCAGGCGCTCGGTCGAGAGCAGTACATCGCGCTGAGCGTCGACCGGTGTGGCGGCGCGTACGAGCCCGGTATGCGCGCCTTGTGGCACGACGCGAAGCCGATGCTCGGCGCACAGGGCCAGCAGCGCAGCGGCCTCCTCGGTTGTCGCAGGACGCAGCAGCGCCGCAGCCCGGCCCGGCGCATAGCGTGCCGGCTCCAGATAACGAGGCTCGATCGCCGCGCCGGCCTGCACCTGGGCCGCGCCAACGATGGCCGCAGCAGCGGCAAGAAAGTCCGGGCTCATCAGCAGGCCAGTCAGCAGGCCGTGGTCTCGTCGGCCTGTGCCGTCATCTTGAAGATGGCCGTGGCGTTGCCCGCATCGAAGCGCAGGTCAAGCCGGCCGCCCTCACCGTCTTCACGTTCGCGCTGGATGAACTCGTAGAAGGAGCCCGGCACCTCGCGGCGAACGATCTGTCCCTCATGCAGGAACTCGCGTTCCACCTGCACCGCGCGGAAGGCGGTCTGACGCACACGACCCGAGCCGGAGACCTCGATGCGCTCCTTGATGGGCCGGCCCAGCGCGCGCTGCAGGTCGGCCAGTGACTGCAGATCCTCCACGCGGTCGGTCGCATGGTTGAAGGCATTGCCCTCGGTCGAGATCCAGGCCATTTCGGCGGATTCGCGCAGCAAGATCTCATAGTCGGCCAGCGCGAACACGCCATGCTGGCGCTCGAAGCAGGCCAGCAACTTGGGCAACAGGCTCAGGGCCGCGCCCCAGGGCAGCGTTCTGTCGCGCGCCAGTTGCTCCAGCTGGGCCATGTCGGCGGGCGAGAGCGGGTCGGTGGAACTGGCCAGGACGCGCGTCACGGCAGACTGGAACTCGGCCGAGAAGCGCTCGGGGTGCAGCTCGGAGACGAAGAACTGCGCGATGTCCTCAGGATGGTCTTCGTGGCGCCAGGCGCGGCCAGTCATCTTCAGCTTGGGCAGCGGATAGGGCTCGGCAAAGGCGAATCCCAGGGGCCGCAGCACGCGGGTGATCGCGGCCTCGCCTGCGGGCAGGGCACCGCTGGGCCAGGCCACCGTGCGCAGCGCGCCATGGTCGAAGGTGAGACGCAGTCCGGCGCGCTGCTGGTCGACCACATAGGCAGCGGCGGCCGGCACGCGCAGCGTGACCTCACGGAACAGCACCATGTTCAGCGCCTGCGCCAGTTCGGCCCGCGAGACCGTCAGCCCCACGGGCGGCGCCAGGGCCGGCGCCACCTGCAGTTGCGCAAAGGTTTCAAGAGCCGCTTGCTCGCCGACGGTGCTGGCGAGCAGACGATAGAGACCGGATTCCAGCATCTCAAATTCCTATGACTAGATGGTTGGCAGGATCGGCTGCTCCGCCGAAGGCAGACGCCAGATCAAGCGAAGCCCGAGGATCCGGCTCTGCCGGTCCTACGGGCTTGCCCCCTTGAGGGGGAGGCGCGTCAGCGCCTCGGGGGTGGTCAAATGTCGAACTTCACGCCCTGCGCCAGCGGCAGTTCGCGCGAATAGTTCACGGTGTTGGTGGTGCGGCGCATATAGGCCTTCCACGCGTCGGAGCCCGACTCGCGGCCGCCACCGGTTTCCTTCTCGCCGCCGAAGGCACCACCGATCTCGGCGCCTGAGGTACCGATATTGACGTTGGCGATGCCGCAGTCCGAACCCACGGCCGACAAGAAGGTTTCGGCCTCGCGGATGTCGTTCGTGAAGATCGCCGAAGACAAGCCTTGCGGCACATCGTTTTGCAGGGCAATGGCCTCGTCCAAGGTCTTGTACGTCAGCGTGTACAGGATGGGCGCGAAGGTTTCGTGACGCACGATGTCGGTTTGAGCGGGCATGCGCACCAATGCAGGCACCGCGTACCAGGCGTTCGGGTTGCCATCGGCCAGCGCACGCTCGCCGCCGCTGACCACACCACCCTGCGCGCGCGCAGCGGCCAGCGAGGCCTGCATGCCATCGAACGAAGCCTTGTCGATCAGCGGACCGATCAGCGTGCCGCTCTCCAGTGGATTGCCGATGCGCAGCTGGGCACGCGCCTTGTCCAGACGCGCGACCAGCTCGTCATGGATGCTCTCGTGCACGATGATGCGGCGCGTTGTCGTGCAGCGCTGGCCGGCCGTGCCATAGGCGCCGAACAGAATACCGCGCAAAGCCAGGTCCAGATCGGCCGTGGGCGTGACGATGATGGCGTTGTTGCCGCCGAGTTCGAGCAGGCAACGGCCGAAGCGCGCCGCCACGCGCGGGCCAACCGCGCGGCCCATGCGGGTGGAGCCGGTGGCCGAGATGAGTGCGACCTTGGGATGATCGACCATAGCCTCACCAACCGCTGCACCGCCGTTCAGCAATTGCGACAGATGGGCCGGTACACCCTCGAAACGGGCTGAATAGGTAGATACAGCGCGCTCGAACAGCGCCTGCGTCGCAAGCGCGGTCAAAGGCGTCTTTTCGGAGGGCTTCCAGATGCAGGTATCGCCGCAGACCAGAGCCAACGCGGCATTCCAGGCCCACACCGCCACGGGGAAGTTGAAGGCCGAGATGATGCCCACCACGCCCAGCGGCAGGTACTGCTCCATCATGCGGTGGCCGGGACGTTCGCTGGCAATGGTCAGGCCGTGCAACTGCCGCGACAGGCCGACGGCGAAGTCGCAGATGTCGATCATCTCCTGCACCTCGCCCTCGCCCTCGCTGGTGATCTTGCCGGCTTCGATGGACACGATGCGCGCGAGATCGGTCTTGTGGCGGCGCAGCTCTTCGCCAAACAGGCGCACGAGTTCGCCGCGCTTGGGCGCAGGCACCGCGCGCCAGGCCAGGAAGGCGCCGTGCGCGCGCAGGGCGGCGACGCGCATGTCCTCGGCCGAAGCCTCATGCACCGCGCCGATGGCCACGCCATCGATGGGCGAGCGGACCTTGAGGGAGCCGCCCGTGTAGGCGGATGAGGGAACGCCAACGGCGTTCAGCAAGTCTTGGATTTGAGTGCTCATGAGACGCGATTTTCCACTTAGCCGATCGACTCAACTTGGCGCGACTGTTGGTACGCCTTGCCGAAGCGGTTGGCCAGGAAGGCCGGCAGCTCGACTTCTTCCTGACGGATGAAGCCGCTCTTGGGCAGCTTGCCCTCGCGGAACAGATCAACCGCAGCGCAGATGCCGGCGGCCGTGGTGATCTGGATGGCCGACAGCGGCGACTTGGCATCACGCTCGGCAAAGATCTTGCGCGCGAAGACTTCCTGCAGCAGCGTGCCGTTCTTCATGCCCGAAACCGTCACGAATACCAGCACCACGTCCTGCATGGTGGCGGGCATGCTCTTGCGCATGATGTCCTTGAGCGTTTCCTGGTCGCTGCTCAAGCCCAGGTCTTCCAGCAGGAACTTCATCAGATCGCGGTGGCCGGGGTAGCGCACGGTCTTGTAGTCGAGGTTACGCACCTTGCCCGCCCAGGTTTCGCACAGCGTGCCCAGGCCGCCCGAGGTGTTGAAGGCCTCGTACTCGGTGCCGTCCAGGCTGAAGTGCTCCAGGCCTTCCAGCGGCAGGGCCGAGATGAACTCGCCGCCATGGACAGCTTCACAAGGGTGGCAGTACTCGTTGATCAGACCGTCGACCGACCAAGTCAGGTTGTACTTGAGCTTGTTGGTCGGGAAGGCGGGCAGCGCGCCGACGCGCATCTGCACATCGCGCACCTCATCGAACTGCTTGGCCAGATGGTGCGCCACGATGCCGATGAAGCCGGGAGCCAGACCGCACTGCGGCATGAAGGCAGTCTTGGCGCCCTTGGCCAGATCGTTGATGGCCTTGGTGGCGGCCACGTCTTCGGTCAGATCAAAGTAGTGGCAGCCGCATTCCAGCGCCAGCGTGGCGGCGGTGATGGCCAGGTGGTAGGGCAGCGCATTGATGGCGGTGTCCTTGCCGCGCAACTGGGCTGCCAGGGCGGCCTTGTTCTCGGTGTCCACCTCGGCGGTGGCAATGCCTTCTGCGGCCAGCACGGCCAGGTACTTGGCGTTCTTGTCGATCACGGTGACCTGGTAGTCGCCGGTGGCGTGCAACAGACGTGCAATGGTTTGTCCGATATGGCCGGCGCCGAGCAGTGCGACTTTCATGGGGGTGCTTCCTGATGAAAAGGGTGAAGAGCGGGCTGATGAATTGATCTAAGTCTAGGCAAGGGCGCTGACGAAAGAAATTGCGAGTTCGTCGTTATTTCTGTCGAAATTGACGATTCGTCAAAATAAAATGACGAATCAAATCAAACAAGGGTTACCATGAGTAGCACCCCAACCCCCACACCGTTGCCCGCTGCCGCCCCGCTGCCCGCCGCGCCCAAGGACCAGATCGACCGCGAACTGATTGCACTGCTTCAGGCCAATGCCCGCGAGAGCACCGCCAATCTGGCTCGCAAGCTAGGCGTGGCGCGCACCACCGTGGTGGCGCGGCTGGCGCGGCTGGAGGCCGACGCGGTGATCGTCGGCTATACCGCCCGTCTGGGCAGCGAGGCCGTGGATCGCGGCGTGCAGGCCTATGTGGGCATCTCCATCAGCCCGAAGGCGCAGCGCGAGGTGATCAGCCGGCTCTCGCGCCTGCCTGAGTTGCGCCAGCTAGCTTCCGTCAGTGGCGAGTTCGACTACATGGCGCTGCTGCGCGCCGACACGACGATGCGGCTGGATGCCCTGCTTGACGAGATCGGCGACATCGACGGCGTGATTAAAACCACGACCTCGGTGGTTCTGGCCTTGCGCGTGGACCGCAGCGCCTGATGACGAACAGCGTGGGAGCACCGTGAGACCAAAGGTTGGCTGGCACAGGCCTTGCTTATGTCGCAGAACCTCTCCAGGAGTGCGCCATGAAGCAAATCCTCGTCCGCAACAACAAGACTGTGACCGCCTTGAAGGCACTGCTGCTCGTCGCGGCGGTCTGGGGGGTGGTCTATCCGACGCTGCTCTGGAGCCTGGAGCACCTGCTGCGCCAGGCCTGAATCTCCGCATTCACCCGCAGCCCGGCCCGGCATAAAACTGGGACACTCGCTGCGCGGCAATCGCGCCGCCAGACGGAGTGTGTCGATGTTGGTGCTGATCCTGGGCCTGACCCTTTTCCTGGGCGTGCATTCGGTGCGCATCTACGCCGACGACTGGCGCAACGCCCAATTCGTCCGGCTTGGCGAGCCGCGCTGGAAAGGCCTGTACAGCCTGGTTTCACTGGTCGGCTTCGTGGCCATCATCTGGGGCTATGGCGAGGCCCGGCTGACGCCCACGGTGCTGTGGGCAACGCCCAAGGCGCTGATGCATCTGGCCGGCCTGCTGACGCTTGCGACCTTCATCCTGCTGGTCGCAGCCTATGTGCCCGGCAACCCGATCAAGGCCGCCGTCAAGCACCCCATGGTGCTGGGCGTGAAGATCTGGGCATTGGCCCATCTGCTGGCCAACAACACCGTTGCCGACCTGGTGTTGTTCGGCAGCTTCCTCATCTGGGCGGTGCTGGACTACCGCTCATCGCGTCAGCGCGACGCGCGCCTTGCCGGTACAGCGCCACAGGCGGCGTCTAGCGGAACACGCGGAGCGCTCATGACCGTCGTCGTCGGCACGGCACTCTGGGGCTTGTTTTTCGTCTGGGGCCACCAGTTTCTGATCGGTGTGCGCCCCTATTGAGCAGCGGCTCGGCGCAACGCAGATGGCCATCCAGATGCCCGCTTTGCCTCTGCATATGCTGCTTCGTTTGTTGCTGGTCTTCGCGCTGCTCGCTGGCGCCAGAAGCACCTGGTCTGCGTCGCCGCTGACGATCTGCAATGAACCCGGCGATGGCATGCCGTGGATGTACTGGGCACACGCCCCATCTCAGGACGGCCCACGCGAACTGCGCGGCTTCAGCGTCGATTTATGGACGGTCGTCTTCCACCGGCTGCAGCGTGAGGTTCGCATGGTGGGCGACATGCCCTGGAAACGCTGCATGCGTGCGGTGGCCAGCGGCGAGATCGACTTCGCCACCGGCGCCTACCGCGATGACGAGCGTGCCAAGCAGTTTGTCTACTCGCGGCCCTACAAGGTCCTCACACCGCAGGTCTTTTTCCGCGCCAACAAGCCAGTGCTGATCGTGACCAAGGCTGATCTGAAAAAGTACCGTGGCTGCGGCATGAATGGCTCAAGCTACGCCCATTACGGTCTCAAGGCCGAAGAGTTGGATCTGGGCGCGCGCAGCTACCGCAACTTGATAGAAAAACTGCTGCGCGGGCGTTGCGACTATTTCGTAGAAGAACTGGAGGTCATCCAGCAACTCGAAGGTGGCCGACGCCACGATCTGGATGATCCAGCACTGGGCCATGCTCCTGTGCCCGATGCCGAAGCTCCCGCCCTGCATCTGATCGCGGCCAGGGACAGCGCTGCGGCCGCGCTGATGCCGCAGATCGATGCGGCCGTGACGGAGTTCTACCGCAGCGGCGAGGCCATGAAGCTCTGGAAAAAACACGCCGGCAACCTGCCCTACTGAGTGAGCGCATGCGCGGGCTGCTGGCCGCGACTACAACAGCCCGCGCGTCTGCGCCATCAGGCGCGTCAGCCCAAGCAGCGCATCGGTAAACGGCGTGGGCACGGCCACCGCCTGCGCAATCTCGCGTACTGCGGCCACCAGCGCAGCCAACTCGATGCGCCGCCCGGCCTCCACATCCTGCAGCATCGAGGTCTTGACGCCCCCAGCTTGCGCGTCACCGCGTGCCGCTCTTGCGGCGTCTGCCCCACTTCACAGCCGATGCGCGCGCCGATCGCGGCGGCTTCTGCCATCACCGCAGTCACAAAACCGCGCACCAACTCATCGTCAAGAATGCGGTCGCCCGTGGCGCCGGTCAGCGCCGAAATCGGGTTGAAGGTCATATTGCCCCACAGCTTGTACCAGATGTCCTTCTGGATGCAGGCTGATGCGCTGGCCGCGAAACCGGCCCGCTCCAGCAGCGCAGCCAGGGCCTGCACCCGGGCCGAGGGCGCCGCGCCCGGCAGCGCCTCGCCGAGGATCAGGCCCATGCCGCTGACATGCCGCACCAGGCCCGGCTCGCTCACCTGGCAACTCGCGTGCACGACCGCGCCAAGCACCTGGGCCGCCGGGATAGCGGCGCGCACCGCGCCGCCCGGGTCCACCGATTCGAGCCGCAGGCCCTGGCAAGGTCCGGCCAGCCCATCAAAGAACCACCAGGGCACGCCGTTCATGGCCTGCAGCACCAGACCATCGGGCGCCAGCAAGGCCTGCACGGCGGGCGCCACCTCCGCCAGCGCCGGCGCCTTGACGGCCAGCACGATCAGGTCTTGTGTGCCCAGCTCGGCGGCCTGATCGCTGGCCCGCACCGGCACGCTGATGCGCTCGCCGCCAGCGGCCGGTCCCTCCATGCGCAGGCCATGCGCGCGCAGCGCCTGCAGGGTGGCGCCGCGTGCCAGCGCACTCAGCCGCACCTCGGCGCCCAGACGGGCGCTCAGCGTCGCACCGATCCATCCGCCTACCGCACCCGCGCCAACGATGCACACTCTCATCTCGAATACCCTTTTGATCCAGCTTGCGGACCAGTCTCGCACAGCGCTTCAGGTGCGCCGCCGCGACAATGACAACTCGAATTCGGCCAACCCGACCGAGCCCAACCCAATTCAGCAGACACCCATGAAATACCTTCACACCATGGTCCGCGTGACCGATCTAGATGCCTCGCTGCGCTTTTACTG
>Ga0302291_10000437_pt1 | contig 12148 bp, 10 predicted proteins | sample III_Fen_N1_4_FD_194548 | JGI IMG/M metagenome (GOLD analysis project Ga0302291, IMG submission 194548) | Peat permafrost microbial communities from Stordalen Mire near Abisko, Sweden - III_Fen_N1_4 | ecosystem: Environmental > Terrestrial > Soil > Wetlands > Permafrost | place: Sweden: Abisko... | reverse complement strand
CACCGACCACTGACATACCCCGGCCCACGTGGGCGACACAGCCGTCGACGGGCCGCCCGGCAGGACGCCGGCGCACCACGACGGCATGGAGCAGGGCACGGGCTCGGCAGCGAAAACGGGAGGCATCACGTGACGGACAAGCGGCGGACAGACGACGAGCAGGCCTTGGCCTCGGTGCACGCGCTGCCCGACGGTGCGCCCGGCACTGACGGCCTGACGCCGCGCCAGCGCCTCGTGCTGCAGACCATCAAGTCGTCGGTCGAGCTGCGCGGCTACCCGCCGAGCATGCGCGAGATCGGTGAGGCCGTCGGCCTGACCAGCCCGTCGAGCGTGAAGCACCAGCTCACGGTGCTCGAGCGCAAGGGCTACCTGCGCCGCGACCCCAACCGCCCGCGGGCGATCGAGGTGGTGCACCCCGATGACTCACGCACCGTGTCCGCCTGGAACCACCGCGAGGCGTGGGCGGGCGGCCTGGACCCCGACGCGCCGGAGCTGGACCGCCGCCCGACGCCGTCCTACGTGCCGGTGGTCGGCAGGATCGCCGCCGGTGGGCCCATCCTGGCCGACCAGGTGGTGGAGGACGTGTTCCCGCTGCCCCGCCAGCTCGTCGGGGACGGCGATCTGTTCCTGCTCAAGGTGACCGGCGACTCGATGGTCGACGCGGCCATCTGCGACGGCGACTGGGTGGTGGTGCGTCGGCAGCCCGTCGCGGAGAACGGCGAGATCGTCGCAGCGATGATCGACGGCGAGGCGACGGTGAAGACCTTGCGGCGCAGCGGCGGGCACGTGCTGCTGATGCCGCACAACCGCGCCTACAGCCCGATCGACGGCGACGAGGCGGTCATCCTCGGACGGGTCGTCAGCGTCCTGCGAAGCCTCTGACCCGACGGCTTGACCGGCTCGACGGCGACGCCCCCGAGTCAGTACCCGAAGCCGCGCGCCACCTCGCGCACGGCGACGGCCGACGCCCGCAGGCCGGCCAGCTCGTCGCTGGACATGGGCACCCGCAGCCGTTCGCTGACGCCACTGGCCCCCACCAACGCCGGCACCGACAGGCAGACGTCGGAGATGCCGTAGTAGTCGTCGAGCAGCGACGACACCGGCAGGATGCGGCGCTCGTCCTTGAGGATCGCTTCGATGATGCGTGAGCCCGCCAGCGCGATCGCGTAGTTGGTGGCGCCCTTGCCCTCGATGATCCGGTACGCGGACTGGACGACCTCGCGGGCGATCCGGTCGCGCACCTGGAGGGTCAGCGGCCCGTACCCCTCGATGCCGTTCCACTCGAGGAGCGGCACCGCGCCCAGCGACGCCGAGCTCCACAGCGGCAGCTCGGTGTCCCCGTGCTCCCCCGCCACGTAGGCGTGCACGTTCTGCACCGCGACGCCGGTCTCCTTGGCGATGAGGAAGCGCAGCCGGGAGGAGTCGAGCACGGTTCCCGAGCCGAACAGCTGGCTGGACGGCAGTCCCGAGATCTTCAGCGCCGCGTACGTGACGATGTCGACCGGGTTAGTCACCATGACGTGCACGGCGTTCGGTGCCACCCGCACGACGTCGGGCAGCACCTTCTGGACCAGGCTGATCGTCGCTCCGGCCAGGTCCACCCTCGTCTGACCCGGCTTCTGCTTGGCCCCCGCGGTGAACATGACGACGTCCGCGCCGGCGAGCACCTCGAGGTCGTCCGACCCCACCACCTGGGCCATCGGCATGAACTGGATGCCGTGCGACAGGTCGAGCGCCTCGGCCTCGACCTTTGCCTTGTTGATGTCGAACAGCGCGACCTCGCGGGCCGCCCCCCGCATCAGTGCGGCGTACGCCATCGTCGAGCCGACCGCGCCCGCCCCCACGATGGCCAGCTTGGACACCCGGCGCGGCGAGAACGGTGCGGCACCCGGGGGCACCCTGTCGTCGTTGTCCTCGTTCTCGCTCATCGCTCCTCCTCGCGGACTGCGGCGGCACCCGACCCGTGACCTGAGGCTAGTGCTCACCCCGCAGGCGGCGCAGCGCGGACAGCGCCACCTCGCGGTCCGTGGTCCACCAGAACGGCGGCATGGACCGCGTGAGGAAGCTCGCGTACCGCGCCGTGGCGAGCCGCGGGTCGAGCACCGCCACCACGCCCCGGTCCTCGGAGCTGCGGATCAGCCGTCCGGAGCCCTGGGCCAGCAGCAGCGCGGCGTGCGTCGCGGAGACCGCCATGAAGCCGTTGCCACCCGCACCGGCCACCGCCTGGGTGCGCGCCGCCGCCAGCGGGTCGTCCGGACGCGGGAACGGGATCCGGTCGATGAGCACGAGGCGGCACGTCGGCCCCGGCACGTCGACCCCCTGCCAGAGCGACAGCGTGCCGAACAGGCAGGTGGCCTCGTCAGCGGCGAACCGCTCGACGAGGGTGGGCAGCTGGTCGTCGCCCTGCACCAGCACCGGCACGTCCAGCCGACCGCGCATGGCGTCGGCCGCCACCTCGGCCGCCCGGCGCGAGGAGAACAACCCGAGCGTTCGCCCGCCCGCCGCGGTGATCAGCGCCTCGATCTCGTCGAGCTGCGCATGCGTGGCCGGTTCGCGGCCCGGCGGCGGCAGGTGCCGCGCGACGTAGCAGATGCCCTGCCGCGCGTAGTCGAACGGGCTGCCGACGTCGAGCCCGTGCCACGCACGCACCTCGTCGACCGCACCCGAGATGACCGCCACCGCCAGGTCGGCGGCCGGCGGGTCGCTGCCCGGTGGCACCGCCGCGAGCTCGTCCGCCGCCTCTTCCGCCAGCAGGCGGTCCGGGCCTTGCGGCGCAGCATCCGGCCGGCGGGACAGCCCGACGGCCCGCGCGACGGGGTCGAACGAACCGCCCAGGGCCACGGTGGCCGACGTCAGCACGGCGGTGCGCCCCGCGAGCAGGTGGGTGCGGATCAGTCCGTCCACCGCCAGCGGAGCGGCGTGCAACCGGGACACCCGCTCGCCGCGGCGGTCCTCACTGCGGGCGCACCAGCGCACCGTGCCGCGCGACTCCTCCGGCCCGGCGGCCATCCGCTCCGCGGTCTCGAAGAGCGCGAGCATCGCCGAGGCGGCCATCTTGCGGCCGCCATCAGGCCCTGACGCCCCCGGCTGCGGACGCAGCACCGACAGCAGCGCCCTGGCGGCGTCCCGGACGGCCGCCACAGCCTCCTGCACCGCCGCGGGCAGCCCGTCGGGGAATCGCTCCTCCGGCAGCTCGACGAGCACCGCGGTGAGCGCGCGACCGGCGGCATCCAGGTCGGTGGTCGGCATCCCGGCGAGGCGGCGAGCCAGCCGGGCCGCGTGCTCCACCGTCGGGGCCGACAGCTCGCCGGTGGCCTGCGCGGTGACGCGGTCGGCGAGCTCGTGCGCCTCGTCCACCACGAGCACCTGGTGCTCCGGCAGCACCCCCGGCCCGCCGGAGGCGGCGATGCCGAGCATGGCGTGGTTCGTCACGACGAGGTCGGCCTCCCGCGCCGCCGCCCGCGCCCGGTCCGGGAAGCACTCCTCGACGAGCGGGCAGGTCGCGCCGATGCACTCCAGCGCCGTGACGGACACCTGCCGCCACGCCCGGGCGCTCACGCCGGGCACCAGGTCGTCGCGGTCGCCGGTGTCGGTCTCGTCGGCCCACTCCCGCAGGCGCACCACCTGGTCGCCGAGGCCTTCCCGCTCCGCACTCTCGGCGCTCGGCGCCGGGTGCTCCGCGGCACCGGCCGGCTCCGGCAGGTCGAACAGGGCGCCCACGTCGTCCAGCGGGTAGCCGCCCTCCACCTTGTTGCGGCACAGGTAGTTGTGCCAGCCCTTGAGCAGCGCCACCCTCGGCGGGCGGGGCAGCAGCGGGGTGAGCGCCGCCGTGACCACCGGCAGGTCGCGGGTGAGCAGCTGGCGCTGCAGGGCCAGGGTCGCGGTGGACACGACGACGCACTCGTCCTGCGTCACGGCGTGCCGGACGGCCGGCACGAGGTAGGCCAGCGACTTGCCGGTGCCGGTGCCGGCCTGCACGACGAGGTGCTCCCCGGTGACCAGCGCGCGCGCCACCGCCACGGTCATCGCGTGCTGGCCGTCGCGCCGCGAGCCACCGAGCGCCGCGACCGCGCGGTCCAGCAGCTGTTCCGCCGACTGCGCCGACCGGTCCGCATCGTCGGTCGACACCGCAGCGTCAGGCTGCACTCCGGCCGGCACGGCGCGTTCCCTGGGCGGCACCGGGTCACTGTAGTGCCGGGTCCGGGCCTTCTCGGGGGAGCCGCCCGACCCGACACCTCCGCCGGACGCGAGCCGCCACGCGGCTCCGCTGCCAGGATGGGCCGATGAGCACTCCCGTCGACCCGAGCGTCCTGCGGTACTACGCCGATGAGCACGACGAGGGCGCGCGCCTGGGCAGCACCGCCCTCGGCCCGCTCGAGCTGATCCGTACCCGGGAGCTGCTCACCGCCCTGCTCCCCCCCGCCCCGGCGGACGTGCTCGACGTTGGCGGCGGCACGGGTGTGCACGCCGCATGGCTGGCCGCGGACGGGTACCGGGTCACGCTGGTCGACCCCGTTCCGCGGCACGTGCAGCAGGCCGCCGCGATCCCTGGCGTGCACGCCCTGCTCGGCCACGCCGGCGCGCTGCCCGTACCGGACGACAGCGCGGACGCCGTGCTGCTCGCCGGCCCGCTCTACCACCTGCCCGCCGCCGCGGACCGGGCGCGGGCGCTGGCCGAGGCGTGCCGGGTGGTTCGTCCGGGAGGCCTGGTCGCGGCGGTCGGCATCAGCCGGCACTCCGAGCTGCTCGAGCTGGCCACGCTCGGCACCCTCGACGACGACGCCCTGGAGCGGATGCGCCGGGTGCTGGTCACCGGCGTGCACGACGGCGCGGCCGGGTTCACGCTCGCCTACCTGCACCAGTGGGACGAGTTGCGCGCCGAGCTGGCGATCGCCGGGCTGCGTGGCGTGCTGGTGTACGGCATCGAGGGGCCGGCGGCGGGTGCGCTGCGGCTGCCCGAGCCGGACCCCGTGCGCGCGCAGGCCCGGCTGGAGTCGGTGCTGCGCTCCGCACGCCTCGTCGAGACGGAGGCCCAGCTGGTCCCCGCGAGCCCGCACCTGCTGGCCGTCGGCCGGCTGCCCGACTGAGGTCCGACCGCGCGGCGCCCCTCCCTGGCGCGTCAGGCGCCGGCGGTCACCGCCACGGCCCGCAGCTCCGCGGCCAGCGCCGCGTCGACCCGCGCCCGTAGCGCGGTGCCCTCGGCCCGGTGCTCGGTGCGCTCGATGTCGCCGCTGGCGTGCACCCGGGCGACCAGGTCGCCCCGCGAGTAGGGCACCACGAGGTCGACGAGCACGCCGGGGCGGGGCAGCTGGTCGGCGACCAGCGCCGCGAGCTCGTCGATCCCCTCGCCGCTGTGTGCCGAGACCACCACCGAGTGCACCTCGCGCAGCCGCAGCCGCGCCAGCACCTCGGGCTCGGCGATGTCCGCCTTGTTGAGCACGATGATCTCCGGCACGTCCATCGCCCCGGGGATGTCGGCGAACACGTGCCGGACGGCGGCGATCTGCCCCTCCGGGTCCGGGTGGGCGGCGTCCACCACGTGCAGGATCAGGTCCGCATCGGCCACCTCCTCCAGCGTCGAGCGGAACGCCTCGACGAGCTGGTGCGGCAGCGCCCGGACGAAGCCGACGGTGTCGGTCAGCGTGTACACCCGGCCGTCGTCGGTCTGGGCCCGGCGCACGGTCGGGTCGAGCGTGGCGAACAGCGCGTTCTCCACGAGCACGCCGGCACCGGTCAGCCGGTTGAGCAGGGACGACTTGCCGGCGTTGGTGTAGCCGGTGATCGCGACCGACGGGATCGCATTGCGCTTGCGGGAGGCCCGCATCGTCACGCGCGCGGGCTCCATCTCCTTGATCTCGCGGCGCAGCTTCGCCATCCTCGTGCGGATGCGGCGCCGGTCCAGCTCGATCTTCGTCTCGCCCGGACCACGCGAGCCCATCCCGGCGCTCGCGCTGCCGACCTGGCCGCCCGCCTGCCGGGACATCGACTCGCCCCAGCCGCGCAGCCGCGGCAGCAGGTACTCCAGCTGCGCCAGCTCCACCTGTGCCTTGCCCTCCCGGGACTTGGCGTGCTGGGCGAAGATGTCGAGGATCAACGCGGTGCGGTCGATCACCTTGACCTTGACGACGTCCTCCAGCGCACGCCGCTGGGAAGGCGCCAGGTCGCCGTCGACGACGACCGTGTCGGCGCCCACAGCCCGCACCAGCACGGCGAGCTCGGCGGCCTTGCCGGAGCCGAGGTAGGTGCTGGGATCCGGCGTGCGGCGGCGCTGCAGCACCCCGTCGAGCACCTGCGAGCCTGCCGTCTCGGCGAGGGCGGCCAGCTCGCGCAGCGAGACCTCGGCCTCCAGCGGCGATCCGGCGCCGGACAGCCCGACGAGCACGACGCGCTCGAGACGCAGCGACCGGTACTCGACCTCGGTGACGTCCTCGAGCTCGGTGGACAGGCCGGCGACCCGGCGCAGCGACAGCCGCTCGGCCAGGTCGAGCTGGTCGCCGTCGTAGTCCGTGTGCTCGGAGCTGCCGTGCTGCACGGCCGTGCCGGCCCGGGCGAGCACGCGTGCGACGACCGCGTCAGCCACCTCCTGGTCGGAGCGCGCCGGCACGGCGGCCGGCTCCTGCGGGGTGGATCGAGCCTCGTCCACGCGGGTCCTCTCGTCGTTCGGGGGTACCCCTCCAGGGTCGCACGCGCGGCCGTCCCGGGCGACGCCTTTCGCTGCGGGCCGACCGGCGCCGGGATCCCTGGTCGCCGGCCCACCCCCGCTAGGGTCGACGTCGTGACCGGCTCCGACCACTACTTCACCGCGCAGCCGGCCTCCGCCGCCGACCGGCGCACCATCGTCGTCGAGCTGGCCGGACGCTCGGTCGAGGTCGAGACCGCGGCGGGCATCTTCTCCCCCGGCCATGTCGACCTCGGCAGTCGGGTGCTGCTGCGCACCGTGCCCACGCCGCCGCCGGCGGGCGAGCTGCTCGACCTCGGCTGCGGCTGGGGGCCGCTCGCCCTGACCATGGCCACGGCCTCCCCCGCGGCCCGGGTGTGGGCCGTGGACGTCAACGAACGCGCACTGGACCTGGTGCGCCGCAACGCCGCCCGGCTCGGTTTGACGAACGTCGTCGCGGCGACCCCCGACGAGGTCCCGGCGGGCCTCGCCTTCGCGGCGGTGTGGTCGAACCCGCCGATCCGGGTCGGCAAGGAGGCGCTGCACGCACTGCTGCTCCGCTGGCTGGGCCAGCTGGTGCCGGGCGGGGAGGGCTGGCTGGTCGTCGGACGGCACCTCGGCGCCGACCCGCTGCAGCACTGGCTCACCGAGTCGCTGGCGGGCCGCGCCGACGTCGGTCGCGCCGCCAGCGCCAAGGGCTTCCGGGTGCTCCGGGTGGCCGCCGACGCAGGATCGTGACGGACCCCGAACCCGACGAGCACAGCGGCCGGGTGGCGTCCGCGGCGCGACGTCAGCGCTCGGCGTCCGCCGCGACCTCGTCGAGCGCGTAGGCGAGCAGGCGCTGGATCAGCTGCACCGCGCTGTCCTTGGAGAGGCCCTCACCGCTCCACGTCTCCCGCAGCGACACCGTGCGCCCGTCGTGCAGCGTGAGATCGGCGTGCACCGGGATCCGCTTGGTGATGACGGCCCACGCGATCTCCTCATAGGCGAGGAACCGGTGGTGCGACGCGAGCTCCACCACGGACCCGGACGCCAGCAGGGCGAGCATCCGCTGCTTGCCGTGCTCGTCCCGCTTCGGGGTGGGCACCAGGATCAGGCCGAGGTCGAGGATGAGCACGTCGTGCTTCGCTCCGTCGACCTTCACGCTCGCCAGGCCGCCGAGCACCTCGGCGCCGTGGGCCGTGGGCGCCGTCGCGACCTGGCCGGCCGACTCCACGTCGACACCCAGGTCCGCCAGGCTGGCGCGGGCAGCGCCGACGGTCTCCGACCGAAGGGCGAGCGTCGCGACGCTCGCCAGGTCGAGCGCTGTGCCGTCGCGCCCGGTCAGCTGTGGCGGGCCACCCCACGAGTGTCGCCAGCGGGCCACGCCGCCCTGGACGGCCGCCTGGCTGACGAGCAGGGCCATGACGTCGGCGAACGGGTCGCGCTCGTCGTCCGCGCGGAGGCCCAGGTCCTTGTCGAGAGCCGTCCGGCGGCCGCTCGCGACGAGGTCAAGCACCGTGGCGAGGTTCGCCTGCGGCTGGCCCGCCACCCGCGCGGCCGCCCGATAGACGACGTCGGCGGTCCGCTGGCGGGTCACGACGAGCGACGTCGCCGTCAGCTCCTCCCAGTCCAGCTGGACGCGGCCCTCGACCTCGACCACGCGCGCGGCGAGCTCGGTGGCGGCGGCGTCGAAGCCGGGGACGAGCACGGTGGCGCGACGGGTGTCCCGGGCGGGTGCGGCGGTCTCCGGCATCCGTGCCATGGCGGCCACCCGCACCGCGATCGACGGGTGGCTGTCCCACCGGGACTGTGCCGTGGGTGGCGCGTCGTCGCGGAGGGCCACCAGCTCGTCCGAGCGCGCGCCAACCAGCTGCCCGAAGCCCCCGAAGAACCCCTGCGCGGTCGGCGCGTAGCCGGACTCCCAGGCGTCGTCGAGGTACTGGCTGAGATAGAACGACCACGCCGCGTCCGCCACGGGCAGCTCACGCAGGGCGCTCTGGGCCGTCGCCCGGCCGGCGATGCGGACGGAGAGCTGGTCGGCCTCGAGCTCCTGGCGGCGGTTCACTGCGGCGGCAACCATCAGGTACAGACGCGCGTAGCGGCCGAGGAACCACCCGACCACGTTGCCGGACAGCTGCTCGAGCGTCGCGCCGATGGCCTGCTTGCCGCGGTACGTGATGGGCCCCAGGCGGGTGTGGCTTCGGGAGTAGTGGCCGAGCTCGTGGGCGATCACCGACCGGAGCTGACCGACGTCGAGCATCTGCAGCAGCGGCACACCCAGGTACAGGTGTCGCGATCCGCCCACCAGCCCGAGCAGGCGCGTGTCCTCCGAGACGGCGGCGTTGACCTCGGGGATGAGGCGGATGTCGTCCGGCACGCGCGTGTCAGCGGCGGCCGCGAGCTCCTGCACCGTCGCCCACAGCGCCGGCGCGTCGGCGGGCGTCAGGGTGGGGCCGGAGTCGGCCGCCGGACGGGCACGCGCCACCTTCCACAGCGCCACCACGATCGCGACCGCGACCGCCGCTGCGAAGAACCCGACCTTGACGGCGAAGGCCTCGGCATCCGACTGGAACGCCCACCAGCTCAGTGCCCCCAGTCCGACGACGATCGCGAGCGCGACGACGTAGAAGCCCGCCAGCAGGAGCACGGCGATGGCGGCTCGCAGGGTCGTGGTCACGGTGGTCCTTCCTCGGCAGGGCCGGCCGGTGCGGCCACGGTTCGCTGCGGAGCGTAGCGGCCCCGGAGGGGCCGCGGGGGCGTTCCTGCGAGCACTCTGCGACGCGCGGGCCCAGGGGGCGCGCGCAGCCGGTCACCGAGCGGGGAAGCCTGCCGCCGTGACGTCGACTCTCGCCTGCGCGACGAGCACCGCGGGCCCGGCCAGCTCGACGTGGCCGTCGGGGCGGACGGTCACCCGCAGGGTGCCGCCCGGCACCAGCACCGTCCAGGTGTCCGGGGCGCCCGGCCCCGCCCACGCGCGCACGGCCAGCGCCGCGGCGCACGCGCCGGTGCCGCACGAGCTGGTCTCCCCGACGCCGCGCTCGTGCACCCGCATCCGCACCGTACCGACGACGTCGCCGTCCGGCGCGGTGCTCTCGCCGAGGGGCAGGACGAGCTCCACGTTCGTGCCGTCACCAGGGATCGGCGTCACGACGGGCGGCACCGCGAGGTCCGCAGCCGCCAGCTCGTCGTCGGAGGCGAGCACCAGCACCGTGTGCGGGTTGCCGACATCGACACGCAGTCCCGGGCGCTCCACCGGGAGCCCGCGGACGTGCACCTGGGCGTCGCCGCCCGCCGCGACCGCGGCCTCGCCCCCCGGCAACCGCCAGGGGCCCATGTCCACGCCGTACCAGGCGACCTGGTCGGGCGACTGCTCACGCCACACCCGTCGGACACCGGCGCGGGTGGCGACCGCGAGCCGGCCCGTGCCGTCCCACAGCCCCAGCCGCTCCAGGAAGGCCGCGAACACACGCACGCCGTTGCCGCACATCTGCGCGACCGAGCCGTCGGCGTTCCGGTAGTCCATGAACCAGACCGCCTCGGGGTCAGTCCGCGCCGCCTCGACGCCGTCCGGCTCCAGTGCGGCGGCCACCAGCCGGATCACGCCGTCGCCGCCGAGCCCGCCGCGGCGGTCGGCGAGGGCGCGCACGGCATCACCGGTCAGTCCCAGCTCACCGGTGCGGTCGTCCAGCAGGACGAAGTCGTTGTGGGTGCCGTGCCCCTTGGCCACGACGAGGCCGTCCACGGGCCAGTCGGCGTGCGGGCCGCTCGGCGGGCCCACGGGGGTGGCGGTCACGCGCCCAGCCTACGGCGGGTACCGGCGTCGGCCGGAGCCGGCAGGTCCCCGCTGACGTGCCGGGCGACCAGCTCCCGGGCGTGCTCGACGAGCCTCGGGTCCGCCGCGTCGAGCCAGTGCACGCGGGGGTCGCGGCCGAACCAGCCCATCTGCCGACGGGCCAGCCGGCGGGTCGCGGCCACGGTCGCGTCCCGGGCGTCCTGCTCGGTGACGCGGCCGGCGAGCAGCTCGAGCACCTGGGCGTAGCCCACCGCGCGCGCCGCAGTGCGGCCCAGGCCGCCGCCCGCCGTCAGGCCGCGCACCTCGTCGACCAGCCCGGCAGCCCACATCCGGTCCACCCGGCCGGCGACCCGCGCGTCCAGCACCGCCCGGTCGCAGTCCACGCCGATCTGCAGCGCCGGCACCGCGTACTCGTGCCGCGGCAGCGCCGCCGAGTACGGCCGTCCGGTGAGGCCGATCACCTCCAGCGCACGCACCAGCCGGCGGGTGTTGCGCGACCCGATCCGCGCGGCCGCCTCCGGGTCGACCGCGGCCAGGTCGGCGTGCAGCAGCCCGGGCCCACCGTCCGCTGCCCTGCTCTCCAGACGCTCGCGCAGCGCGGGGTCAGTGCCGGGGAACTCCAGGTGGTCCAGCAGCGCGCGGACGTACAGCCCCGATCCGCCAACCGCGACGGCGGCCCGCCCCGCGCCGCCCAGATCGTCGAGGACCGCGCGCCCCCACCCCTGGTAGTCGGCGACGGATGCGTCCTGCGCCGGGTCCAGCACGTCGAGCAGGTGGTGCACCACGCCGTGCCGGTCGCCCGTCGGCACCTTGGCGGTGCCGACGTCCATGCCGCGGTACAGCTGGAGGGCGTCGGCGTTGACCACGTCGCCACCCAGAGCGAGCGCCAGGGCGATGCCCAGGTCGGACTTGCCGGTGGCCGTCGGTCCGACGACCGCCACCACGAGGCCGCCGGCCCCGCGGGTCAGATCCGTCTCCTCGGGGCCGTGGCCCGGGCCGGCGGCGCTCAGTTGGCGTCCGACTGCGCCGCGGCGACCGCTGCGGGGTACGCCGCGTCGAGCTCGGCGAAGAACTCGAACGTGGTGGTGATGCCGCAGACGATGTGCTGGTCGATCTGCTCGTCGCTGACGCCGTGCTCGTAGTCGACCGTCAGCTCGCCGAACACACCGATGGTCCGCCCGGTCACCCGGACGTACACCTTGGGCCACAGCTTGTCGGCGTTCCAGGCGTTCGCGCGCAACGTCACCTCGTCGGCCAGCTCCGCCGGCAGCTCACGCCCCCACCGGCCCCGCACCTGGAGGATCTCCAGTGCCTTGCCGTAGCTGATGAACATGAACGGGTGGCCCTCCCAGTTGCCGAAGGGATCACCGTCCGCATCACGGCCGAACCGGTACTCCTTGGCTCCCAGACGCGTCGCGACGCGGTCCCGGGTCAGCGGGGTGAGCGGGTTCGCCTGGTTCGCCTGCCGGTCCGAGGAGAAGAGGCCCATCGCTGACTCGATCCTTCCGCGCGGAGCGCCGCGCCCGTTCCGGGAGTACCACGCCCGTGCCGCGCGGACGGCTGCGACTCTATCGGCCGACGGGCGGGGCGGGGGCCGGCTCCCACGAGGCGCGCTCCCCCGCCGCCGGTGCGTCGGCCTCGTCCCCTGCCCCGGCGACCCCCTTCGGGCCTCGTCCCCCCGAACGGCGGCGACCCGCGTCGGCGGCGGTCGGTAC
>Ga0302291_10000436_pt1 | contig 12151 bp, 12 predicted proteins | sample III_Fen_N1_4_FD_194548 | JGI IMG/M metagenome (GOLD analysis project Ga0302291, IMG submission 194548) | Peat permafrost microbial communities from Stordalen Mire near Abisko, Sweden - III_Fen_N1_4 | ecosystem: Environmental > Terrestrial > Soil > Wetlands > Permafrost | place: Sweden: Abisko... | reverse complement strand
CAAGGTGGACACAGCGGTTCAGCCGACGCCGACGCCCACGCATGCCCGGAAGGCGGCGGCAACCGCGAGGCCGGGCGCGACCCGTCGCCCCGCGGTGGCCGTGCCGAGGGCAACACCGAAGCCGGCACCCAGGCCGAGACCGAAGCCCACGCCCGTCCCGACGGCCGCCAGCGGGAAGCCGTGATCGAGGGCCACGCGCGGCGACGCGCGATGGGCGGCTGGGTCTCGGCGGTGGTCGGCGGGGCCGGTGACGCGGCCGCGGTGTCGATCCTGGACCGGGTTGCCGCCTGGAGCCGGATGCTCTGGCACGGGGATCCGGAATCGGACCTCGCACGACTCAACGCGAGCGCCGCTCCGGTCGTGCGCGTCGGCCCGACGCTGGCAGCGGCGCTTCACGCCGCCGCCTCGGCCAGGAGGCTCTCCCGCGGCATCGTGGACGCCGGCGTGCTCGAAGCCCGTCGCCGGGTCGAGGCCGGCGAGGCCGCGGTGCCCGCAGGCCGCTGGTCGATCACCGGCGACGTGGCGATGCGTCCCGCCGGGATCGGGCTCGACCTGTCGGGTGTCGCCAAGGGCTGGCTCGCACAGCGCGCCCTCTCGCTGCCCTCCGTCGTCCGGCTGCCGGTGGCTCTCGTGGAATGCGACGGCGACATCGCGGTGCGGTCGGACGGGTCCATCCCGTTCGCGATCGAAATCGAGGATCCGCGCGACGCCGACCCATCGACGCTCGCGCCGATCGCCACGATCTCGCTGCCGGCCGGGATGCCGGTCACGCTGGGCATCGCGACGTCCGGGACCTACCGCCACGTGTGGAACGGGCGCGGGCATATCGTGGATCCGGCCACCGGCGAGCCCGCGCACGCGGGCATCGTCACCGCAACGGTCATCGCACCCGATGCCATCGCCGCCGAGGCGCTCGCAAAGGTCGTGGTGCTACGCGGCGCCGGGGCCGCCCCGATGCTCGCCGATGCCGGGGCGACTGCCATCGCCCTCACCGACCGGGACACCCAGCTCCGCTTCCCGGGCATCGAGCGATGGATCGCGTGACGCCGGCGCGTACGACGTCGACCAGTGGCCTGCCGGCTCAGCCGCCGAACGTCACGTCCTTCGTCTCCGTGACGGCGGCGGTGCGGCCGGGTCCGTCCTGGTACCGCCAGTAGAGGTTGGTGTGCGCGATGACCTTGTCCGGCGGTGGGGCGCCCCACGCGCTCTGATCCTCCGTCGTGTGCGCGTCGCCGACCAGGGTCACGTCGTAGCCTCTCGTGAATGCGCCATGGATCGTCGACCGGATGCAGGCATCCGTCTGCGCGCCGGCCACGACCAGGCGTCCGACGCCGGCGCCCGCCAGCACCTCCTCCAGGTCGGTGGCCTCGAAGGAGTCGCCGAAGGTCTTGTGCACCAATGGCTCCGACACCCGGCGGGCGAGCTCCGGGACGTACTCCCAGGCCTCACTCCCCTTCGGGAGGTACTCGTCGGAGTGCTGGACCCAGACGACCAGGACGCCATCCTCACGCGCCCTGTCGACGAGCGTGCCGATGTTGGCGACGACCGCGTCGCGGTGGTAGGCATCGGCCACGACGCCATTCTGGACGTCGATCACCACCAGGGCGGTGTTGGGTCGATCCGACAGCGTGGACATGTCGATCTCCACTGGGTTGATGACTGAACCTGACGCGGTGATCCTAAGCGAACGCGGACGGCGAGGTACCTTCGGGGGATTCCCGCCGGGCCGACTCCGTCCGTACCCTCGGGCGTGATGACGCTGCCGCCCGGCCCGCTGCACTTCGCTCTGCAGCGCACGTTCGAGGAGATCTTCGAGCCCGACTCGGTGTCCGAGATTCCGCTCGTGAGGTTCTCGGCGTATGCCGCCCACCACCGCATCTTCGGCTGGGTCCGTCTGCGCGCGGACCGGTTGACGGACCTCCTCAACGCCCACGACGAGCTGCTGCTCAAGGACGTCGAGATCGAGGATCTCGACGACGGCACCCGGTACGGGTGCGAGATGATCCACGTGGCGACCCGGGAGCTCGTGGCCGTGCACGCCGCGGGTCCGCGCGGCGATGAAGCCCTCCGCCACAGGACGAGGTCGCATGCGATCGTGATCCGGACCGGCTCCTACCTCGTCGGCGGCCACCTCCACGTCGAACCGGGCGCCGATCCGCTCGAGAGCATCCGTCGTCGCCCCGCGATGGTCCCGCTGACCGATGCCTGGCTCGAGTACTGGTCCGATGGAACGCCGCGGCGGCACGGTGTCGGAACGATCGTCGTGAACCGCGAGGTCGCCGATTCCATCCGGCTCGTGACCGACGACGACCTGGTGGACGGGCTCCTCCAGCTGCCCGCGATGCCCGGGGCCGGAATCGTCGCACCGGCGTAGGCGATCTCGCACGGCGGGGAACGCCCCATCCCCTGCCCTGCCCGATCCTGCGGGTATCCTCGGGCGCATGTGGTCGGATGTCATCCTGGAACGCGGTCCCGCCGGTGAGATCTCCGAGGCCGCGAGGGCCGGCCTCGTCGCGCGCGGCGAGGCGGAAGTCGCCGCGGCCGTCGCGTGGGTCGAAGCCCACGAGGACCGCGTCGCCTCCCTCGCAAGCGACCGGGACCGGGACGACGAGGCGCGCTCGAGCTTCCGCGAGGCCCAACGCGTCCGCGAGCTGCTGAGGGTCAGGGCGTACTCGATCGAGGCGGCGAGGACGTGGTCCGGGCTGGGGTCCACCGACCGGGAAGCGCTCCTCTCGCGCACGGAGCGTGCCGGGCTCGGCAGGTCCGGGGACGCCGCGACGGCCGCGATCGGGATGATCCTCAACCAGCTCGTCGTGGCCCGGCTGGTCGCACTCGCGTCGGCAACGAAGAATGGCGAGGCGACGGTGGGCGAGGCGATGATCGCCCTGCCCGTCCGGTTCCAGCTGGCGGTCATCGCCGAGACGGGCGGTGACCTCCGAGTGCCGGGCGAGGTCGTCCGGATCCTCGACGGCGCCGCCGGATGAGCACGGGCCCGCAGTCGACACGTCGCCGACACGTGCGGCGGGTGTCCGGGTCGCGCTACGCTCAATCTCATGGATACCTTCGGAATCGGCATCGTCGGCACCGGCAACATCGCGGGCGGGTACGCGCGCAACATCCTGACCCACCCGGAGCTGCGGCTGGTCAGCGCCACGGACCTCGATCCCGTGCGCCTCGCCGCCTTTGCCAGCGAGCATGGCTGCCGGACCCACGCCTCGCTGGACGACCTGCTGGCCGACCCGGACGTGGACATCGTGGTCAACCTGACCGTCCACCACGCCCACTACGAGGTCACCCGGCGGGCCCTGCAAGCCGGCCGCCACGTGTACAGCGAGAAGCCGCTGGCCCTCAGGTCGGACGAGGCCCGGGAGCTCCTGGCGCTTGCCGACGGCCGGGGTCTGCGCTTGGGCTGCTCGCCCTCGACATTCCTCGGCGAAGCGCAGCAGACGGCGGCAGCGTGGATCCGGGACGGGCGCCTGGGGACCGTCCGGGCGATCTACGCCGACGTCAGCTGGGGCCGCATCGAGACCTGGCACCCGGCTCCTGCGGCCTTCTTCGACGTCGGCGTGATGGTGGACGTCGCGGTCTACCCGCTGACCCTGGCCACGTCGATCATCGGGCCGGCCCGCTCGGTGCGGGCGTGGGGCTGGAACGTGATGCCGGACCGCGTGGCGCTCGACGGGACGCCGTTCCGGATCGGCAGCCCGGACCTGATCGTGGCAGCCGTCGAGCTGGAGGGCGGCGCGGTCCTGCGTCTCACGGCGAGCTTCTACGTGGGGCGCCCGGTCAAGCAGCAGGGCGCGCTCGAGTTCCACGGCGACACCGCCTCGCTGGCGCTGGGCAGCTTCCAGGAGTTCGACGCCGCGGTTGAGGTCGGACCGTACGACGGTTCCTACGAGCCGGTGCCCCTCGTCCGGCCGCCGTTCGCCGGCATCGCGTGGGCCCGCGGGCTGGCGGACATGGCGGCCGCCATCGCCGAGGGGCGGCCGCACCGGATCGCCGCGGAGCAGGCCGCCCACGTCGTGGACATCCTGGAGGCGGCGTCGGCCTCGATGGCCGCCGACGGGCGGCGGATCGAGGTGACGTCCACCATCTCCGCCCCGCCGCTGATGCCGTGGGCGTCGCTCACGCCCTGAACCGAAGGGCAGCCTACGTCCGGCGGATCTCGCGGACGTTGTCGAACAGCGTCAGGACGGCCAGTGCCACGATCGCCCCGAAGATGATGGGCGTCGTGAACTCGTACAACAGGACGAGCGCTCCGATCCCGGCGAGGACGAGCGTCGAGCGGAGCAGCAGGATCGTCAGCCGGCGGCGGAAGGCGGATTCCAGCACGGTGTAGACCGTGATCGCGAGCACCAGCGCGACGTACCACGGCACGGGCGTCAGCCATGGCACGGCGACGGTGGCCACCAGGAGCACGCTGATGCTGATCGCCGACCAGATCTCGATGAGCCGGCCGTAGCGCGTCAGCTCCGGGGGAACCGGGTGATGGTCGTCGTGGAGATGGGCACGCGGGTCGCCGTAGTCGCCGGCGCGAAGCCGCTCCAGCTCGCGCTTGCCGGCCCGGATCGAGTCCGACAGGACGCCTTCCTGCGTGCGGCCCCTGTTCACCTCGGCCTCGCGCTTGGCGAGCTCGGCTGCCCGGCCGGCATGGATCGCCGCGAAGCTCTGGTCATTGGCGAGGGCCCGGACCTCAAGGTCCAGGCCGTCCAGGCTTGCCGCATGAGCATCGTTCTCGGCCCGCAGCGTCACCAGGGCGGCTTCCAGCTCCACGAGTCGCGCCTCGAGCGCAGCCGGCATCCGGAACGGCGGCGCCGTCTTGGCCAGGCCGGCCCAGCCGATCGGGTCGTTCCACGACTGGCGGATCGTGCCGGAGCGCGTGTATTTCGGCCCGGCGGGCGCCCTCTCACCGGCGAAGCGGTCGAACGTGTCAAGGCCCATGAGCCCCCGGTAACCGTCGACCCATGGGACGGAATCATCGATGAGGACCGGCGCCCACGGCTCGCCGCCCTCGCCGCCGATCTGGAGACCGTCCCCACGCGCGTAGTCGATGAACGGGATGCTCAGAGCGCGATCCAGCGAGGCGGCCAGGTCGCCCGGGTCCGGCTGCCGCAGCGTGTCGCGCCAGAAGGATCGGACCGCCTCGAGGAACCCATGCAGGCGGCCTGCGCCCGGGATCGGCGCCGCCGTCATGTACTCGCCGGCCTCAAAGTAGGCCGCGTGGGAGCCCGCTCCTGCGTGGATCACCGGGTGCCCGCCCACCTTCACGAGGTAGGGGTCGTCCCATCGTCGCCTGAGCTGGTCGCCGGAGTAGTCGTGGGCGGCACATGCGAACCAGACGGGCCGCGAGCCGTCTGGGGCATCCTCGAGGAAGACATACGCCTGTTCGAGGTCCGACTCGTGGTCGTTCGCGCCCGCAAAGGTGGAGCGCCAGTCGTTCATGAAGTAGAAGTACATGTAGTGGAGGACGATCCAGCCCTCGGACCGGAGGACCCGCCCGTGGTAGACGTAGCGGGGGTCGACCTCGCGGACCGCCTCGTACTTCTGCGAGGCCGCGGCGGTCGTGCCGCCCGGAACGGTGCCCCGGAGGAGGAGCGAGGCGGTGAAGCCGGTGTCCACGAGCCGGGCGAAGATGCCCACACGGGCCAGGCGGCTCGGGGCGTGGAACTCCGGGCGGTCGGGGCGCCGGTTCCAGCGCGCCAGGTCGAGCCCGCCGAGCGGCTGCTGCCCGAGCCGCATGGAGAGGGTCTCGCCGGGGGGAGCGACGAACGAGACGAGGCGTTCCTCGGTCAGCTCGCCGTAGGGCACGAGGAGTTGCCGGTCCCGTTCGGAACGACCCACGAACAGGTCGCACTCGGGGATGTACGAGGAGACCGCCGCCGGGAAGAAGAGCTCTCCCTGGGTGTACCGGACGACGGGCTCGTACGCCTGGAGGAGCTCGAGGTCGGACGGCCTCACGGTCCCATCCTCTGACCCCTCGCCGCCGGTCACGGCCGGTCGTCCGCTTCCACCGCGAGGACGACGGGCTCGGGCTCCGCGGGCGGCAACAGGAAGATCTCCTTGACCTCGCGCTGGTTGAGGTAGAAGGCCGACACGACGAAGATCGCCATGTTGACGAAGTTCGGCTCCGCCCAGATCCAGAGGGCGATCTGGATGGCGAGCCCGAGGCCGGTCAGCAACATGATCGCGTACCAGCCGAACCGGTGGAACCGCCACAGGGCCACGGCCCCCACGACCGAGAGGATCCCCAGCCCGACGTACAGGTAGTCGAGGACCGGCGTCTGGTTGCCGAAGGTCGCCACGAGACCTCCGCCGCGCGGGCCCAGGATCCCGGCAACGGCCGCCAGGTTGGCGGCGACGTTGGCCAGCTGGAAGAGCGTGAGGAGGACAACGCCGAAGGGCCGTGCTCGACGCCGGGCGATCGGTCCGATCGAGCCTTCGGAAGGCGCGGCCTCGGTCACGTTGGTGCTCCTGCAGAGTTGACCAGGAGAGTGCTGAACCCCAAGAGTGTAGACCGCGGGTCGGCCCTTGAGCTCTCGACGGCACCCCGCCGGGCTCTCGCGCCGCCGGTCGCAGGTGTGAGTTGACGCGCCACCCCGACCGACGCGATGCTTCCGGCATGCCCGGACTCGACCCCGTCTCGACCCTCGCCCGACCCATCGTCGCCGACGGTGCCATGGGGACGGCCCTGTTCGCGGCAGGAATGCCTGCCGGAGAGGCGCCCGAGGCCTGGCTGCTGACAGGGCCGGGTGCCGCTGCCATCACCGCGGTGCACCGCGGTCATGTTCTCGCGGGTGCTCGCATCCTCCTCACCTCGAGCTTCGGCGCCAATCCATTGCGGCTGGCCGGATCCAGCCTGGATGGGCGCGCCGGCGAGGTCTGCCGGGCGGCCGTCGCGGCCGCCCGGGCGGCTGGTGGCCCGGCGGCCGGCCCGGCCCTGATCATCGCCGGGAGCCTGGGACCCACCGGCGGCCTGCTCGCACCGTACGGCCTCCTGGACCCGGGCGCCGTGCGGGCGGCCTACGCGGAGCAGGCCGCGTCGCTCGTCGCCGCGGGGGTGGACGTGCTCTGGGTCGAGACGATGATGGACCTGCGCGAGGCTGTCGCCGCCGTGGACGGCGCGCGCGATGCCGCGCCCGACGTCCCGGTGGTCGCCACGCTGGTGTTCTCGCGGGGACGGACGATGTTCGGCGACACGCCGGCCGATGCCGCGGCAACCCTCGCCGGGCGCGGGGTCTCGGGTGTGGGCGCCAACTGCGGCGACGGGTTCGCCTCGGTCGAGGAGGTCATCCCGGCGCTGGCTGCCGCGGTGCCCGGCCTGCACGTGATCGCCAAGGCCAACGCCGGGGCCCCGATGCGGCAATCGGACGGGCGGACCGTCTACCCGGGGACGGCGATCGAGGCGGGGGCCTACGCCCGGCGGGTGGCCGACGCCGGCGCGACCGTCATCGGCGGCTGCTGCGGCACGACCGCGGACCACGTGGCGGCCATCGCCGCCGCTCTCGCCTAGTCTTCGCCGGTCGCCCCTGCGCAGGACCAAGGCCGCCCTGGCGCCTGGCCCGTCGCTAGCCTCGCTTCCGAGGCTTCGGGTCGTCCTCTTTCGCCCGGGCCTCCTCGGCCCGGTGCGCGGCGAGATCCCGCTTCGCCTTGCGGTCGAAGAACGGGATCACGAACGGCATCATGCACAGGCCGGCGATGAGCAACGGGATGAACAGCACGAGAACCCCGTTCGCCTGGTCGGGCAGCAGGGTCGTGACCAGGGTCACGCCCAGCCCATAGCCCAGCAACCCGACCGGCAGCGAGAGCGCGAAGAGGAGGTTGGGCAGGTACCGCATCCGGTCAGGGCAGCTGGCCGGCGACCGGCGGGGCGGCCTCGTACGTCTTCGGGACGGAGCCCGCGTAGTCCACGCCGCCCTCGACGAAGGTGATCTTCTGCATGTCGAGTCCCGTCACCTGGGGAAGGCGCGTCGCGAGGTAGCCGTTGATGGCGTCCTCGGCCTTCGTCTGCAGGAAACCCGGAACGCCGAATGCGCCGAACTTGAGCGAGTCGAAGTGGACCGTGGCCGCCTGCGGACCGGTCACGTCCAGGTGCCACGTTGCGTCGACCGGTCCCGAGAACGGGTAGCCCCACGGGGCGAAGTCGACCACCGCGCTCGTTTCCACGTAGCCGTCGTGGAACCGGATCTGGACGTCGCTGATCCCGGGGGCGGGCTGGCTGACCTCGGGGAGCGCCATCACCGTTGCCTCGGAGACGGTCTGGTCGAGCGGAACCGATCCCGAGAACGTGTGCTTCGACGCGAGGGTGTAGTTCTCCGGGGCCGAGGGCGTCTCGATCCCGAGCTGCTTCTTGAAGGCGGCGTACGCGGCGGCGTCGGCCGGCTGGCCGCCCAGGTCCGCCGCCTTGTCCATCCCGAGGGCCGACGACAGGATCGGCACGCGGACGGCGCCGGTGCACGCGGCGACGACGACACCCAGGATGATGAGGACCAGGATCGCAACCAGAAGCTTGCGCACGCAACGTTCCTCCACGCGATCCCGTTGTCCGCGGATCGCCCGCGGGGACGCGGCAATCTTACCGGCGGCAACGGCGCCTGACGCGATGCCTGGGGCCGGGCGGCTCGCAGAACCGTTCAGGCGACCGCGACAGGGCGTTCGATGGCGGCGTCCGGGCGGAGCTTGCGGTCGATGAGGACCCTCACCACGTATGTGATCTCGAGGTCCGCACCATCGAACGAGGGCGCCGTGTCGGGCGGCAGCGCCAGCGAGACCTCCGCGCTTCCCGCCCGGAGCGCGTCCGAGCTGGTGGCCTCGACCGCGATGATGCCCTCGGCGCCGTTGGGGGCGTTCGTCCGCCGGTGCAGCTCGATGCGGGCCGGGCCGCCCGGGGCGCCGGGCCACGCGGCACGGACTCCGATCGTGGATCCGGGCGAGGCAGGCAGGGGCGTCGTGACCGAGATGCTCGCCCCTTCGATGTCGACGATGTCCAGCATGGCAGTGCCGCCCTGCTTGCCGACGCCCGCGCGGATCAGGTCCGGGTGCTGTGCGACGGGCACCAGGATCGCGACGAAGGCGTCGTCACCCATCGCCACGTCCCAGCGGGCCTCGAGCGCCCACGCCACGATCGCTTCGCCCAGGTGCGCGCTCGGCGGACCGAGGGGCGGCGCCGGCACCCGGAAGGTCGTCTCGAAGACCTGGCCGGGGGCGAGGGACGCGGGGATCGCCGGCTCGGTGAACGTGTCCTCGACGAACAGGCGCCCGTTCGCCTCGACCCAGTTCTCGGTCGTGCTCGTGTTCTCGCCGGTCTTGTGGGTCTCGCTCTTGCGTTCCTCCACCAGGCGGAGGCCCACGAGGCGCAGAGCGGCCTTTCGCGCCGAGACTGCCTCCGTCGCGGTCAGGCGCAGCGTTCCCTCGATCCCCTCCCCCACCCGCGCCGTGCCGTTGAGGCGGAATTCACCTGCAAGCTTGCCGGACGACAGGTTGATGAGGTCCTCGGCGCGGATGTCATGGAGCGGGTGGGAGCCCTCGTGGCCGGCCAGCCGCGTGCCGTTGGCGGCATCGAAGGGTTCGGGACAGTGGCCCTGGTGCATCGAGAAGCCGAAGCTGCCACTGCCGAACGAGATCGAGACCATGCCGCCCTCCCGCTTCTCTCGCACTGGTGTGCCCGCTGGTCCGACCTTGGGCCATGCTCGCCGCGCCGTCAACGGCCGCTTGGCGGTGGCGCCACGAGCGACGTGGCCGATGGTGCGAGCGTCGAGCGCGCTCAGCGCCCGGACACGGTCCGCCGGATGTTCCGGAGCGCCTCGTCGAGCATGCGCTCCACGCCGGCGGAATCCACGTCATCCCGCGTGTGCAGGCTGATCGTCACCTGGCAGGTGCTGGCGGTGCCCGGACCGACGACGACAGAGCCCGCGTACACCGTGCCGGGGAGGCCCCACTCCACGCGCCGGGCCGCCCTGTCCACGAAGAACCGCGCCTCGTCCGCCTCCTGCCGCTCCCGTGGATCCATCTCCGCCGACTCGTCACCGTCGACCGCGATCGTCTCGACGTGCGCCATCGTGGGCACGTACTCCGGGATCCGCTCCGGGTCGGCGAAGAAGGCGAATGCCGCGTCCGCTCCCACGCCCAGCGTGGTGGTCCGCTCGAAATCGGCCATGTCCGTCAGTCCTCGTTGTCGATGGCGAGCCGCCTCGCGTGGCGGGGTGCGACGAGGCATGCCGGGCAAGCCAGGTCGCGCCGCGCCGCACCATGATGCCTTGGGGGCGCACACGGCGGGATATGCGCCATTGCCCGACCGGAGCGGCTACAGCCCGGCGAGGGCGGGGCCACCGAAACGCGATGTCCGAAAGGCCCAGACCTCGCTTCCTGGGTCACGCCAGGCTCGCGGCGGGAGTCCGGCCTTCCGACAGCAGGTGTCGAGCATCGCGATGCGATCCATGCCGTGCATCGTGGCGACCTCCGGGAGGAGGAGGCCGCGACGCCCATTGCGCATGACGACGATGCCGTCCGTTCCCAGGCGGAACGCGAGGGGGTCGTCCAGCCGGAGCAGCGGCCCGAGGATCGAGATCTCGATATCGGTGGCCGAGAGCTCACGCGCGTCCAGGCGCCCGAACCGCGGGTCGTCCCGTGCTGCCCAGCGAGCCGCCTCGACGACGGAGGCCCAGGCCGGGGCCTCGGGATCCATGGCGCCCATGCAGCCGCGAAGCTCGCCCGCCTGCTCCAGCGTCACGAACGCCGCCGCACGACGCGCCGGCAGCAGACCGCGGCCAAGCTCCTCCTCGAGCCTCGCGGGGGGCCAAGCCCCGGCGGCCACCGCGACCGCGACCCGCGCCAGCTCCAGCAGGCGATCCTGCTCGGCAGCCTGGACGTCCACGGCGCCCGGAAGCCGCGCGGAGGCGCCGACGGCGGAGCGACCCTGAAGCGGCGACCCGGCGAGGCTGGGATCGGGCATGGCAATCGCGACTCCTGTGCGGCCGGATCATCGTCCACCGGACGGCGTCTCCCCTAGGGCGCAACCGCCACGATTCCGGCCCGGCCGGCACTGTGGACCCGCGGTGCACGAGAGCAGACTGTCGCCGGAGTCATCGATGTCACCGCTCGCCCGCTCCCAGGTCGGTGCCGTACCCACCATTCTCGCGACGTCGCAGCCGGATGGGTCGGTACGCTGCGGCGTCTGCGCCCACCGCTGCCTTGTCCGGCCGGGACGGCATGGCATCTGTGGTGTTCGTGAGAACCGGGACGGCCGGCTCTGGTGCGACGCGTACGGCGCAGTCGCCGCGGCCGGGCTGGATCCGATCGAGAAGAAGCCGCTGTTCCACGTGGACCCGGGCACGCTCGCCTACTCGATCTCCACCACGGGGTGCCCGTTCCATTGCGTCTTCTGCCAGAACTGGGAGATCGCCCAGGGGCCGCGCCTCGGGCTCGACATCCGGCAGCGTCCGATGACGCCTGCGCGGATCGTCGCCGAGGCCCGGAAGGCTGGAGCCGGCTCCATCGCGTACACCTACGTCGAGCCCACGGTCTTCCTGGAGTACGCCCTGGACACCGGACGCCTCGCGCGGGAGGCCGGGATCCGGAACCTGTTCATCACGGACGGCTACGCGACACCGGAGGCGGTGGCCCTCCTCGGCGACGTCCTCGATGCCGCGAACGTGGACCTCAAGAGCTTCGACGACGCGTTCTACCGGCGGCTGTGCGGGGCCCGCCTGGCCCACGTCCTGGCGGCGATCGTCGCCCTCCGGGCTGCCGGGGTGTGGCTGGAGATCACGACGCTCGTCATCCCCGGCCACAACGATGGTGACGACGAGCTCCGGACCCTCACCCGCTGGATCGTCGAGACCCTGGGGGCCGGGACGCCATGGCACGTGAGCCGGTTCTTCCCGTCCTTCCGGATGACGACCGTCCCGGCCACCCCGCACGCGACCCTGCAGCGGGCGGCCGACATCGGGCGGGCCGCGGGGCTGCGCCACGTCTACGTGGGCAACGCTCCGGAGCTCCGCCTCGAGGACACGATCTGTCCAGGGTGCGGCATCGTGCTCGTGGAGCGGCGGGGCTACCGCAGCCGCTCGTTTCTCGCTGCCGGGGGGGTCTGTCCGTCGTGCCGGCGACCGGCGGAGGGGCGATGGCCGGGCACCGGGGCGACCGGGGCGGGCGT
>Ga0302291_10000433_pt1 | contig 12207 bp, 9 predicted proteins | sample III_Fen_N1_4_FD_194548 | JGI IMG/M metagenome (GOLD analysis project Ga0302291, IMG submission 194548) | Peat permafrost microbial communities from Stordalen Mire near Abisko, Sweden - III_Fen_N1_4 | ecosystem: Environmental > Terrestrial > Soil > Wetlands > Permafrost | place: Sweden: Abisko... | reverse complement strand
GAGACGCCCAAATGAAGAGCGTCTTTGCTTTGGTTACTTTCATTTGACGCGACAAATGTTCGCGCAGCGGGGGGATGCTCACTTTGCGAAGCAAAGTTACGCAGCCACCAAAGTGACCCGCCCGCCGGGGTGGAATCCCGGCGCACCCGCCGGCAGACAGGAGAACCTACCGCGCAACAACGCGAAGCAATCACACCCCCAACCGAGCAAGCACCTCATCCCCCACCGCCAAACAAGACGTCAACCCCGGCGACTCGATCCCGAAGAGATTCACCAAACCCGCCACCCCATGCTCCCCCGGCCCATCCATCCGAAAATCAGGCGCCGCCTGGTCACGCGCATGGATCTTCGGCCGAATGCCGCTGTACGCCGGCTGCAAGGCCCCGTCGGGCAGCCCCGGCCAGTAGCGCCGCACGTCGGCATAGAAACCGGCAGCGCGCGACGGGTCGACCACGTAGTCGAGCGGCTCGGCCACGTCGTCGGGCAGCCATTCCACGTCAGGCCCGAAGCGCGCCTGGCCGCCCAGGTCGAGCGTCAGGTGCACGCCCAGCCACGCGTCTTGCGGCAAGGGGTAGACGAGGTGAGAAAACGGCGCGCGACCGGCCAGCGCGTAGTAGTTGCCCTTGCTGAAATGCGCCTGCGGCACGAATGCGGCACCCAAGCCCTCGGTCGCCGCCGCGAGCCGCGGTGCCCACAGGCCGGCCGCATTGACGACGAAGCGCGCGGCGAGCGCCATGGGCTCGTCGCCACCCACGTGCAACACAGGGTGGCCGTCACCCCGCACGATGCGCTGCACCGGCGACGACAAGGCCACGTCGCCGCCCGCCCGCTGCAGATCGCCCTGCAGCGCCAGCATCAAACCATGGCTGTCGATGATGCCGGTGGACGGCGACAGGATCGCGCCGACGCAGGCCAGCTGCGGCTCCATCGCCCGCACCTGGGCTGCACTCAGCCGCTGCAGGTCGTGCACGCCGTTGGCGGCGGCCTTGGCCAGCAACTGATCGAGGCCGGCGAGCTGGCCGTCGTCGGTTGCCACGATCAGCTTGCCGCAGCGCCGGTGGGGCACGCCGTGCGATTCGCAGAACGCATAGAGCTGTTGCCGGCCCTGCACGCACAGCCGCGCCTTCAGCGAGCCGGCGGGGTAGTACAGGCCGGCGTGGATGACCTCGCTGTTGCGCGAGCTGACACCGGTGCCGATGGCGTTCTCGCTCTCCAGCACCAGCGTCTCGAGACCGCGCTGCGCGAGCGCCCGGCCGATGGCCAGGCCCACCACACCGGCACCCACGACCACCGCATCCACCTGCTCCATCGATTTTCTCCGTGCACTCCGTTGCCGAAGTCACCCTATTCTGCCGCGCGGGTTGCGCACCGGGGCTACCATGTCGAGCAACGGGACCGACCCAACTCCTGCCCACCACGCCCCATGTTCGAGAAGATTTTCGCCGCCGTCGTGTTTGTCATCTGCCTGGTGTTCATGGCCCGCCTGCTGGTGGGCCCGCGCCGGCGGATGAAGTTCGACACCTGGGGCCGCGACCTGTGGCTGCGCATGCGCGGCCTGTACCACTGGCGCTCTTCGCGCAAGACAGCCGAGCGCGTGGCCGAAGAAGCGATCCGCCGCGCGCGCGAAAACGGCACCTGGGAAGGCAACGTCTACAAGCCGAAATCGTTCAAGCGGCCGCCGCGCGACAAGCTGCACTGACGGCTGCCGCGCTTTAGCACGTCAGAACGCACGCCCCACGGCCAGGTAGCCGCGCGTGCCTTTCGGTTCGTCGAGCCCGCGCGCCACACCCAGGCGCAGCTGCAGGCCCAGCGAATACATCAGCTTGACTTCGCTCAGCAGCTCCGCGCCCACGCCGCGCTGGTAGCGCAGCGGGCGGCGGCCTTCGTCCCAGGCGCCGCCGATGTCGAAGAAGGCCGCGGCCGACACCCGGTTCAACCCGAGCGCAGGCACCATGAAGTGCCGGTCGACGTCGGCGATCGGCGTGCGCCACTCGAGGCTGGTGACGCGGGCACTGGCGCCGCGCAGCACCCGCTCGTCACCGCGGTAGCCGCGCAGCGTGATGTCGCGGTCGTCGAGCGTGGGGCCCAGCTGCAGTTGCGAGTCGAAGGCGCCGCCGAGCTGGTAGCGCTCGGTGAAGCCGCGCGCATAGGCTTCGGTGTGGCGCAGCGCCAGCACGCTGCGGCCCAGCGGCACGAAGCCGCGCCAGTCGAGGCGCAGCACGCTGCCGTCGTAGTCGTTGCGGCCGTCGCGCGCGAAAGGCCGGTAGCTCTCGTACAGCAGCGTGGCGTGCTGGCCGCGGTTGCGCCCCTCGGACCACCAGTTGCCGCCGCTGGTGTCGTAGTCGAGCAAGACAGCGGCCAGGCGCTCGTCGCGCGGCAGGCCGTCCGTGGCCAATTCGGGGTGGGTGCGCCGCACCTGGTCCAGCGACGCGCCGATGCCGAAGGTGATGCGGCGGTCCAGCCGCAGCCAGGGGAAGACACTCAGCCACTGCGCCGTGGTGTTGCGGTCGTAGCTGGTCACCTCTTCGTCGTTGCCGCTGCCGGTGGAGGCACGCACCGTGAGGTCGCGCTTGAGCGTGATCAGGTGCTGGTTCTCGAACAGGTACTGCAGGCTGCCCAGCCATTCTTTCTGCGTCGTTTCGTACTGCAGCGACGCCGCGTACTGGTGCCAGCCGAGTGCGTCGGACCCGATCGTGCTGGCACCCACCGCGACGAGGCCGCGGTCGCCGGTGGCCAGCGGGAACCAGGTGCGCGGGTACGCCGAGCGCCATGCGTGGTAGGGCTGGGGCTCGCCCAGCGATGCCGTGGTGGCAGAAGCCACCGGTGTTGCGGCCAAGGTGGTCACCACCGGCACGCGCTGAAGGCCCACCGTCGCGACCATGCGCCGCAATTCGTAGCCACCGGGGGCCACCACCACCGTCATCAGCGAACCATCGACCTGCGTGCCGCTGTGCGCCACGATGCGCGTGTGGCTGTGCGTAAGCCGCACCCAGGCATCGCCATCCAGCCGCCAGACATTGAAGACGCCATCTCGCACCGCAATGAACTCGAGGCCGGTCGCGCCGTAGGCCAGGCCGTGGACCGGCGCATTGTGGGTGAACAGCAGGCGCGGCGCGGCGTCGGGGTGGGTCAGGTCGAAGGCATCGACGCGCCATTCACCGGCACGCTTGCTCACCACGCTCACCTGCTTGCCGTCGGGAGACGCCGCCAGGTCAATCAGGTTGACATCGGCCGGCGGTGCCCACAGCACACGCTGCGGCTGGCCTTGGGCGTCGAGCAGCACCAGGCGCGTCAAGCCTTCGCCTTGCTGCAGCGCCACGATCGCATCGCCGGCCTGGGCCGCGTGGCGCAGCCGTGCGCAATGCGTCAGCTGCTTGAGCCCACCGTCGTCTTGCAGGCGATAGAGGTCGAAGGCAAGGTAGCGCCAGTTGCAGACATCGGGTTGCGCGACCAGGGTCTGGCCGTTCGGGGCGACGTCGAGCACCGCGTCACCGCTGATGTCGGTCAGCTCGGTCTGTTGGCCGTCGCGACCGAACTTCACCAGCTTGGCGTGCAGCAGGCCATCGTCGAGCACGGCCAGCGTGGTGCCGTCAGGGAGCGCCGCGAGCGAGCCGATGGAAAACAGCGGGCCCACCAGCTTGTCGCCCACCGATTCGGGCACGGCGGTGACGGCCTGCGCGCGCTGCTGCACCTCTTGCTTCAGGTCGACGAGGAATTCGTCCCACAGCACGTCCATGGTCTTGCCGGTGGCCTCGCGCGGGCCGGTGTGCAGGCGCGGCCAGAAAGGCGGGTTGCCGCTGTAGCGGTCCACCGTCTTGTAGATCGCATCGGGCCCGTAGGTGCGGGCCAGGAACTCATAGAAATACGCGCCATAGAGGTAGGCCTTGGAGGTGGGCAGCGCACGGCCGTCGGCGTTGATCTCGCGCAGCGACAGAAAGCCGTTCTTGGCCTCGGCCCGCAGCCAGGCCTCGAACACCGGGCCGCGCAGGCGCCCGCGGCCGGTGGCGAAATCGCTCTCGTTGTAGACGGCGAGCCCTTCGATCGCCCACGTGGGCTGGAACACATTGGGAAAGAACAGCGGCTGGCGGCCGAAGATGGTCTGCAGCACACCCGGCACGCCGCGCACCTTGTCGAGCTGCACGGTGTGGGTGAACTCGTGCGTCAACAACAGGTCGAGCCAGTCGCTGTTGTCGAGCAGCTCGCCTTCGTCGGGCGGCGCGAGGAACACGCCGATGATGCTGTAGGGCAGCGGCGTCGAGAAGCCATTCGGCAGGTCGTACTGGTCGATCAGCAGGATCTCGGTGCGCCCGCGCGGCTCCCAGCCCAGCGCCTGCGTCACCTTGGGGTAGGCGCGCTCGGCCGCCTGCGCCACCCGCTCGGCCTGCGCACGCCAGGCCGAGCGGTAGTTGACGCGGAAGTGCGCGCTGTCGGCGCTCTTCCAGTCGGGCGCGGGCTCGATGCTCTGGGCAGCTGCGGCCCCGGCAAACAAGCAACAAGCAACAAAAGCCAGGGTCCGGGTCAACGGCATAGGGTCTCCATGGGAACAGCTCCGAATACGTCGGGCGCAAGGGTACAGGAGCGCAGCGGCCTCTCAGGCGGCAAATGAACAAGAGGCTGCACGTGAACCAATCCACGCCACTCGGGCGGCGACTTGTCGGCCGCCTCCGCAGGGGGATTGCGCCACGGCCGAGAGCCGGCTCCAATACCGCCGATCCTCCCCAGCCGTTGAATGCATGCGCATCCTGAATGAGTTTTCCCCCTCGGGCCGCCTGACCCGCACGGGTTTCTGGCTTCGACACATCACGCTCCTCCCTCTCGCACTCTGGCTCGATATCGCAGCGGCGCAGTTTCTGGGTGCGCCTGCCGACCTCCCATTCGCCGTGCTGACGCTGGTCTTGCTGGTGTCCACCTGGGCCCGGCGCCTGCACGACCGCGGCCGCTCAGCATGGTGGCTGCTTGCCGTCTTCATTCCGGTCATCGGCGCCCTCGGGCTGGCCATCGAATGCGCCCTGCGCGGCAGTTCGGTCCGCGGCAGGCGCTTCGACGCGCCCTCGGCCGCGCGAGCCGACTACCTCACCGTGCCATCGTCCAACCAACCGTCCACCGCCCCATGAGCGAACACCACATCGTCAACGACGTCACGAGACTCAACCCGGTGCGGGTGATGGCCATCGTCGCGCCCTCTTCCGTCGAGGACGTGCAAGAGGCGTTGCGGCGCACCACGGGCCCCGTGTCCATCGGGGGTGGCCGCTTCAGCATGGGCGGCCAGACCGCAAGCCCCGGCAGCCTGCACTTCGACATGAGGTCGATGAATCGCATCGTCTCGTTCTCGCCCGGGGAGAAGACCATCCGCGTGCAAGCCGGCGTGCGCTGGTGCGACATCCAGCAGTTCGTCGACCCGCATGGCCTGTCCGTGAAGATCATGCAGACCTACGCCAACTTCACAGTCGGCGGCGCGCTCGGTGTCAATTGCCATGGCCGCTATGTCGGCCTCGGCCCGCTGGTTTTGTCGGTCCGCGGCATCAAACTGGTGATGCATGACGCAGAGGTCGTCGAGGCGAGCCGCGAGGTCAGGCCCGAACTTTTCTTCGGCGCCATCGGCGGCTACGGCGCCTTGGGCGTGGTCGTCGAGATCGAGCTGGACCTGGCAGAGAACAAGCGCGTCAAGCGAGTCGACCGCGTGATGCCGCTCGCCGACTACGGGTCGTTCTTCAAGGACACCGTGCGAGGCAACCACAAGGCGGTGTTCCACAACGCCGACCTCTACGCACCGCACTACGGCAGCGTGCGGTCGGTGACCTGGGTCGAAACCGACGAGCCGGCCACCACGAAGGAGCACCTGCAAGCGCCGCGCAAGTCCTACCCGCTGCACCAGTATTTCTTGTGGGCGGTTTCCGAAACGCCGTTCGGCAGGGAGCGCCGAGAAAAACTCATCGACCCGCTGCTCTACCTGCGCAAGAAGGTCCACTGGCGCAACTACGAAGCCGGCTACGACGTGGCCGAGCTGGAGCCGCCTTCGCGCTCGCACCGGACCTACGTGCTGCAGGAGTACTTCATCCCGGTCGAGCGGCTGATGGAGTTCGTGCCGAAGATGGCGGCGGTGCTGAACCGCCACCGCGTGAATGCGCTCAACATCTCGATCCGGCATGCCATGCCGGACCCGAACACCTTGCTGAACTGGGCGCCTACCGAGACCTTCGCCTTCGTGCTGTACCACAAGCAGCGCACACGTGAGAACGCCAAGAGCCGGGTCGGCGTGTGGACACGCGAACTCATCGATGCCGCGCTCTCGGTGGGAGGCACCTACTACCTGCCTTATCAGCCGCACGGCACGGTCGAACAATTCCATCGCGCCTATCCCAGGGCAAAGGATCTCTTTTCGTTGAAGGAATCGGTCGACCCGGGCTTCCGCTTCACCAATGTGCTGTGGGACAAGTACCACCGGGCGTGGCTCAACGACAAGGCGCCAGCCGCACCCCAAAAACCGGCGGCCACCGAGTTCCACCAGGTCTTCGGCGACGTCGGTCTGTCGGACGCCTTCTACCGCTTCCTGCAGAATGTGTTCAGAACCGCGCCCGAGGACCGCTTTCACCACCTCATCCACCAGGCCTGCACGCTGCACGCAGACGAAGAAAGCATCTATCGGCACATCCAGCGCGAACTGGGCAGCATCAAGCCGATCCATGCCGACCTGAGCTACTCGCTACCGTCGCTGTTCGTGCAGAAGGCCGAGATGACCGATCAGACGCTGAAAGTGCTGAACGGCCGCAAGACCTTCAACGGCTACACCGAAATCGGCTCCAAGGGCCGCTACTACCGCGGCCTGGCCAAGGCCCTCGATCTCAGCGGGCCGCGGGTCTTCATCGACGAGAAGCCCCCTTCGTTTTCACCCGTCGACATCATGGAGCGCGGGCAGCTGAGCCGGCTGGGCACGCACCTGGGCCTGAACGACTACGCGCCCTTTGCGCCCACGGCGATTGCCGACGCGAGCATGGACCTCGTGACCTGCTACATCGGCCTGCACCACATGACGCTCGACAAGCTGGCGCCGTTCCTGAAATCCGTTCATCGCATCCTGCGCCCGGGCGGCGCTTTCATCGTGCGCGATCACGACGTGCGCACAGGCGACATGCGGGCCCTGGTGTCGCTCGCCCACGCCGTGTTCAACGCCGGGTTGGGCGAAACCTGGGAAACCAACCAGGCCGAACTGCGCTTCTTCGAGCCCGCGTCGACCTGGGTGGACCGGCTTGACGCGGCCGGTTTCGACGACAGCGGCCACCGCATCCTGCAAGACAACGACCCGACCGACAACACGCTGTTCTGCTTCATCAAGCGAGGCGACCCGCAGGTCGAACCGCGTGCCTCTGCATCCATGGCAGCCACTGCGTCGGAGCACGCATGACGCGGCGCCAGCTTGCCGCATTCATCACCTGCGTCGGTCTGACACTCGGCACGATGGCACAGACCGCACCCGGCGCGCAGCCACAGGTGCTCACCCCCAGCGAGCACGTGCGCACGCCCGACCAGACCTTCCTCACCTTCCCCGAGTGGTACCTGGTGCACAGCCCGGCCGAGTACGCGGCCTACCTGGCCCACACCGACCGTCCCAGCCGCTTTCCGCTGTTCTCGCACATCGGGCAGTTCTGGCAGTCTTACGCGGCCGTGAGCCACGAGATCGAGAAGTACCCCTTCAACGGCGGCTACCACCTGATGGTGATGGTCATCGGTGTGAGCACGACCGTCGAGTACAGCCTGAAGGGCCTGTACGAACGCACCATCGGCCGGTTGGCCGAGGCGACGAAGTCGAACGATCCGGTCCCCGAAGAACAGTTTGCCGCCCGCTTCGCGCAGTCTTACGTCGACTTCATCCGCGTGGACCCTTGGTACCAATTCGACTTCTGGCATCAGCTGAAGAGCCTGTGGGCCGACGCCCCGCTCGCTGGCCCGAACCTCGTGCGCCGCTGGGAGCGCCGCTTTGCGCTCACGTCCGAGCTGCTGGTCAAGGAAGGTTACGCCCGCCTCATCAAGCTCGGCACGCAGTCCCTCTACGACGCCCCCAAACCGGTGACGGCCGTCGTGTTGAACCGGCCGCCCGAACCCGACCCGGCGCAGCACCCCGAGTACCACGTGCTTGGCGACACACTCGCCGGCGGTGCCGTGATCGCCACCCTTCCCCGCTACGAAGGCTTCACCACCTACAGCCGGTGGCTCGCTGCGCAGGGAATCGATTTCCGGGAAGTCGCGGGTAACAGCGGGGACATCGTGCTCAGTGTTCTGGTGCCGGACGATTGGCCCTCCGAAGGCGTGCGCAGGCTGTTCGAGCAACCCATCCTGACGCAGCCCGGGCGCAAGCGGGTCGTCTTCGCCATACCGGTGAGCCGCCTCGGCGCTGAACTCCGGCGTGCGCAGGCCATGCCGGGCCAGGTGGTCGTCGAACACATCTACGACTTCTAGCCCCATGCCACGGGTTCACACGGGCAAGGGCAAAGGCAAGGTCGGGCGCGTTGCGCGGCGCAGCGCATTCACGGCGCTGGCGCTGGCCGCCGGCCTGGTCCTGATCGGGGCCGCCTGGGTCACGTACACCCAGCTGGCGCTGTCCGTGCGCGAAAGCCAGAGCGCGGAGAAGCTCGCCGCAGGCCGCGGCCGGTGGGTCGCCACACCCGACGCCAGCCTGTACGTGCAGGAATGGGGCGACCCGGCCGCGCCGGTGATGCTGCTGACGCACGGCACCGGCGCGTGGAGCGGAACCTGGTTCACGCTCCCGGCCACGCTGGCCGCGGCAGGCTGGCACGTCGTTGCGGTCGACCTGCCCCCGTTCGGCCTGTCCACAACGCTCGGCCAGCGCAAGACCGTCGACTACTCGCGGGCAGCGCAGGCCACGCGGATCTCGTCGCTCATCGACACCCTGCCGAAGCCGGTGACGCTGGTCGGCCACTCCTTCGGGGCGGGGCCTGCACTGGAAGCCGCCATGCGCAGCGGGGACTCTCTGCGTCAGTTGGTGCTGGTCGATCCGGCGCTCGGACTGGGGCCTCTCGGAGAGCCGCCGCATTGCGACACCGACTCGGAGCTGGGTGGCCCGCTGGCCGTGCGCGCGCTGCGCACCTCGCTGGTCGGGGCAACGGCGACGTGGCCGGGCCTGTCGGCCACACTCCTGCGCCAGTTCGTGCATCGCAAGGAAGTGGTGACCGAGCAGCTCGTGTCGGCCTATCAAATCCCATTCGCTCGCGAGTCGTTCAGCGCACGCCTGGGTGACTGGGCCGCGGGTTTCGCCCGTGCCTCCTGCGAATCGGCCGAAAGCCTCGACCCCGCCAAGCTGGCCACGTGGTCCCAGGCCGGCCCACAGATCGCGCTGATCTGGGGCGAAGAAGACACCATCACGCCCATCGCGCAAGGCAAGGCATTGCAGCGATGGATGCCCAACGCGAAGATGACGACACTGCCTGGCGTGGGCCACATCCCACACATCGAGAACCCAGAGGCATTTGCAGCGGCGCTGCTGGCGGCAACCCACCCGGCGCGCTGACCCGGCCTTGCCCGGGCAGCAAGGCTGCCACACTCGCTGCGAGATGCAGCTTCTACCCCACTCCGACACCCGCAGCCGCGTCGCGCTGCGCATTGCGCTCAGCTACTACGTGACGATCGGCCTGTCGGCCGCGTTCGGGCTGCTGCTGATTTCAGGCATGGTGCACCTGGCCTGGGGTGCCTTCGCCGCCGCAGCGGCCTCGATGGGTGTCATCGTGGTGACCCCGCCCGACCAGCCGGCGCCGCGGCGCGGCAAGTTCTGGCAGTTGCTGCCGGCCGCGGTGATCGGCACGCCGCTCTTCTTTGCGGTGCAGTTGCTGCATGCCGACCCGCTGCGCCTGGCGCTGCTGCTGGTGCCGGCCACCTTCGTGGCTTTCCTGGGCGCGGCCTGGGGCAAGCGCGGTCTGCCGATCTCCATCTCGGTGATGTTCGCGATGATTTTCTCGATGGCGGTGCCGTCGCAGCCGGGCCATGAAACAGCGCTGATGGCAGGCCTGTACTTCGCGCTCGGCGCGGCCTGCTACCTGGTCTACGCCACGCTCGCGAACGCCTTGCTGAACGGGCGCTACCGCGTGCAGATGCTGGCCGACACGCTGCTGGCGGTGGCGGCACTGATGCGCACGCAGGCCCGGCAGTTCACACCCGCCACGGCGGCCGATGCGCCAGAGCCCAGGCCCCTGATCGGCCTGCTGTTGCAGCAGCAGGCGGCGCTGGCCGACCGGCTGCAGGCGGCCCGCAACATCCTGCTCGAATCGCCGCGCACGCCGCGGCGCCAGCAGCTCGCCGCACGGCGTGGTCGTGGCGGCCGTTCAGCGGGCTGTGGCGCCGGGACGCGCCACCCCTGCGCCATGCCATCCGCGCCGCGCTGGCCATCGCCACCGGCCAGGCCGTGTCGGTCGCGCTGCCCTGGGGCACGCACGACTACTGGATCCTGCTGACCATCGTCGTGGTGCTGCGCGGCAGCCTGGCGCAGACGCTGGAGCGGCGCAACAGCCGCGTTGCCGGCACCTTGCTCGGCTGCGTGCTCGCGGGTGCGCTGCTGTCACTGCATGCGCCGCCGTGGTTGATGCTGATGACCGTGACGCTCGCGCAGGGCCTTGCCCATGCCTTCGCGATCCGGCGCTACATCGTGGCCGCCGTGGCGGCCACCGTGCTCGCGCTGGTGCAGGCCCACCTGCTGAATGCAGGCGCGAGCCTCGGCTTCGAGGCTGCCGAGCGCCTGGCCGACACGCTGATCGGCGTGGCCATCGCCTGGGCCTTCAGCTACGTGCTGCCGTCGTGGGAGCGCACGCAGATCCCGGCGCTGGTGGCGCGCACGCTGGCCGCGCAAGTGCGCCACGCGCAGGTTGCGCTCGGTTTGGGGCAACTGCAGGCCGGCGACAACGAATCCGAACTCGGCTGGCGCCTCGCGCGGCGCGAGGCCTACGACAGCCTCTCGGCCCTGGTGCAGGCGACGCAGCACTCGCTGTCCGAGCCCCGCGCGGTGCGCCCGCCGCTCGAGCCGCTGGGGCGCATGCTGGCGCACAGCTTCCAGTTGCTCGCGCAGCTGACGGCGGTCAAGACCATGCTGTTGCTGCGCCGCGATCGCTTGAACACCGAGCAGATCCGCGGGCCTTTGCAGCAGGCGGCGCAAAGAATCGAGACCACGCTGACCGCCGGCGCCGCCCAGGCGTCAGGCGAGCCGGCCGAAACCGCCGCATCGCCCGGCCCGGTGCCGCTGCCCGATCCGTTCGAGCAGGACCTGAGCCCCTGGTTGCTGCGGCGCCTGCAGCTGGCCGCCGACATCGCACACAGGCTGCGCAGCGACGCTCAGCAGGTGCTGGTCAGGGAATGACCATCGCGCGGCCGTCGCCGAGCAGGTGGCTGTGGCAATCGCGCTGCTCGCGGTCGCACTTCTGAACCCAGATGGCGGCGATCTCGGGCTTCCAGCCGTTGAACCAGTCGCCGTGCCCTGAAAAGCCGGCGGCTTGGCTGGGGTCGTAGTTGTCGCTCGCCAGACGCCAGCGCTTGGTCGAGCCCGGCTCGGTGACCTTGTAAAGGATCTGGTACGCGATCGCCGGGATGGCCACCGGGTGCGAACTCGGGCACTTGCCGGTGTTGTTGGCCTTCACGTTGACCGGGTGGGCCATGTGGCTCTTGTGGTCGGGCGAGTCGAGGTTCTTGCCGTCCCAGCACTGCGGGAAGTCGATGCCCATGATCAGCCACGAGGTGCCCTTGACGGGGCAGTCCGGAATGCTCTTCTGGAAGTTGCTGTTGCCGCCTTCCCAGATGCAGGCGTAGATCACGCCGTCGCTGGGCGAGGTGGGCGTGCCGTTGGCATCGCCGGCAATCATGCGCAGCCCTTCGGGCATGGGCCGGATCATGAAGGGCGGCAAGGCATAGCCGGTCTTGTAATAGAAGTTCGACTCGCCCATCGGCTTCAGCGGCGTGCCGGTCTTGGTGTCGATCATCGCCGGCACCCAGTAACTCGACCGGTTGATCGTGCCGCCGCGGCAGGTGCTGTTGCCGGTGGTGGCGATGCTCTCTGCCGTGCTCGACGCGTCGGCGCGCGTGTTGCCGAAGAACACGTGCAAGTGGCTCCTGCCCGGCTGGCCGGGGAAGACGATGGGGTCGTCGTAACTCATGTGGCTGTACTGGCAACCGGTGCGAAAGGCCCCGATGTCGGAATCGGCCGGCTGCTCGGTC
>Ga0302291_10000430_pt1 | contig 12263 bp, 10 predicted proteins | sample III_Fen_N1_4_FD_194548 | JGI IMG/M metagenome (GOLD analysis project Ga0302291, IMG submission 194548) | Peat permafrost microbial communities from Stordalen Mire near Abisko, Sweden - III_Fen_N1_4 | ecosystem: Environmental > Terrestrial > Soil > Wetlands > Permafrost | place: Sweden: Abisko... | reverse complement strand
GGCCGACCTGGCGGTGGGCGAGGTGGTGCGCTCGGTCGCGGCGCACCTCGGCCTCGGCGGCGGCGACGTGCCGCGGCTGCACGACGCGATCGTCTGGGACCTGCGGCTGCCGCGGGTGCTGACGGCCGCGGCGGTCGGCGGCGGGCTGGCGATCGCGGGCGCGGTGATGCAGTCGCTGACGCGCAACCCGCTCGCCGACCCGTACCTGCTCGGGTTGTCGTCCGGCGCCTCGCTCGGGGCGGTCGCGGTGCTGCTGCTCGGGGTGGGCCTGCTGCTGCCGGTTGCCGCGTTCGCGGGGGCGCTGCTCGCCCTGGTCGCGACGCTCGCGCTGGCGCGGTCGGGCGGCAGCCTCGCCCCGACCCGCACGGTGCTGGCCGGGCTGGCGGTGTCGCAGCTGGCGGCGGCGGCCACGTCGTTCGTCATCTTCTGGACCGCGACGGGCGACTCCTACCGGGAGATCCTGTCGTGGCTGATGGGGTCGCTCGCCGGAGCCACGTGGCGCTCGGTGGCGATCGCCGGGCTCGCGTTGCTGCTGGTCGGCGGCCTGCTGGCGGGCTGGGCGGGCCGGCTGGACGCGTTCGCATTCGGCGACACGGCAGCGGCGGCGCTCGGGGTGGACCCGGACCGCACCCGGTGGCTCGTGATGACCCTGGTGGCGCTGCTCACCGGGGCGCTGGTCTCGGTCAGCGGCGCCATCGGGTTCGTCGGGCTGCTGGTCCCGCATGCCGTGGCGCGGCTGACCGGACCGGCGCACCGACGGCTGCTGCCGGTGGCCGCGCTGGCCGGCGCTGTGCTGCTGGTGTGGGCCGACACCCTGGCGCGCACGGTGTTCGACCCCCGTGAGCTGCCGGTGGGCATCGTCACCGCCCTGCTGGGGGCGCCGCTGTTCGCGGTGCTGCTGCGACGGGACAGGGCGGCGGCATGGAGCTGAGGATCGATGGCGTCGGTGCCCGCCTCGGCGGCCGGTGGGTGGTGGACGGCGTCGACGCCACCCCGCCCGCGGGCGCGCTCACCGGCCTGCTCGGACCGAACGGTGCCGGCAAGACGACGCTGCTCCGCCTGGTCGCCGGGTTGCTGACCCCCGAGTCCGGGGCCGTGCTCGTCGCGTCCGACGAGGAGGCCGGAGGCTGGGCGCGGATGGCCGATCTGCCGCCCCGCGCCCGGGCGCGCCGGGTGGCGCTGTTGGAGCAGGAGTCGTCCGCGACGGTACCGCTGCTGGTGCGCGAGGTCGTCGCCCTGGGGCGGGTGCCCTACCGCACCTGGTGGGGTGCCGACCCCGACGAGCTCGCGGTGGACCGCGCCCTAGCGTCCGCCGGTGCGAGCGGCCTCGCCGACCGGGCCTGGACAACACTGTCCGGCGGCGAGCGCCAGCGCGTGCACATCGCCCGGGCGCTGGCGCAGCAGCCGGAGCTGCTCCTGCTCGACGAGCCGACGAACCACCTCGACGTCAGCGCTCAGCTGGCGGTGCTGACCTTCGTCCGCGACCTCGGCACCACGACCGTCGCCGCGTTGCACGACCTCAACCTCGCCGCAGGCTTCTGCGAGCACGTGCTCGTGCTGTCCGAGGGCCGGCTCGCGGCAGCCGGTCCCCCGGCCGACGTGCTGACCCCGGAGCTGCTGCGGGACGTCTACCACGTGGACGCCGAGGTGCTGACGCATCCCCGCACCGGCCGCCCCGTGATCGCGTTCGCCGGCGCAACGACGCCGCAGGCACTCCGGCTGCCCTGATCACGGGGGGAATCCGCCGTGAGCAACCCACCCGTTGCCAATACACCCGCTGGCCCGCCCGTGCGTCACCAAGGCCGCCAAACCCCACAAGTTCGCAAGCAGGCCGCAAACGCTGCGCGTGCTACTGGCATCCTGACCGCATGTTCGAGCGTTGGCGCCGCACCCCGAGCAGGACACGGGGTCCTGATGAGCCTTGCCCCTCGTGTGGCCACAGCTCTCGTCACCATCCCTGGCCAGGCCGGAAGGACCTGACGGCTTGCACCGACTGCATCTGGGAAGAGGACTACGGTCGTCGGCTTGAGGAAGCCATCTGCCGGAGGAGCTTCGAGTAGCGCCGCCCGCGTGGCACGGCACTGGCCCCCAACCCGACCAGGCTCGCTGGCCTCCGCCGACCGAACCGTTGGCCCCGAGGACGCGGGTGCGTCAGAACGGGGGCACGTCCGGGTAGCCGCTCGTGCGGGCGGTGGTGGACGGCGTCGTCGAGCCGAGGTCGGCGAGGGTGTCGGGCGGCGGATCAGGATCCGGTGGACGTGGGGCCGGGGGCCAGAGCGAAGCCGCCGGCGCGGTGCTGTGACGGGCGCCGGTCGGTGAGCGCCAGTGCAGCACTCCGCCGTCGCCGTGGGTGATCGACCAACCCGCCTGGTGCTTGAGCCGGTGGTGCTTGCGGCACAGCACCGCCAGGTTGGCCAAGGCGGTCGAACCGCCGTCCTGCCAGGCCGTCGAGTGGTCGACGTCGCAGCGGGCCGCGCGGCGGCGGCAGCCGGGGAACCGGCAGGTCTCGTCGCGCAGCTCGGCGGCGGTGCGCAGGTCCGCCGGGACGCGGTAGCGCTCGCGTCCGACGGACAGCACCGCCCCGGTCTCGGGGTGGGTCAGGACCCTGATCAGCGACGATGCGCGTCCGACGAGCTCGCGCGCGGTCTCGAGGTCGATCGGGCCGAAGCCCTCCAGGTCAGCGGGCTCGTCGCCGTGCCCGAGCAGAGACAGGACCGGCACCGTCAGCACGACGGTCGGGCGGATCCCCCGCAGGCAGCCGGGCAGCGCGGGCGCGTCGGCGTCGTCAAGGAACGCCCCGTGGCTGCCGCCGGGCGCCGCCGAGACCGCCCGACGGCCGCTGCCCGTGTCGTCCGAGCCGTGGCCACACTCGTCGCCGTCCGGCCGGATCGCGTCTGCCGCGAGCGAGGTGCCCTCGGGATCGAGCAGGAGCGCAGCCAGCACGTCCGCGCGCAGCTGCGGCGCGGTCCGCTCGTCGTCGGGACCGGCGACGGCCCCCGCGAGGTCGTCGAGACGGTGGTAGATCGCCATCGCCTGCACGGCGGGCAGCAGGGCCGTCAGCCAGCACAGGTCGTCGTCGGCCGGGCTCACGGCGACGTACCGATCGGCCAACGCCCGCCGACGACTCTCGGCCGTCCGCGGGGCGTGCCGCCCGCGCCACCGGCGCGCCGTCACCCGCAGCTGGGAGGCGGTCGCCGTGGTCGCCCGGGCGATCAGCGCCGCGTCGGCGCGGGCCAGCACGTCCTCGTCCAGCACCCCGGCGAACACGTCGAGCATGACGTCAATGTGCCGGGCCGACACCGTCCCCGCGAGGTGCGCCGCCCGCATCATCGGGAACGCCGCGAGGGCGTTGGTCCGGGCCAGCCGGCGCGCGAGGCTGGGCTCCGGGACGTTCATCGCCACGGCCAGCTCGGCGAGCATGCCGCGCGCGCCCCACTCGCGGCGCTGCCCTTCCGGCAGATGGCCCAACCGGGCCGCGTACTCGACGGAACCCTCCCGGTACGCCGTGGCCACCAGCTCGTCGCGGAACGCCGCGACCGCGGTCGCCATCCGGTCCGCGTCCGCCACCACCTCGACCAGTCGAGCCACTGGGTCGGCGGACCCGTCACCCGGCGCCGGCGCCAGGAGCACGGGCCGACTTCCGGGTGCCGGCGCGGGCAGGGGAAGGCACGCGACATCGCGCCCCGAACCCCGCACCGCCACCATCTCCATACCCCTATTCCACCACCGACCACTGACATCGCCGCAGGTCGGCGGCACAATCCGGCGATGGGAGGACGGGTGGGTCGGGGCGCGCCGGACCCTGCGCCCCGACCGGCTCGGAGGCGCAGGCAACAGGTCCGCACGGGCAGGCCGGACGCGACTCCCCGACCTGTTCGACGGCGCGCTCCCGGCGCCGACGTTCCCCCGCACCCAGCCCCCCCGCGACAGGCCCCCGTAGCACGCGGCACCATGGCCTCATGCCCCTGTGGATCTCCGGCGACCCCGCCGCCGATGCGCTGCTCGACGCCGACCCGTTCGCCCTGCTCGTCGGGATGCTCCTGGACCAGCAGATGACGATGGAGGCGGCCTTCGCGGGCCCGCACAAGCTCGCGCAACGCATGGGTGGTCTCGACCCCGTCGCGATCGCGCAGGCCGAGCCCGCGGCCTTCGAGGAGCTGTGCGCCACCCCGCCCGCGGTGCACCGCTACCCGCGGGCGATGGCTGGCCGCATCCAGGCGGTCGCCCGTGAGGTCGTCGACGCCTACGGCGGCGACACCGCACGCCTCTGGACCGACGGCGCGCCGGACGGCCCGACCGTGCTGTGCCGCCTGGAGGCCCTGCCCGGGTTCGGGGCGGCCAAGGCGCGCATCTTCCTCGCCCTGCTCGGCAAGCAACGCGGGCTGGACGCGCCGGGTTGGCGCGAGGCGGCGGGCCCGTACGGCGAGAGCGGCGTACACCGCTCCGTCGCGGATGTCACCGACCCGCAGTCCCTCGCCCTGGTGCGCGCGACGAAGCAGGCGGCCAAGGCCGCGGCCCGCACGGCCCGCGGCTGAAGCACCGCCCGGGCCTACGCCTGCTGGGTCGCCTGCTGCGCCGACTGCGGGGTGGCGCCGGGCTGGCCGGCCGGGATCGGCTCGATCACCGCGGCGGTGCCGTAGGCGCACATCTCGGAGAACTGACCGATCGCGCCGGAGTCGAACCGCATCATGATGATCGCGTTCGCGCCGCGCTGCTCGGCCTCGGCGACCATGCGCCGCATCACCTCGTGCCGCGACTCGTACATGATCTTCGTGTACTCGGGGATCTCACCGCCGCCGATGGAACGGAAGCCGGCTGTGAAGCTCGAGCCGATGTTGGTCGAGCGCACGGTCAGGCCCATCACCTCACCGAGGACGGCCTGCACCCGGTACCCCTGGACGTCGTTCGTCGTCACCACGATCACGAGCGCGATCCTAGGGCCACCCGGGCGCCTGAGGTGGTCACTTCGGCGGTGTCGGGGGAATCCCCGCCGTCCCGTCGGCGTGGCCCAGGGCGTAGGCCTCCGACGAGCCCAGCCGGAACAGGTCGTCGGAGGCGGCCCGGACCAGGGTTCGCGCTCCCGGCCCGTCGTCCTCGGTCACCAGGTGCCCGACCCCGCGCACCACGGCGACCGGCCGACCCGACGCCTTGCCCTTCACCAGCTCCGCAGCGGCGGCGATCTCGTCGGCCAGCGCCGCGACGGTCGCGGTCAGTGGCCGGCCGAAGGTGTCCGGCGTGCCGCGCAGGTCGTCGAGCACGCGCAGCCCCGCGGCACCGATCGCCACGTCGGTGACGCCCTCGCGCCACGCCCGGCCGGCCGTGTCGCTGACGATCACCGCCAACCGGACCCCGAGCTCGCGGGACACCCCGGCCCGCAGGGCCCGCGCCGAGGCATCCGGGTCCACCGGCAGCAGCAGCACCGTGCCCGCGGGGGTGTTCGACGCGTCCACGCCGGCGGCCGCCATCACCAGCCCCAACCGGTTCTCCACGATCCGGGTGGTGCCGCCGCCGTGCTCACGGGTCGCGACCACGCGCACGGTCTCGTCGGTGATCGCCTGCTCGCGGTCGGCCGCGGCGAGCACCCGGCCCTCGGCCTTCGAGACGATCTTGCTAGTGACGACGAGCACGTCGCCGTCCACCAGCGCGTGCTCAGAGTCGGTCGCTGCGTCGGCCCGCAGGGCTCCGAGCAGCATCGACACCAGGTCGTCGCCCGGCCGCACCTCCGGCATGCCCTCAGGTGCCCAGGCGCGCAGGGCGCCCTCGGCAGCGCTCACGGACGCAGCAGCAGGCCGCGGGAATCCGTCGACGCCGTGCTGAGGATGACGATCCCGTCGACCAGCGCCCAGATGGCGACACCGAGCACCGCCACCAGACCGATGAACAGCCACGCCGTCAGCCAGCCGACCACGGTCCCGATGAGCTGGCCCAGCGCGATGCCGACGTGACCCGTGTAGAAGCGGCCGACGCCGAGCGTGCCCAAGAAGATCTGAAGCAGACCGGCGGCGACCTTGGACTTGTCCGACAGCGGCCGACCCGTGATCACGTCGCGGCCGTACGGCGCCGCGCTGTCCCAGACGTGGAAGGGCACCGTGACTGGATAGCCGGACCCATAGGCCGGTGGAGGTGCCATGTACCCGTACCCACCGACCGGACCCGGCGGCGGGGCCTGTCCCCAAGCCGGCGGCATGTGCTCAGGTTCGTCCCACGGACGTCCGGCGAACGGGGGTTGAGTCATGGCGCCCAAGGTAGACCCGCAGACTGCACGGCAGGCCCAGGCCGCGGACCAGGGCGGACATGCCCGCCCAGCCGTGGGTGGGAGACCGAGGGTGGAAGCCGCAGCTCACCGCACCAGCCGGGGCAGCACGTCCGCGCCGAAGACCTCGATCCACTCCCGCTGGTTGCGCCCGACGTTGTGCAGGTACACGCGGTCGAACCCCAGGTCGACGTAGCGCTGGATCTCCGCCCGGTGCACGTCGGGGTCCGCGCTGACCACCATCCGCCCGGCGAAGTCCTCGGGGCGCACCATCCGGGCCATCTGCTCGAAGTCGTACGGCGAACGGATGTCCGCCTTGGGGAACTTCATGCCACCGTTCGGCCACTCGCGCAGCGCGTTCGCCATCGCCTCTTCGTCCGTGGCGGCCCACGACAGGTGCAGCTGGAGGGCCTTGGGCATCGCGTCGGGGTCCTTGCCGACCTCACGCGCCCCCTCGGCGAACTTGCCGAACAGCCCGGCGATCTTCTCCAGCGGCGCGCCGACGGTGATCAGGCCGTCCACGGTCCGGCCGGCACGCTTCGCCGTCACCGGCCCGGCGGTCGCCACGAGGATCTCCGGTGCCCGCTCGGGCATGGTCCAGAGCCGGGTCGACTCCAGCTTGTAGTACTGCCCGGCGTGCTTGGTGCCCTTGCCCGCCAGGGACGACGAGAACAGCTTGGTGATGATCTCGATGGCCTCGAACATCCGGTTGATCCGCTCGGGCGCCTCGGGCCAGTAGCCGCCGACCACGTGCTCGTTGAGGGCCTCACCCGACCCCAGGCCCAGCCAGTGCCGTCCCGGGTACATCGCGGCGAGCGTCGCCGACGCCTGCGCCACCATCGCGGGGTGCCACCGGAAGGTCGGCGCGGTCACCCCGGGTCCGAAGTCGCCCGTGGTGCGCTCCCCCACGGCCGTCAGCACGTTCCAGACGAAGGCCGACTGCCCCTGCGCCGGCACCCAGGGCTGGAAGTGATCGGCGGCCATCACACCGCTGAACCCGTGCAGCTCGGCGTACGCGGACAGCTCCACCGCCTCGGTGGGGTGCAGCTGCTCCAGGCTCGCGGCGTACCCGACGGTCAGGCCACTCGCCGACACCGCTGACATGTTCCACGCACCTCTCGTCGGACCGTGCGCCCACCGCGACCGCGGACCGGCGTCGCTCCCGCGAGACTAGCCCGCCGGGCGTCACGGAGGCTGTTCACGCGGGGCGACGGGGCAGCGGCAACCGGGACCCCAGGCTCAGTACTAAAGGGCCGCAGGTGCCATCACTGCGTACACGACGATGTTGTCCACGTAGTGTCCGGTCGCCTTGCTGAAGTCGCCCCCACACGTGATCAGCCGCAGCTCGGGGCCGGTCGTGTCCCCGTACACCGCGGCCGTCGGGAACTCGTTCTTCGGGTACTGCTGGACGTCGACCACCTGGAACGTCGCCACCCTGCCGTCGGCACGGACCACGGTGATGGCATCGCCCACCACCATCGCCGCGAGGTCATGGAACACCCCGGGTCCCGCCCAGTCGACGTGGCCGGCGATGACCGCCGGGCCGCGCTGGCCCGGCGTCGGCCCCTCGGTGTACCAGCCTGCAGGGAAGCCTCCGGGCGGCACCTGCATCGTGCCGTCCGCCTGTAGCCCGAGGGGCATGAGGTCCGTGTCGACCCCGATGGCCGGCACCACGAGCCGCACCGGCACCGAGGCCGGCATGGCGGTCACCGTCGCGGGTCCCGACGGCGTAGGGGACGGCGTCGGCGTCTGTGCTACGTACGGGGTCGGCGCCGCCGGCAACGTCACGGCCATCCCGGGGGGTGCGCCGGCATCCGGCGCGCAGCCCACGAGCGCCGCGCTGGTGATGGCAAGCGCCACCACCAGCCCGGACCACCGGAGCGAGCCCGACCACGACCTGCGGGCCTGCGCCCGTCCGCCCGTCATCGGCCCGCCCCGGTCAGGGACACTCCTCAACTCTGTGTGCACCACTGCGTGGGGACGAACGGCAACCGGACGAGCTCGCTCGGCAGCGGCAGGAGCACGCGGCGGGGCGTGTCGCCCGGCTGGCCGGCGGTGCTGCCGTCACCGGTCTGGACGCCGCCGCGCGGCGTCCTCGTCACCTGCGGGGTGGCCGCAGCCGGCACCGTCGCCGGCGACACGTACGCCACCGTGGTGCCAGGCGGGGTGGTGCAGACCGGAGCCGTGATCACGTTGGTGTCCAGCGTGACGGCGCCGTTGCGCGCGAGCGCGTTGCCCTCGAGGGTCGCGCCGGTGGTCATCGTGATCGAGGTGAGTGCGAGCACGGTGCCGCGGAACGCCGCGCCCGTGCCAATTGTCGCCGACGAGCCGACCTGCCAGAACACGTTGCAGGCCTGGGCGCCGCCGATCAGCAGCACCGTGGCACCCGACGCGATGGTCAGCGCGGACCCGACCTGGAAGACGAAGACCGCATCGGGGTTGCCCGAGGCGTCGAGGGTCAGCGCGCCGGAGAGTCCCATAGAGGAGGCCGAGGTGTACACGCCACCCGTCAGCGTCTGACCTGCGAGGTCGGCGGAGACCGTCACGTTCGAAGCCTGACCTGCGGCGACGTCGTAGGCCGTCACCAGGTCCGTCTTGGCACCCTGGGTGACGCCGTCGCCGGCGTGGTTCGTACCGTTCACCGTCAGGGTGCCGGCGCCGCTGATCGAGGTCGTCGGGAACGTGCCGATGTCGCCGTTGAGCGTCGTGGGTCCGGTGTTCGTCACACCGGCACCCGCGAGCACGACGAAGCTGCTGGCCGTGCCCAGGCCGATCATGGTCGCTGCCTGGGCGGCGCCGGCCATACCGACGAGGAGTCCGGCGGAGGCGACGGCGACCGCCGCAGCGGTCCCGGATGCGCGTAGGCCGAACAGGTGACGTGAACTCTTGTGCTGCTTCATCTCATCGATCCTTCGATGTCACCGCGTGAGCGGGTGTTGCGCGGCTGCCGCGCAAGGGCTCTCCAGCAAATCGTGGGAGAGGTGCACGCTTAGGGAACGTTGTCGCCGCTACAGGCGACACGTGCCGTGAGGAAGACCCGAGACCACTGCGGCGCACCATCGTCGGTGCAGCTCCGCGCCGAGCCAGAGCAATTTCCCGTCCGAACTTCCCGACGGAAATACCCATTATGCCCCCTATCGGAAATATGCGCAAACGCAGGACGAATGTCCAGTTTCACGGCAATTAATTGCCAACCGGGAGGAAATCCCTCGACCCGACCACGGTCGCACGCCACGGTGACTGTGTGCAGGTCACAGCGGTGGCGGTATCGGGCTCCGGCCGCTCAGACGGGGACGCGGTCGAGCTCGGACCCGGCACGCGGTGCGCTCGCCTCGCGTGCCGCAGCCGGCTCCGGCATCAGAGCGTCGTCGCCCGGGACCCCGCCGGGAGAGCTCGCGCCCTGGCGCACCAGGGCCACCCCGGCCACCACCAGCGCCGCGCCGACCAGCTGCACCGGCAGCGGGGCCTCGCCCAGCAGCAGCCACGCCAGCAGCACGGCGAACAGCACCTCCGCCAGGGCGACGAACGACGCCACCCGCTCCCCGAGCATCCGCACCGACATCGCGCTGACCGCATACGCGAACGCCGTCGGCACGGCGCCCACCACGAGGATCGGCACCACCCACGGCAGGTGCGCACCGAGCACGTCCACGTGCACCGCGGGTGTCGCCACCGGCAGCACCCGGACCAGGCCGAGGGCAGCCACGGTCAGCGTCCCGATCGCCATCCCCGCACCGGCCAGAGCGATCGGCGGCAGCGCGGTCGGCCGGGCGGCCAGCGCGAAGTAGGTCGCGTTGCCCACCGCCGCGGCCAGCGCGAACCCCAGTCCGACGGGGTCGAGGTCGAGCGAGCCGGACAGGTCGAGCACCAGCACCAGACCCCCCATGGCCACCGCCGCACCCGCGAGGACGCCCGGTGACGGGGTACGCCGGGTGCGCACCCAGCCCCACCCCAGCAGCATCAGCGGCGCGGAGTACTCGACGAGCAGCGCCACCGCGACCGGCAGCCGGTCGACCGCGAGGTAGTAGAGGGCCGAGCCGCCGGCCACCGCGATGGTGCCGAACGCGAGCAGGAAGCGCCACTCGTCGCGCAGCACCCCGTACCGCCCCCGCAGCGACCACAGCGCCGGCCCGGCGAGCAGCGCGGTGCCGATCGCGAGCCGGACGAGGACCGCACCGCCGGGGCTCCATCCCGCCGCCAGCAGCGGCTTGACCACCGGTCCGCTGGTCGCGAAGCCCGCAGCGGCCACCAGCCCGGCCACCAGACCGCTCCGACGGCTGCCTGCCGCACCCACCCGCAGGCCTCCCGCCGTAGCGCGCCGCTGGACCCGCGCCACCACCGCACGCACGTGCGCGGTCCGCGTGAGACGCTGTCAGGCGTCAACCGTCCGAATGCCCGTGACACTACGGGTCCGGTTCGACAGGAGTCAACTTGACGTTTGCCCCTGACACCGAGATCGCGCTGGTCGCCGCTGCGGCGCTCGTCAACACCGGTCTGCGCCGGGACGGCGTCGACGGACTGGCCGCCGTCGCGGACCTCGACCGGTACTACGACGACTTCGGCTACGCCGGCAGCCATGCGCGCGACGACGCCGAGGTCACCGCCGTGCGCGCGGTCCGCGACCGCATCCACCGGCTGTGGTCCGTGCACCGTGACGAGGCCGCCGTGCTGGTCAACGCCATGCTGGCCGAGTCCGACGCGCTGCCCTACCTGGTCCGTCACGATCAGTGGGACTGGCACCTGCACGCCACCGCGCTGGACGCGCCGCTGCCGACCCGGATCCTCGTCGAGACCGCGATGGCCGTGGTCGACGTCATCCGGTCCGACGAGTACGCGCGGATGGCCCGCTGCGAGGCGGCGGACTGCCAGGCCGTGCTCGTCGACCTGTCCCGGAACCGGTCCCGTCGGTTCTGCGACGTCAACAACTGCGCGAACCGCGCGCATGTCGCCGCCTACCGGGCACGCCGCGCCACCACCAGCTGACCCCTTCCCTCAGGTGGGCGCGGGGGGCCGGACCCTTCTGGGAGAATGGGCGCCATGAGCGAACCGACCCCCCGTCCCGACGTCCCGACGAGCACCCCCGTCGCGCGCCGGGTACCGGACCGGGTCAGCCTCGACGGCGTCGAGGAGCGGTGGCAGGAGGCGTGGGAGGAGCAGGGCACCTACCGCTTCGACCGCACCCAGGCCCGCGACCAGGTGTTCTCCATCGACACCCCGCCGCCCACCGTGTCCGGATCGCTGCACGTGGGCCACGTCTTCAGCTACACCCACACCGACGTCGTCGCGCGCTACCGGCGGATGCGCGGCGCGGCGGTGTTCTACCCGATGGGCTGGGACGACAACGGCCTGCCGACCGAGCGCCGCGTGCAGAACTACTTCGGCGTGCGCTGCGACCCGTCGCTGCCCTACGACCCGTCGTTCGTCCCCCCGCACCAGGGCACCGACGGCAAGGCCGTCAAGCCGGCCGACCAGGTGCCCATCTCCCGGGTGAACTTCATCGAGCTGTGCCTGCGGCTGTCCGGCGAGGACGAGCAGCAGTTCGAGGCGCTGTGGCGGCGCCTGGGCCTGTCGGTCGACTGGTCGATGACCTACCAGACCATCGGCGACGCCGCCCGCGCCGTGGCGCAGGCCGCGTTCCTGCGCAACCTCGCGCGCGACGAGGCCTACCAGGCCGAGGCCCCGGGACTCTGGGACGTGACGTTCCAGACCGCCGTCGCGCAGGCCGAGCTGGAGGCCCGCGACTACCCCGGCGCCTACCACCGCGTCGCGTTCCACCGCGAGGGCGGCGAGCCGGTCTACATCGAGACCACCCGGCCCGAGCTGCTGCCTGCCTGCGTCGCGCTGATCGCGCACCCGGACGACGAGCGATTCGCCGCGCTGTTCGGCAGCACCGTGACCAGCCCGCTGTTCGGCGTCGAGCTGCCCGTGCTGGCACACCCCGCGGCGGAGCCGGACAAGGGCGCCGGCATCGCCATGTGCTGCACCTTCGGTGACCTGACCGACGTCCAGT
>Ga0302291_10000426_pt1 | contig 12313 bp, 11 predicted proteins | sample III_Fen_N1_4_FD_194548 | JGI IMG/M metagenome (GOLD analysis project Ga0302291, IMG submission 194548) | Peat permafrost microbial communities from Stordalen Mire near Abisko, Sweden - III_Fen_N1_4 | ecosystem: Environmental > Terrestrial > Soil > Wetlands > Permafrost | place: Sweden: Abisko... | reverse complement strand
CATCGCCCTCGTCAACGGCTACGCCATCGGTGGCGGCAACGTGCTCCACATCGTGTGCGACATGTCGATCGCGAGCGAGAACGCCATGTTCGGCCAGGTGGGCCCCAGGGTCGGCAGCTTCGACGCGGGGTTCGGGGTCGGGCTCCTCGCCCGGCTCGTCGGCGACAAGAAGGCCAAGGAGATCTGGTTCCTGTGCCGCCAGTACACCGCCGCCGAGGCGCTGGAGATGCACCTCGTGAACAAGGTCGTGCGGCTCGAGGCGCTCGAGGCCGAGGGCGTGCAGTGGGCCGACGAGATCCTGGACATGAGCCCCACGGCGATCCGGTTCCTCAAGTCGGCGTTCCTCGTCGCCACCGATGGCCTGGCCGGGCTCCAGGAGTTCGCCGGCAACGCGACCGGCCTCTACTACACGACCGACGAGGCCCACGAGGGCTCCACGGCGTTCCTCGAGAAGCGCCGGCCCGCCTATCGCACGTACCCGCGGCGTCCCTGATGACGAGCGCCCCCGCGCGGCCATCCGCGCTCCGCGTCTGGATTCTCGCCGCCCGTCCGCACACGCTCCCCGCGGCGGTCGCCGGCGTGGCCGTGGGCCTCGGCGCCGGCCTGGCGGTCGGCGCCGCGTTCCGATTGGACACCGCGCTGGGCTGCGTGCTGGTGGCGCTGTTGCTCCAGGTCGTGGCCAACTTCTCCAACGACCTCTCGGACCACCGGCGCGGCGCGGACACGCCCGACCGGCAAGGCCCCACGCGGGTCGCGGCGTCCGGACTCGTCACGGAGCGGCAGCTGGAGGTCGCGATCGCACTGACCATCGGCCTCGCTGGGATCGTCGGGCTGTATCTCGTCTGGGTCGGCGGGTGGGTGCTCCTCGCGCTGGGCGCGCTCGCGATCGTCGCCGCCCTCGCGTACACCGGCGGCCCGTTCCCGTACGGCTACAAGGCCCTGGGCGAGGTCTTCGTGTTCGTCTTCTTCGGCCTCGTGGCCGTGGCCGGGACCGCCTATCTCCAGGCGCTGCGGTTCGACGCGCTGTTCGTGGTCGTGGCGATCCCGCCGGGCGCGCTGATCACGGCGATCCTCGTCGTCAACAACCTGCGCGACATCGCCACCGACACGGCCGCCGGCAAGCGGACGCTCGCCGTGGTGCTGGGGAAGCGGCGGACGCAGGGCGAGTTCGGGGCGCTGCTGGGCGTCGCGTACGTCGTCCCGATGCTCCTGTTCCTCGCCACGTTCACGGGCTGGACGCCGTCCGGGCACCGGGCGCCGCTCGCGGTGCTCCTGCTGCTTCCGAACGTGACGCTGCCGACAGCGAACCGGCTGATCGTCCGGGTGCGCGACTTCGGGGAGCCACGGGAGCTCAACCTCGCGCTCAAGGGGACGGCCCGCCTGTCACTGGGCTTCTCGCTGCTGTTCGCGGCCGGCCTCGCGGCGACGGCGATCACGGGGCTGGGCGGCTCGTGAGCCTCCGCGTCGAGGTCCGCCGGGTCCGTGTCCCGTTCCGCGCGCCGTTCGAGACCGCCGCCGGGACGTGGGCGGCGCGCGAGTCGTGGCTCCTCCGGGTCGCCCGCGAGGATGGCCGGACGGGCTGGGGCGAGGCGGTCCTGGAGGCCGAGGAGGACGTCACCGTCCTCGAGGCGCTGTTCGACGAGCTCGCCGCCGCGGGCCTGCCGCCGTCCCAGGCCCTGGTCGGCCGGGCCGGCGCCGCGGGCCGGGCGTTCCGCGCGGCGCTCGACGGGGCGCGCCTGGACCTGCTGGCGCAGGGGCCCGAGGCCCGGGCGGCCGGTCTGCCGGTGGTGGGGGTGAACGCGACGATCGGCGCGGGAGAGACCGGCGCGGCGGTCGAGGCGGCGTACGCCGCGGTGACGCGCGGGTTCAGGACGCTCAAGCTCAAGGCCGGCGCCCCGGACACGACGGCATCGCTGGTCGAGCGGCTGTTCGCGGTGCGGGCAGCCGTGGGAGACGCGGTCGCCCTCCGCCTGGACGTCAACGGCACGTGGGACCTCGGCCTGGCCACCGAACGGCTGCGGGCGCTCGCGGGGGTGGGGCTGCAGTACGTGGAGCAGCCGCTGGACCCGGCGGCACCCGGGGACGCGGCGGCGCTCCGGGCACGGTGCGGCGTCTCCGTCGCCGCCGACGAGGCCGTCACGTCTGCAGCCGCCGCGCGGGCGATCCTGGACGCCGGCGCGGCGGACGTCCTGGTCGTCAAGCCCGGGCGCGTCGGCGGGCCGGTCGTGGTCGCCGAGATCGCGCTGCTCGCCGCCGGGCGCGGCGTCCCGGTGGTGGTCAGCTCGCTGTTCGAGACGGGCGTGGGGCTCGCCGTCGCCCTCGCGTGCGCCGCCGCGCTCCCGGACGTGCCCGGGTGGCCGGCCGCCGCGCGTGACCACGGGCTCGCCACCGCCGACCTGCTCGAGGCCGACCTGCTGGTCGCGGGGTTCCTGGTCGACGGCGGCCGGATGCGGGCTCCCGGCGGACCGGGAAGCGGCGGGTTCGGCGTGGCGGTGGACGAGGCCGCGGTGGCGCGCTACGGGGTCGACGTGCCCGGGGCCGGCGGGGCCGCCGGCCCCGACGGGGCGCGCGGGGCGTGACCTGGTTCGCGGACCGGCTCCTTGCCCGGCACGCCCTCGAGGCGGCGGACAAGGTCGCGCTGGTCGATGCCGGCCGCACGCTGACCTGGGCGGAGCTCGACGGGCTCGCGTCGTCCGTCGCTGGGTCCGTCGCCGGCGCCGGGATGGCGACGGGGGACCGCGTGGCGCTGCTGGGCCCCACCGGCGCCACCGGCGCCGCCGCCATCCTCGGGATCCTGCGCGCGGGCGCCGTGGCAGCGCCGGTCCCGAGCGGGCTCACCGCGCGCGAGACCGCCGCCGCCCTCGAGGTGCTGGCGCCCTCGCTGGTCCTCCGGTTGGCCGACACCAACCCCGCGGCCGAGCCCCTGGCGGTCCCGGACCGCGAGCCCGAGGCGCCGGCCGTCGTCGTCCTGACGTCGGGCACGACCGGCCGTCCCAAGTGGGTCGTCCTCTCGTCACGGGCGATGGCCGCCAGCGCAGACGCGTGGACCGCGGCCCTTCCACCGGCGACCGGCTGGGCGATGCCGCTGGGCCTCGCGCACGTCGCCGGGCTCGGGATCCTGTGGCGGGCGATCCTCGCGCGCGTCCCCGTGCGGCTCCTGCCGCCCGGCGACCCGCTCGCGCTGCTCACCGCGCTGCACGGGCCGCCGGCGGTCAGCCATGTCTCCCTCGTCCCCACCCAGCTCGCCCGCGCCCTGGACGCGGCCCCCGGTGCACCGCCGCCAACGCTCCTGGCCGCGCTCCTCGGCGGCGGATCCATCCCGCCGGAGCTCGTCATCCGCGCGCTGCGGGCCGGCTGGCCGGTCGTGCCCACGTACGGCCTGTCCGAGATCGCGTCGGGGGCGACGGCCCTCGACACCGGGGATGCCTGGGACGTGCCCGGGTCCGCCGGCCGCCCGCTCCCCGGCGTGCACGTCGCCATCGCGGGCGAAGGACCCGACGGGGTTGGGGAGGTCATGCTCCAGGCCACGTCCCGGTTCTCCGGGTACCTGGGCGCGACCGGGGATCCCGCCCCGGCGGCCACGCCGGACGACCCGGTCTGGACGGGGGACCTCGGCCGCCTCGACGCCGAGGGCCGCCTATGGCTCGTTGATCGCCGGGTCGATCGCATCGTGCGCGGCGGCGAGAACGTGAGCCCGGCCGAGGTGGAGGCCGTGCTCCAGGCGCATCCCGCCGTCGCCGAGGCGGCCGTCGTGGGCCGCCCCGACGCCGCCCTGGGACAGGTGCCCGTCGCGGCCGTCGTGCTGCGCGAGGGCGCCGAGGACCCGGGCGACGCCGCGCTGGCGGCCCACGCCCGCGCGTCGCTCGCCGGGTTCAAGGTCCCGGCCGCGTTCGTCCGCCTCGACGCCCTGCCACGCACCTCGGGCGGCAAGGTCCGGCGCGAGGCCGTCCGCGCGCTGCTGGCCGGGGAACGCGCCGGCGAGCTGGCGCGGCCCGGCGGCGACGCCATCGGCTGGCGGGTGACGGGAACCGGCGAGCGGCCCCTCGTCCTCCTCCATGGGACGCTGTCCACGGCCGCGCAGCTGGATCGCCTCGCCGCGGCGCTCGCGGAACCGGGAGATGTCACGGTCCATGCGCTGGACCGCCGCGGCAGCGGCTCGGGCCGCCTCGGCTCGCCGCGGCCCCTGGACGTCGCGGTCCACGTCGACGACCTCGTCGCCTATCTCGACGCCCGGCGCATCGATCGCGCCGACCTCGTCGGCGTGAGCTTCGGGGGCGTGCTGGCCCTCGAGACCGCCGCCCGCCGCCCGGACCGGGTCCGCTCTGTGGTCGCGTACGAGCCGCCCTACGGCCTCCTGGCCGACGAGGAGGGCGTGGCCTGGTTCCGGCGGGTGGCGGCAGACACCGCGGAAGCCCACGCCGGGGTCGGCCCCGCCGCCGCGGCCGAGACCTTCCTGCGTGCCGTGGCCGGCGACGCCGCCTGGGAGCGCCTCCCGGGCCGTGCCCGCGCGTTCCTGGAGGGCGAGGGCGACGGGGCGCTGGCGGACGCGAGCCTCACCGGGCTGGACCCGGAGGGCCTCGCCGGGATCAGCGCGCCCGTGACGATCCTCACCGGGGGTGCCAGCGAGCCCTTCTACGGCCCGCTCGCCGATGCCCTCGCCATCCGCATTCCCGGCGCCCGCCGGGGTACCCTCGACGGCCTGGCGCACACCTCGCCGATCACGCAGCCCGGCGCCGTCGCCCCCGCCGTCCGTGCCGCCCTGGAGCCAATCGCATGACCGCCGCCCTGCCGCCCGACCACACGCCCACGGGCGCCTCGACCGGGGCCGGCAACGCGGCCGCCCAGCCCGAGGTCCAGGTGATGTTCGACCGGATCGCGCCCCGGTACGACCTGATGAACCTGCTCATCAGCGCCTTCCAGGAGCCGCGCTGGCGCAAGCGCCTCGTGACCCACGCCGGCCTGCAGCCTGGGGGCGCAGCGCTCGACGTGGCGTCCGGGACCGGCAAGGTGGCGGCCGACCTCCACGCGCGGGTCCAGCCGTTCGGGCGCGTCCTGGGCGTGGACCTCTCGCCGGGCATGACCGCTGTCGCCCAGGGGCGGTACGCCGGCCGCCAGGGTCTCGCCTATGTCGTCGGGGACGCCCTCGACCTGCCGACCGAGCGCGGCACCTTCGACGCCGCCACGATCGCCTTCGGCATGCGCAACCTGCCCGACTACCGCCGGGGCTTCGAGGAGATGGCGCGCTCCGTCCGGCCCGGCGGCAGGGTCCTGTGCCTGGAGATCGCGCGCCCGCGCTCCCGGCTCGCCAGGTTCATGCGCTGGTGGTTCGACCGCATCGTGCCCGTCATCGGCAGGGTCGCCGGGCAGGGCGCCGCGTACGGCTACCTCGTGCGGAGCGTGCAGGCGTACCCGGGCCCGGAGCGGATCGCGGAGATCATGGGCGAGGCGGGGCTGGTGGACGTGACCTGGCAGGGCCTGACCGGGGGCATCGTGACGCTGCACGAGGGGACCGTGCCCGGCGGGCCTGTCCCGGAGGGCTAGACCGACCGCTATCCTCGGGCGGTGGCGAACCCGTTCGCGCGAGCTGCCGAGTCCATCGCTCCGGCGCGGCTCGGCCGAGGCTTCCGATGGCTGCTCGCATCGACGGTCGTCACGAACGTCGGCGACGGCTTCGCGCTGGCGGCCGGGCCGCTGCTCGTCGCGTCGCAGACGCGCGACCCGCTGCTCGTCTCGATGGCGGTGCTCGCGCAGCAGCTCCCGGTGCTCCTCTTCGGGGTGGTGGCGGGGACCGCCGCGGATCGTCTCGACCGGCGCCGGATGGTGATCATCGTGAACCTGGCGCGCGCCGTCGTGCTGGGCGTCCTCGCCACGATCGTCGCGACCGGCGCGGTGAGCATCGCGCTCGTGCTGGCCTCGCTGTTCCTGCTCGGGGTCGCCGAGGTGTTCGCGGACGTCACGAGCAGCACCCTGCTGCCACGCGTCGTCCCCAGGGCCGACTTCGGCATCGCCAATGCCCGGCTCCAGGGCGCCTACCTGCTGACCAACCAGCTCGTCGCCCCGCCGATCGGCGCCTTCATGTTCGTGGTGGGGATGGCGGTTCCCTTCGCGGCGGACTCCATCGCGTTCCTGCTCGGCGCGCTGCTGATCTCCAGGATGGTGGTGCCGCCGCGGCCGGACGGCCCGGCGGAGGACGAGCCCGGGCGGGACGGGACGAGCTGGCGCACCCAGATGACGGTCGGCATCCGGTGGCTGGCGGGGCACCACCCGATGCGGACGCTCGTCCTGACGATCCTCCTGTTCAACGTCACGTTCGGGGCCGCCTGGTCCGTGCTCGTGCTCTACGCCCAGGACCGGCTGGGCATGCAGGACGTGGGCTTCGGGCTGCTGACCACCGCGATGGCGATCGGCGGCCTCGTCGGCACGTCCATGTACGGGCGGCTGGAGCGGCGCTTCTCCCTCGCGGACATCATGCGGGTGGGGCTGCTGATCGAGACGTTCACCCACCTGATCTTCGCCCTGACCACCTCGGCGGCCGTCGTGCTGGCGACGACGGTGGTGTTCGGTGCGCACGCGTTCGTGTGGGGCACGACGTCGACCGTCGTCCGCCAGCGTGCCGTGCCCGACGCCTTCCTCGGCCGCGTGACCGGCGTGTATTCCACGGCCTCGGTCCTCGGCCACGTCATCGGCGTGCCCATCGGCGGCCTGCTGGCGCGCCAATTCGGGATCACCGCGCCGTTCTGGTTCGGCTTCTTCGGCTCGGCGATCCTGCTGGCCTGCATGTGGCGCGAGTTCGACAAGATCGTGCACGCGGGCGACGTCGTCCACCCAGGCTCCGACTGACACCAGACATGCCTCGGCGGTGCGGGAGCATGGTCCACGGCGTGCGGGGGCACCATCGAGCCCCGACCCGTCCCGAACGCAGCGGCCGCCTCCCCTTCCCGCGAGCCCCGCTACGATCAGGTCCGTGCCCACCACCGACCCGCAAGCCGCCGCACGGTCGGCCCGGGACCTGCCCGCCCTGGACGCGGCGATCTGCGCCTGCAACGCCTGCCCCCGCCTCGTCGCGTGGCGCGAGGAGCAGGCGCGGGTCAAGGTCGCGCGGTTCCGCGACGAGACCTACTGGGCCCGCGCCGTGCCGGGGTTCGGCGACCCCGGGGCCCGCATCCTGCTGGTCGGCCTCGCGCCGGGGGCCCACGGCGCCAACCGTACCGGCCGCGTGTTCACCGGGGACGCGAGCGGCGACTTCCTGTGGCACGCCCTGCACGCCGTCGGCCTCGCGGACCACCCGGTCAGCCGCCGCGCGAGCGACCCGCTGGAGCTGTCCGGCGTCCGGGTCATCGCGGCCGTCCGCTGCGCGCCGCCGGCCAACAAGCCCACACCAGCCGAGCAGGCGGCCTGCCGCCCATACCTCGTCCGCGAGCTCTGGCTGCTCGACCGCGTCCGGGTCATCGTCCCCCTGGGCGCCATCGGCTGGGACGCGACCCTCCGGTCCCTTGAGACCCTGGGCTACGACGTGCCGACCCCGAAGCCCCGCTTCGGCCACGCCGCGGAGGCGGTCGTGGGCCCCTACACGCTCGTGGGCACCTATCACCCGAGCCAGCAGAACACGTTCACGGGCCGCCTGACCCCGCCGATGATGGAGGCCGTCTTCGCGCGCGCCGCATCGCTGGCGGGCCTCGTTCCCGTCGTCCCGTAAACTCCCCTGACCCATGGCCGCCGAACGCGACTTCTACGAGGTGCTGGGCGTCGAGCGCGGAGCCGACGACGCCGAGATCAAGCGCGCCTTCCGCAAGCTCGCCCAGCAGTGGCACCCGGACGTCAACAAGGAACCCGAGGCCCAGGAGCGGTTCAAGGAGATCAACGAGGCCTACCAGGTCCTGTCCGACCCCCAGCGCCGGCAGAGCTACGACATGTTCGGTCGGGCGGGCGCGGCCGGTGGCGCGGCAGGCGGCGACCCGTTCGGCGGCGCGGCCGGGTTCGGCGGCTTCTCGGACATCTTCGACGCCTTCTTCGGCGGCGCGACGGGCGGCCAGGCGCGCCGGGCGCGGCCCAGCCAGGGCTCGGACCTGCGCTACGACCTCCGGATCTCGTTCGACGAGGCGGTCCTGGGTGCCGAGAAGGAGATCGAGTTCCCGGTCCTGGGCCGCTGCGACACCTGCGGCGGCTCCGGCGCGAAACAGGGCTCGGCGCCCGTCCAGTGCCCGCAGTGCAACGGCCGCGGCGAGGTCCGCTCCATCCGCCAGACGATGCTGGGCCAGATGGTCAACGTTGCCCCCTGCCCGCGTTGCCGCGGTGAGGGCAAGATCGTCGAGAACCCGTGCGAGACGTGCCGCGGCGAGGGCCGCACCGAGCGCCGCAGGAGCCTCCGCGTGAGCATTCCGGCGGGCATCGACGAGGGCCACCAGATCCGCCTCTCCAACGAGGGCGAGGTGGGGCCGCGCGGCGGCGCGCCGGGCAGCCTGTATGTCGCCGTCCACGTCGCCGACCACCCGACGCTGTCGCGCGAGGGCACGGAGCTGTTCTACGAGGCGGAGCTGTCGATCGCCCAGGCCGCCCTGGGCACGAAGCTTCGCGTGCCCACCGTGGACGGCGAGGACGCCGAGGTCGAGATCAAGCCGGGAACCCAGCCCGGGACGGAGATCAAGCTGCGGGGACGCGGCGTCCCGCACCTGCGCCGTTCGTCGGTCCGTGGCGACCTCCATGTCATCGCCAACGTCGTCGTGCCCACGAAGCTCTCGAGGCACCAGCGCGAGCTGCTCGAGGCGTACGCCAAGGAGGCCGGCGAGTCCGTGTCCGGGCCCGGGCTGCGCGAGAAGCTGGGCCTGTGACGGGTCCGGGTCCCGGGGTCACGCCCGGCGCCGGGACGAGGATCGCGGCCGGCCCGCTCGCCGGGATCGACCTGGTCGCGGAGGCCGCCACCCCGGGCGCGTGGCTGGAGCTCTCGGTCGCCGCGGACCACGAGGCCGTCGAGGCCGTCAGCGAGATCCTCTCGCGCGCCGCCCCCGGCGGCACGAGCGTGGAGCCGGCGTTCGAGCTCGTCGAGGAGGGCCTTGCCGCCAAGGTCGACCTGGCCCGCCCGGCGCTCGTCCGCGCCCACCTGCCGATCCTGGACCCGGCCGCCATCCGCGCCGCCGTCGAGCGGGCCGAGCGCGAGCTGGGGCACCTGCAGGCGTTCGGGCTGCGGCCGATCGGCGACCTGTCCGCGGCGGTCGTCCACGAGGCGGACTGGGCAAACGCCTGGAAGGCGTACTTCCCGGTGCTCCGGATCGGGCGGCGGATCGTCATCCGGCCGACGTGGCGGCGGCACCGGCGACAGCCGGACGACGTGGTCCTCGCACTGGACCCCGGCATGGCGTTCGGGACCGGGCTCCACCCCACGACCCGGCTCTGCCTGGCGGCGCTCGAGTCGCTCGCGGACCGCGGGCTCCTGGCGGGCGGCGCCGCCGACGGGAGCCCGGCCCGCATCCTCGACGTGGGGTCCGGGTCCGGGATCCTCGCGATCGCCGCCGCGAAGCTCGGCGCGCGCTCCGTGCTGGCGGTGGACGTGGACCCGATCGCGGTCGAGGCCTCCGCCGCCAACGCGCGCCGCAACCGGCTGGCGCGGGTCATCCGGGCGCGCGAGGGGAGCACGCCCAGCGGCGAGGGGCCGTTCGACGTCGTGCTCGCGAACCTCATCGCGTCGCTGCTCATCACCCTCGCCGACGGGCTCATGGCGGACCTGCGGCTCGGCGGCACGCTCCTGGCGTCGGGCATCTTCGAGAACCGCGAGGCGGACGTCATCTCGGCGTTCGAGGCGCGCGGCCTGGTCGTCGCGCAGCGCTGGACCGAGGGCGACTGGGTGGCGCTGGAGGTCCGGCGCCCCGCCTGATCGGCCGCATGCGGATTGCCGGGCCGCATGAGCAGGGCGTTGACGCATGCGATACGCTGGCGATCATGAGGATTGCCACGATCTCAAGAGGCGGCCAGGTCTCCATCCCCGCCGACATCCGGCACCGGTGGGGGGTCCGCAGGGTCGTCCTCGTCGAGCAGGGCGACTCGCTGGTCCTCCGCCCGCTCCCGGACGACCCGATCGCCGCCGCGATGGGGTCCCTTGCCGGTCCCGGCCCGACGACGGACGAGATCCGCGAGCAGCTTCGTGCCGAGGAGCTCGAGGCTTACGAGCGGAAAGGCTGGCTGTGACCGTCCTCGACGCCCAGGCGATCGTGGCTGGCCTCACCGGCGAGCCCGCGATGGCCGAGGTCGACGGGCTGCTGCGCGACCGCGATTCGATCCCAATGCTGTCCTCCGTGACCCTCGCCGAGGCCATGGATGTCCTCGTCCGCTCGCGACGGCATCGGGTCGAGCGCTGCGACGAGCAGTTCGGGCTGCTGTACTCGGGCGGGCTCGAGGTGATCCCCGTCGACGAGGAGATCGGCCGGCTCGCCGGCCTGCTGCGCGCCCGCCACTGGGATCGCGATCGCCGGCCGATCTCGATGGCCGACTGCGTGGTCCTGGCGACGGCGATCATCCGTCACGAGCCGATCGCGACCGCGGACGCTGCCCTCATCGGTGCGGCCCGGGCAGAGGGCCACCCCGTGGTGATCCTGCCGGACTCCCGGGGTCGGCGCCCGGCCTGACCAGGGCCTCGGGCCCGCCGGCGCCCGGCGGCCCTTCTCGCTCCCTGCGCTACGATCCTCGTCCCGGGGGCGAGCCATCTCCGTCCCGCGCCGCCGCGAACCAGCAGCAGATGCCCAACCTGTCATCGCTCTTCCCGATCATCCTCGCGACGCACATCACGCTCGCGATCGCCCTGTTCGTGCCGAGCCTCCTGCTGCCCTTCACCCTGCGCAACCGCCTGGTGAACGCGGGCTACGACGCTCCGCAGCCCGGCCGGTTCGTGCAGGCGCTGCTGGCGATCCAGGCCCACGGCACCATCGTCATCGGCGCCGGCCTCGCACTCACCGGCCTCGCGATGGTCGCGGTCCTCGGGCCGCGCATCCTGGAGCAGCCGTGGCTCCTCGTCGCCCTCGCCACCTACGCGCTGGCGGCCGTGGTCGTGTTCGCGGTCCAGCGCCCCAGCCTCCGCCGCCTCGTCCGCCGCGAGCACATCGACTCCGACGCGGACCGCGAGGCCTGGCGCGTCAACGCCCGCCGCCAGCGCTACATCGCCTACGGCGTCACGACCGCCGTCGGCCTCATCGCCTTCCTCATGTCCACGAAGCCCGTGCTGTGGTGAGCCAGGGCGAGTCCCCGCGGATCGCCGCGTCCGCGCAGGCCCCGGAGGCGGCGCCGCCCGCCCGACCCCGGTCGGCCGCCATCGTGAACCTCGGCTGCAAGGTCAACCAGTCCGAGATGGAGGCCGCGGCCCGCCTGCTACGCGAGGCCGGCATCCCGCTGGTGGACGCGCACCGCTTCGCCGACCTCTACCTCGTCAACACCTGTACCGTCACGTCGATCGCGGACGAGAAGTCCCGCGCCGCCGTCCGCCGGGCCCGTCGCGCCAACCCGGCCGCTCAGGTCGTGGTGACCGGGTGCTCGGTCCAGGTGGACCCGGAGACCTACGCGGCGGTCGATCCCGGCGCCCGTCGCGTGGGCAACGAGGACAAGGGCGCATTCCTCGCGGAGCTCGAGGCCCTGCTCCGGATCGACGACGTTCCCGACGATGCCCCCCATGCCTCGCTCGACGCCGCCCTGCCGACGCTGTCGGGCGTGGAGGCGGTGACCGCCGCGGCGCTCGACGGGGCCGCCGACGACCGCGCGTCCGTGGAGCGCACCCGGGCGTTCGTGAAGGTCCAGGACGGCTGCTCGTTCCACTGCACGTACTGCATCATCCCCCGCGCCCGCGGCGACGAGCGGAGCCTGGCGCCGGACGTCGTCCTGGCCGACGTGCGCCGGGCGCTCGCCGCCGGTCACCGCGAGATCGTGCTCACCGGCATCAACATCGGCACCTACGACGGCGGCTGGTCCGAGCGCGGCGCCCGGGGGAGCCACGTCGCCAGCGCGCTGACCCTGCCGGGGCTCGTGCGCCGCCTCCTCGACGAGACCCCAGTCGAACGGATCCGCCTCAGCTCCATCGAGCCGCAGCACGTGGACGACGAGCTCCTGGCGGCCTGGACGGATGGCGCGCCACGGACCCTGCCCCACCTCCACCTCCCGCTCCAGAGCGGCGACGACGGCGTGCTCCGGCGCATGGGCCGTCGCTACGTCGCGGACGACTACGCGCGCCTGGTCGAGCGGGTCCGCGCCGCCATCCCGGGCGTCGCCGTCCACGCGGACGTCATCGCCGGTTTCCCCACGGAGGACGAGGACGCCTTCGACCGGTCGACGGCCTTCA
>Ga0302291_10000421_pt1 | contig 12364 bp, 13 predicted proteins | sample III_Fen_N1_4_FD_194548 | JGI IMG/M metagenome (GOLD analysis project Ga0302291, IMG submission 194548) | Peat permafrost microbial communities from Stordalen Mire near Abisko, Sweden - III_Fen_N1_4 | ecosystem: Environmental > Terrestrial > Soil > Wetlands > Permafrost | place: Sweden: Abisko... | reverse complement strand
GTGAATGCCGGCGCCCACGATCGAGACCTTGGCCACGGCGGAGTCGGTCGTCATGTCGCGGAAGCCCAGCTCCCGGATGAGCGGCTCGAGGATCCGCTTGGCCTTCGCCAGCTCGACCCGCGGGATGGTGAACGACAGGTCCGTGGCACCGCCGTGGCCGACGTTCTGCACGATCATGTCGACGTTGATGCCGTTCTCCGCGAGCGGCCCGAAGACGCTGCGCGCGACGCCCGGCTTGTCCGGGACGTCCACGAGCGTGATCTTGGCGACGTTCCGGTCGTGGGCGATCCCCCGGACCTTGTTCCGCTGCTCCACGAGCGGGTCCTCCCTGATCTGCGTTCCGGGAGCGTCCTCGAACGAGCTGAGGACCTCGATGACGACGTTGTTGACCCAGCCGAGCTCCACGGCCCGCACCTGCATGACCTGGGCTCCCTGGTGGGCGAGCTCCATCATCTCCTCGTAGCCGACGACGGGGAGCTGGCGCGCGTCCGGGGCGATCCTCGGGTCCGCGGTGTAGATGCCCTTGACGTCCGTGAAGATCTGGCACCGGTCCGCCTTGAGCCGGGCGGCGAGGGCGACGGCCGTGGTGTCCGAGCCGCCGCGGCCGAGCGTCGTGATCTCCGCGCCGTGGACGTCGCTGGCGGTCGACGTGTGCTCCATGGTGTCCAGCGCGGCGATGCTCATGCCCTGGAATCCGGCGACGATCACGACCTTGCCGGCGGCGAGCTCGGCATGGACGCGGCGCGGGTCGATGCCGGCGATCCGGGCCCGGCCGTAGCGGCCGTCCGTGGTGATGCCGGCCTGTGGACCGGTGAGGCTGATCGCCGGCACGCCGAGCGACTGGAGGGCCATCGACATCAGCGTGGCGCTCTGGTGCTCACCGGTGGCGAGGAGGACGTCCAGCTCGCGCGGGTCCGGCTCATCGGTGATGGCCGCGGCAAGGGCCAGCAGCTCGTCCGTGGTGTCGCCCATCGCGGACACGACGACGACCAGCGCTGAGCCGTTGGCCCGCTCGCGGACGATGCGCCTGGCGACGCGCCGGATGCGCTCCGCGCCGGCCACGGACGAGCCGCCGAACTTCATGACGACGAGGGGAGTGGGCATGGCGGCATTCTAGCCGAGGGCGGCCGGAGGCCCGGGATACGCACCGGGATCGTCCTTATGCTGTCGTGGTGACCTCCTCGCCCGGCCGCCCAACCGTTCGCGTCCGCATCGTTCACCTGGACCAGGCAGCGCTCACGGCGCTCGCCGCCGGTGACCTCGAGGCGGCCAACGCCTGGTCGCCGGTGCCGCTGACGCCCGCGTTCGTCGACCCCGAGTGGCGTGGGACCTGGCGGCGGAGGGCCGAGCAGGTCGCCGTGACCCCGGCAGACCTGGACTGGGTCACCGGCGTGATCTGGGACGAGGACCGCCGGCTCGCCGTCGGCAGGGCCGGCTTCCACGCGGCGCCCGATGAGCAGGGAACCGTCGAGGTGGGGTACGCGGTCGACGCCGAGCACCGCCGCCGCGGCTACGCCCGCGCCGCCCTGGCTTGCATGGTCGAGCGAGCCCGGGCCGATCCCCGGGTGACGCGCGTGCTGGCCAGCGTCGCGCCGGGCAACGCCGTGTCCCACGCCCTCGTCGCGCAGGCCGGCTTCGTGCGGATCGGCGAGCAGTGGGATGACGAGGACGGCCTGGAGTGGGTCTTCGAGCTGCCCACCGGCTGACGCTGCCCGGAATCCGCGGCGGTCGCGCAGAATGGCGTCACGAACTTGGCTGCGCCCCAGGAGACCAGACCCATGTGCTTCGACCACGACTCCCGGCCACCGATCGCCCCCATCGAGGGCGGGTCGCTCGACGCTCGGGAGGTCGCGCTCCAGGCTGCGGACGGAAACCGGTTCGCGGCCTTCGAGGCCCGGGCGGCAGAACCGACCGGCGCGGGGATGGTCGTCCTGCCGGACGTCCGCGGGCTGCACACGTACTACCGCGATCTCGTCCTTCGCTTCGCCGAGCATGGCGTCGACGCGATCGGCATCGACTACTTCGGGCGCTCGGCCGGCATCGGCGACCGCGGCCCGGACTTCGACTGGGCGGCGCACGTGCCGCAGACGACCTACGAGGGCCTGCGGGCCGACGTGGTCGCCGCCGTGGAGCACCTGCGGGCGACGACCGGCGCGGCGCGGGTGTTCACGATGGGCTTCTGCATGGGCGGCCGCCTCGCGTTCCTGACGGATACCTTCGGCCTCGGCCTGGCGGGCGTGGTGGGCTTCTACGGCTGGCCCGTGGGTCCGTCCCGGAACGGGACGCCCGCGCCGGCCGACGAGGTGGCCGGGTTCGAGGCCCCCGTCCTCGCGGTCTTCGGCGGAGGCGACCAGGGGATCGACGCGGACGCCGTTGCCGCGTTCGAGGCGGCGCTCGCCGGCGCCGGCGTGGAGCACCGGGTGATCACGTACCCGGGCGCCCCCCACTCCTTCTTCGACCGCAAGGCGGAGGAGTTCGCGGACGCCTCGGCGGCCGCCTGGGACGAGACCCTCGCATTCGTCCGCGGGACGGGCGTGAGCGCATGAGCTTCCTGCGGCGCATCCTGAGCGGCGACCGGCCGGCCGACGAGGCGCCGCCCGAGGCCCCGCCCAGCGCCGCGGACCTCCAGGCGGCCGAGGCCGCCCGCGACCGCGAGCTGCTCCTCGAGGAGGCCCACCGCCTCGATGACGACCTCATCCAGCGCCAGCTGCGCTACGCGGACCGCGCCTGGACACCGCCCGCGGAGGGCGGCACCCGCCGGGCCGACGACGTGGACGCCGACGACGGGGGCTGACCGGGCGGCCGGGGCACAGCGGCGACGACGACGGGGCTAGACGCCGACGCGCCGGGCCGCCCACGCCGTGGCCCCGCACGCGAGCGCGAGCAGCGCCGTCCCGAACATCGCCGCCTGCAGGCCGACGCTCGCCGACAGGAACCCGATGGCCGGTGGGTAGAGCACCGCGCCGATGACCGCGGAGAAGACCAGCGTCCCGGTGACGGTCGCGGACTCCCCCGGCATCCGGGCCCCGGCCGCGGCGACGACCAGCGGGAAGATCGGCCCGAACGCGAGCCCCACGGCGCCGAACAGGAACGGCGTCACCCCAGAGACGGGCACGACGATCGCGACCGCCAGCAGCAGGCCCCCCGCGACCCCCAGCGCGGAGGCGCTCCGCTGCGGGTCGAGGCGGTTGCCGATGCGCGCGAAGACCAGCCGTCCCACCGCGATCCCGCCCCAGAACAGCGCGAGCGCGAGGCTCGCCTGGGCGATCGGCAGCACGGCGAGGTAGCGGACCAGCCAGTCCGACACGCCGGCCTCCGCGGCGACGTAGCACACGATCGAGACCGCCATCACGAGCAGGAACAACGGCAGGCGGCGCGTCCGCACCGCGGCCTCGACGGCCGCCGCGTCCGTGTCCGGGAGCGTCGCGGCCGGGTTGGCCGGGACCGTGAGTGCCATGGCCACGGCCGCGATGCCCACCGCGATGCCGCTACCGGTCATCAGCCACTGCCACGGGATGCCGAGGCTCACGAGCGCGGCGAGCATCAGCGGGGCCGCCAGCGCGCCGGCCCCGTAGGCGACGTGCAGCAGGTTGAGCGCCCGGCCGCGCGCTTGCGGGAACAGGTCCAGGGTCAGCGCCTGGATGCCCACGTCGGCCGAGGACGCGCCCACGCTCACGACGAGGCCGCACAGGGCGAAGACGAGCCACGCCCCGGTGAAGCCCTGGATGACGAGCCCGGTGGCCATCAGCAGCGCGGCCGCCGGGAGGATCACCCGTGCCCCGAACCGGCGGATGAACCGGCCGCCGAACAGCGCCCCGACCCCGTAGGCCAGGGCCGTGACCAGGTAGTACGTGCCCATCCCGGCGTCCGTCTGCCCGAAGGCGGGCGCCACGAGCCGGATGAGCGACGGCACGAGGAGCGCACGCCAGCCGACCATGACGTACGCGACGCCGGCGACGAGCCCGGCGCGAAGCGCGCGGTCAGGCTCCGGGCCGCCGGCCTCGATGGCGGACGCCGGCTCGGGGGTGGTCATGCGCCCGATGGTAGCCGGGGTCACCGGTCCGGCGGCGGACCCGCCGGAGCCGGCGCGTCTTCGCTACCCCGAGCGGCGACGTCCCGCGTACCCTGTCGGGGTCAATCACGCGCAACCACGAGGGCTCGATGAAGGAACGGCTCATCGGCGACGACCAGCTCCTCGTCACCGCCGACACGACCATGGGTGATCCGCTTTGGGACTGGGTCGCCGCGGACGCGGCCCGCCGCGCACCGGATGGCTGGCGCATCGCCAACATCGGCGCCGTATCCACGGGTTCGGCCGCGCCCGCCCCGGCCTACGGCTACGCACCACAGCCGACGGGCGTCTCGCTCTGGATCCTGTACCGGCGGTGAGCGAGGAGCCCTCCGAACCGGTCGCGGCCGCGGGCCCGCCATCCGATCGGGCCCGCCTGCGCCGCAAGCCCAGGCGTGGGTTCTACGACGCCACGACGATCCACGAGATCCTCGACGCGGCGATCGTGGGCCACGTCGCCTGGGCGCTCGACGGCCAGCCGTACGCGACGCCGACGAACGTCTGGCGCCAGGGCGACCGGCTGTACTGGCACGCATCGGTCGGAAGCCGGATGCCGCGCGCCGTGGACGGCCGGCCCGTGTGCGTCACCGTCACCCACCTCGACGCGCTGGTCCTGACCCGAAGCGCGACCAACCATTCCGTGGACTACCGGTCCGTGATGGCGCTCGGGACGGCGCACCTCGTGACGGACGACGCCGAGACCGACGAGGCGCTCGAGGCCCTCGTGGAGCACCTGTACCCGGGTCGCTGGGCCCAGCTCCGCCCGATGACGGCCCCGGAGCGGACGGCGACGTCGGTCCTGTGGATCGACCTGGCAGAGGCGTCCGCGAAGATCCGGTCCGAGGGCGCCCACGAGGACGCGGGCGACGAGACCTGGCCGGCCTGGGGCGGCGTGATCCCGCTCCGGATGGTCCGCGGCGAGCCGGAGCCCGACGCGTTCGTGCCGGACGGGATGCCCGCCCCGGAGGTGCGACTCCCCTAGGTCGCGCGTCGATGCCGCGTGCTCGTGCGCCCACCATCCGCGCCGCACGCCCGCCATCCGCGTCGCGCGCCGGGTCCGCCGGGCCTCGTCAGCGCTTGAAGACCAGCCAGAGCAGGACGAGGACGCCCGCGATCGCGACCGGCACCAGGAACGGTCCCAGGGCCGAGCCCAGGCTATGGCCGATGCCCGCGAGCGCGGCACCGATCGCGTGCAGGGCGCCGCCCACCAGGCCGGTGATGCCGTCGCCGATCGACCGGAGCAGGCCGTCCATCAGGCGCCCTCGACCACCTCGGGGCCGCGGTTGCGCGGCAGCACGGTCTCGATCCGCCCGGCCAGGTCCACCGCAGCGGCCGCCTGGGCCAGCGCCCGCTCCACCGGCCCGGCGTCCGCGCCGGGTGCGACGAAGGCCAGGACCGTTGACCCGGCGCCCGAGAGGAACGCGCCGAGCGCCCCTGCGGCCCGGGCCGCGCCGGTGAGCCTTGGCAGCTGGGGGTAGGCCACGGAGCGGTACGGCTCGTGGATGCGGTCCACCGTCAGGTCGGCGAGCAGCTCGAAGCGGCCGCTGGCGATCCCCGCGACGCCGATCGCGATGCGGCTCATGTTGGAGACGGCGTCGCGGAGCGGGACCTCGGCCGGGAGGACGCGCCGCATGTCGGCGGTGGACAGGCGCCGCTCGGGGATGAACAGGACGGCGCGCAGGCCGTCGGGGGCGTCGAAGCGGACCGCTTCCACGCGCTCGCCCAGGTGCGCCGAGACCACGAACCCGCCGAGGAGCGCCGCGCCGGCATTGTCCGGGTGGCCCTCGATCGCCGTCGCGAGCTGGAGCTGCTCCCCCAGGCTCAGGCGCTCTCCGCCGAGGACGTGCCCGGCGAAGACGCCGCCCACGCTGGCCGCCGCGGAGGACCCCATGCCGCGCGACAGCGGGATCCGGTTGTGCATGGCGATCCGCCAGCCGATGGCCGCGGGACGCGGCCCGATCGACGCCTCGAGGGCGTGCTCCAGCCCCACCACGAACCGGTTGGAGCGGACCGGGGGGAGCTCGCCTTCGCCCTCGCCGGTCACCTCGATGGACAGGCCGCCGTCGCCGTCGACGGCCTCGACCGCCACCCGGTTGCAGACGTCGAGCGCGAGGCCAAGGCAGTCGTAGCCGGCGCCGAGGTTCGCGGTGGAGGCCGGCACGTCGATGACCAGCCGCCGACCCACGAGCGCGGCCCAGGACCCCTCGTCGAAGGGGGCCGCGGGGAGCGGCGGCGGGTTGGCGATCGGGACCTTGCCCGGGACGGGCGGCGTCACCACCAGCCGAGGGCCCTGCTGACGCCGGCGATCGTGGGCTCCGCCTCCAGCACGTCCACCGCCAGGCCCTGCTCGGCCGTGGTCGGGTCCTTGAGCCCGTTCCCGGTCAGGACGGCGACGACCAGCGCGTCGGGGTCCACCTCGCCCGCCCTCGCGGCCGCGATGACACCGGCCACGGAGGCGGCGGACGACGGCTCGCAGAAGACGCCCTCGAGCCGGGTGAGCTCCCGGTAGGCGTGGAGGATCTGGTCGTCGGTCACGGCGTCGATCCGGCCGCCGGACTCGTCGCGGGCGCCGATCGCCAGGTCCCAGGACGCCGGGTTGCCGATGCGGATCGCGGTCGCGATGGTCTCGGGGTGCTCGATCGGGTGCCCGGCGACGAGCGGCGCGGCGCCCGCGGCCTGGAAGCCCCACATGCGCGGCGTGGTGGTGACCCGGCCGGCGTCGCGGTACTCGCGGAAGCCACGCCAGTAGGCGCTGATGTTGCCCGCGTTGCCGACGGGGATCGCCAGGATGTCCGGGGCGCGACCCAGGTCGTCGCAGACCTCGAACGCCGCGGTCTTCTGGCCCTCGAGCCGGAACGGATTGACCGAGTTGACGAGCGTGATCGGGTGGTCGTCCTGCTCGGAGAGGGCGCGGACCACGCGCAGCGCGTCGTCGAAGTTGCCCGAGACGCTGATGACCCGCGCGCCGAAGACGAGCGCCTGGAGCAGCTTGCCCAGGGCGATCTTGCCCGCCGGGAGCACGACGACGCACTCGAGGCCCGCGGCGGCGGCGTAGGCGGCGGCGGATGCCGAGGTGTTGCCGGTCGAGGCGCAGATGACGCTCCTCGCCCCTTCCTCGAGCGCCTTCGCGACCGCCATCACCATGCCCCGGTCCTTGAACGACCCGGTGGGGTTCATGCCCTCGAACTTGACGTGGAGGTTCGGGACGCCGATGGAGGCGCCCAGGCGGCGGGCCGGGATCAGCGGCGTCGCGCCCTCGCCCAGCGACACGACCGGGGTCGCGTCCGTGACCGGGAGGAACTCGCGGTACCGCTCGACGAGGCGCGGGCGGGCGGGCATCGTGGTCACCGGGTCAGTCCCCCACGGGGTAGCAGGCGCCCGACGGCGCGGCGACGCACTCGCCGGCAACCGGTCGCACGACGATGCCGGACAGCTCCGTGGCGGGCGGCGAGCCGGCCCACGTGGACCCGAGCCCGCGCGCGATGCACACGAGGTCGCCCAGGACGGCCGCGCCCGCGGCGGCACCACCGGCACCCGGCCCCTCGAAGGCCACGCGGCCCACCGGGGTCGCGTCCACCTCGATGCGGTTGAGCACGCCGTCACAGCGCCCGAATGGCGAGCCGGCGGGGACCGCGGTCGGCACCACGGAGGCCTCGATGGCGCCGTCCTCGGCCAGGACGGTCGTGGCGATCAGCCGCAGGACGCGGCCCTCGGCGAGGAGCGCGGCGACGTCCTCCGCCGTGACGCCGGTGATGCCGGGCAGGCCCGGTGCGCCGGTCGTGGTGCCGGGGCGGTTGCCAACCGACGAGGGGCTGATCCAGGCACCGAACGCGATGCGGGCGAGGATGACCAGCTTGTTGAGCGCGTCGAGGCCCTCGACATCGGCGGCGGGGTCCGCCTCCGCGTAGCCCTTGGCCTGCGCCTCGGCGAGGACGTCCGCATAGGCGCGGCCCTCGCGGGTCATGGCCGTGAGCATGTAGTTGGTCGTGCCGTTGACGATGCCGCGCACGCGCCCGATCCGGTTCGCGGCCAGGTCCTGGGCGATGGGGCCCAGCAGCGGGATCCCGCCGCCGACCGCCGCCTCGAAGCGGAATGTCGCCCCGGAGGCGCGCGCGAGGCGCTCCAGCTCCGGGCCGTGGTGGGCCACGATGTGCTTGTTCGCGGTCACGACGTGCTTCCCTGCGGCCAGGGCGGCGGCCACGAGCGTGTGGGCCGGCTCGGCGCCGCCCATCGTCTCGACGACGATGTCCACGTCGTCGCTCGCGATCATGTGGGCGGGCGCGTCCGTGAGGAGGGCCGCCGGGATGCCGGAGGCGATGGCGCGCTCGGTGGCCTTCTCCGCGACCGCGGTCAGCACGAGCGGCGTCCCGTCCGAGGGCGAGAGGCGCGGGGACCGCTCTAGGAAGGCGCGCACGACCTCGCGGCCGACGGTACCGGCGCCGATGACGCCGACGCGCAGGGGCTGAACGCTCACGGTGGGGATCTCGATAGCTGGGAGGGATGTGGGCGCGATGGTAGCGAACGCGCGCGGGCCCGGTCGCGACGATGCCCACCCCACGGGCCGACACGGTCCCGTACACTCCCCGACGATGACCGTCGAACTCATGCCCGCCCCTGCTCCGGCCGAGGCGGCCGCCCCCCGCCCGCGCATCTTCTCCGGCATCCAGCCGTCCGGCATCGTCCACCTGGGCAACGACCTGGGCGCGATCCGGAACTACGTGCTGCTCCAGTACGAGTACGAGGCGATCTACTGCATCGTCGACTACCACGCGCTCACGAGCACCCACGACCCGGACCTCATGCGGCGCCGGACGCGTGAGATGGCGGCGAGCCTGCTCGCGCTCGGGCTCGATCCGGACCGCTGCACGCTGTTCGTCCAGAGCCACCGGCCCGAGCACACCGAGCTCATGTGGCTGCTCTCGACCGTCACGCCCGTCAGCTGGCTGGAGCGCACGCCCACCTACAAGGACAAGGTCGCCAACCAGCCCGACGACGTCAACCACGGCCTGCTCACCTACCCCGTGCTGCAGGCGGCCGACATCGTCATCTACAAGGCGTCGATGGTGCCGGTGGGCAAGGACCAGGCGGCGCACCTCGAGCTGTCGCGCGAGATCGTGCGTGCCTTCAACTACCGGTACGGCGAGACCTTCCCGGAGCCGCAGGCGGTCTACACGAGCGCCCCCGTGGTGCTCGGCACGGACGGCGTCAGGAAGATGAGCAAGTCGGTGGGCAACACCATCGAGATCCTGGCCTCGCCGGACGACATCCGGAAGCAGGTCATGAGCATGGTCACCGACACGAAGCGCATCCTGCGCGCAGACCCCGGGCGCCCGGAGGTCTGCAACGTGTGCCAGCTCCACCGGTTCTTCGGCGACGACTGGGAGGAGATCCAGGACGGCGAGCGGACCGCGAGGACCGGGTGCGTCGACACCAAGAAGCTGCTCGCGCAGCGGATCGTCGACCACTACGCCAGCGCCCGGGAGCGCTACGCGGAGCTGATGGCCAACCCGGCCGAGATCGACGGGATCCTGGAGGCTGGCGCGGACAGGCTCAGGCCCATGGCGGCGGCCACGATGGCCGAGGTCCGCGCGAAGATGGGCCTGCGCTAGACCCCTCGCAGCGGCGCCCTCCTCCGGCGTAGGCTTCGCACATGCCCAACGACCTGCTCACCGAGCGCCAGCGCCGACTGCTCGACACGGTCCTGGTCCTCGGCGTCGTCGCCCTCGCGTTCGTCGTCATCAACTTCACGAGCACGGTCTTCTACGCCTTCGGCGACATCCTGCTCGTGTTCTTCCTGTCCTGGCTGCTGTCGTTCGCGCTGCTGCCGGTGATCAACGCGGTGGCCAAGGTGCCGAAGGTGCCGCAGGGCGCCGCCGTCATCGTCGTCTACCTCGCGATCGTCGTCGTCCTGCTCGGGATCGTGATCCAGGTCTCGGCCGCGCTGGCGACCTCCATCGGCGACTTCATCAAGAACGCGCCGCAGTTCGAGACCCAGCTGGCCAACGTCCTCAAGGAGGTCGAGTCCCGCCTGGCCGGCCTCGGGCTGAGCGTGGACCTCGTGGGCCAGGCGCCGCAGATCGTGGCCAACCTCCAGGCCTTCGCAGCGCAGCTCGTGGACCCGCTGCAGAAGGTGGCCGTGGCCAGCATCGGGATCTTCGGCAACATCCTGATCCTGGTGATCCTGTCGATCTACATCGCGATCGACCGGGACGACATCTCGGCCTTCCTGTACCGCCTCGTGCCCCCGGCCTACGTGCCGCAGGCCCGCGTCCTGTCGGTGAGCGTGTCGAAGAGCTTCGGCGGGTTCCTGCGCGGCCAGCTGATCATGGGCCTGGTCTTCGGCCTCTTCACGCTGTTCGTGAACGTGGTCTTCGGGCTCCAGTACGCGGCGGTGACCACCGTGCTCGCCGGCGTGCTCCAGATGATCCCGTTCTTCGGCCCGTTCGTGTCCTGGGCGCCGCCGGTGCTGGTGGCGCTGCTCATGCCCAACGCCCCGGTCGTTCCCGTGGCGATCCTCATGGGCATCGCCTGGTTCGTGACCATGAACATCCTCCAGCCACGGCTGATGTCGGGCTCCGTGGGCATCCACCCGATCGTGGTCCTGGGCTCGGTGCTGATCGGGTCGAAGATCGCGGGCATCGCGGGCGCCATCTTCGGCATCCCGATCGCGGCCGTGATCTCCGCGCTGTTCTTCCACTGGGTGGCACGGTCGCGCGAGAGCGGCGCCGTGGCGGACCGGGCGGCGAGGCGGGTCGCCGCGCGCGAGGGCCGCGAGGTGCGCCGGCCGCGGGAGCCCGTGCCGGGTGTCGACGCGGACGTCGACGAGGTGATCGCCGCCAAGACCCTGCAGGCCCACCCGCTCGCGACGAACGCCGAGATCGACGCGGTCGTGGACCCGGCGCCGGACGCGCCGGAGCCGGACTGGGACGAGGCACAGGACGTCCCGGCACCGGGTGCCCCGGCACCCGATGCCCCGGCACCCGATGCTCCGGCACCCGATGCTCCGGCCGGGGCCGTCGCGGCCACCAGGTCGGACGCGTGACCGACGACCTCCCGCCGGGCCCCGAGGGGACGGACCGGTCCGAACCCGGCGAGGCGGACGCCCGGGCCCCGGAGATGACCAGGGAGCGTGCCCGCAGCGAGCGCCGCGACCTGGACAAGGAGCGCGGTGAGCCGGTCGCCGGACCGCGCGGCAAGCACCGCTCGCTCAAGCGCGTCGGCCGTCCGCTGGGCCACTGGACGAGCCGGCCACGGATCCTGGTCACCAACGACGACGGCATCGAGTCGCGCGGGATCCTCGCCCTCAAGCTCGCGCTCGACCCCATCGGCGACGTCACCGTCGTCGCGCCGGACCTCAACCAGTCGGCCGTGGGGCACACCAAGACGCTCATGCGACCGCTGCGCGTGCGGGAGCGGACCCTGGCCGATGGGTCGACCGGCTACTCGGTGGACGGCTCCCCCACCGACTGCGTCTCGCTCGCGTTCCTGGGCTTCTTCGAGGAGCGATTCGACCTCGTCGCGTCCGGCATCAACTACGGCGCGAACCTGGGCGACGACATCACCTATTCGGGCACCGTGTCGGCCGCGATGGAGGCGGTCATCAACAACTGCCCCGCCTTCGCGATCAGCCAGGAGTACGAGGAGCCCATCGACTTCGCGCTGGCGGCCAGGGCGGCGGCGGTCACGGCGCGCAACATCCTGGAGCACGGCCTGAGGCGGGGGGAGCTGCTGTCGGTGAACGTGCCCGCGGTCTCCGTCGAGGACTGCGGCGGGTTCGAGGTCACGCGCGTCGGCCGGCGGATCTACCAGGACGAGCTCATCCAGCGCTTCGACCCGCGCGGCCTCCCGTACTACTGGATCGGCGGGCCGCCGCCGTCCGGGATCTCCATGCCGGGCACGGACTTCAACGCCGTCGTCAACCGGCGGATCTCCGTGACGCCGATCCACCTCGACCTGACCGGACGCCGGCTGCTGCGGCAGCTGCACGAGTGGGACTGGGCGCTCGAGGGGGTGCCGGGGAGCGGGGGCACGGGCGAGGTGCCGGCCTCGAGCCGGGCGGAGGAGGAGCGCCTCGCCGACGAGGCAAGGCTGGACCGCCGCTGATCGAGCGCGGGCGGATCGCCCGGCGGTGAGCCACGGACAGCCCCTCGAACAGGACGGCCCCGCGAACCCTTGACACGGATCCTGCGCCCGGCGCACGATGACTACATCGTAACGTGAGGTAGTCGACAGGTGGGCACTCCCAGGCCGCTTGGGGCGGAGCTGCAGAAGGGAACCACGCCGATGCAGCTCCGC
>Ga0302291_10000419_pt1 | contig 12372 bp, 9 predicted proteins | sample III_Fen_N1_4_FD_194548 | JGI IMG/M metagenome (GOLD analysis project Ga0302291, IMG submission 194548) | Peat permafrost microbial communities from Stordalen Mire near Abisko, Sweden - III_Fen_N1_4 | ecosystem: Environmental > Terrestrial > Soil > Wetlands > Permafrost | place: Sweden: Abisko... | reverse complement strand
CCGCTACATGGTCCGTGACGGCACCCGACACCCTCCGGCGGACGGACGGCACCATCCAGACCGGCGACCTCCTCAGCGTCACGTACACCGCCGAGGTTCCGATCGACACCTGTGACATCGCGATCACGGCCCGGCTCGCGCGAGCGAGCTTCCCCGGCATCCTGTCCGGTGACAAGCGCAGCTGCCGGTTCAGCTACACGATCCCCCAGCTTCCGCCGGCCGTCTCCCACGGTGCATCCGCGTGCGACGGCCCGTTCGGCAACATGATCGACTGCGACATGCGCCCCGAGGTCTGCGTCGCCGCCGCTCTCGGCAGCGTGGACGGCCTGCAATTCGGCATGGCCGTCGAGGACCGGCTGACCCCGTACGAGGGCCATTGCCCGAGCACCTGGGAGGACGGCAAGGCCGCCCAGCAGCCCGCGGACATGCTCAACTTCCTCGACACGCAGCCCGGACCGGCCGCCTACACGTTCACGAGCGAACCCCAGGTGCTGAGCTGGGACACGGGCGACTGGGGCTCCGGCGACCTCAACTTCGGCTACAACCGATTGATCCACCTCCAGGTGCCGGCCTGGGTGGAAGCCTGCGGACGGGTCGAGATCGGGATTCCGCCTGTCGGCCACTGGTATGACATGGAACCCGGACCGTGTCCGACCTGGGACATCCGGGTCCCGGCCCAGTCGGCAGGCTACCCCGGCGAGACGACTGGGTACGTCGCCGTCAACTACACCGTCGGCGGCCTGTTCGCGAGCGTCCTGTCCCGGCAAGTGGTCGACACCACCGGTCAGGACCTCGACGGCGAGTTCGCCTCGACGCTGCCGGCGCTCATGCCGCTCACGCCGTCCGAGGAGTACCTCGACGGAGCGGCCACCACGTGGGAGCCCGACTTCCGGGTCTTCGGGTCGGCGATCGAGCCGACTGCCTGCACCTTGACCCTCGACAACCCGGCCAACCCCGACGAGCCAATCGTCCTGCAGCGCGCGGAGACAAGCGGCTTCGACTGCCACTTCTCCGTCCCGATCGCCGACCTCGGGGGCGCCATCGACGGCCTTGGCTGCCGGGCGAGCTTCACCGTGACCGCGGCCTTCCTCGATGCCAGCCAGGAGCCGGTTCGCGAGGACCTCTTCGAGTCTGCCTGCGTCCGGCCCCGACAGCCGTCCGTGCCGCCGCAGGTCGAGGCGATCCGCGGTGCGCGCGGGACGCTTGTCGGCGCTGGTGCGGTCGACCCGACGGCGGTCCACGTCGACGTCGCAGTGGGGCCCGTCGGCGAGGCAAGATCGGCCGTCGCGGCGACCCTCAACGCCTGCTCGGCGTCCCGGTCACGCAACGTGACCGACGCCGCGCTCGATCCGGCCTACGTCACCTGTGACCTCCCCGTTGGCTCCTACGTCGCGACGTCCACGTCGTACAACGCGTCCGGTGGGACCTCCGCCACGGTCTATCCGTTCTCCGTGACCCCCGTTGATGGAGCCAGACCCAGCGTGACCGCGCCCGTCGCGGCGATCCGGTCGGGCGCGGCGCTGTCCGGGACGGCGATCCCGTTGCGCCTCACCTGGACCGGGGCCGACAATCCCGGCGGCTCAGGGGTGGCCCGCTACCAGCTGGCGCGCAGCGTGAATGGCGGGGCGTGGGCTACCGTCTCCACGAGCGTCACCGCGCCCTGGGCCAACGTCTCCGCTCGGTCGTCGGGAACCGTCCGGTACCGCGTGCGTGCCATCGACGCCGCCGGCAACACCAGCGCGTGGGCCTACGGTCGGGTCATCCGGCCTCGCCTCGTCCAGCAGGCGGCAGGGTCGATCCGGTATGTCGGTCACTGGCGGACGTACGGCGGCACGCGGTATTCGGGCGGGAGCGCGGCGCGCGCCGCCATCGCGGGCATGGCCGCGGTCTACAGCGTCCGGGCGACGTCGGTCGGCCTGGTGACGCGGACCGGTCCGGCCCGCGGGAAGGCCCGCGTCTTCGTGAACGGCGGCTACCGGGCCACGCTGGACCTCCGACGCGCGACGACCGCCTATCGGGTCGTCGCCTGGAGCCAGGCATGGCCCGCTCTCGCGACGCGCACGATCCGCGTTGCCGTCCAGGGAACGGCCGGTCGGCCGACGGTCGAGGTCGACGCGTTCGTCGTGCTCCGGTAGCTCGCCGGGGACGGATCAACGGGGTCGGCGGCACCGGTCGCCTGGCGCGGGAACGCGGCCGCGGCGCGCGGCCCCTCCGCTCCCGATGCCGGTGGAGCCGTCGCGGCACGCGGTCTGGCGTGGCCCCTGCCGGAGGCGGTGATCACGATGGAGGTCCGCAGGGGCCGCCCGGAGCAGGAGATCGCCACGGCCGCGACCGCGGCGACGGGCACCGCGGCGCTCGTCCTGTGCCCGCGGCCCCGGCCCGGCGCGACCGAGCCCGGACCCAGGAGCCCGGGACCCGTGGCGCGGTTCGTCGTCGACCACGCGCCGATCCCGGTCCTGCTCGTCCGGCGATCGGGCTGACGCCGGTACCGCGGGCACGCGGGCCGTCAGTCTGCCCCATCCCCCCCGAATGGGCAGGTCCCCGCCCGGCGTGACGTTTCGTACGCTCCGAACATGCAGCACGCCCCCCATTCCAAGGGCGGCGTGGCTCCGTCGATGCCCGCGCCGGGGGCGCCGGCCGTCCAGGACCACGCGGTCACGCCGCGGGCCCTCGGAGGGGACGCCGGGTCCGACCGGGCGCGGACGCTGTTCCGGCGCTACGCCACGGCGTGGGCTCCTGCCGTCCTGGCGCTGATCGTGATCGAGATCGTCACCCGCCCGATCGACGACACGACGGCGATGCTGACGCTGGTCGCCCTGACCGCCGGCAGCGGTGCCGCGACGCTGTTCGCGGCCTACGCCCTCAGCCGGGACATCCCGGGCCGGTGGCCGTTCGTCGCCATCGCGGTGATCGACGTCGCCGCCATCGCGGTCGCCCTCATGAGCGCCGCGGGCAACGACACCGCGATCTTCCTCCCATTCCTCGGCGGGCTGCTCATGGTGGGCCTGCTCGACGGGCGCGAGCTGCGCACGGGCTTCATGTTCCAATGGTTCGTCGGGATGATCGGGGCGACGCTCGCGTACGCCGTCGGCCCGCTGAGCGCGACGCACGGCGACCCGCTGATCGTGAGCCTCGCCGCGGCCGGCACGCTCACGTTCGTGGGGTACACGCTCCTGTGGTGGGTGCGCGCCCGCCTGGACCGGGCGATCGCCGGGGCGCGGCAGGCGGAGGCCGAGGCACGGACCAGCGCCGGGGCCATGGAGGCGCTGATCCGAAGCACGCCCGTCTCGACGATCGGCTTCGACCTAGCCGGCCGGATCCGCAGCTGGAACCCCGCCGCCGAGACGGTCTTCGGCTGGCGGAGCGACGAGGTGATGGGCGCCGAGCCCGACCTGCTGGCCCCGACCGCCGCCGACGACGGACCGTCCGTGCTGGTTGCGCGGGTCCTCGCCGGCGAGACGGTGGAGGGAGTCCGGACCCAGTGGCAGACCCGGGACGGGGCGATGGTGGACGTCGGGCTCCACGCGGCGCTCCTGCTCGAGGCCGACCGCACGCCGGTCGGCGCCGTGATCCAGGCGATCGACGAGACGGAGCGCGAGGCCCTCCGGACGCGCGTCACCGAGGTCCAGCGCCTCGAGGCGGTCGGCCAGCTCGCGGGCGGCATCGCGCACGACTTCAACAACATCCTCACGGCCATCTCCGGGTACGCGCAGCTGCTCGAGAGCGCGCTCCCCGAGGACGACCCGGCCCGCGCCGACGCCCGGGAGATCGAGCGCTCCGCCGCCCGGGGCGCGGACCTGGTGCGCCAGCTGCTGGCCTTCGGCCGCCGCCAGCCGGTGCGTCCGGTCGTGCTGGACGTCAACGAGCTCGTCGATGGCCTGCAACCGATGCTGGAGCGCCTCATCGGGACGCACGCCCGGATCCACGTGCAGCCGGACCCTGGCCTCCCCGCGGTGCTGGCGGACCCCGGGCAGCTGGGGCAGGTGGTCGTCAACCTCGTGGTCAACGCGCGCGACGCCACGCCCCCCGGCGGCGACATCACGATCCGCACGTCCGCATTGACGGGCGAGGACGGCGCGCCCCGCGCCCGGCTGTCGGTCATCGACACCGGCGCCGGCATGGACCAGGCCACCCAGGCGCGCGTGTTCGAGCCCTTCTTCACCACGAAGGCCGCCGGTCGCGGCACCGGCCTGGGCCTCGCCACGGTGTACGGGATCGTGACCGCGCACGGAGGATCGGTGTCGCTCGTCAGCGCGCCCGGCCGCGGCACGGCGTTCCACGTGGACCTGCCGGCCGCCGCGAGCGCCACGGCGGAGCCCCTCCGTCCGACGGCGCCGAAGCCCTCCGCGCGGCCGTCCGGGTCGGGCACGGTGTTCGTGATCGACGACGAGGAGGCCGTGCGGCGCCTGGTGGTCCGGGCGCTGGCCGCGGCCGGGTACCGGACCCTCGAGGCCGGCGACATGTGGACCGCCCTCCAGGTCGCGGGGCGGGAGGAGGGTGCGATCGACCTCGTCCTCAGCGACGTGGTGATGCCGGACTGCCGCGGGCCGGACCTCGTGCAGCGCGTCCGCCGGTTCCACCCCGAGGCGCGCATCCTGTACATGACCGGCTATGCGGCCGAGGGCCTGGGCGGCCCCGACACCACCGACATCGACGGTCCCGTCCTCGACAAGCCGTTCACGATCGCGGACCTCACCAACGAGGTGGCTGCCATCCTGGGGGACCGGTAGCCGATCGCCGAAGGGACCAACGATCAGGTCCGGGGACTACGGGATGGAGGCGCACCGCGACACGGTGCTCGTCCATGCCCCAGCGCGCGGGCGGCGTCGGGGCTACGCTGCCCTGAGATGGACGAGCCGATCGACGACGAGACGTTCGAGGACTGGATCTTCGAGGCGATCGACGGGCTGCCCGCGACGTTCCGCGAGCGCCTGGGCTCCGTGGGGATCGCGGTCGAGGAGGAGCCGTCCGAGGCGGAGCTGCGCCGGCTTGGGATTCCCGGGATGTACGGCCTGTTCCAGGGCGTGCCACGCTCGGCCTGGATGGCCGACTGGAGCCTCCAGCCATCCAAGATCACCATCTACCGCGGGCCTTGCCTGCGCTCCGCGCCCACCCGCGAGGGCGTCCGCGACCGGGTCCAGGACACGGTCCGCCACGAGATCGCCCACCACTTCGGGATCTCCGACGAGCGGCTCCACGAGCTCAGCCGGGAGCACGGCGGCCACTGAGCCGCCCGACCACCGTGGACGCCCGAATCCTGCTCGTCGAGGACGACCCCTCGATCCGCGAGGTCGTGGCGATGGGCCTGCGGGCCGCCGGCTTCGAGGTGGCGACGGCCGCGGACGGCGACGAGGGCCTGGCGAGCTGGCGCGCCGGCCGCCCGGACCTCGTCCTGCTCGACGTCATGCTCCCCCGCCTCGACGGCCTTGAGGTCTGCCGCGCGATCCGGCGCGAGGCCACGACGCCCGTCGTGATGCTCACGGCCCGCGGCGACACGATCGACGTCGTCGTGGGCCTCGAGTGTGGGGCTGACGACTACGTGCGCAAGCCGTTCGAGATGCCCGAGTTGGTGGCCCGCGTGCGTGCCGCGCTCCGCCGGCGGCGTGCCGAGCCGGGGCCGGACGAGGCCGCGCCGCTCCGCCTCGGGCCGCTGCGGATCGACACCGCCGGGCGGACCGTGGAGCGGGATGGCACCGATGTCGCGCTCACGCGCACGGAGTTCGACCTGCTCGTCGAGCTCGCGCGCCACCCGGGCCAGGTCTTCACGCGCGACGTGCTGCTCGACCGGGTCTGGGGCTACGACTACCTGGGCGACTCGCGCCTCGTGGACGTGGCGATGGGCCGGCTTCGCGCCAGGGTCGAACGTGACCCGGCGTCGCCGGAGCTGATCCTCACCGTGCGCGGCGCCGGGTACAAGGCCGCCCGGGCCACCGGCTAGGCCGGGGCGAGGGTCGATGGGCGGCATCCGGGCACGGCTGGCGGTGACGCTGGTCGCACTCGTGGCGGTCACGGTCGCCGCCATCGGCCTCGGGGTCTACGCCTTCGTGGACGCGTCGCTGCGGTCCCGCGCCCTCGAGGATGCCCGCCAGCAGGTGGACTACAACCTGTCGGTGCTCGTCCCGGGCGCCGACCCCGCGCCGTCGGACCGGCGGGCCTTCGAGGCGAGCGGCCTGCCGACCGCGTTCGCGCTGCGGGGCTCGGGGCAGGTGCTCGCGGACTTCGGCGACGGCGCGCCGTTCGAGCCGCAGACCCTGCCAGGCGCCCTGGCCTCCGTCTCGCCGGAGGTTCGCGCGATCGTGGCCGGGGGCGAGATCGGGTTCGCCTGGCAGGACCTCGGCGGCGCGCCGGTGCTCGTGGTCGGCGGGCGGCAGGGAGGCCCGCCCGAGCTGTACTTCGTCTTCCCGGCGAGTCCGATCGAGACCGCCCTGGCGCAGCTGCGGATCGGCCTGCTCGCAGCGGGCGCGGCGGCCGTCGGGTTCGCGCTCGTCGTCGCCGGGCTCCTGGCCCGCTGGATCCTGCGACCGCTCGAGGCCGCCGGCCGGGCCGCGCGCCGGATCGCCGCCGGCGACCTGGCCGCTCGCGTTCCCGCGGGCGGCCGCGACGAGCTGGGCCGCTGGTCCGCGGAGTTCAACCGCATGGCGGACTCCCTCGAGGGCACGGTCGCCAGCCTCGAGTCCGCCCAGGGCCAGAACCGCCGGTTCGTCGCGGACGTGGCCCACGAGCTCCGCACGCCACTCACCGCGCTCGTCGCCGAGGCGTCGCTGATCGAGGGCCACGCGGGCGAGCTCCCCCCCGACGCCCGGCGCGCGACGGAGCTCCTCGTCGCGGACGTGCGCCGCCTGCGGGTCCTCGTGGACGACCTCATGGAGATCTCGCGCTTCGACGCTGACGCGGAGCGCCCGGCCCTCGAGCCGGTGGACCTCGGGCGCGTCGTGACCGGCGCCGTGGCAGCGCGCCTGCCCGAGGCCGCCGTCGCGCTCCCGCCGATACCCCTGGTCGTGGACTCCGACCCGCGCCGGCTCGATCGCATCCTCGGCAACCTCCTCGACAATGCGCGGGACCATGCGCCGGGAGCCCCGGTGGAGGTCGCCCTCCAGGCGACCCGTGAGGGCGCCGTCATCGTGGTCGCCGACCGCGGTCCGGGCGTCCCGGGCGACGCCGCCGCGCACCTCTTCGACCGCTTCTACAAGGCCGATCCGTCGCGGGCCGGTGGGAGCTCCGGGCTGGGCCTCGCCATTGCCGCGGAGCACGCCGCGCTGCTGGGCGGCACGCTGCGCGCCCGTGCGCGGCCGGGCGGAGGCATGGTGTTCGCCCTCACGCTTCCCGTAACGCGTTCGTTACCAGTGGGCGATGCGGCCGACACGGCCCCGGCGGATGCTGGGGCCGCTTGGGAAGCCGAACCGAGGAACGGGCCATGATCGCCACCCTCCGCACCACCGCCCTCACCGCCGTCCTGGCGGCCGTCGCCCTCGCGGTCGCCGCCTGTGCGCCCGCGTCCGGTCCGCTCGGGACGCCGGCGTCACCCGTGGCCACGACCGGGGCGTCCGAACCGGCGCCGACCGACGCGACCCCGGGGACCGCCTCCCCCACCGCCGCGCCCAGCCTGTCGCCCAGCACAGGCCCGAGCGTCGCCCCGTCGGGCTCGAGCGCGCCGTCGGGCTCGCCCGCGTCCACCGCGCCGGTCTCCACCGCACCGGCCGGCACGACGATCGTGCGCGCCTACTTCGTCCTCGGCAGCTTCACCGGCAACCCGGGCCTGGTGCCGGTCCTGCGCGAGGTTCCCGCGACCAAGGCCGTGGCGAGGGCCGCGATGACCGCGCTCCTCGCCGGGCCGCAGGGCGCCGAGCTCGAGGCCTCACCCGCCATGTACTCCGGAATCCCGGAGGGCACGCGCCTCGTCGACCTCACGATCGCCGCCAAGGTCGCCACCGTCACGCTCTCGAACGAGTGGACCGCGGCCAAGGCCAGCTTCCAGGCGGGCATGGCATCCGCGCAGGTGGTCTACACGCTGACCCAGTTCCCCACCGTCAACCTGGTCCGGATCGCCGTCGAGGGCCAGCAGCCCTCCGGGGCCGTCGGGAGGTCCGACTACCAGGAGATCGGGATCCTGCCCGCGATCTTCGTCGACCGCCCGGCGTGGGGCGCCGCGGCCGGCAACCCGGCCCGGATCAGCGGAATCGCGAACGTCTTCGAGGCCACCTTCCGGGCCCAGGTCCTGGACGCCAAGGGCGGCCTCCTCGCCGACCAGCAGGTCGTGGCCTCGTGCGGCACCGGCTGCTGGGGCACCTTCTCGAAGGACATCGCGTACACCGTCGCGAAGGGCCAGTACGGCACCCTGCGGGTCTTCGAGCCCTCCGCGAAGGACGGGTCGCCGGTCAACGTCACCGAGTACCGGGTCTGGCTGACGCCCTGACGGCCAGCCGGCGCCGTACCACAGCCCGTCAGCGGTAGGAGGCCACCGCCTCGATCATCAGGTCGGCGAAGGTGGCCCGGTCGATATCGGTGGCTACGTCCACGTTGGCCGTGATGCCGAGCATCGGGCGCCGGTCGACCACGGTCATGCCGCGGGTGATGCTGCCGTCGGTCTCGACGTCGACGTGGTGGGGGCTCGTGGTGACCAGGCCCGGCAGCGCGACGTGTGCCACCGCGACGGCGTCGTGGATCGGGGTGTCCGCGATCCCGTAGTGCTCGACGTGGAACTTGACGAAGAACCGCATCAGGTCCGCGAAGACGCGACCGACGCGGGTCCCGACGGCATCGAGCCGCGCGATCTCCGGGTAGCCGAACAGCGCCTTGTGGGTCACGTCAAGGCCGTGCATGGTGATCGGCAGGCCGCTTCGGAACACGATCCGCGCCGCCTCCGGGTCGACCCAGATGTTGAACTCGGCCGCCGGGGTCCAGTTGCCGTGGGTCATCCCGCCGCCCATGAGGCTGACGTGGCCGATCTTCGCCGCGATCCCCGGGTAGGTGCGCAGGAGCATCGCGATGTTCGTCAGCGGCCCGACGGGGATCAGGGTGACGGGCTCCGGGGCGGCGGCGAGGGTCGCGCGCAGGAACTCGAGCGCGCTCTCGGGACGCGGCTCGGAGCCGGGCTCCGGCAGGTCTGCACCATCCAGGCCGCTGACCCCGTGGACCTCGGTGGCCGTCTCGAGCGCACGCACCATCGGCGTTGCGGCGCCCGCGGCGACCGGGACGTCGGTCCGCCCGAGGAGCGCGAGGACGCGAAGGGCATTGCGGGTCGTGTTGGGGAGCGTGGCGTTGCCGCCGACCGTCGTGATCCCCAGGACGTCCAGCTCCGGCCGGGCGAGGGCCAGGGTGATGGCCAGCGCGTCGTCATGCCCGGGGTCGCAATCGATGATGACCGGCGTCCGGGCGGGTGTGCTCGTCATGGGAGCCTCGAGAAGGCGTCGATGAGGAGGCGGGCGAAGCGGTCGCGATCGATGACGATGCCGACGTCCGCGTTGGGCGTCCGGCCATCGCGGCGCAACCGGTACGGCAGCCCGTCGCAGACCGTGCGCCCGCGGGCCGGACCGCTCGTCGTGTCCACGGCCACGTGGTAGCGCGCGACGGCGACGAGGTCCGGGACCACGAGGTGCGCGATCGCCACCGCGTCGTGGATGGCCGTGGTCGCGGCGCCGGACCACGCGAGGTTGCGGTCGAGGGCGTAGTCCGTGAGCTCGGCGGCGATCCGCCCGGAGCCCGTGCCGAGCTCGCGCAGGGCGCGCGCGTCCGAGCGGTCCAGGAGGGCCTGGTGGGTGACGTCCAGGCCGATCATCGTGATCGGCACGCCACTCCGGAAGACGACGTCGGCCGCCTCCGGGTCCGCGACGATGTTGAACTCGGCCGAGGCGGTGGTGTTCCCCTCCCCGATCGAGCCGCCCATCAGGCAGATGTGCGAGATCCGAGAAGCGAGGCGCGGGTAGAGGCGGAGCAGGAGCGCGATGTTGGTGAGTGGCCCGATCGGGGCGATCGCCACCGGCTCAGGGCTCTCGTCGAGCAGCCGCGCGATGAGCGCCACGGCGCCCTCGGGGCGCGCGGCGCCGGGCGCCGACGGCAGGACCGTCGTGCCGATCCCGCTCTCACCGTGGACCTCCGTGGCCCGCACGACGGAGCCCAGGAGCGCGCCGGCGGCGCCCTCGGCGACGGGCACGTCGTCCCGGCCATAGGCATGGAGGAGTCGCAGGGCGTTCTCCGTGCAATGGGTCACGTCCGCATTGCCGCCGACGGTCGTCACGGCCAGGAGCCGGAGCTCCGGGCTGGCCGCCGCAAGACCGATGGCGAGCGCGTCGTCCAGGCCCGGGTCGCTGTCGATGATCAGCGGGATCGGGTGGTCCGCGGTCCCGACCGGCGCCGTCCGCTCGGCGGCCGAGGCCTTGTGGTAGGTGGGGACCGCGTGAACGGGTCCCCACTCATCCACGTTGTGGCCCGCGCTCACCTCAGCCCTGGTCGTACGGCTGGCCGGACGCCGCCGGGCCGCGCACCCGGCCCACGACGCCCGCGACCACGACGATCGTCACGATGTACGGGAGGCTGTTGAGCAGCTGCGGTGGAACGTCGACGCCGAGGATCGACAGGAGGGCCTGGACCGAGTCGGCAAAGCCGAACACGAGCGCCGCTCCGAAGGCGTAGATGGGGTTCCAGGCGCCGAAGATGACGGCCGCGAGGGCGATAAACCCGCGGCCCGCGCTCATCTTCATCTGGAAGCTGCCCGCGGACGCGAGGCTCAGGGACGAACCGGCGATGCCCGCGAACACGCCCGCGATGATCATTGCCCGGTACCGGATCGCGATCACGTCGATGCCCACGGTCCCCGCGGCCGACGGCTTCTCGCCGCTGGCCCGCAGCCGGAGGCCCCAGCGCGTCCTGTAGAGCATGTAGGCGAAGGCGACCATCACGATCAGCGTGAAGTACAGGTAGGGCGTGCCCGAGAACAGGATCGGGCCGATCACCGGGAACTCCGAGATCACCGGCACCTTGAGCGACTCGACGGTCGGCGGGGTGTTCAGCTGCGTGTTCTTGCCCAGGACGCGCAGGTACAGGAAGTTGGTGATCCCGATCGCGCCGATGTTGATGACGATGCCGGCGATGATCTGGTCGACCTTCCAGCGGATGCTGAGCCACGCCAGCAGCAGGCTCACCAGGATGCCGGAGATCGCCGCCGCGGTGATGCCGATGAGCACGGCGATCGTGGGATTGGCGTCGTGCCCGAGCACCAGCATCGCCACGCTCGCCGCGACCGACGCGGCGCAGGCCCCGATGAGCATCTTGCCTTCGATGGCGATGTTGGCGATGCCGCTCCGCTCGGAGATGATGCCCGCGAACGCGCCCAGCGAGATCGGGGCCGCCAGGGACAGCGTCCCGCCGAGGACGCCCGTCAGGTTCGCCGGCTTGCCGACGAGCAGGGCCGAGAGGGTCGCGATGATCCACAGCGGCAGCACCACGACCAGCATCCGCCGCCACGGGAACGCCGTGCCCCGCACGAGCTGGAGGATGCCGGTCAGGCCCGTCACGATCCCGGTCAGGATCCAGAGCAGCCCGACGGTCGTCGTGATGACCCAGCTCTGGCCGCCCTGCTTGTCGACCCACAGGGAGAAGACGGCAGGCGTGCTGAGCGCTTCGACCGAGAAGCCCAGGGCGACGACGCCGAGAGCGGCGAAGACGACACCCCGGATGCGGGCCGCGCGCAGCGCCTTCCGCCCGGCGGCGCTGACCTCGACGGTGACCTGCTCGAAGGTGGGGGTCGCCGCGGTCACGCGGCACCCCCTTCGACCACCTTCTCGGCCCCCGGGCCACGGGTGCGATCGAAGCGGTAGAGCACCCGGATCAGGCCGGGCGCGGCCACGAACATGATGACCAGCGCCTGGATGAAGAACAGCAGGTCGAGGGGGATGCCCGTCTTCACCTGCATCAGGCCGCCGCCGGTACGCAGGGCGCCGAACAGGAGCGAGGCGGCCACGATGCCTGCCGGCCGGTTGCCGGCGAGGAGCGCGAGCGCGATCGCGTTGAAGCCGTAGCCCGAGCTGATGTCGTTCGACATCTGGGGAACCGTGCCGAGGACCTCCATCGAGCCACCGAGGCCCGCGAGGGCCCCCGACAGCGTCATCGCGAGGACGATCGCGCCGCCGGCGCTCATGCCGGCGTAGCGGGCTGCGTTCAGGTTGAAGCCGGCTGCGCGGAGCTCGTAGCCCTTGGTGGTCTTGAACAGGAACCAGGACACGACGACGGCCATCAGCAGGGCGACGACGAACCCCCAATGCAGCCGGATCGCCGGGAGGTTGAAGATCAGCGGGATGCGCACGAAGTCGGACAGGACCTTCGAGATCGGCTCCGAGCTGCCTTCCTTGCGCAGGAGGTCCGAGCGCAGGCCGAACA
>Ga0302291_10000418_pt1 | contig 12387 bp, 12 predicted proteins | sample III_Fen_N1_4_FD_194548 | JGI IMG/M metagenome (GOLD analysis project Ga0302291, IMG submission 194548) | Peat permafrost microbial communities from Stordalen Mire near Abisko, Sweden - III_Fen_N1_4 | ecosystem: Environmental > Terrestrial > Soil > Wetlands > Permafrost | place: Sweden: Abisko... | reverse complement strand
CGGAAACTTCGACTTCGCGCAAGACCCGGAGAAGTTCCCGAACTACAACCAGCCCGACCCCAGCTACCACGGTCTGGTCTACGCGCGCGACCTCGGCGTGGGCTCCCCGCTCGGCGCCAACCTTGCGTTCATCCTCAAGGCCCGGGTGCAGCTCCTGCGCGACCTGGGATCGGCAGCTGCGCCGTTCAACGCCTTCCTCATCGCGCAGGGTCTCGAGACGCTGTCGCTGCGCATCGAGCGCCACGTCGAGAATGCGCAGAAGGTCGCCGAGTGGCTCTCCGCGCGCGACGAGGTGGAGTCGGTGAACTACGCCGGGCTCCCGACCTCGCCGTGGTTCGAGCGGGGCAAGAAGTACGCACCTCTCGGCACCGGGGCGGTCCTCGCCTTCGAGATCAAGGGCGGCGTGGAGGCCGGCAAGAAGTTCGTCGAGGCCCTCGAGCTGCACAGCCACGTGGCCAACATCGGCGACGTGCGCTCCCTCGTCATCCACCCCGCCTCGACCACGCACTCGCAGCTCACGCCGGAGGAGCAGGCCTCGGCCGGTGTGACGCCTGGCCTGGTGCGGCTCGCCGTCGGGATCGAGGGGATCGAGGACATCCTCGCCGACCTCGACGCTGGCTTCCGCGCGGCCAAGGACGCCTGAGAACCGTGCCGACACGCCTCGGACCCCCTCCCGCCAGCGGTGCCTGGCGGGAGGGAGACCCCGTGGGCGACAGGCGTTTCGCCGAGGTCGGCGGCGTCGACCTGGAGCTCGGTGGGCGCCTCGGCCAGGTCTCGGTGGCGTTCGAGACCTGGGGCGTGCTGGACCGTGCGGCATCCAACGCGGTGCTCGTGCTGCACGCGCTCACGGGTGACTCACACGTCGTGGGGGAGGCGGGCCCCGGCCACCCCACCCCGGGCTGGTGGGACGGGCTCATCGGTCCTGGCGCGGCTATCGACACCAGGCGCTGGTTCGTCGTCGCGCCCAACATCCTCGGCGGGTGCCAGGGCACCACGGGACCGGCGTCGCCCGCTCCCGACGGGCGCCCGTTCGGATCTCGGTTCCCGCGGATCACGGTGGCCGACCAGGTGGCGGTCGAGCGCCGTCTCACCGACGCGCTCGGAATCCGTCGTTGGGCGTCGGTGGTCGGCGGCTCGATGGGCGGCATGCGTGCGCTGGAGTGGGTGACGGGGTCGCCGGACCGGGTCGCGAGCGGCCTGGTCCTCGCCGTCGGTGCGGTCGCGTCCGGCGACCAGATCGGGACCCAGACCACGCAGAACCTCGCCATCACCGGCGACCCCGCCTGGCGCGACGGCGACTACCACGACGCCGACCCGGGCGGCGGTCCGTGGCGCGGCCTCGGCGTCGCGCGTCGCATCGCCCACCTCACCTACCGCAGCGACCTCGAGCTCGATGAGCGCTTCGGCAACCACCCGCAGGAGGGTGAGGACCCCTGGTCCGACGGTCGCTTCGCGGTGCAGTCCTACCTCGACCACCAGGCCGACAAGCTCGCCCACCGGTTCGACGCCGGGTCCTACGTCGCGCTAACGGACGCGATGTCGACCTGGGACCTCGGTCGCGGTCGCGGCGGTGTCGACGCCGCGCTGCGCTCCATCCGGGTGCCGTTGGTGGTCGGTGGCATCGACACCGACCGGCTCTACCCCCTGCACCAGCAGCAACGCATCGCGGCCCTCGCGCCCGGCTGCGTCGACGGGCTGCGGGTGGTGCCGTCTCTGTTCGGGCACGACGGCTTCCTCGTCGAGCGGGAGCGCGTCTTCGACCTCGTGGCGGAGACCCTCGACCTTTCCGACGTCGCCGCGGCCTGATCGGACCCCTGCGTCGTCCAGCGTGGGTGGTACGGGGCCGCGAGCCTCTGCGTTCGCTCAAGATTCGGCCCCGAACGGCCTCTGCTGTTGGTTGCTCTCCCCGGACGCTCCTAACCTCAGTTCATGGGTCTCCACCCGGTGTCGTCGCCTTCTCGCAACGCTGGTCGCGCTCGTCGCGACCGTCGTCGTGGCGTCGCCCGCGATGGCTGCGGTCGGCGCGTCGTAGGGCCCTTGACCCCCAGCAACCCGACGGGGGCCGCCTGCCCCGGCGGCACCTGCATGACGACGGCGGCCACGTTCGCGAGCAACGGCACGGTGTCGACCAACATCACGGTCTCGATCACGCTGTACCGCACGGCGAAGGCGGGTGCCACAGCTGCCTCGAGCAGTGACTACGTCGTGAAGACCGCGAGCGCCACGTACGCCACCGTCAAGGGGACGAGCGCATCCAAGGTCCTGACGGCCACGCAGAAGTGCCCGACGGTCGCGACCGTGGCCTACGGCTACTACACCAAGGCGACCATGACCAACGGCACGGCCGCTGGCACCGTCTCGCAGAACTCCTCCCTCGTGCAGCTCAAGGGCTGCGTCACTGTCTGACGGTCCACCCGATGTCCTCCGTGAGGATCGCGAGCACGGCGTACCGGGTCGCTGCGGTCCTGGCCGTGCTGCTGACGGCTGCGGTCGCCGAGACCATGACCTGGTGGTCCGGGGGCTGGGCCCGCCTCGACGTGGTGCTGCTCGCCACGGTGCTGCGCGAGTCGCGTTCTCGGCTGGTTCAGGCGTCCGCCGTCTCCACCGTGCTCGCGACCGCGTGGGTCGTCGAAGGCGTCACCTGGCGGACGAGCGTCGCGGTCGCGGTCGCGGTGGCGGTGGCCGCCGGGGTCGGCTGGGCGCTGCGTGCGCACGGCTCGCGCACCGACCTCGACTCGTTGCCCGGACGCCGGTTCATGGTCGTCATCGTGCGGCTGACCCTCGTGGTCGTCCTGGGCGCGGCGGCCGAGGTCGCCCTCGAGTCGGCGGCCGGGACCGTCGACACGGCACCGATGCTCCTGCGACTGGCCTACGCCGCGCTACCGCTGGCGGTCGCCGGCCTGCTGGCTGCCGCGATCGCCGCCCGCTCGGTGCTCGACCGTCGCGCCGAGCCACACGTCGCGAAGCTCGCCGGTGCCTTCGTCGCGCTCGCGCTGTCCGGCATCGCCGCGCTGATCACCCTGCAGTACTGGAACAGCCAGGACGCGACGACCCTGCAGACCGCCGCGGCCACCACCACGGCGTCGTTCCAGCAGGCGGTGGCGGACGACCTCGACTCGTTCGACGCCCGAGCCGGCTCGGTGCCGCGCACCCCGGTGACGTCGCAGTCCGCCTTCGACAGGTCGGTGCGCTCCTTCCTCTAGGGCAACGCCTCGATCTCCGCGGTCGGCCTCCTCGAGGGCGGTGCGGGGAGGTACGACGTCCTCTACGCCACCGACCGTCAGGGCTCGGCACCCGAGCTGTCCGGCACGCTGGGCGGGGACGGGGCGGACGCACCGGTGCTCGACGCTGCGGCCGCGACCGGCACCGTGTTCCTCCTCGGCGTCCGCGACGTCCCCGGCGCGGACGCCGTGCCTGTCCCGAGCCTGGTGTACGTGGCCAAGCAGGCGGTGGCGGACGCCGCGGCGACTCGTCGACGTCAGGCGGTCGCACTTCCCTCGGCGGGCCTGACGGCGGCGAACTTGCGCGCGGCCGTACGGCTCCAGGTCACGAGGGCCAGCACGCCGATGATGATCTGCGGGACGAAGGACGCCGCGCGCCACACGAGGTCGGCGGCGGTCGCATCGCCGCCGCTCACGCCCATGGCGGTGAGCAGCGAGATCATGAAGGCGTCGACCGTCCCCAGCCCGCCCGGGGTGATCGGGATCATGATGCCGATCTGTGCGACCGCCCAGGCGCCGAAGGCGACGAGGAACGGCGTGGGGGTGCCGGTGCCCTCGACCCCGCGCAGGGCGGCGTAGAAGATCGCGAACTGGCAGAGGGACACTGCCACCTGTGACACCGTGATGACGTGCCAGCGACGGGTCACCAGGGAGACCGTGTCGGTGCGGAACTTGACGATCGCCGGCACGAGGTCGGGGGCGTCCTTCTTGATCATCCGGTAGAGCGGGCGTGCGACGGCGTTGGCCCAGCCACCGATGCGGACCGCCAGGGCCTCGCTGCGCATGATGAGCGCGAACACCACGATCATCGTGACGAGCACGCCGAGTCCGATGGCGCCGATGTAGATGTACTGGCTCGCGTCGATCGTTCCGGAGGCGGCGATGGCCATGAGGCCGAACACGGGCAGGCCGAGGGTGACGAAGATGCTCCAGACGCCCGTGGCGCCGATGGCGGCCGTCGCGACGGTCGGCTCCACCTCGTAGGACGCGAGCATCGCGTACTGCACGCCGAGGCCGAAGGCACCGCCCGCGGGCACGCCGTTGCTGATCGCGAAGGCACCCTGGTTGAGCTGGAAGGACCGCGGGTAGGGGAGCCCGGGCACGGCCGCCATGAAGGGGAAGCCGTAGACGGTGTTGTAGACCAGGACGGCGATCACGATGACGGCGATGTCGAAGGCGTTCATCGCCTTGATCGCCGTGAAGGCCTCCTCGTAGGAGCCGATCTGCGGGATCACCTTGACGAAGATGAGGACCAGGGCGAGCAGCCCGATCGCCGCCATGATGGCGGTCTTCTTCTTGTCCAGGGCGGGCTGCGGCCCTGCCGCCTCGACGGGGGCGGGAGTGGGCGTCGCGTCGCTCATGACGGACACCTTAGGTCGTGGTCACCGCCCGTGCTTGTGCGCTCGTGCGAGAGTCGGTGCGTGGATGCACGCGAGGAGACCCGTCGGCTCGGAGCCGAGCCCTTCGTCGACCTCGTGTCCTTCCGCGCCGACGGCTCACCCGCGCACACGCCGGTCTGGGTCAGCGGCGACGCGGAGCGACTCTTCGTCTCCACGTTCGGCGACTCGTGGAAGGTGCGCCGGATCCGCGCCAACCCGCTCGTGGCGGTCGCCGCATGCGACGGCCCCGGTGCGCTCCTGCCGGGGGAGAGCTACGTCGCCGGTCGCGCCGAGGTGCTCGACCGCAGCGAGTTCCGGGTGGGCGTCCGCGCGCACCGGGAGAAGTACGGGCGGCACTTCGCGCTGATGTGGCCGGCCCGCTGGCCGTTGCGGGTGCTCGGCAAGAAGCGCGTGTGGGTGCTCGTCACGCTGACACCGGACGTCGTGCTGCCGCCCGTCCCGCCTCCCGTGCCGCACTAGGCCAGACTGCTGCCGTGGCTCCTCACGACGTCGACGTCGCGGTCGTCGGCTCCGGATTCGGGGGCGGCGTCGCAGCACTGCGCCACGCCCAGGCGGGACGCGACGTCGTCGTCCTCGAGCAGGGCAGGCGGCTGTCGCGTGCCGACCTCGAGGCGGGCGGGCGAAGCACCCGCAGGCTGCTGTGGGCTCCCGAGGTGGGGCTGTCCGGGTACTTCCGGCAGACCGCCCTGCGTCACGTCGTCGTCGTGCACGGGGTGGGTGTGGGCGGCGGGTCGATCGTCTACGCCGCAGTCCTGCTGCGTCCGACCGATGAGGCGTGGCGGGCCGCGGGCTGGAGCGCGACGGGGCTCGACTGGCGCGTGGAGCTCGACCGCCACTACTCGACGGCCGGCGAGCAGCTCGGGATCGAGACGAACCCCTACTCCTCGGAGCAGGACAGGTGGCTCGCATCGGCGGCGGCGTCGCTGGGCGCGGGTGCGACCTACGCGCCCACCCCGCAGGGGATCCGCTTCGCCGACTGCGTGCGGTGCGGCTCGTGCCTCACCGGGTGCTCTCACGGGGCGAAGAACAGCATCGACCGCACCTACCTCGCCCAGGCCGAGGCGCTCGGTGCGCGCGTGGTGCCCCGCACCAGGGTCACCCGCATCTCGCGGATCCCCGGTGGCGGATGGCGGCTCGACACCGTGGATCCCTTGCGCCGCAAGGGCAGTGGTGACTCGCTCACCGCTCGCGAGGTCGTGCTCTCGGCGGGTGTGCTCGGGACGACGGAGCTCCTGCTCGCCTCGAGGGACCGCTGGCGCACGGTGCCGTGGCTCTCGCCCACGCTCGGTCGCCACGTGCGGACGAACTCCGAGGCGTTCGCCGCGATCCTGCAGCCGGACTCCTCGGTCGACGTCACCGACGGCGCCACCATCAGCAGCGACTTCCACCCCGACTCCTCGACCCACGTGACGAACAACCGGTTCCCGGCGTCCTACGGCTTCATGCGCTGGTACCTCGCACCGCTCGTCGACGCCGACACGCGCGGCGCACGGCTGCGTGGGACCGTGGCGGCGATGCTGCGCGACCCGCGCGCGGCGACGGCGAACGCGCGAGCGTCGGACTGGCACACCCGGGTCACCGTGCTCACCGTCATGCAGCACGACGACAACGAGATCGCCCTCGAGCTACGCCGGGGTCCCCTCGGATGGGGCCTGCGGTCGCGTCTCGCCCCCGGGGCGGCACCGATCCCGACCTACCTGCCCCAGGCGTCGGCCGCCGCGCGCGCCGTCGCCGAGGCCAGCGGCGGTACGCCGTACGGAACGCTGCTCGACCCCGTGCTCGGAGTCGGCGCCACGGCGCACATCCTCGGCGGCGCCGTGATCGCGACGACGCCGGAGCACGGCGTCGTCGACACCGCCCATCGCGTGTACGCGAGCGCCGACGGCGACGTCCACGAGGACCTGCGCGTGCTCGACGGCTCGGTGGTGCCGGCCAACGTGGGTGTCAACCCGTCGCTCACGATCACGGCGCTCGCCGAGCGCGCGATGTCACTGCGCTGACCCGGCGCGAGTGTCAGCGCAGCCAGCTGCGGTCACGCCACGGGGTGCGCAGGCCACGGTCGTCGCTGGCCGCGGCGAACGCGCGCAGCCGTGCGATCGCGGCGGGTGTGGACGCCGTGCTCACGAATCCGGCTCCCTCGGTCGCGAGTCCCTCCCGGAAGGCGCGACCGCCCTGCATCGCGCGCTTCACCGCGCCGATCGCTGCAGGGTCGCGGCGCGCGACCTCGCCCGCGACGCGCAGCGCCGTGGCCAGCACGTCGGCCGGATCGCACACCTCGTCGACGAGGCCGGCGTCGTGGGCCGCCTGAGCGTCCAGCGTCGTCGCACGCAACGCCATCGAGCGCGCCCGCGCGGCCCCGACCGCGCGCACGAGACGCTGCGTGCCGCCCGCGCCCGGGGGGATGGCGGCGCTGAGCTCGACGAGGCCGATCCGACCGTCGCCGCGGGCCATCACCCGCAGGTCGCAGGCGAGCGCCAGCTCGCACCCACCGGCGAGGGCATCGCCGTCGATCGCCGCGACGACCACCTGGGGCAGGGCGCCGAGACGGGTGAGGGCCTGGTGCGTGCGCACGAGCTCAGCGATCCCGGCGGCGGGGGAGGCCAGCACCCGGGCGCGCAGAGCGTCGACGCGCGAGAGCCCGGCGACCCCGACGTAGGCGATCCGGGCCAGTGCGTAGGGGACGGGGCGGCCCAGGGCTTCGGCGCCGTCGGCGATCTCGCCGAGCCGGAAGTGCGGCGCGAAGACGCCCGGGCGTGGACCGGCGACGACGACGCCACCGATCGTGGGCTCCACCGCCAACCGGCGCCCGAGGGTGTCGATGTCGCCGAACACCGCGGTGTCGAGGAGGTCGCCCGCAGGATTCGTCAGGCGCACGACGAGCAGCCGCGTCGAGCTGCCGTCGTCCCTGGCCACGACGTCGGGGTGCAGTGCGCAGGAGAGCGTCGCGAGATCGGGCCAGAGCAGGTCGCCGTCGAGGTCCGTGGTCATGCGGGCCATCCTGCCGCGCGACAGGCCACCTGTCGTCAGTCGCCGACGACGCCGTCGATGCGCTCGCGCAGGATGTCGGCGTGTCCGTTGTGCCGGGCGTACTCCTCGATCATGTGGAGGTAGATCCACCGCAGGTCGAGCTCGGTGCCGCGGCTGCGGCTGCGGAAGGTCTGCTCGAGGGGGACCCCGGCGGCCGCGGCGTCAGCGTCGGCGCACTCGCGGGCGAAGACCTCCCACACCTCCTCGGCCGGCATCGAGTCGAGGTCGTCGAAGTCACCGGTGAGGTTGTCGGCCGGGCCGAAGAAGCCGTCGATGTCCTCGCCGCGCAGGTTCATCCGGAACCACCATCGCTCGACGTCGGCCATGTGCCGGACCAGGCCGAGCAGCGACAGCTCGGACGGCGGTGCGCTGCGACGGGACAGCTGCTCATGGGTGAGTCCGGCGCACTTGAGGAGCAGCGTCTCGCGGTGGAAGCCGAGCCAGCCCTGCAGGGCGCTGCGCTCGTCGCCGAGGCGAGGGGAGTCGGCGCGGTCGATCTCGGGGGCGGTCCAGCTCATCGCGAGGTCCTGTCGTCAGGGCGCCGACCCGAGCGGACGCCGTGGACCCATCCTGCCGTGCGGGTCCGACGTCCGTCCGGGGTCAGCCTCGTGCGAGCACGTGCAGCGCCACCGCCGGGTCGGCGCCGGGGTTGCGCAGGCCGTGGACGTGGACGGCGCCGTAGGACCGCACGACGTCGGCACCGAGGCGGCGGCGTACGGCGTGCCTGCGCCCCGGCTCGGCGCCGTCGGTCGCGGTCACCCAGGTGGTCTCCTCGAGCTCGCCCTGCAGCACGAGCAGGGCGCCGGGTCGCGCGAGGTGGGTGTGCACCGGGCTCGCCTGACCGGGCAGCCAGGTGGCGATCACCGCCTCGTGGCGGTCGTCGGCCCAGACTGTCGTGACGCAGGGCCCGGACGGGTCGAAGCGCACGTGCGGCGCCCAGAGGTCACGGCGTACGGCGAGGCTGCGGACCAGGGCACCGGGGTGCGCCAGGACGTGACCGGCAGGAAGGACGGGGAGGACGGGGAGGACGGGCAAGGAAGTCATGGCTCTCTCGGCTCGGGGTCGACGGACGTCAGGGCGCCGGATCCCGTGGGGACCGGCGTCAGCCGGGACAGCGACAACGGCCCAGGGCGCCACGGACGGGCGCGCTGGGACTGGTCACGACGAGGAGCACGGGACGAGCGTACGGAAGGCGCAGCGCGGGGTCACGCCCGGGTCCGCGATGCGAGACGGACCGGGCGCACGGGACGAGCAGGCGCTCAGCCGACGGTCGGCGAGGGAACGGCGTCGTCGACCGGGTCGCTGCGGTCCACTGCGACGGGCTCGGACTGCGCGGACACGGGCGGCCCGGACAGCGGGGCGCCGGCCACCGGAGCTGCGCTCACGGGAGGGGCGGTCATGCCCACGCCGAGCACGGAACCTGCGGTCGGGGCGGCTGCGATCGGCAGGGCGATCCGCACGAGAGCGCCGCGGCCGTCGGGGACGTTGCCGACCTCGACCGTGCCCCCGTGCGCCTCGACGACCGCCTTGACGATCGACAGGCCGAGGCCGCTGCCGCCGGTGGCGCGCGAGCGGCTCGCGTCGCCGCGCGCGAACCGCTCGGTGACGCGGGGGAGCAGGTCGGCGGGGAACCCGGGGCCGTCGTCACGGACCTCGACGTAGCCGTGGGTGGCGTCCGCGGAGATCGTCGTCGTGACCGACGTGCCGGTGGGGGTGTGGGCGCGAGCGTTGGCGAGCAGGTTCGCGATGGCCTGGTGCAGCCGGGTGGCATCGCCGATGACGGCGACCCGCCCGGTCGTGCCCTCGACCGACCACTCGTGGTCCTGGCCCGCGGTGGCGGCCTCGGCGACGGCCTCGTCGACGAGACGGTGCAGGTCGACGACCTCGTGGGCGAGGGGTCGCTCCTCGTCGAGCGAGGCGAGCAGGAGCAGGTCCTCGACGAGCAGGCCCATGCGGCTGCCGGCCGCCTCGATGCGCTCCGCCGCGTGCCGCGACTGCTCGGGGTCGTTGGCGGCGCCGCGGCGCATGAGCTCGGCGTAGCCGCGCACGGCGGCCAGCGGTGTGCGCAGCTCGTGACCGGCGTCGGAGACGAAGCGGCGCAGGCGCTCCTCGGTGTCGGCGCGGGTCTTCAACGAGTTCTCGACGTGGTCGAGCATCGCGTTGACCGCGAGGCCGACCTGGCCCACCTCGGTGGTGGCGACGGGGCTGCTGACCCGCGCGGGGATGTCGACGTCTCCGTGCTCGAGCGGGAGCCGCGCGACCTCGCTCGCGGTCTCGGCGACCTCGCTGAGCGGGCGCATCGACCGGCGCACGAACAGCGTCGCGATGATTCCGGCGAGCACGAGCGCGATCGTGATGGCCACGACCTCCACGATGAGCAGGCGGGTCGCGATCGCGTCGGCCTTCGACAGCGGTGTGACGGCGACCAGTGCGCCGGACTGCGTCGGGGTGCGCACCTCGACCGCGACGGCGCGGCTCTTGCCGTGGGACTCCAAGGTGATCGAGACGGGTGCCGCTGCCGACCCGGTCGGGACGCTGCGCAGCGCGGCGGCGTCAGCGGCGGACACCTGTGCGGGGTCGGGTGCCCCGGGGATGTTGAGTGCGAGGGGGGCGGCCGAGGTGGCCGTGACGAGGTAGACGGTCGAGCCGGCCGAGGTCCAGGCCTGGACGGCCTCGCTGACCGCGCCGCGGTCGTTGGTGTCGGCGTAGATGTGCGACTTCGACTGCATCAGCGAGGAGTCGATGCTCTCCGTCGTCCACGCGCGCAGCGAGAGGAACGTCGCTGCGGCCACGACGACGAGGGTGACCGCCATGACGGACAGCAGGCCGAGGACGAGCCTGCGACGCAACGGCATCGCGGCCCATCGGGAGGTGGAACGCTCAGGCACCCGTGTCCCCGGCCCGAGGGGCGCGCAGCACGTAGCCCACGCCGCGCACGGTGTGGATCAGTGGCTCGTTGTCGGCGTCGACCTTGCGCCGCAGGTAGCCGACGTACTGCTCGACGATGTTGCTGCGACCGGCGAAGTCGTAGTGCCAGACGCGGTCGAGGATCTGCGCCTTGCTCACCACCGTCCGCGCGTTCTGCATGAGGAAGCGCAGCAGGTCGAACTCGGTCGGCGTGAGGTCGATGAGCTCGCCGCCGCGGTGCACCTCGCGGGTGAGCTCGTCGAGGGTGAGGTCGGCGACGCGCAGGACGGCGCCCTGCTCGTCGAGCCGCCCGGTTCGGCGCAGCACGGCCTGCAGCCGAGCGAGCAGCTCTTCGAGGCTGAAGGGCTTGGCGATGTAGTCGTCGGCCCCGGCGCGCAGGCCGGCGATGCGGTCGCGGGTGTCGCCGCGCGCGGTGAGGAACACCGCCGGGAGGTCGGGGTGCTCGGCCCGCAGCCGGGCGAGCAGCTTCACGCCGTCGTCGCCCGGCAGCATCATGTCCAGCACGGCGATGTCGGGGCGCAGGTCGCGAGCGACCCGGACCGCCTCGTCGGCGTCGCCGGCGGTGGCGGTACGGCAGCCGTCGAACCGCAGCGCCGTCGACACGAGGTCGGCGAGGTCGGGCTCGTCGTCCACCACGAGCACGCGGACGGGCGGAACCCCGTCCGCTGCGCGCAGGTAGCTCTGCGGCAGGTCGGTGTCCTCGGTGCGTGTCACGGTCATGACTCCTGTCCCCTTGCAGTGTCGTCGAACGCGGGTCCCCAGGCGGTGGCCGTGTCACCCTCGATGACGTACGCGGACCATCCTGGCAGTCGGGTGAACCAGGTGGCGCCGGCGGCACCGGACACCATGAGTGCCGTGGCGTAGGCGTCGGCGAGGGCGCCGTCGGGTCCCACGACCGTGGCCTGGCGGGCGCCGCGGGCGGGCGCCCCCGTGCGGGGGTCGAGCACGTGCTCGCCGCGTTGACTGGTGCCGGAGGTCGCGATGGCGCCGTCCTCGATCTCGACCACCGCGACGACCGCGGCCGGGTCGTCCGGGTGCGCGATGCCGATCGGCCAGCCCGGGTGGCCGGGGCCGGCCGAGCCGCGGCACGCGAGGTCGCCCGCGGCGTCGATGGAGTAGCTGCGCAGCCCGTGCTGGTGCAGGATCCGGGCGCACCGGTCCGCGGCCCATCCCTTGACCAGGCCGCTGGGGTCGAAGCCGCCCCGCACCTGCCACGGGTCGAAGGCGCCGTCGGTCGTGCGGCGCGCCTCGAGGCAGCGCTCGATGACCTCGGCGACGTCGTCGGCCACGACGTGCGTGCCGCCGGCGCGCAGACGGGACACGACGCTGTCCTCGCGGAAGGTCGAGAACACGGCATCGATGCGGTGCAGCTCGGCACGCACCGACGCCCAGGCGGCGTCGACGGCGGCGTCCGAGGCGCCGGCGTCCCGGACGTCGATCGACACGACCGTGCCCCACACCGGCTCGACGCGCGAGCGGACGGGTCCGCCCAGCAGCGTCGCGCTCATGTGTCCACGATGCGGCCTGAACCTGTGAGAAAGGTGTGAACCGGGGGACTCTGGGGTGTGAGTCGGCGACATGCGGACCTCGAGCGCCGGCTGCGCGTGCCCCAGGGCGTGACGGCGCGTGCTCGAGGGCGTGACGGCGGCCGTGGCCTAGGGTCGTCGCGTGATCACGCGCGTGGGCAACCGATGGGTCGTCGTCGGCGTGACCGTGGTCCTGGTGGGTTCGATGGTCGTCGCCGTGTTCATCGGGACGCGCTGGTTCTGAGCCGCACCTACGGCGGCTCCGGCAGCTGCGTCGCTAGAAGT